>Ga0209521_10005446_pt1 | contig 10056 bp, 9 predicted proteins | sample Rifsed19ft4_FD_184016 | JGI IMG/M metagenome (GOLD analysis project Ga0209521, IMG submission 184016) | Soil microbial communities from Rifle, Colorado, USA - sediment 19ft 4 (version 2) | ecosystem: Environmental > Terrestrial > Deep subsurface > Rock core/Sediment | place: Rifle, Colorado... | reverse complement strand
ACGAACACCTCGCCCCGCTGGAGCAAGCCGTTGTGCATCACCTCCGGCGGATATCCGGGCGGCAACGAGGCTCGCAGTTGATCGGGGTAATCCGGCCGGCCGATCGGCTTGAAGCCTCGCTCGAGCAGGTATTGGTTGATCTCCAGGTGCTCCTTGCTCATCGAATACGGCTTGGCCTTGGTGCAGGGCAACAGCAGCCCCACCAGCCTTCCAGCCACGGATGGGGGCGTGTACTCATCCCGCATGTGGGCGTGGAGCGCACGCACGTCCGGGTGATACAAGGCCTCGACGTTCTCCTGCGGACAGTAGAACGTGAGGGTCGGGTCGAGGGTGTAGGGCGGGATGGGCTTCTGCTCGGAGATAGGCAGCCATGCCGCCCGGTCTCTAAGGTCTCGCATGCTGCTTCCATTCTTTCAGTACGATGTCCTTCTGAAAGGCGGTGAATCGGGCGATCGCCTCGGCTACGTCCGGCGGCATCGGCCCCCGGACCGGGCGGCCGGACGTCGCTTCGAAGGCTTCTTCAAGGATGGCCTTTTCGTCAAATGCTTCGATCACGCCGTCGTGCATGACCACGGCGCCATCGACCAGTACGCTGCGGACAGAGGCGCCGGATTCGCAAAAAGCCATCTGCCGGATAGGGTCGTTCAGCGGCGCCAGATGCGGGCTGTCAAGATCGAGCAGCACGATGTCGGCAAGAGTGCCCTCTTCCAACTTCCCCAGCTGATCGGCCAGCCCCATCACCTGGGCGCCGGCCTCGGTGGCCATGCGCCATGCTTCGCGCGCCGATATCCAGCGGTCGGGATCGGGGTCGCCCGTATTGTGGATCATCGCCGCCAGGCGGAGGGCTTCGAAAAGCACCTGGTTGTCGCTGCTGGCGGCCCCGTCGGTTCCTAGCGCCACATTGACGCCCCTGTCGAGCATGGTGCGGATTGGAGCGAGGCCGCTGCCGAGCTTGAGGTTGGCCGCAGGGTTGTGTACGACGCTCGCTCCATGGGCGGCGAGGTGCTCGACATCCGAAGGGCTGAGATGCACGGAGTGGGGGAGTGAGACATCGGGGCCAAGCAATCCGCGCTCGGCAAGCCAGGCCGTGCCGGACTTGCCGAAGCGGCGGCGACAGGCCCAATCCTGCACGCGTGTCTCGAGCAGGTGCATGTGGAAGCCGGTGGCGTACCGGCGGGCGAGGTCGAGAGATTTCTGCAGCAGCTCCTCAGTGCACCATTGGAGGCCCGAGGGCCCCAGAAATGCCAACAGTCGGCCGTCCTCCGCCCGGTGCCAGCGCCGGATGAAATCCTCGAGCATCCCCAACACTTCGCTCAGCGGCGCGAAGTGTGATCCGATCTTGGCCATGAAGGTGTCGGCCAGGGGATAGCCGTCTTCGATCCCGTAGTCGATGTCGTACTGGGCGTCTCGATACAGCGGCGCTACGACGGCCCGCATTCCGCTGTCGCGGTAGGCCTCCATTGCCGCATTCATTGCGAGTGCGTTCGGGGCCGGGCTCATCCAGAAGTGATCGACGACACCGGTCACGCCGCTCCGGATCATCTCGATGTTGCCGAGCATGATGCTGAGATAGTGATCCCGAGGACTGTACGGGCCGCACATGCCGAACAGGTAGACCAGCCAGGGCTCTAGCCCCATCCGATCGGTCGTAGCCCGCAGGAAATTCTCGGCGGAGTGCGTGTGGGCGTTGATCAAACCGGGGATGGCCAATCGTCTGTGACCAGGCAGGATGCGCTCGAACTCCACTGCGGGTCGCTGTTCCCCGATCGACTCGATGCGGTTGCCATCCACGACGATGTTCTGGTCGGTCCGAATGCCCCGCGGCGCATCCGGGTCAAGAACGACGCAGTTCTCGATCAGCAGCCGCATCAACCGCCTCCCTCACGCTGCGAAAACGCCTGTTGCAGGCCTTCGACGATTTCAGGTCGAACGGCGCGCAGCAGGCCAGGGATCGAGCGGTACTTCTTGGGCACGCTCAACTCCTCATCGGTTCGGCGCAGATACGCCAATCGATCGAGGTCGACCGTTCCGTACAAGACGCCCGCCGAACCGCTCTCCGCCACGACCTGTTCCGGGCTGTGAATCGCCGCCATCCCGGCCTCCATCGCCAGCAGATTCACAGAAGCGGCGGTGTATACCAGATTCTCGGCGGCCCGAGCCCCGAGGATCTGCGACCAGCGGTCCTTCAATTCGTAGACGAGCGCGCCGGTTGGGAAGAAGATGACGTCGGCCCCCATCCAGGCCAGGGCGCGCGGAATCTCGGGAAACCATGCCTCCCAACAGATTGCCAACCCCAATCTCAGCCCATCGGCCTCGATCACGACGGGTGTGTCGCCGGCCAGCCAGGGCTCGCCGCACGCCGGGATCATTTTGCGGTAGCGGCCGGCAAGATCGCCCTGCGGGTTGATGGCACTGTAGGTGTTGTATAGCCCAGCGCGGGTGACTTCTGCAGCGCCGTATAGCACCCACACACCGTGCTTTCGGGCCCGGCTCCCAAGCTGCTCGGTCACCATGTCAAGAGTCAGCGGGGAATCGGCGCTCATGGGGCCGGGATACATTTCCGGGAAGGCCACGTAACGCGCACCCCCTTGGGCGGCCTCCGACACGTATTCGACCGCGTCCTCCAGAGACCTCGTTTCAGGAGGGGCGTCCTTATCGAACACGAAGGGGAAGATCGTTCCCCATGTCCGACAATATGTTTGCGGCTGAACCACCGCGATTCGAAACTCGCCAGCGCTCACAGATCTCCCTAACGCGGTCGGGCTGATTTACGAAGGGAACTTCGTCGTGTAGTACTCCCAGGCACGCGCGACCTCGACGTCATACCAGCGGGCGCGCGCATGCAATTCATCGGCTGAGAACGGCAGCGCGCCGCCAGCCCCTGCGGCGGCGACCTGGATCCAGGCAGCCTCTTCTAGGTAGATCGCCCGGACGCACGCCTGAGGCACGCTCCCGCCCGTGACCACAGCCCCATTTCCGCGCAGTAGGATGGCGGTCCTGTCTCCCAGCGCGGCGGCGACGGCCTGCCCCATGCTATCGTCGGTGATCAGGTCTGTTTCGTCATGAACAGGCACTTCCAGGCCGAGCATCCCGCCGAAACCGTGGGTGGCGCGAATGGGTGTGCGGGCCGCGCCAAGCGCGGCTGCCATCCTCGAGTGAGTTCGGCAGATGGCCCGCACGTCCGGCCTGGCGCGGTAGAGGGCCAGGTGCAGGAAGCGCTCGAGCGGGGCGGTGGACGGGTCACCGTGCTGGCATTCGCCGTCCAGGCTGAAAGTGAGGAGCTCGGATTCCTGCGCTAGTGCCAAACCGCGTGCAGGTGTGACGAGCACGCTGCCGTCCGGCAACCGGGCGCTGACATGACCGAAGCCTTCGACCAGCCTCATCCCGTCGAGTATCTTGCAGGCGCGGATCATGTCCCGACGGATCGCAGCGACAGAGGGGACGTTCGAGGGGGCGTCGGGGATAGCGGCTACTCCGGCGTCCAGATGCGCACCAGCATCTCCGTGCATTCCGGCCCATTCGTAAGGGTTTGATCCTGCGGGCAGGCCGATAGCGCGCAAACCAGGTCATCGAGCGCTTCGAGCGTGATGGAAGATCCCGGCCCGTGAGTCGGCTCGAGATAGACGATCTTACCGTCGGGATCGATGCGGTTCTTCATGAAGATGTTCCAGGCGCGCTCGCCGTGCACCGGCCAATCCAACCCGATGCTCTCCAGCCCCTCCTCGAGGTTGACCTTGCAGCTCCGGTGATCGTGCAGGCCGTAGCGCTTCAGGTAAGCCTCCGGATCACAGCAGGGAACAACGATGTCGTGGTAGCCGACCGTGTCTTCGACAATCCGCATCAAGTCGTTGCGCCGGTTACTGGCCAATACGTCGTTCGGCTTCAATGTGACCCGCCAGTTCTGTGTAACGGTATGTGCTGGTGAGAAGTACTCGGACGGGTCGTCCGCCCTGAAGGCGATCAGGTCACCGACCTGCTGCCCGCGCACATCAACGATCTGGAAACGCTCGCCCTTGGCGACACGGAAGCCGCAGCCGTGGCTGGCCGGCGCCAGAACCTCTTGTCCGAGCTTGAATCCGGGGATGTCATCTGTGGCAGGCATAGAAGGCCCCATTCCTAGTTCTTCGATACCACTTCCGCCATCCGCGTCGAAGCCGGCGTATTGCGGCTCTTCATGGCCCGGATTTCCCCGTCGATGATCACGCACGAAATACCCGGGATATCCCCGTTCTCAATGGCGGCGACCGCGTCCGGGCGTGAGCAGCCGAGGGGGGCATCGATCACGACCAGATCGGCGGCCTTGCCGACCTCGATCCCGCCCGTGTTCAATCCGAGAGCATCGGCGGCGTTGCCGCTGGCCATCGCCCATACCTGCGCCGCCGGCAAGCCGACCAGTGCCGACATCTCGACCACGGACTTGATCGTGGCCATCGGCATGACGCCTGTTCCGCTGGGTGTGTCGCTAGCAATCAGGATGCGTCTCAACTGATCGTTGTCACGGGCGAGCTTCATCAGATAAATCGCCGAGCGGATGTTCCCGGCTTGGCAGATCTGCAGATAGAACTTCGCCTGGCGCACCAGTTTCTCGACGCCTTCGTCGGGCAGGGCGGTCGTCCCGCCGTTCGTGTGGGCCGAGATGTCCGGCTGGATCACCATCAAGTCGTCAGCGGTCACCGGCGCGCTCCCGGGGATCGAGGCGCCGCCGGTGTGGCACATCACCTTGAAGCCATAGCGCTGGGCGATGCGCACAAGCGGCTCTGCGTCGGTCGGCTTCTTGAAATTGCCGAACCCGACCTTTCCCAGCCAGACCCCCGCCTCGGACATTTCTTTGAAGTCCGCTTCAGACAGTCCGGGCTGGAAGAGGACTGATCCGGCATAGACCTTCACTCCGCCGGGGCGAAAGCGCTCGTAAGCCTTGTGGGCGACGATCGCCAGCGCCTTGACACCCACCGGATCCTGGGGCACCCCCGGTAGGTGGATTTCACCGGCCGACATCATGCCGGTGACCCCGCCGTGCATGTAGCTTTCAATGAACCCCAACGCGTTCTGGCGGGGCGTCCAGTCGCCGAGGACGATGTGGACGTGGGTATCGATCAGGCCGGGGGCCAGGGTCGCGCCCTTGACGTCGATCCGGACATCCGCCGCAGCCGCGTCGATCTCCGCCCGACTGCCGATCTTCGTGAAAACCCCGTCCTCGACCAGGACAGTATCGGCTTCGACCAACGCCCGATCCAAATCGCCGCTGATGATCCGTCCAACGTTGATAAGAGCCAGACTGCTCATTTCTGTCCTGCCTCCCACCTTCGGGTCACGCGAGGTTGAAACCGCGTACGCGCTCACCCACAAAGACACTGACGTGCTTGACCTCGGTGTAGGACAACAGCGATTCGAGGCCCAGCTCGCGGCCCATGCCGCTGGCCTTATAGCCCCCGAAGGGTGTTTCATTGAACAGGGTCATGTTGGTATTGATCCACACACCGCCTGCTCGGAGCTGGCGCGCAACCCGGTGCGCCCGCTTGACGTCGCCGGTCCAAACGGTGGCGGCCAGGCCATACCTGGTCTCGTTCGCCAGTCGGATGCCTTCTTCCTCGGTGCGGAACGAGATAACCGATGCCACCGGCCCGAAGATTTCTTCGCGGGCGATGCGCATGTCATTCCGGACGTGATCGAAGATGGTCGGCATGTAGAAGTGACCCTGCTGAAGCGCCGGGTCATCGGGGCGGCAGCCGCCGACAGTCAGGGTGGCGCCCTCCTTCAGCCCGCTCTCGACGAAGTCTTCGACGGTCTCGACCTGATCGCGCGAGATCATCGGCCCCATGTGGATCGCCCGATTCATCGGGTTTCCCACGCGCAACCTGCGGGCGTGCTCTGTCATCCTTCCGACGAATTCATCGTGAACGTCCTCTTGGATGATGATGCGGGAGCGCGCCGCGCACATTTGCCCGGCGTTGAAGAAGATCGCCGTCAGCGAAGCGGTGACCGCCTGATCGAGGTCGGCGTCCGAGAAGATGAGGCTGGGGGACTTGCCGCCCAATTCAAGGGAGAGACGCTTGATACCATTGGCGGCCAGTTGCATGATCCTCTCGCCGGTGCGCGTCTCGCCGGTGAGTGAGATCTTGCCGACGGCCGGGTGAGAGGCCAGCGCCTCTCCGATGACCGCGCCTGGTCCGGTGACGACATTCAGGACCCCGGGCGGCAGCCCGGCCTCGAGCCCGATCTGGCCGAGCATCAACGCGCTGAGCGGCGTGCGGCTGGCGGGTTTGAGGATCACGGTGTTCCCGGCTGCCAAAGCCGGGGCCACCTTCCAGGCCGTGATCTGGAATGGGAAGTTCCAGGGGACGATCCCGACGCACACCCCGATCGGCTCGTGCAGGGTGTAGCTGAAGAAATCGGTCGGCACGGCCGGGGTGGCGCCTTCCAACAGCCTGGCCGCTCCGGCGTAATAGCGGAAGCAATCCACGACCGTTTCGACGTCGTCCTCGGCCTGGAACAACGGCTTTCCGACATTCAAGGTCTCGGCCTGTGCGATATCGGCGGCACGCTCGGCGATCAACTCGGCCATCTTGTAGAGCAGGTGGCCCCGCTCGTTGGCCGGCATCCAGCGCCAGCCAGGGTTCTCGAAGGCGGTCGATGCAGCGCTCACTACACGATCGACGTCCTTCTCATCCGCTTTAGCCACCCGCGTCAGGGTTTCGCCTGTGGCCGGGTTCACCACGTCCATCACGCCGCCACTCTTCGCAGAGACCCACTTACCGCCGATGAGCAGTTTCTGGGGACTATTTGCCAAGAATGCCCGCACCGGGTCTGAGATTTCCACCATCGTGGATGGGGGTGCGACCGAGGTCATGCCCATTTCTCCTTAGTTGGATTCCCAGCGAGAAACGACGATCTTGCGGTCGGTGAAGAAGAGGATCGACTCGGACCGCCCATGCAGATCGCCGTAGGCCGATTCCTTCAGGCCACCCAGCGTCGCGTACGCCTGAGTGGCGGCGACGCCGATATTGATGCCGATGTTGCCGCAGGTCGCCTGATGCTGGAACCGGCGCGCGGCCGCCCCGCTCGCGGTGAACAGCATGGCGGAGTGGCCGAAGGGGCTGGCCTGGATCCTCTCCAGCGCCTGGTCGAGGTCCTTGGCCCGCATGATGCAGCACACCGGTCCGAAGATCTCGTCGGTGGCGATGACCATGTCGGAGGTCACATCGTCGAAGATCGTAGGTCCGACGAACACGCCGTCCGGATAGCCCTCGACCTGGACGTTCCGGCCATCGAGGAGCAACCGGGCTCCTTCTTCGACCCCCTTGTCGATGTACCCGACGATGCGCTCCTTCGCCTTCCGTGTCACCACCGGGCCCAGGTCGACGTCTTCGTCCACCCCGTTGCCGAGCTTCATTTTCGATGCCGCCTCGATCAGCTTCTTCACCAGCGGCTCGTAGGCCTCGCCGACGGGAACCAGGATCGATCCGGCCAGGCAGCGCTGGCCGGCGGCTCCGAAGAACGACGACAGGATTGCCGCCACGGCCTTATCCAGATCGGCATCGGGCATGACCACAACGTTGTTCTTAGCGCCTGTGGCGCACTGGCCGCGCTTTCCATATTCCGCCGCCTTGGCATACAGCATCTTGCCGACCGGTGTCGAGCCGACGAATGAAAAGCCCTGCGTGTCCGGGCTCTCCATCAGGGCGTTGACGACATCGGCATCGCCGTGCACAAGATTGATCACACCCGGCGGGAAACCGCACTGATCGATCAACTCAAAGATGCGCACTTGTGAGATCGGGACGATCGGGCTCGGCTTGACGATGTAGGTGTTGCCGCAGGCAACGGCGTAAGGCAGGTACTCCAGGGGAACCAGCGCCGGGAAGTTGAACGACGGGACCATGAAGAAAACGCCCCTCGGCACATAGACGACATCCAGATCGATGTTCGGGGAAATCGTGTCGTGCAGATCGCCCTTGATCAGCGACGGAATGCCGCAGGCGCACTCGACCTCTTCGACGGCCCGGCGCATTTCAGCGCGCGCATCGGCGATGGTCTTGCCCATCTCCTGAACGAGCACCTGCGACAACGCCTCGAACTGCTCCTCCATCAACTGCTTGAGGGTGAAGAACAGCCTGGCCCGTCTTACGGGCGGCACATCCTGCCAGGTCTTGAACGCCGCATTGGCGGCGCGAATGGCTTCCTGAACTTCGTCCGGCGTGGAATAGGGGACGTGGGCGATGACTTTACCGGTCACAGGATTGACGATCTCGCGCACATCCGTCGATCTGGAGCCGATCCACTTGCCGTTGATGTAATTCCTAAGCCTGCCGTAGTGCTCCAGCGGGGGTGCTACGCCGATTCCGGTTGAGATCGCTGTCATCATCTCGTAACCTCTTCGATCGAGGAGATTCGATATGGATATCGCCGGCCGTCCAGCAAACAGCGGCGCACATCGGGCTTGGACGGCGTGAGGCAGTGATCTGGACGAGCCGGCTGAGTACGCTGGGACTGGATGAAGATGGCTGCCATCTCCGATTGCCTAGCGCAGGCCGTCTTCCCCTTGGATGTCTGCGAACTTAAGGCCGCCCAGTCGAAAATTCGGGCGGCCCCGGCTTGCCCCGGCCACGATTACGACGACCTCGTCGGCCTCGGGCGCATCCGCCACGTGCACGGTTATGGTGTCGTAGTGTGAACGGACGAAGAGCGCGTCCTTGCTGGCGAGCGGAACGTCGATGCTGGTGCCCATCTCGCCGCGCTTGGCCGTCGAGGAGATCCACGCCTTGCCCCCGCCGACGGCTTCCCGAAACTGGTCGGCGAAGACCGTCGTCAGGAAGGCGTGGGCGTGCTCGACTTCGCCGTGCATGCCGGAGATGGCCGATTTTCCGTAGCTCTGGACCGGGGCGCCCATCGCCTCGAACAGGCGCTTCCCCAGCATGTCCCCCAACTCACGGCTGAATTCCAGGATTTCGCTCAGGTCGGTCGAGTAGCGGCCGGCGTAGGGGTTCTTGACCACGGCCAGCACGGCGACCTTGCGCAGCGGGGGATCAACCTCGATCCCAGTCTCGACCAGGACGTCTTCGACATGGGTCAGGAGCTTGCGAATCTTGCCGGTCAAGGAGCGGCTCCTTAATCTGCGCCGGCCGGGGCGGCCTCGACTTTGGGAAGGATGCCGGCGTAGAGATCATCGTCCAGGCCGTCGAGGTAGCGCAGGACGTCGTCCAGTTTGCGGACGTCGCCGTATTTCTCTTGAATGTCAAAGAGGTTGATCTTGTGGCTGACCTGCCCGCGATCCCACGCGCATTCCTCCGGGACGACGACGTAGTAGTTGTAAGAGAAGCCGTCGACGGCGGTCGCCCGGATGCAGCCGCTGGTTGTGGTGCCGGCGAGAATGATCGTGTCGACCTTCATATCGATCAGATAACTCGCCAGCGGCGTGCCGAAGAACGCGCTCGGCTTCTTCTTGACGAAGGCAATGTCCTCGGGGTGGGGCGCGACTTCGGCGACGATCTGGTTCCCCTTGTGGCCCTGGACGTCGATCGGATCATCCACCCGGAAGTTCTTACGGTTCCAGGCGCCGTTGTCCAGCAGGTCGGCTCGCCGCTCCCAGGTGGTATAGAAGAGGGGGATGCGTTTCTGGCGCGCTTTGGCGATCAAGTGCTGGAGCGCGTATACGCCCTCCCAGCCGACCTCACCGCAGCTGTAGCGCCATTTCTTGATCGATTCGAGGATGGGCTCGGGTTTGTCGCCGACGAAGTTGTAAATCACGTCCACAATGAGAAGGGCAGGGCGCTTGCCATAACCGGCCGGCTTGCCCCAGCCGGCGCGCTCGTACACGGTCCGATCCAGGTCAGTTAGCACGTCGTCCCAAATAGGCATGGGGTCCTCCTGTCTGCGCTTCAGAACCCACGGATGGTCAGGTTTCCAGCCGGCGAGCCACGACGATCGGGCGATCGAATCGTTCCAGCATTACTTCGCCGGCACGCCTGTCATGGCCGCCTTCTTCGCCGCAGCGGGTTGCGTCTCGAGCGGGTAGTTCTGGTGTCCCAGGACGCGCGGGACGTACTCGCCCAGCGGCTC
>Ga0209521_10005443_pt1 | contig 10060 bp, 9 predicted proteins | sample Rifsed19ft4_FD_184016 | JGI IMG/M metagenome (GOLD analysis project Ga0209521, IMG submission 184016) | Soil microbial communities from Rifle, Colorado, USA - sediment 19ft 4 (version 2) | ecosystem: Environmental > Terrestrial > Deep subsurface > Rock core/Sediment | place: Rifle, Colorado... | reverse complement strand
CCCCTCACGGCCGGCGCCCCCGGTGCTGCTGGAGGAGCGAGAGGACCTCGTCGAGGAGCGCGCGCGGGTAAAGCTTCCCCGCCTGCCGTTCCCACACCTGACGGCTCAGCTCGGTCAATCGGGTCTGCTCCGCCGGGTCGAGGTCCACGGTTTGGATGCCGGATCGTTTGAGGACCTGGAGGGCTTCCTGGTTCTCCTGGCGGGTCTTGAGCACCACCTGTCGCGCGTATTTCCGGACCGTCTCCCTGAGGACGGCATGGAGATCGGCGGGGATCGTCTCCCAGCGGGAGCGCGAGACGAGCATCCCACCGATCGCATAGGTCAACCCGGGGGCCGACATGTGGGAGACCTGATTGAACCATTGTAGCGCAAGGGCGGCCATCGGGGGCGCGTAGAAGGCGTTGATGAGTCCGGTCTGTAGGGAGGGAAGGACCTCGGGTAAGCCGAGGGGGACGGGTGCAACCTGATAGCGCTCGAAGAGAGCGGCGGCAAGCGGGTCGCCCTGCCAGGCCCAGATCTTGACCCCTTCCAGGTCTTCGCGGCGCTTGATCGGCTTCTTGGAAAAGATGTGGACGGCGCCTGCTTCGGCGAGGGCCAGGAGGACGAATCCGCGCTCCTCGAAGGCGCGGGCGAGCTTCGGTTCAAGTGCGTCGGTGACGAACTCGATCTCCGCGGCGTCGCGAAAGAGAAGGGGGAGTTCCAGGACCCGGATTGACGGGGCGATGGATCCCAACCCCACCCCGGAGAAGGCGCCGGCGTGGAGCTGTCCCACCCGGACCTTGCGCAGCACGTCGATCTCGTCGCCGAGGACGCCTCCGGGATAGAAGAGGAAACGGACGCGGCCGCCGCTCTTGCGCTGGACCTCCGCATCCATTTCCCGAAGGAGCCGCATCCAGGTCGAGCCTTCGGGGGCCAGCGTGGCAAACTTTATCGGGATGGGGTCGGGGGCCGCTGCCGCTCGGGGGCTGAGGAGCAGGAGCACCAACAGGACAGCCGCCATTCGCCAACTCCTCCACCGACCAATCACCACCCACCAGACACCGGTGCATCCTGTCATCGGTCGTCGGTGGTCGGTCATCGCCTTAAAGAAACAGCTCATCCGCTCTCTCCAGCAGGAGTCGGGCACGGGCCTTGGCGACCTGGTCGAGCAGCCGGTGGTCGGGGGCCCGGTCTTCCGGGGTGTCGAGGATGCGGCGGAGCTCCGTCTCGAACAGGGCCCGATCCTGGATGTGGACCGCATAGGGATCCGCGACGAAGAGACGGACCACGAGCATATCCGGTCCGGCCAGTTCCAGGGCCCGATCGAGATGCGCTTTCGCGCGTTCGGGGTTGCCGCCCAATGCCCGCGAGCGGGACGCATAAAAGGCGCCGAAGAAGACGTGCGCCCCGGCGAAGAAATACCCTTCATCCAGCTCGAGGACCCGCTGCATCATCGCCAGGACTCGGGGAATATCCGACAACATCTCCGGCCGGTCGAGGCTCCAGCGGATCGCTCCGGCCCATCCGTACGCCGCCCAGAAGAGGGCGGGGACATCCCCTTTCTGGAGGTGCTCGAGATTCGTGCGAAGGGTCGTGGGATTCGCGGTCAGCGGGGCGGCGAAGACGTCGTGGCGCAGCGCGAGGACGCGCAGCGCGTAATCGCGGCCTCGCAGGTACAGGCGGCGGGCGCGGTCCCGGTGCAACTGGAGCGGGTCCGGCTCGCGGTGATGCCGCGCAATCTTGTCCTCGACGAAGGCAAAAGCATACGCGCCAAAGCCCTGGGACGCCTGCAGCAACAGTTCCTGATTGTCTGGGGATGACTCGAGGAAGACCTCCAGCAGCTTGAGGGTCGAGGCCAGGGCCTGCTCCGCGACGAGGAGGTCGCCCTCCCGATAAAAGGTACTCATCCCGTCGCGGAAGATCTCGGTCGCCGAAGCCACGGACATCTGTTTGAGCAGTGGTCCGCAGCCGGCCAGAGCCGCGCTGAGGCTGATCACGATGAGGAAAAGGATTCGATGACCGACGACGGCTTGCCTGTCTTCGGTCCTGTGGTTCGAGGGCCTCAGACTTCGGCTGAGCTCAGTCGAATGCCCCACCCCGAGGAGGATCGAGGGGAGGCTCGGACCGGAAAGGAGCTCGCCGAAGTCCAATGTGCGCCCAAGCTCCACCGTGGTCTCCCGCACATCTCTTGCCGGTCGGTGGCGGTCGTCCCGTGGTCGACGGCGGGCGGTCTTGGAAGTTGTCCGGGAGATACTGTCGGAGGAGCCCCCACCAGACATCGGCCCCCCGCAAGGAGCCGGCTCTGCTCCCAAGGGACACTCACTATCTTCGGCAGGCCGGCGGGCCTCTTCTCGACTCCGCGGAGGCCCTCCCGCCACCTCCGGGGGGTCATCGTTGATGATCCTTACCGGAAGTCGGCCTCGGTGAAGCGGAGCGTCCAGCCGCTCCCGCGCGGGTCCACCTGGATCGTCCGATCGTACTGCCCGACCGTTCGGGTGCCGAACTGGGTGTCCACGATGGCCCGCGCGACCACGCGATGCGGACCGAGGTCCAGGTAATGGGGTCGCGCCTCTTGGGGGTTCAGCAGGATCGTGGTTGCCCCCTGGACCGCCTGCGGATCGGCGTCGACGTACACCTCGAGACGCCACCGCGTGCCGTTGAGGAGCTGCCCCGCGGTTGGATCGACGGTGGCTGCGGTCCCCGTTGGCACACCGGCATATGGCTGCGAAGGCGGCGCGGTCGCCGCGGGAGGCGGGTAGGCGGCTGCGGCCCGCTCGTTCTCCATCGCCCCTCCGATGAGGGCGCCGGTCAAGAGGCCAACGCCGGCTCCGATGGCAGCCCCGGTCCCCGCCTTGCCGGTGGCGCTCCCAATGAGTGCGCCCGTCCCCGCCCCCAGGGCGGCGCCGGTTACGGCTCCTTGCTCCTGCGTGGTCAGGGGTCGCTGGGCGCAGGCGCTGAGCAAGGCAAAAGCAGCAACGACTATGGTCAGCCTCCGCATGTTGTATCCCTCCCTCGGCTCATGCCTTCATGAGCAGCGTGCGTTCGAGTCACCGGTCCCGGTTCCCCCCGTGCCGGCTCCTCCTTCGCCTATGCCATTTGACGGCTCGACGGGTGCTTTATTCCCCGCGAGGAACGCCCGGACAGTGAGCAGCCAGCCGTCCATGCGCGCATGGTGCCGAAGGGGGGACTCGAACCCCCACGGGTTGCCCCACACGCCCCTCAAACGTGCGCGTCTACCAGTTCCGCCACTTCGGCACATCGGACCGTAGCCCTGACCTTTTTATTCTAGGACCGACAGGAGGGATGTCAACGGGAATTTCGGCGCCGTCGGGTATGCGGTGTGAGGTCTTGGGTATTGACTGAACACCCAGGGGCCTAGGCCCCGGGGGATTCAGTGAGAGGTTTGGGCGGCGGGTAGTGGCGGGCCACCTCTCGGCAGAGGGCCCTGGTGTCGATGGGTTTCGCCAGGTAGCCGCTGCAGCCGGCCTCCAGCATCCGCTCCCGGTCCCCTTTCATGGCATGCGCGGTCAGGGCGACCACGATGATGTCGCGTGTACGCGGGCTCTGCTTCAGCATGCGCGTGAGCTCCAGCCCGTCGAGACCCGGGAGCTGGATGTCCATCAGGATAAGACGCGGCACCGTCTCCTTGAGAGCCTCCAGGGCCTCCGCGGCCGAGGCTGCACCGCGGACCTCGTAGCCATTGGCTTCGAGCACGTCCCGAGCCAGCTCCATATTCATGGGGTTATCTTCAATGATGAGGATCATCCGCTCAGCGACCCTCCTCCTTCTCCGCCCATCGGCTGGATTGCAACACTTATGCCAGCGGGCCGATCGGTCCTCGGTGCCGGCGCGGGTGGACCGCGGCTGATTGACTATTGACTTTTGTCTGGAGGGCTGGTATGTAAAGGCCCCTATTTCCTCTCGTGCGAAAGGGTGGGTCCATGTCGATCGAGGACAAGCTCAAAGAGCTGCGGCGGCGCAAGGAAGCTGCCCTGGCGGGTGGAGGCGCCGAGCGGATCGAGCGCCAGCACCAGGCCGGAAAACTCACCGCGCGTGAGCGGATCAATCTCCTGCTCGATCCCGGCAGTTTCACGGAAATGGATATGCTGGTCGTCCACCGCTGCACGGACTTCGGAATGGAGAAGCAGAAGTTTCCGGGCGACGGGGTGATCACCGGGTATGGGACCATCGAGGGCAGGCCGGTCTACCTCTTTGCATACGATTTCACCACACTCGGCGGATCCCTGAGTGTGACCAACGCCCAGAAGATCTGCAAGGTCATGGACCTTGCCGTCAAGATGGGCGTTCCCATTCTCAGCGTCAACGATTCGGGAGGAGCCAGGATCCAGGAGGGGGTGGATTCCCTGGCCGGCTACGCCGATATCTTCTTGAGAAACGTGCTGGCCTCCGGCGTCATTCCACAGATCACGGCGATCATGGGGCCGTGCGCCGGCGGGGCGGTGTATGCGCCGGCCCTGATGGACTTCACGGTCATGGTCAAGGGAACGAGCTACATGTTCGTGACCGGTCCCGACGTGATCAAGACGGTCCTGCAGGAGGAGGTGACCTTCGAGGAGCTCGGCGGGGCGATGACCCACAACGCGACATCGGGGGTGGCGCACTTCGCCGTCGATTCGGAGGAAGAGTGCCTGTTGACGATCCGGGAGCTGTTGAGCTTCCTCCCCCAGAATAATCTCGACAGCCCGCCCTGGCGGCAGCCGACCGACGATCCGCACCGCATGGACGAAGCGCTCAATAATCTGGTGCCCGACAATCCCAACAGGCCCTACGATATGAAGGAGTTGATCCGGCTGGTTGTTGACGACGGCTACTTCTTCGAGGTGCAGGAGCATCTGGCGCAGAACATGCTCGTCGGCTTCGCGCGGCTCGACGGCCACCCGGTCGGGATCGTGGCCAACCAGCCGATGGTCCTCGCCGGCTGTCTCGACATCACCTCGTCGATCAAAGCGGCCCGCTTCATCCGGTTCTGCGACTGCTTCAATGTCCCGATCATCACCTTCGAGGACGTCCCCGGTTACCTTCCCGGGACCGCCCAGGAGCATGGCGGAATCATCAAGCACGGGGCGAAGCTCCTGTACGCCTACGGCGAGGCGACGGTCCCGAAGCTCACAGTCATCGTCCGCAAGTCGTACGGGGGCGCCTACTGCGTCATGGGGTCCAAGCACATGCGGGCGGATTACAATTTCGCGTTCCCGGCGGCGGAGATCGCGGTCATGGGGCCCGAGGGAGCGGTGAATATCCTGTTTCGCCGGGAGCTGGGCAAGGCGGCCGACGTCGAGGCCTTCCGGGCGGAGCGGGTCAAGGAGTTCAAGGATAAGTTCGCCAACCCCTATGTGGCGGCGGAAAAGGGGTACGTTGACGAAGTCATCGAGCCGAAGGAGACCCGCCCGAAGCTCATCAGCGCGCTCAAGATGACGTCCACGAAGCGGGACTCCAACCCTCCAAAGAAGCACGGCAACATCCCCCTCTAGCGCGCTGTGCGCGCTCGTTCACCGTTCATAGTTCACCGTTCATGGTCGAGCGGGAACAGGCGATGTGGGCCGATTCGAGGCCAGACGATGTGATGTTGCTGCCAAGAAAGAGAGACCCGGTATCATCCGTGAACTGTGAACCGTGAACCCTGAACCGTGAACTATGTTTCAAAAGATTCTGATCGCGAATCGGGGGGAAATCGCGCTCCGGGTCATCCGCGCGTGCCGTGAACTCGGAATCCGGACAGTGGCGATCTACTCCGACGCCGACCGCTGGTCGCTGTACGTCCGAAAAGCCGATGAGGCCTATTGGGTCGGCCCCTCGCCGTCGGCCCAGAGCTACCTCCGGGTCGATCGGATCCTGGAGATCGCCCGGCAGAGCCAGGCCGAAGCCATTCACCCCGGTTACGGGTTCCTCTCGGAGAATCCCAGTTTCGCCGAGGCCTGCGAGAAGGCCGGGGTCGTCTTCATCGGCCCCTCGTCGGAGACGCTGCGGCTCAGCGGGTCCAAGACCGCCTCCCGCCGTCTCGCCAAGCAGGTAGGGGTACCCACCGTTCCGGGAATTGACCAGGATCTCAGCGATGAGGAGATCCTCCGCCGGGCGCCCGAGATCGGATTTCCGCTGCTCATCAAGGCAGCCGCCGGAGGAGGCGGGAAGGGCATGCGGGTCGCCCGCGAGGCGGCCGAGCTGGCGTCGGCGATCCGCGCCGCCCGTTCCGAGGGCCAATCCTCTTTTGGCGATTCTGCGGTGTTCATCGAGAAATATCTCAGCCGTCCCCGCCACATCGAGATACAGATCCTCGCCGATGCATCCGGCCACACCCTCTACCTCGGCGAGCGGGAGTGTTCCCTGCAGCGGCGCCATCAGAAGGTGGTCGAGGAGGCCCCCTCGCCCTTCGTGACCCCCGAGCTGCGTCGTCGGATGGGCGAAGCAGCGGTGGCCTTGGCCCGGGGGTGCGGGTACCAGAATGCGGGGACGGTGGAGTTCCTGGTCGACGGGGATCGCAACTTCTATTTCCTGGAGATCAACGCGCGGCTCCAAGTGGAGCATCCTGTGACCGAGATGACCACGGGAATCGATCTCGTGAAAAGCCAGATCCAGGTCGCGGCCGGCGAGCGCCTTGCCCTCCGTCAAGAGGACGTGACACGCCGCGGCCACGCCATCGAGTGCCGCATCTATGCCGAGGACCCGGCCAACAACTTCTCCCCCTTCCCCGGCAGGATCGTGCTCTACCGACCCCCGGCCGGCCCGGGGATTCGGGATGACACCGGGGTGTACGAAGGCTTCGAGGTGCCGATATACTACGATCCCCTGATCTCCAAGCTGATCGCGTGGGGCCAGGATCGGCCCGAGGCGATCAGTCGGATGCGGCAGGCGCTCGGTGACTACCTCGTTGCGGGCATCAAGACGACGATCCCCTTCCTCGTAGAGGTGATGTCGGACCAGGCGTTCCTCAGTGGGGACGTGGACACGACCTTCGTCGACGCCTTTCTCCAGCGAGGAAAACCGGGGCAGACCCGACACCGCGACGTGGGGGTCTTGGCGGCCGCCATCCATGTGTACGTGACGGAGCAGGATCGGAAGCCGGCGGGCCCGGCACGGGGCGCGGCCCCGATTTCGGCGTGGACCTTGGCGGCCCGTCAGGCCGCCGTGTGGCGCCGCTGAGAAGTTCACTGTTCACAGTTGACAGTTCACGGATGAAGATCCTTGGAATTTCCGCGAACGCTCCAGGCGGACTTCATGGCAGTTTGTGGCTGAACGTTCAGAGTGCACGATCCGGCCTTTGCCGTGAACGGTGAACCGTGAACTGTGAACCGGATCACCGGAGGTGATCGTGGAGCTTTTCGCACGCATCGGAGACCAGGAACACTGCATCACGGTGACCGGCGTGGAAGGATCCCTCTTCCGTCTCTCGATGGATGGGGTCTCGTGGGAAGTGGACTGCGTCCGTGTCTCCGAGCGCTGCTACTCGCTGATCGTGGATGGCGCTTCGTATGAGGTCGACATCATCACGGGCGTGAGCCCCTATGCCGTGGGGGTGCAAGGCGAGGTGCACCAGGTCGAGGTCCTGACCGAGCGGGAGCGGCGCCTGAAGGCCGTGAGGCGCAAGGCGGCGGCCGTGCACGAGGGCCGGCAGGTGATCGCTTCCCCGATGCCGAGCAAGGTGGTGCGCATCCTCGTCGGGGTGGGAGACCAGGTGAGCGCGGGGGCGGACATCATCGTGGTCGAGGCAATGAAGATGGAGAACGAGCTCCGGGCCTCCGGACCCGGCACCGTGCGGGAGATTCGCGTCAAAGAGGGTGAGGCGGTGGGCGGGGGCCATCCCCTGGTGGTCATCGAGTAAGGCGGCAGTCTGGTTCACAGTTCACGGTTCACGGTAAGTTCGGGCTCTCCGTCTGTGAACTGTCAACTGTGAACAGTGAACCCTTGCGTCGGTCGGCAGGGAGCAGAATGATGTCTCATGAAGATCAGGAACGACTCAAACAAGCGATGCGGGCGTGGGAGGAGGGGGTTCTCAAGAAGGCATTGGCCCGCGCCCCTGAACGGCAGAAGGAGTTCCTGACCCATTCGGGGATCGCGACCGATCGCCTCTCCACCCTCCTCGATCTCGCCGACTGGGACTACCGGGCCAAGTGCGGTTTCCCGGGCGAGTACCCCTTCACCCGGGGCATACAACCGACCATGTACCGGGGCCGTCTCTGGACGATGCGGCAGTACGCCGGCTTCGGATCAGCGGAAGAAACCAACCGGCGGTTCCGCTATCTGCTGGAGCAGGGCCAGACCGGCCTGAGCGTGGCCTTTGACCTCCCCACCCAGATCGGCTACGACTCGGACGCGCCCGAAGCCCATGGGGAGGTGGGCAAGGTGGGTGTCGCCATCGACTCGCTGGAGGACATGGAGCACCTCCTGGACGGCATCCCCCTCGACCGGGTAAGCACGTCCATGACGATCAATGCGACCGCCGCCATTCTCCTCTGCATGTACGTCGCGGTCGGGGAGAAGCAGGGGGTGCCTCCGGAGAAGCTCAGCGGCACCGTGCAGAACGACATCCTGAAGGAGTATATCGCGCGGGGCACGTACATCTTCCCGCCCGGCCCCTCCATGCGCCTCATCACGGATCTCTTCGCCTTTTGCGCCGAGCGGATGCCCAAGTGGCATCCGATCAGCATCAGCGGCTACCACATCCGGGAGGCAGGCGCCACGGCGGCCCAGGAGCTCGCCTTTACGCTCGCCGACGGGGTGACCTACGTCGACGCGGCCATCAAGGCCGGCCTCGACGTGGACGCCTTCGCCTCCCAGCTGTCGTTCTTCTTCGCCTGTCACAATAATTTCTTCGAGGAGGTGGCCAAGTTCCGCGCCGCCCGGCGTCTCTGGGCCTCGCTGATGCGAGAGCGCTTCGGAGCCCAGCAGCCGCAATCGTGGATGCTCCGTTTTCATACGCAGACGGCCGGGGTGACCCTGACCGCGCAGCAGCCGGAGAACAACATCGCTCGCGTGGCGCTCCAGGCCCTCGCCGCGGTCCTGGGCGGGACGCAGTCGCTTCACACGAACTCGCGGGACGAAGCGCTCGGGCTCCCCACCGAGGAATCCGCCCGGATCGCGCTCCGGACGCAGCAGATCATCGCGTACGAGACCGGGAGCGCCGATGTGGTCGATCCCCTGGGCGGCTCCTACTTCCTCGAGAGCCTGACCAATCGGCTCGAAGAGCAGGCGCGCGCCTACCTCGCTCGGATCGAGGCGCTCGGCGGGATGCTCAGGGCCGTCGAGATCGGGTACATCCAGAAAGAGATCCAGGAATCCGCCTATCGGGAGCAGGCGCAGGTGGAGGGCAAATCGAAGATCGTCGTCGGCCTCAACGAATATACGACCGCTGAGGCGGTCAGGATTCCTACCTTCCGGGTGGACCCGAGCATCGAGGCGGAGCGCCGGCGGTCCCTCGGCGAGGTCCGGGGCCGGCGGGATCAGCGCGCCGTGGGGCGCGCACTAGCGGACCTCGAGGCGGCGGCGCGCGCAGATGCGAATCTGGTGCCGTTCATCCTGGCCGCGGTCAAGGCGTATGCCACGATCGGCGAGATCTGCCGCGTCCTGCGCCAGGTGTTCGGCGAGCACCGCGAAACTATCACGGTCTAGATCGCGGTTCAGGGTGCATGCAACGATGATTAAAAAGGTGGCGCATATCGCGGTGGCCGTGCGGAGCGTGGACGAGGCAACCCGATTCTTTGAGCGGGTGCTCGGACTGAAGTGCGAGCGGACCGAGGTGGTGGAGACGGAAAAGGCCAAGGTTGCCTTCTTTCCCGTGGGAGACACCGAGATCGAGCTCGTCGAGGGGACGGAAAAGGGAAACCCGCTCGAGAAGTTCCTCGAGAAGCGGGGGGAGGGCATCCATCACATCTGTCTTGAGGTCCAGAATCTGGATCAGACCATGGCAGAGCTCCGGCGGGCCGGGGTTCCCCTGCTTGACGACACCCCGAGGCCCGGGGCGGATGGGACCCGGGTTGTCTTCATCCACCCGAAAGGGGCTCACGGGATTCTTATCGAACTGGTGGAGTACCCGCTGTCGCGTCCCAACCCCTGAACTCTCAACCCC
>Ga0209521_10005440_pt1 | contig 10061 bp, 13 predicted proteins | sample Rifsed19ft4_FD_184016 | JGI IMG/M metagenome (GOLD analysis project Ga0209521, IMG submission 184016) | Soil microbial communities from Rifle, Colorado, USA - sediment 19ft 4 (version 2) | ecosystem: Environmental > Terrestrial > Deep subsurface > Rock core/Sediment | place: Rifle, Colorado... | reverse complement strand
ACAGGACTCAAGTCTTTGGATTGAGATCTGTGATGATTTGAAACAATCGTAAACCATGAAAACTAATAAAAACTATCACGTCTTACTTTTGGAATGGAAAAAGTGAGGGCGCGTAATAATGGAAAAAAATCAGAAAAAACCACAATGTTTCAAAAAATGTATGACCATTTCCTACATGTGGCTCCAAAATATCGTGAATTAAGAACTACAGATCTAGGACCCATACTGTTTATCACAAACAAGTTACAAGACCTTCCAAGTATAAGGGCGGCTGACATTGGATGTGGTGCTGGAAGATATGGTCTAAAATTAGTTGAACACCTCGGAGAAAAATGCTATCTTTATTGCATAGATAACAACATTGCAATGCTAAAACAACTAAAAACACATTTTACAAATCATAACATTGTAAATTTCATTCCTATCAGAAGTGATTCACATAAAATACCAATACAGACGGATTCTCTTGACTGTGTTATGACGCTTAATGCAATTCATCATTTCTCTTTGCCACATTTTCTAAAAGAAGCCTCAAGGGTGCTCAAAAACAATGGAAGATTGTTTATCTATACCAGACTGAGAGACCAGAATGCCCGCACAATATGGGGTATGCATTTTCCAGACTTTCACAAAAGAGAAAAGCGTCTTTACGAATTGGATCATCTTAAATCAATGTTTGAAAGAGATCCAAACCTGAACTTGGACTCGATAAAAATATTTGAGCATCATAGAGTGTTTCCATTGGAAAGACTAATTGAGCAGGCAAGAAATCATCATTACTCTACGTTCAAATTATATGGAAAAAAGCAATTTTTAGAAGCTTTGCATAAATTTGAACACAATATCTTCAGACATTATGAAGACCTTGATAGAATAACGTGGAAGGAGGAAAACACTCTTCTCGTTGTAAAAAATATTCAGGATGATTATTCCTCTGCATAAATGGCATGGTATTAAACTAATTTTAATAAACTCACCACCAGTTTGCTGTAAAAAAACTTGAAAACTAGAAAATTGAACTAATCCATACTTTTAATTTGTATTAAAATAACATTAAATAAAAAATGGCAATCGAATCACATTTTATCCAAACCATAATTGGTGTTGGAATCTTACTTTTTGCTGCCAAACTCATGGCTGAACTATTTCTAAGATTAAAGCTCCCAATTGTGCTTGGCGAGCTTTTAGCTGGAATGATAGTAGGACCATTCGCACTAGGATCCTTTCTAGTTTATGACGGTCAACCTTTGCTGAAGATAGACGGTGAATTGAAAGTTTTGGGTGAGATAGGTGCCATTGTAATACTTTTCATAGCTGGCCTAGAAATTACACCAAAAGAGTTCTTGCGAGGAGGAAAGGCGTCTTTTGTTGTTGGAGCATGTGGAGTTGTGGTTCCATTCTTTGTAGGATTTGTTGTTTTTGGCTTTTTTGGTTTTGATGCATTTCAATCTATGCTTATTGCCACTGCACTTACAGCTACAAGCATCGCCATCTCAATTCAGGTACTCAGAGAGTTTGGAAAGCTGCAGACTCCTGAAGCACGCCTTATCATTGGAGCAGCCATAGTAGATGACATACTTGCAATTGCTGTATTATCAGTAGTAAGTTCGCTTGGTACAGGAACAGATGGTGTAATAGCTATAGATCCAGTTAATGTGATCTTTGTAATATTAGAGGTCCTAGGATTCTTTGCTGCACTTCTGATTGGTTCAATTATTATAATTCCAAGAATTATGGCACGAAAACTCTGGAAAGCTGAAGGAAGTGTTGAAGGAATTGCTACGGCATTATTTTTTGGTGCAGCTGCATTGGCAGGTTCCATAGGCCTTTCTCCAATCGTTGGTGCATTTGCAGTAGGTATGGCCTTGTCATCTACCCGAGTATTTGAAAAAATTGAAGGATATGTAAGCAAACTTGGTTTAATCTTTGGACCAATCTTCTTTGCATTCATAGGTGCTCAGGTAGATTTTAGAGGAATTGATTTTGAGATCTTGATGCTTAGTGGAATAATGATAGTTGTTGCTGTGGTGACTAAACTTTTTGGATGCGGTTTGCCTGCAATGATGTTTCTCAAGGACAGGAAAAAATCAATGCAGGTTGGGATAGGAATGATTTCAAGGGGAGAGGTCGGGTTAATTGTAGCTGGAGTTGGAGTTGCTTCCGGTGTTCTTACCCAAAATGTTTATTCAACAATTGTCATAATGGTAGCTGTAAGCACAATAATTACTCCATTATGGCTAAAATCAAGTTACAGAAAGGAAACGAAAAAACTCAACTAATGATTCAGATGAACTAAAAATAAAATTGTCCTGATTCTATGTGGATTAGAACTTATTTTACGTACAAAGTGGATCCAAAATAAAAAATTAAGGAAGGAGTTTTGTAGCTACTCCGATGAGCTTACTGCACATTTTGTGTTAAATTATTTTCACAAACCCTCGGTTCTCGGACTGACTGTCAGTTCGAAAACCATCGGGCCCGTTTCATCTGTTCTTTATAGGAACAGGTACTTTTGTTACCAAATGATTTATTATTGATAATAAAATACTGGATACAAATGAACCCAAAGCAGGGTGGTAGTTGTTTAAGATTTGTCCACGGTGTTTTTAGTCTTAAAGTCATCATTCCTATCGTATCGCTTGTAATGATTTCGTTTTATTACATACCAGCATTTGCACAACAAAATGAAGAAACAAAGAATGATTCTGAGTTTACTATTGTTACAGGAGAAGAACTGAAGAAAAATCCTATGGCTATTAAAATTCTTGAAAATATAGAAATTGCCAAAAAAAGGTTTGCGGAAATGCAAGACGTGCAGAAGAAAAAAACAGAAAATGAAAAATTCATAGAAGAACAACGCAAAATTGCCAAAGCGCAATTAGAAAAGGATCTTGAACGCATGAATAAGGAATATGAAGATTTTACACCAAGAAACGCATTTTCTAAATTTGTTTCAAGTGTCAACGAAACTCATCATGCAATTTACTGGGATCAATTTGACTATATGAATGAAAAAATCAAAATTGCAACACTAGCAAAAAAAGCGATTTTAGAAAATGGCGGATCGTATGCAGAAGCTAGGGAAGAATTTGTTAAATATGCATTTATGTCAAGAGAATCAATGATACAATTTGTTTCAGAAATAAACATAAAGCACGGATTCACGGATGAAAATTTACAATCATATTTTGACAAGGATGGAAAATTGCCTAGGTATGAGAATGATGAAGGTGTAGTATGTTATGCCTGTGAAAAATACGAAAAGATAAAAGAAAAAATCCTTGCTGATTCGCAATCTGCGTAAAATAATTCTTGCACTATAAATCAAAATAGAATTTTAGTTGAAATAACATTAGCATTCATCACGCTTATGACAACCATAATGTCAGACAAAAAAAGTGGAGGATTAAATCTTTTATGATCTAACCTGTCTGGTATACTCTAAATTGTACTTTGGCTTGACCATCTGCATCTACATCCCAAATGATGTCTTCTAGTGACGCATCAAATAGTTCAGAAGGAACTACTTTGAATGAAGATTTTCCGCCTTCTCTGCTAATTGAAAAGGTTCCAACCTCACAAAGGTCTCCATCCCCATCATAAGCTGAAATATAATCAGCACAGATAGAAATGCTTGTTCCTGGTTTTCCATGTGCAATTGCATACACGATGAAGGTTCCAGTTCCATCTACTTCAAGATCCGCACGTCTATCAGAAGTTGCGTTACAATCTGTAACGTTCCATTCGTCTCCCTCATAGATTCTAACCTGAGATGAAGAATCGTTTGCGTCAATGAAGATTCTGTCTCCATCTCCACAACCACCCTCGTAGTTGTTTGGTCTTGCAATCATGTTGAATTGATAGACCTTTGTATTTCCTGGTTCTGGTTGTGGGACAGCAAGTGCAGATGTTGTGAAACCCATCATTCCAACAATAGTAAACATTGCTACTGAAAGGAAGATTGTTTTTGTTGTTGTGTTCATATTAATTTCCCATTTTTGGAAATGACTAATAGGTATTTAGAGGCAAACTGCGTCAAGTTGCGTCATTTTTTAAGATTGTAGTATGTGTAGTCATTTCCACTCGAAAATTTTTATCATTTATAAAAATTACTCAGCTATGATACTAATGTAAATCTTCTATTCTAATTTTGATCATTACCACAAAAAATTACACATGATTCAAACTTTTTCTTTCAAATAAAAAATTTGCCAGTTTTCGACTGCGTTAAGATTAACTACATTTTTTGTAAAATTGTATTTGAAAACCGCGAATACGGTAATATTCTAAAAATCTAATTTTATTATGAAACTAATTTTGTGTATGTATTGTACTAAACATACGTAATATTTTATAATTGACTGATCTCTCAATTTCTACTGGCGATTATAAAATTTGGAAGTATATCAACAACTGCCAACTACTAACAGGGTAACATTAAGACTACCAAACCAGGTTTTAGAGATATTAAAAAAAGAAGCTGAAAAAAAGGATCTTACATTAAATGCACTTGTAACCAAGATTCTTTTCAAAAACGCTTCATTTGAGCTATATGTGAAGGCCGTTCCTAACATGACAATACCTCATGAAATATTTATTGAGTTCATAAACAAAAGCAACAACTCTGCAATAGAAGAAATTGCCAAAAACGGACCTTCTATAGTTAAAAAGCTGTTTAGAATTCTTGGTTTAGAGTACAATCTTGATAATGTGATATACAGTTACTTTGAGATGATCGGAAAATATTGCGAGTGGTACAGCTTTTCTCACCAGATAAAACACAATAGGCGCAGACTCGTCTTTAATACCATGTTAGGTCCAAAGTGGACTGTTTTTCTTTCAATATATGCAAAATCCATACTGGAATCGCTTAAAATTCATGTTGACGAAGTATCCGTCAACGATGGTGTAATAGTCTTTGAATTTTCTCCAAGAGTAGTTTGATTGTTTCAGTGAATAGATAACTTTTGTTAGAAATTATTATTTTTTCATAAGGTAGGAGTTACAAACAAATTTTCTTTTTGTTGATTTGTGAAAACATCATCTGGTTCGAACTAAATTATTTTAAATTTTTCAACAGAAGAATCGTCGAAGCTATGACGCAACCTGACACAATTTGCCTCTAAATACCTATTAGTCATTTCCAAAAATGGGAAATTAATATGAACACAAAACTTACCCTGACTGCAATCGCAATGTTTGCAGTAATAATGGGCATGAGTGTATTAGCTCCAGCAATGGCAGCTAAAGAGGGCAAAATTCTTGTCTGTCACTACCAAGAATTTGTGGCAGAAGATCTAACTGTTGATCCACCAATAATTGGTGAAGAAGAAGCATGGAAAGTAATCAACATCAATGGAAATGCACAATCTGCACATGTAGATGTACATACACCTGATGGGGTAGTCTTTGACTTCCTTATTGGTGAAGACGATGTCGCGGACATCAACGACTCTGTTGCTGACTGTGAAGCTCTAGACAATGCTCTATAGACGAAGAATAGAAAGATATTCTTCTTTCTTTTTTTTGTTCAACAAATCATTACATACGTTATAATCTAACATCTTCAGTTTTCGTGTGTAGAGAGCATGTTTTTAGCTTTTAACCCAGTTTTCCAATTGCCTTCTTAAGATCTGCTAAAACCATTACAGGATGGAATTCTACCTTTGCAGAGTATTTTTGAAATAGTGGCTCAGCAATAGCAGGTATCATATCTGCACTTGAAACATCTACTACAAACACAGTAACCCTGTCTCCACCTGCTTCGAAGAAGTATACTGCCTCCGCTTTGATAGTGTCAATATAGTTTTCAAGTTCATGAAGAAAGTTTGGATCCTTTACCATTTTGTTTCCAGCCTCTGTAGGAATTTGAGCACGAACTATGAATCTCATATTCATCTACTTTGCAGTGTAAAATTATTTAAGGATTGATTCTAGAGTTTTACGCCGCTTCCTCTCATATCTAGAGATAAAATTGGCTATGATTCGGAACTGCTCTGGAACAATATTGTTATAAACAAAGTCATAATTGATGTCATGTTTTATAAAATCGATTGAATTTGATAATTTCATGGTCGGCTTGATTGTCTGTCAATCTGAAATAAACAATCGTGGAGTATTTGCAACTAGTGATTTTAAAAAAAATGAACCAATCACTACACTATATGGTAGACTAGTTACCTACAAACAATTACACTCTGATTCTGGAATGATGGAAGATGCATTTTATTTTCAAACCAACAAAAAAGTACCGTTCTATTTTAGAAAATTTGAAGCTCATTATGTTCAGATTGGGAAGAATCTATATGTAGAACCTCTAGAGTATGATTTTTTTATCAACCATTCATGCGAACCTAATTCTGGATATAAAATAATTGGAAAAAAGGCAACACTGATTGCTATTAAAACGATAAAAGAAGGGGAAGAAATAGTTTGTGATTATTCAACAACAATGTACAAGGATGGATGGGAGATGGACTGTACATGTGGAAGTAAAAACTGTAGGGAAAGAGTAAGAGATTTTAATTACATTCCATGGAAGTTACAGCAAAGGTACATACAACTTGGAATTGTTCCAGATTATAATGTTCAATTAAGGATGTGAAAAAATGTCTGAAGACATGATCAAATCTATTCAAAAACTAATTGATTCAGGAAAAGGTGATCTAAAACGATTGACTGAGATTTTAAACACACTAAAACAAGAAACCACATTATACCTTTCAGACTACAAATATCTTGAAAATCTGTTTTCTAAAAAAGAAGAAACACCGAGTAAAACTGACTTGAAAAACAAGGTAAAAAAGAAAAAACAAGAAGTAAATACCAAAAAAACTAGTTCTAAAAATGTAACTAACGACGCTTTATCTGTTCTTAAAACAAGACTGGCAACCGGTGAAATCACTTTAGATGAATTTCAAGCTATTAAAAAAATTCTAAAAGATAATTAGATTACGTAAGGATCAATTCTTCTTAAATCTTAAATGCATTAATATGAAGAACATTCTAGATTGAATATCTATGAAATATGATTCCCAGTCAAATATCTACAGTCTAGTTTTCACTCTACATCGTTACACTTTCTACTTAAATAGAGAACAAAACCTTTCTTGTATAGGAGTATAAATTTGTCAAAACTCGCCCCTCTTCCACCAGCCCCAGTCCTGATGACTTGTTTTGGTCATTGTGGAATAGGTCTTGGTGCAGAATCATACAGAAGATTATTGCTTGATGTAGGGGCAGATCCTTTAAAACCAATACTTCGTACAGCAAAAGATGAATCAAGAGTTCTGAGAAGATATGGTAGCACTATTTTACGATTCCCAACTGGATATTCTGGAACTGATATTCCACTTATACCAAGAGCATTACTAGTGGATTTAGACCCAAGAGCTGCAAATCTAATACTACAATCATACCCTGATCTTTTCGCATTAAGAGACAAACACGTAATTCATGGAGCAGGTGGTGCAGCAAGAAATTGGGCTGAGGGACGAACCAGATTTATCAAAGAAGTAAGCAGCAAGTTTGATATGCATAAACAACTTTCTGCCCTTTCGCCTGAACCAGTTCGAGGTTTTACAGTACCGTTTGCTATGGGTGGAGGTACCGGAAGTTCTTTTGCTTGCTCATTCATCGAATTCATAAAAAAAGATCCAAAAGAACATGCTACAATTGCCACTTTGGGCTTATTGCCAGAGTTTGGATGGGATCCTATAATTTTGGAGGCTGCTGCAATAAATATAGTAATGAATCTAGAATATCAGATAAAATACAGTGACTGTTCTATTTTATTTTCAAATAAAAGGTTGCGAGAATTATCACACAAATTTGAGAAAAAGTTAGAAAAGATTCCCTCGATTATTGATGACCTTCCACATGAGCAAGAGGTTGGTTGGAAAGATTACAAAGGTATGAACTTGATTGCAGCAAACGCAATATCCATGTTTGTTTCATCTTTTGCAAGAGAAACAGAATGGGATATGTCAAATTATAGGACATGGCTTGCAACAAAACGACCACGGTTTGCTATTCCGTGGGTTATACCAATTGTGCCAGAAGAAAATCAATGGGGTTCAAATATAATGCCTGGTGGAAAAACCAACACAATGGAAAGTATAATTGAACACATTAAGAAAAGAGAAGACGCCATTCTCTTTGATATAGACGAAAATGATATTAGAAATAATGGTGGTTCAAAAGATTCTTGTTGTGCACTAGTGAAAATAAAGGGAGATTTTGATATCAAAGAAAGAGCAGTTCTAAAAAACATGATCAAAGAAAAATTCAACATCGAGGATTCTAGAATGATCTTTATCAAGATACCAATATTGGATACCGAACAAGCAAATATTACAATATTCGTTAACACCAAAGCCATAGGTCCAAAAATACTTGATATCGCACGCGAAGCAGAAGAGTCTTGGGATGGATACAAGGAAGAGTATGGAAAATGGGGTTTGACTACTGAAGAATTCAAAAAAAGCTTAATGGATGTCGTACATCAATTTAGCTGAGAGGTTATAGATATGACCGACTTTCCTAATCTCGAAGAGATGGCAGGAAGAATAAAGACCAACAGACAACACTTAGCTGATGTTGACGACGTGCTTTCCGATGTCAAAGCTAAGATACATGAACTTCCACTAAAACGCTCCACCGAATCCACCTTTGCAAAGATGATAGGTGTAGAATACAATGATGAACTTGCAGAGCTTGAACAATCAAGAGATAAATTAATTTCTCAAAAAGAAGAACTTGAGAATACAATTACAAAAGACACTGACACATTCATTGCAGAAATAACATCCGCAGATCTAATAATTCCACTTGAACCAGTTCCAAAATTCAACGACGGAAACACCATCTACAACTATAGAAACGGTGCAAAATTCACTAATGTGTTTGATATCTTAAGTGAATTGCTTGGTTTGAGTGTACCCATACTTGTCAAAGACGTAATGCTTTCATCATCTGAAGTGGTTGTTAAGGTGTCAGATGAATTAGAAGCAAAGAAGAAATTCATTAACAGCATGAGTGAAGTTCAAAAAACATTGTTAATAAAGAAAAGACAGTCGCAGGTCTGAAAACCCTCTATAGAACTTGTAATAATGCAATAGTTTTTGAAATTAATTTGGTATTTTCAAGTGCAGAAAGAATTGATAGTCGCATGTTTCTGATCCTGTGTGAATCCTCTGAATACAATTGAGAGATTCTATCAATTTCGGTGTGGAAATTATGATCTCTAAGATATGATTTTGACGCGACTAAGAGTTCCGAGTAACTGTCTGAATAATTTCCAGATTTTTCTATCTTATTGATCAAGACTTTAACTAGGCCTTGTATTTTACCCAATTCTTTTTTTATAATATCCAGATCTCCAGGTTTATCTCTAATCTCCTTTAATATTTTATAAGAATCAATTATCTGCTCCAAAACGCTTTTTATATAATCATAATCCATGTTGTCTTTTCCAATCTTCATCTGATTCAGCGATAAATTCTTTTGTCATAACAAAAAATAATTAAAAAAGTATTAGAATGTTCTCAAAACACTTTCTAAGTATTTCTTGTTTCTACCACATTGATCTTAACAGTTAGCGGTACAGACAGTGCATCTGGATTGTCCACACTTTCCCAAACAAAGATCTGTGCTATGTATTTACCAAGACTTGTAGGGGTCCATGATTGTGAAGGACTCATGAACTGACCAGGCTCAAGCAAACCTGTTATCCATGATAAAGATACCGTTACTCCATTTTCATCTTGTATTTGTACCAAATATGCAAAGGATTGAGCTCTATCTTGATTGTTAGTAAGATCTGCAGTAATCTGCACTTGTGTATCTACCAAGGCTTCCCACTCGTCATTTACAAGATTTACTGAATATCCTCCTATTGCACCGTAAACATAATTATTTATTAATAATAGAAAAACTGTCACAAAAGCAGTGACCGGAAATATTTTTTTCATAAATAGAAATTATTTGTGACTCTATTTGAAGTTGTATTTTCTTTTCGGGGTATCTTTTTTATCATCATTGTTTTCCCATAACTTTGCAAT
>Ga0209521_10005439_pt1 | contig 10062 bp, 9 predicted proteins | sample Rifsed19ft4_FD_184016 | JGI IMG/M metagenome (GOLD analysis project Ga0209521, IMG submission 184016) | Soil microbial communities from Rifle, Colorado, USA - sediment 19ft 4 (version 2) | ecosystem: Environmental > Terrestrial > Deep subsurface > Rock core/Sediment | place: Rifle, Colorado... | reverse complement strand
TAATAATGCAGCCAACAAACTTTGGATAGATGATGGGGTTAACGGATATTTGGTGCGATTCGGCGACCATGTTGAATTGGCCAGCAAGATTGAAGCAGCAATAAAAAACATTGAGCTCCGAAGGAAAGCTGAAAAAATAAATAGAGTATTGGTTCTTGAGAAGGCTTCTGTAGACAAAAATATGAGAATATTTCAGAATGCCTGGGATAAGCTTGTCCTGTCACAATCTTTTGTTAAATCGGGGAAAGATCAAGATCACTATTGAAATGAATACCTGGAATTTAAGTAGTAGTGTTACAAATGGCAATAAAATCTCACGAGAAAGTATTAAATTAGTTGCTGTTGGAGATATTATGTTTGGAGAGCATCCTCTTTGCCTTGGTCATGGTGTAAGCTCTGTCATAGATGAAAATGGCAGCGGTTTCATTTTTGAAAAGATAGCGCCAGCTCTCAGGGATGCAGATGTCATATTTTGTAACCTTGAAAATATGCTTCTTGATGTCGTTGGTGAAACAAACAGATTTGAAGATAAATATCTTAGAGGAAGTAAAGAATGCGTAGAGGCACTTAAGTGTGTAGGGTTCAATATTGTAAATTTAGCCAACAATCATGCATTGCAGCACAAAACAACCGGATTTTATGGCACAATTGATCTTCTGGATCGACATGATATAAAGCATATTGGCGTGAGAGGCCGTAATTATGCAGAATTTGATTTTGACCCTATAAAACTTGGTTTTCTTGGTTATTGTGCTGATCAGCAATACGAAACTGAAATAAATTATGTAGAGCCACTTAATCTTTCCAGGATATCGCAAGATATTGGGAGTCTAAAGAAATCAGGGATAAACTTCATTGTTATTTCTCTGCACTGGGGTACTGAGTTTGTTCAGAAACCATCTCTTAAACAAATAGAAACTGGCAGAAAGATCATTGAAATGGGAGCCAATATTATACTCGGTCATCACTCTCATGTTATTCAAGGGATAGAAAAATACAAAGGAGGGCTGATTGTATATAGCCTGGGGAATTTTGTCAGTGATATGCAATGGGATAAGAATTTGAAGAGGACTATGATTCTATCATGTGAGATATCTAAGCGAGATGGTTTGAAGTTTACAATAATTCCGATTTCGATAAATAAGAATTTTCAACCAGAAATTGATAACGGAGTAACGGGTGCCGGAATTATAAAAGTAGTTGAAACGCTGTCAAAAGACTTGGATACTCTGAATATGGAAAGACCACTTTACAGTGATTGTGATTATATTTCCTATGTAAAGAAACAAAAAAATATCAACAGACTTGAAATGTATAGGCATTTTATATCCCATCTTCATAAATACAAGATTAAAACAGCTTATGAAATTTTGTGGTTCTTTTTTTTGAAAAAAATGAGAAGATTACCATGGACTGGAAAAAGATTTTTGGCCAGATAAGAAATGATCCCCTTAAGATTAATGCGTATCTTATTGGGAAGCTTTACTATTATCGATTACTATGCAGTGGAAAGATCAAAATGGGTAAAGGCGTCAAAATAATCGGAATGCCAATCATAGATATTCGAGGTAATTGTTCAATTAGCATTGGAAACAATGTTCTCTTAAATTCAAGGAACAGGGGCTATTTTGGTGCCTTATACAGCCCGGTAAAGTTATTTGTTGATAACGCTAAGGCTTTGATTAAAATTGGAAATAATACTCGAATTCATGGCTCTTGTATACATGCATATAGGAGCATAGAGATTGGCAATAATTGTTTGATTGCGGCTAATACCATTATAGTAGACTCTGATGGACATGAAATTTTTCCATCACAAATCAGTGAGAGATTGATTACAAAAAGGAAAGGAGTACCTGTTGTTATTGAAGATAATGTCTGGATAGGATTGAATTGCGTTATATTAAAAGGTGTAAGAATTGGAGAGGGTTCTATCGTAGGTGCAGGAAGTGTTGTTCGTAAGAGTGTTCCTTCTTTCTCTGTTGTAATGGGCAATCCGGCTGAGGTTGTGAAAAGACTGAATAAACCATAAATCAAAATTCTGTTGATTAATATATGAGGAACGAATGAGTTCGATTTTTAAGAAGTTTTCAACCAAGGCTTATGCGCATAGCCCGGTAATCATACAAAATTTATTTATCTCCATTGAAGGCAAAAGGTTATGGAAGCAACGCTTCAGTCGAGAATTCTATAACCTGATGGAATTATGGGATAGAACCCAATGGTTATCACATGATGAATTAGAAGAATACCAGAATGAAAGGCTCCAATTTTTAATCCAGCATGCCTACGAAACCGTTCCTTATTACCAAAAAGTTATGAAGGATAGAAAGCTTGTTCCAAACGACATAAAGAGGATTGGCGACTTACACAAGTTACCTATTCTCACGAAAGATGATTTAAGAACTAATTTTAGGGAACTTATATCTGTTAAAGCCAATAAGTTATGGGAAGGACACTCTTCCGGCACAACAGGATCTCCTGTAGATATCCTGTGGGATAATAATGTAATTACTGCCACCAATGCAGCATTATGGCGGCATAGAAGATGGGCTGGATTTGAGTTTGGTCAGCCGTATGCTTCTTTATTGGGCAGGGTAATAGTCCCAATCAAGCAAAAGGAACCACCTTTCTGGAGATATAATAAACCGTGGAATCAGCTATTTTTATCTTCCTTTCACTTGGAAGAAAAAAACTTACCCGATTACATTAAAGCCTTAAATCAATATGGTGTTGAATCAATACAGGCATATCCTTCTACAATATTTATTTTAGCAAAATATCTCCAACAGAGTAACGAAAGTTTTCCATTAAAATATATTTTCACGTCCTCAGAGACCCTGCTGGATCTTCAGAGGGAAGTAATAGAAGAACGTTTTAGATGTAAAATTTATGACTGCTATGGCTTAGCTGAAAGGGTGATGTATGCAGGAGAGTGCCCAAATCATGAAGGGCATCATTTATATATGGAGTATGGAATTACTGAGATAGTGGATCAAGATGGTGAAATCGTAAACGATGGAAATTATGGAAAGGCTATAGCTACGGGTCTTCATAATTACGGAATGCCATTAATCAGATATGAGGTTGGAGACGTTACTGCATACAAAATCGGGAAATGTTCTTGCGGAAGGGGGTTACCACTTCTCGAAGCTATTACTACAAAGGCTGAGGATATTGTAGTAACGCCGGATGGCAGATTTATATCACCATCGGTGTTGACGCACCCTTTTAAGCCTATGCATCACATTGAAAAGTCCCAGATCATTCAGGAAACTCCCGAGGAACTATTGATAAAGGTTGTAAGGAGAGTTGGCTATACGGATAATGATAGCAAAATATTACTTCAAGAAATGCATAACAGAGTAGGTGATAATGTAAAAGTAAAAATTGAGTTTGTCGAAGACATTCCCCGCTCAGCCAATGGGAAATATCGATGGGTAATTTCTAAAGTTCCGTTGAAATATAATCAAGAAGTCTTTAACAATTTGTATGAATAATAAATTAGCTGAAAAATTAAAAATTTTGATAATAACATACACATTGGAGGTTGGAGGTGCAGAAAGGGTCGCAGTCTCGATTGCGAAGGGTTTAAATAAATCTAAGTTTGAGCCCATCTTTTGTTGTTTTAAAGGGGGCGCGTTAGAGAAAGATCTTCGAGATCACGGTATTTCAGTTTTTAATTTAAATAAAAGCAGGGGGTTTGATCTTTCCGTGCTTACTAAACTGATAAAAATAATAAAAGAGAAAAAGATTGATATCATACATACCCATTCTTTTAGTCCAAACTTCTGGGGCCGGTTGGCAGGCATTATAGCCAGGGTACCAGTAATAATTGGTACCGAGCATAGTGTTGCGAGCGTCAAGACAATATTTCAGAAAAAAGCCGATAAAATATTAGCAAAATATAGCAGTAAAATAGTTTCGGTCTCTGATAGGGTAAAGCTTTCCCTTTGTGAGGAGGAAAATATTTCGCCAGATAAAATTCTGACAATATATAACGGGATTGATCCCATGAAACCTTCATCTAATAAAGAAGCGATTAGTAAAAAGAATGAGGGATTAGGAATCGATTTAAACAAAAAGATTATTGTTTCAATTGGTCGGTTAGAGCCTCCGAAAGGCTATGAATTCTTGTTGGAATCAGCCAAAACAGTAAAGAGGGAATTCCCACCCATCCAATTTGTAATTGTTGGAGAAGGTTCATTAAGATATAAATTAGAAAAACTAAGAGATGACCTCAAACTTAGAGATACTGTAATTTTTCTTGGACATCGAAATGACATCGCTGATATATTATCTATTTCTGATATTGCTGCTTTACCATCTGTAAGAGAAGGATTTTCTGTCTCCTTACTTGAATTTATGTCTCTTGGAAAGCCTATAATAGCCACAGACGTAGGAGGGAATAATGAAGCTGTTATAAATGGTGAAAGTGGCATTATAATTCCTCCTATGGATCCCATTGCTTTGACTCAAGGGATATTGAAATTAATTCAGGAAAATAATACAGCAGAAGATATGGGCATGAGAGCGATGGAAAGATTCAAAGAAAACTTTACTCTACAGACGATGATACAAGAGATAGAAAAGCTTTATGATACTCTCTTTTATTTAGAAACATATTCAGATAGTAAACAAATGCAAAGGGTATAAAACAATGGAATACATTTTCTTTTTCCTTTTACTTGTTATTGTTTATGTCTATATTGGTTATCCAATACTTTTAAAGATAGTTAATTTAAAAAGAAAATCTATCTATATAAATGACGAATTTATGCCAACTGTTACCTTATTCATACCAGCTTATAATGAGGAGAAGATCATAAAGAAAAAAATCAGAAATAGCCTTGCCTTAGACTATCCAAGAGACAAGTTGGAGATAATTGTAGCTTCTGACGGATCAAATGACAATACCGTAAACGTCGTAAAAAACTATTTAAACGACGGAGTTACGCTGTTTGAATCGGTGAAAAGAGAAGGTAAAAATTCTGTTATTAATGAGTATCTTCCAAGATGCAACGGGGAAATCATTGTATTCACAGATGCCGATGCCTTTTATAATGCGGATGCTATAAAGAAATTGGTCAGAAATTTCAATGACAAATCCGTTGGGTGTGTTGTAGGAATCTTAAGGTATATAGATGACAAGACATCTATTGGAAAAGGGGTCGGATTATATACTCGTTATGAGTCTATAATTAGAAAACTTGAAGGTAGGCATGGGACTCTAGTAGTTGCTACAGGTGCCATCTACGCTATCAGAAAGGAGCTGTTTACTCCGCTAGATCTGGATGTGCCCAATGATTTTACACATCCAATCCAGATAGCGGCTATGGGGTATAAAATCTTGTTTGAACCAGCAGCAATAGCAAATGGGAAGGCTTCTTCAACTGCTGCTGACGAATTCAAAAGAAGGACAAGGATAGTTACGCGTGGCCTAACGGCCTTCGTACGTTATTGGAGGCGTTATCATATGCTTCGGGGTGTTTGGGGTTTTTGTTTCATATCTCACAAGCTTCTCCGATGGTTTATCCCTTTTTACCTTCTTGTCATTTTCTTGAGTAATATCTTTTTACATTCGCCGTTCTTTAGATTTACTTTATACTTTCAGGTAGGTTTTTATGTTATGGCTCTTGCCGGTATTTTTTTGAAGAGAAGGTTAGGTAGATATTTTTCTGTTCCATTTTACTTTTGTGTCATTAACTTCGCTGCTTTTATTGGAGTTCTGCGATATTTTCGGGGCAAGAGGCAGGTGATATGGGAGGTAGCAAAAACAACAAGATGAATATATAAAAGTTTAGAAGGAGGGAGAGTGCGAAACCCTTGACAATTATAAAGGGAAGTTTGAGGACAAGAGAGAATCCACATTGAAGTAAGGACAAAGGACGAAGTATAATGTAATAGTGATAGGTTGAAAGGAAATAAATCGTGTCTTTATTAAAAGTAATGTGTGTCGCAGGTGCAAGACCTAATTTTATGAAAATTGCACCATTGATGGAAGAATTGGAAAGGCAACAAGGTATTCGGCCAGTTCTGGTTCATACTGGGCAACACTATGACAAGGCAATGTCAAAACTATTTTTTGAAGAATTAGGTATTCCTGCACCGCATTTTAACTTAGAAGTTGGGTCGGCTTCTCATGCAGTTCAGACAGCAAGAATTATGGAACGTTTTGAAGATGTACTTGTTAAAGAAAACCCCAATTTAGTTATTGTTGTCGGTGATGTCAATTCAACTTTTGGCTGTGCTCTTACTGCCGTAAAATTAAAAATTGCAGTTGCTCATGTAGAGGCGGGTTTAAGAAGCTTTGATCGTACTATGCCCGAAGAAATTAATCGTGTACTTACTGATGCCATATCAGATTTTCTTTTTACTACAGAAAGATGTGCAGAAACAAATCTTTTACGTGAAGGAATACCCCAGGATAAGATATACTTTGTTGGCAATGTAATGGTGGACACCCTTTTAAAACATAAAGCTAAGGCGGATGTATCTAACATTTCATTAAGACTTGGAATTGACAAGAAGTCGTATGGGCTTGTAACTCTACACCGACCAAGTAATGTAGAATGTAAAGATACTCTTAAAAGTATATTTTATGCGCTTAGAGAGTTATCAAGCAAAGTTCTTATAATTTTCCCATGTCATCCTAGAACACAGGAAAAGATAAGGGAGTATAATTTAGAATATTTAGTTAATAGTGATGAAAGAAAGGTTAAAGAAGGATGGATAAATTTAATTGCCCCTCTTGGATATCTTGATTTTCTAAAGCTTATGACTGAAGCTAAAGTAGTGCTAACAGATTCAGGTGGTATTCAAGAAGAGACCACCATTTTAGGAATTCCATGTATAACTATGAGAAATAATACCGAACGACCTGTTACAGTATTAGAAGGAACAAATACTCTTGTAGGAACAGAAAAGAATAGAATAGTAGAAAAAGCCTCTGAAGTATTAAATGGGTATATACCAACAGGTCGTCGTCCAGAACTGTGGGATGGACGGGCGTCAGAGAGAATAGTAAGAGTTTTAATGGAGCTTTTGAAGAGATAGTTTAATGGATTGCTCCCAAAGACTATGGTTACAAATAACTATCATAAAAAATAGCTACGGACTCATGGTTTTGCGGTAATGATTCCCTTGATTTACTATTAGATAGAATTAACGTTTGCATGAAAGAGGTATAAATTATGAGCAATGTTCCAAGAAACCAGTTAACGAAAGAAGACATAGTTGAGGTTTTTAAATACCTTTTTTCTTTAAAAGCCATTAAGGTTTTTTTCAATTTAATTGGCTGGTATGTTCATGACCATATTGCCCCAAGGGCTAAGATGAAGATTGCTGGAAACCCAAGGATACATCCTACTGCATCATTGAGATGTGGTGAGAATATTTTTCTTGGCAGGAATGCACATATAAATCAGTATTGTTGTATATGGGCAAGCAAGAATTCAAAGATTGTGTTAGGTGATGACCTGTTAATGGGACCTGGTGTTAAAATATTCTCATCAAACCATGGAAACAAAATGGGCGTACCTATGAATAGCCAACCCCACATAGAGAAAAATATCATTATAGGCAATGATGTGTGGCTTGGTGCTAATACGGTTGTAGTTGCCGGTGTCACTATAGGAGACGGTGCCATAGTTGCCGCAGGGTCTGTTGTTACTAAAGATGTACCGGAATATATGATAGTAGGCGGAATTCCGGCCAAACAGATAAAGAAAAGAGAATAATTCTTTTTCGTCATTGCACATTAAGTCCTGTTGGCGTGTTAGGCATGTTACCAGTTGATGTCCATTCATATCTGCCAATATCTATTATTCCCCAGCTTTGTGGAACTTTGATAGAAGGATCGCCTGCATTGATTGCTGGACTACCTGCTTGTAATTTGTAATAGGGAGCTGGTTTATTACCCGATGTTACAAATACAGCATTATCTGATATATTACCACTATCATTAACATTATTTGTCCCCTTATTAACTACATTTGTAAGACAATTACTAAAATCATTCCATCCATAGTGGTTATTGTTTGTAGCTGACCCAAAACTTATCCCAACACTAAAGCCATGAAATATGTTGTTTTTTATGATAAACCCATGCGTGCTGCCATTATCCATAGTAATTGCAGTTCCACCATTAAGACTAACAACGGTATTATTATAAATTTGTCCATCTAAATTATCTTCGGCGCCATAACGATATATTTGGAAAGCCCCTACACTACTAAAATTAGAAGACTCCATCATATTATTGTAAACACGGGCATTCTGTGTATCTCTCAAATATATTGCATAACCATAATCGGGGCCATTAGTTCCATATATCCAATTATTATAAATTTTACAGTTTACATTTCTGGCACATTTTATACCTATATCTACGTCGAAGATGATATTATCATGTGCTTCAAAATTATCAGTACGATCTGCAATATCCATACTATAATCTTTCCAAGTATGAATAATGTTATTATATACATATAACGGTTGACTATTATTAGATGTTATAGCGGTACCAACAGCAGTCTTGCTGTCTTGATAAATTGTATTATTTTTTATTGTAATATAATCCGATGCATAAATTCGTACCCCAAAATAGGTATTTCCTGCATTTTTAATGTTAAATCCATCTATAGTCCAATAATGTGAAGATCCAGTAATATTAACAGTGTTATTTACATAATTACCATCAATAGTTGCTGTATTTCCAGGTGCAACTTGAAGAATAAACTGATTGGTTACTGTACCAGTCTTACTTGATATAAGAAGATTTTCAGTATAAGTTCCATTATAAACAAGTATAGTGTCTCCAGCTTTTGCTGCATTAACCGCTACCTGAATGGTCGTATATGGTTTGCCGCTTCCAACCTCCAAAGTTGCAGCAAATGAACTTATAGGGAGTAACAAAAGAAGTGTTACTATCAAAATTCTTTTCATTGTTGTCCTCCGTGCTTGTGATTTATAATTTCCATCATTGAATTAATCAGCGCCCCCCCAATAGTGGCGGATGTTCAGTCGACGAGCTTAGAGACCGCGTCGGAGAATTCACTTTCATTTCCGGAAATATCGTAAGCAGTCACGGCAAAATAATAAAGTGTTCCACTCTTAAGACCGTTCAATACATGCTCCGGGGCATCCGGTGTGGTGGTCAGACCGACATCCTTAACTACCGTATAGTCTTCGGAAGATGTTCCATAGTATATTTTAAAACCAGCCAGAGCATCCAATTGTGTTCCATCCACATTTGTTGTTGGTGCCTCCCAGGACAGTGTAGCTATGCCTGAACCTGCTTCTTGTGTACTGCTGGCCCCCCCTCCACCATTTCCACAACTGTTTAGTGTCAAAATCGTAAGCGCTAAGAGAAACAGGCAGATTGGACCACGGATATTTATTTTCTCCATAATGTCTTATATGTATTTTCTGTCTCCCTCTTATAACATATATCATCACACTTGAAAATACAACCCGCCTTATCCTGGTTACCCCTCATTTCCTACAATATTCTTAATGTAGCCACATCCTCCACCATGGGGACCGGTGACACTGCTGTTTCCAGCACTTGTACTGACGGTTGTATTTTCAGATACCTTGAGCAAGAATTTCTCCTGAGAATTGGGGGTACTGTTATAGTGCATTGTCCCTCCATATAATTAGCAAAAAAAAACGCCAGAGAAGTTTTCCTCTGGCGGCTCGGCAGACATAGGACAATTACGCTAATTGTCCCTTAGTCCCGTTACTCTGCGTCACCATCTTTCGATGGATTTGCTCTGAGCAAAGGTGGTGAATCTTTCAATATGTTATATTTTCCACTCAGCATAAAAAAGCATAAAGAGTGCCATACTGCACTACAAAACTATTTCGTAAGATTATCAAGGAGTTAAGAAATATGCTTCCATGGACAATGGACAATATTTCTATTTTTTATTGCAAATTTTTGTAGGGGATTACAAAAAAAGTTGTGTACTTTGCCAGCAACGTTTCTGCAATTATATAGGTTATGAAAGATGGTTCAATGTAACAAAAAGGGAAATATTTTTCCTATGTTAGAAAAAA
>Ga0209521_10005436_pt1 | contig 10065 bp, 6 predicted proteins | sample Rifsed19ft4_FD_184016 | JGI IMG/M metagenome (GOLD analysis project Ga0209521, IMG submission 184016) | Soil microbial communities from Rifle, Colorado, USA - sediment 19ft 4 (version 2) | ecosystem: Environmental > Terrestrial > Deep subsurface > Rock core/Sediment | place: Rifle, Colorado... | reverse complement strand
CAAAAATCCACCACCAGAAATCCCAGGTCCACGGTGGGAACGGTCACCGAGATTTACGATTACCTGAGACTCCTTTACGCCCGGATTGGTATCCCTCACTGTCCCAACTGCGGAAGAGAAATAGTTAAACAGAGCTCCCAGCAAATTATCGAGCAGGTTCTTAGGCTGGATCCAGAAACTAAGTTCCAAGTTTTGGCTCCCGTTATCCGGGGCAGAAAAGGGGAGTATAGCGAGCTTTTTAAGGAGCTTAAGAAAGAGGGTTTCACCCGGCTTCGGGTGGACGGACACGTTAAGGAGCTTGATTCTCTGGAAGACCAGGAATTAAGGTTAGACCGTTACAAAGCCCACCAGATCGAAGTGGTCGTGGATAGACTTGTGATGAAAGAGGGCATCGAGCGAAGACTAGCCGACTCAATTGAAACCGCTCTTAAACTAGCGGAAGGAATTGTCACCGTTGACGTAATCGATCAAAAAGAGCTTACCTTTAGCGAGCAATTCGCCTGTCTTCACTGCGGGATCGGCCTAGAGGAGCTTACTCCCAGGATGTTCTCTTTCAACAGTCCTTATGGGGCTTGTTCTCACTGTGGCGGATTAGGCACCAAGATGGAGGTGGACCCGGAGCTGGTTGTTCCCAACCCCAACCTTTCCTTAAGAGAAGGAGCTATTGCCCCTTTTTACCACACCCGGGTTGATTTTTACCGCAAAATCCTTCAGGCCATCTGCGAGGAATACGCCATTGATATGGAGGTTCCCTACAAGGATTTGGATGATGACGAGAAAGATGTTCTTCTTAACGGCAGCGATGAACCGGTTTACGTAAGATACCGGAGCCTAACCGGAAGGACAAGAAGTTACTACACCACGTATAAGGGAGTTATTGGCAGCCTTGGCCGGCGTTATAAGGAGGCCCAGTCCGATTATGCCCGGCAAAAAATCGAGGAGTATATGAGGATTAAAGCCTGTCCCGCTTGCGACGGAGCCCGCCTAAAACCCGAGAGCCTGGCTGTGACTATAGCCAAAGTCAACATTTACCAGTTTTGTAAAAAGCCAGCCAGCGATGCTCTTGCCTTTATCGATGGTCTCAAACTTTCGGAGAAGGAATTTCTAATTGGCCGGAGGATTTTAAAAGAGATAAGGGAACGTCTTAACTTTTTAATTGCCGTCGGACTCGATTATTTAACTATTGACCGGGCAGCCGCCACTCTGGCCGGCGGGGAAGCTCAAAGGATAAGGCTCGCCACCCAAATTGGCTCGGGACTAGCGGGCGTTCTTTACATCTTGGATGAGCCGTCCATCGGACTTCACCAGCGCGACAACAATCGGCTGATCGAAACCTTAAAGAACTTGCGGGATTTGGGTAACACCGTGATTGTCGTTGAGCATGACGAAGCAACCATAAGAGCCGCAGATTACCTGGTAGACATTGGTCCTGGAGCCGGCGTCCACGGCGGAGAAATTGTGGTGGCCGGAACCCTCGATGATATGCTGGTTTCGCCTAAGTCGATTACCGGAAAGTATCTGAAGGGGGAGCTGAAAATTCCTGTTCCTTCGCGGCGAAGAAAACCTCAAAGAAAGAACCTGGTAATCAAGGGGGCGGCCGAACACAACTTGAAAAAAATTGACGTTTCCATTCCTTTGGGGCTCTTTGTCTGTATTACCGGGGTTTCAGGTTCGGGAAAAAGTACCCTGGTTTCGGACATCTTATCCAAAGCCTTGGCGGCCATTTTTTATAAGTCCAAAGAAATCCCTGGCAAACACGAGGGTCTCGAGGGAATAGAGCACGTCGACAAGGTGATCGAAATTGACCAGTCACCCATCGGCCGGACGCCGCGTTCAAACCCGGCCACCTATACCAAGACCTTCGATGAGATCAGAAGAATCTTTGCCGAGGTTCCGGAGGCAAGAGTTAGAGGCTATAAACCGGGCCGGTTTAGTTTTAATATCAGAGGGGGAAGATGCGAAGCCTGTCAGGGTGATGGCGAGATTAAGATTGAGATGCATTTTCTGCCGGATGTTTATATACCGTGTGAAGTTTGCAAGGGAAAACGCTACAACCGGGAGACCCTAGAGGTCAAATTTAAGGGAAAAAACATTGCTGAAGTGCTTGATATGACGGTCGAGGAGGCGCTTAATTTTTTTGAGAATATCCCCTCAATCAGACGGAAGCTTCAGACTGTCAATGATGTTGGTCTAGGCTACATCGAGTTAGGACAACCAGCGCCTACCCTCTCCGGCGGGGAGGCCCAGCGGGTAAAACTATCGGCGGAGCTTTCCAAGAGAGGAACCGGAAAAACCCTTTATATCCTGGACGAACCAACGACCGGGCTTCATTTTGACGATATAAACAAGCTCTTAGGGGTGCTTTCCCGGCTGGTTGAAGGGGGAAATACGGTTTTAGTAATCGAGCACAACTTAGATGTGATAAAGACGGCCGACTATATCGTTGATTTGGGCCCCGAAGGGGGCGAAGAGGGAGGACGCATCGTAGCCCAAGGAACTCCCGAAAAGGTGGCCGGAAGCTCCCGCTCCTACACGGGGAAGTTTCTAAAGAAAATTCTCGAGAGAGAAAAAGTAGCCCGCGCTGTTCAGACCACGGTTAATTATTAGGCCGCTACCCTTCGGCTCACTCTCAGCTCAAGTTGCTTGGGACTTCCTCGTTGAAAGTGGCGGGTCTTCTCAAACCCAAGAAAGCCAATTATGAATTCTGGGATAGAGTGACTAACCGTTGGAATATTAAGAATTTGCAAAGTCCAGGAGTCTTTAAATAAATGTTACCTAAAGAGAAACTTTTAAACCAGTTAAAACAGGTGCCCCGCCGTCCTGGGGTTTACATTTTCAAAGATTCCCGGGGTGAGGTGCTTTATGTGGGCAAAGCCCGTTCCCTAAGGGATCGGGTGTCCTCCTATTTTCACGCCCTTCCGCCTCATCTGTTAAAAACCAAGGCTCTGACGGAAAAAATCACGGACTTTGACATTCTTATTACCGACAACGAGGAGGAAGCTCTAGCGCTCGAGTTAACGCTGATAAAAAAGTACCGGCCGTCTTTTAACGTAAGCTATCGCGACGATAAAAGTTACCCTTACGTCGCTATTACCATGGCCGATGAGTTTCCACGGGTTAGAGTTACCCGGGAACCGCACCTTAAAGGGGTCAAGTACTACGGCCCATACACCAAGGTTTGGGCCCTTCGAGAAACTTTAGGCGCTTTAAGAAAAGTTTTTCCGGTTTGCACTTGTTCGGCGGCGAAATTCAGGCGTCTCCAAAAAAGTGGTTCCGCTTGTCTTGATTACCACATCAAACGTTGTCCCGGCCCTTGCATTGGCGCTATTACCCCCCAGGAATATGCCGAATCAATCAAGGGGATAAGGCTCTTCCTCGATGGGCGGACCGAAAAAGTTATAAAGATCGTAGAGAACAAGATGAAGATTGCCGCCCAAAACCTTCAATTTGAGAAAGCGGCCACCCTGAGAGATCAATTAGAAGCGGCCAAACAAATCCAAGAGCGTCAGAAAGTTGTTCTTCCCGTCAAAGAGGACGAGGACTGTTTTGGTCTCGCCACAAATCAAGAGCTTGCCTGCGTCCAGGTTTTCCAGATCCGCCAGGGTAAACTTTTGGGGAGTGAAAGCTACATCCTAGAGATGGGCGCGGGGGATTTGCTGGAATCCGCTTTGGAGCAGTACTACCAAATGACTTCGGCGATCCCGCCTCAAATATTTATCCCCGATGACATCAGTGACCACGAGTTAATTGAAAAATGGCTCACCAAAAGGAGAGGCGCAAGTGTTACCATTAAGGTGCCTAAACGGGGTGGAAAAAGAAAGCTCCTGGAACTGGTCAAAAAAAATGCCGAGACTTCCTTGGAAATATTTCAAACTAAAAGGCAATGGAGCATGGACCGGCGAGCGCGAGAACTTACCGAACTCAAAGAGCAATTGAAGCTCGATAAAATTCCAGAACGCATTGAGTGTTTTGATATCTCAACCTTAAAGGGGAGGGAAGCAGTGGGTTCGATGGTTGTTTTTGAGGACGGCGAGCCCAAGCGGACGGATTACCGCCGGTTCAAAGTGAAATGGGTAACCGGGCAAGACGATTTTTCGATGATGAGCGAGGTTATTAGGCGCCGCTTGGAAAGACTGGTGGCCAAGGATTTTGACTACCTGTCAAAGTTTCGTTTTAAACCTGATTTAATAGTTGTAGATGGAGGGAAACCGCAGCTTTCGGCTGCTTTGGCGGCCTTAAAAGCGCTTGAGATTAAGGATATCCCGGTCGCGGCTTTAGCCAAAAAAGAGGAACAAATCTATCAACCGGGCCAAAAAGAGCCCCTCAATCTACCTCCTTCCTCAAAGGCTCTTACTCTTCTTAAAAGGATAAGGGATGAAGCCCATCGGTTTGCCATCACCTATCACCGGAATTTGAGAGGTAAAAAAATGGTCATGTCCATCTTTGACCAGATTCCGGGAATCGGCGAGAAAAGAAAGAAAATTTTACTGGAGCATTTCGGAACTCCAGAAAGAGCCGTTCAAGCCAGTCTTATGGAGTTAGAACAGGTTCTGCCCTTCAAGATTGCCCAAAAGGTTCACCAGCATCTACACACAACCGGCGGATAAAAAGATGAGACAAAAAATGAAAATAAATGACGGTACAGTTTTTTATAGCTTTTATCAGGTGCCCCAAGGCGTAGGAGCGGTAATCTTTGACGAAGACGGCGTATCTGACCTAATTTTACCCGGTCACGATAGGACAAAGATAACGGATTTTCTCCAAAAACTCCCGGAACACAATCTTCAGGAGAAGACGTTACCGGAGCCAATGACCTCTTTAAACGATTATTTTCGGGGCCAGAAAACTGATTTTGACTATCCTTTAAACTTAAAAAAATACACCCTTTTTGAGAGCCAAGTTTTACAGGCAACCCGGAGTATACCGTACGGAGAAGTTAGCAGTTATAAGTGGGTGGCGGAAAAAATCGGCCGCAAAAACGCCGCCAGAGCGGTGGGCCAGGCCCTTAAAAAAAACTGTGTTCCGGTCATAATTCCCTGTCACCGAGTGCTGAAAAGTGATCGAGGTTTGGGAGGATTTAACGCTGGAATCGGTTGGAAAAAACGTTTACTTGAGTTGGAAAAAGGTTAAGCTCCAGCTGGTCGCAAAAAAAACCAGCGAATAAAACTTGAGGGCCTCTCGCAAGGCTAAGCCGGCGACGGTAGATATTCCCCTGACCTTCGACTTATGTCGAGGATTTTCAAAAAATCCGTCGCCTTCAACGAGCCAAATCTGAGCAACTTGAGATGAAGACGCACCGAAGGGTTGCGGCAATTCGTGGCCCGCAAGCGGGCAATTGCGAATTCGCTCCCTGAGGTAAGCTTGAGTCCAAAGTCGCGCAAGTTCAGGCGAGTTAAGGCGGCAAAAAAAGTTCACGTTGCTCGCAATAATCGCTTAGAGAAACCTACTTAAAAATTTTGAGAGTTTATAAAGAAGAGTGCGAGCTCAAAGTCGCTCAAACAATGATAAAATTAGCCCTTGAACCTCTGCCGGGAATGCAAGAAAATAAAACTGTCTCGTCAACAAAAACACTAAACTTGCGTATTTGCGCTACAGTTGTGGTAAAGTTAATCTGCGAAGAGACTATCTGGTGCTATTGGTGAGATTATGAATGAGTTGGAATTTACGATCATAACCGGTCTTTCAGGAGCGGGAAAAACCGAAGCCGTCAGGTGTTTTGAGGATATGGGTTATTTTTGCATTGATAATCTGCCGCCGACTCTTATTCTCAAAATGGCCGAACTTTGTTCTTTACCAGGGAGCAAAATTAAAAAAGTAGCCTTGGTCAGTGACGTAAGAGGAGGAGAGTTTTTTGACGCGCTCTCCGAGGCGCTAAGAGAACTCAAAAAGAAGAACATTAACCGCCAAATTCTTTTTCTGGAAGCATCAGATGAAACTCTGGTGAAAAGGTTTAAAGAAACCCGGCGTCGTCATCCCCTAGCTAGAGGGGGCCAGATCATCGAGGGCATTCGCAAGGAGAGAGAGCTCTTGGGCCAGCTTCGGGGACAAGCCGACATGATAATTGACACTTCAGGAAGTGCCGCTTATGAACTTAGGGACAAAATTCGCACCTCCTTCCTGGGACCCCAAAAAAGAAAAGGGATTCTCATCACCGTGGTTTCCTTCGGGTACAAGTACGGTGTCCCCATGGACGCCGATCTCGTGCTAGATGTGAGATTTTTGCCTAATCCAAACTATATCCCCGACCTCCAGCCCTTGAGCGGTGAAGACAAAAAAGTGAAAGACTTTGTTCTAATGCGGGAGGAAACAAAGGAGTTTTTACAAAAATATCTGGATCTACTTGCCTTCTTGCTTCCTCACTATGTCTCTGAGGGAAAAAGTCATTTAACAGTCGCTTTGGGCTGTACCGGAGGGACCCACCGCTCGGTTGCTCTGGCCGAAGAAACCAGAAAATTTTTGAGAAAAAAGGGATACAATGTTATCGTAAGGCACAGGGATATCGGCCGCGATTTGGAAGCTCGCACCCGCTTGGAATCTAAACAGCAAGACGAAGTCGAAAACAAAACCAAGCAAAGATAGTAACTAGTTCACAGTTCACAGTCCAAGAATTTAAAATTTAAAGTGAAAAATGAAAAATTTATGAGAAAAATAGAAGGACCTCAGATAAAAATCAAAAATGTAGTGGCAGAGCTTGCTCTGCTTTAGGCGAGTAAACTCACCCACTACAAAAAAACATTTTGATTTTTGGATTGCCACCTTCCAAAGAACTTGTTCGGCGGGCAGGGCCATTTAAGTTTTTCAGTTTTTGTTTTGCATTTAGGGAACTAATTTCAAGCGTCAACTTGGCTCGTCAGAAGCCAACTTCGTATCACCAAATCAAATTGTTTGTTAGCTTCAAAGCGTGAGAGGAGAGCTATGCCTATTCGAGTCGGAATTAATGGTTTTGGAAGAATTGGTCGCAACGTTTTTAGAGCCGGGATGGACGATGCCGAGATTGAATTTGTAGCCGTAAACGATTTGACCACTCCTAAAACCCTGGCCCATCTTTTAAAGTATGACTCGGTATATGGCGTTCTCAATCACCCGGTGGTAGCCGAATCCGGCGCGATAGAGATTGGCGGCAAAGAGTTTAAGGTTTATTCCGAGAGAGATCCCGCAAATCTTCCCTGGAGCGATTTAGACATCGATGTTGTGATCGAGTCAACCGGTCTATTCACCAAAAGGGCGGATGCGGAAAAACACCTTGACGCTGGCGCCGGCAAGGTCATCATAACGGCACCCGCCGAAGAACCCGATTTAACCGTGGTGATGGGAGTTAATCAAGACCAGTACGATCCCGACTCTCACAGGATTGTTTCCAATGCCTCTTGTACAACTAACTGCCTGGCGCCCGTCGCCCAAGTGCTTCTGGAAAACTTTGGAATCGTGAAGGGTTTTATGACAACAATTCACGCCTATACTAATGATCAGCAACTACTCGATCTTCCCCATAAGGACCTAAGAAGAGCCCGGGCCGCTTGCCTTTCGATCATCCCCACCTCAACCGGGGCCGCCAGAGCGATCGGGTCAGTTTTGCCGGAGCTTAAGGGAAAGCTGGATGGAATGGCAATGCGGGTACCTATTCCAGTGGGCTCGGTGGTTGATTTGGTGGCCGAACTCGAGAAAAACACGACAGCCGATGATGTTAATGAGGCGGTTAAAACAGCCGCTGATAAGGGTAAACTGAAAGGCGTTCTTGGTTATACCGAAGATCCAATTGTTTCAGTAGATGTGGTCGGTAACTCCTTTTCCAGCATTTTCGACGGTCTTTCCACCATGAGCCTTGGCGGTAATATGGTTAAAGTAGTCTCTTGGTACGATAATGAATGGGGCTTTTCTTGCCGGGTTATTGATCTCATAAAGCACATCACCCAATAAAATCAGAAATAAAGAAACCCCGCCTTTTAAGGCGGGGAGCATCAACCCCCAGACTAGGCCTAGGCTTTAGCCTAGGTGTAGGCTAGGAGAAAAATTGCATTATTATTTTGACCCCGAAAAAGCAAACTATCTGAATCTTCAAAGAAGCGCCACGGCGGCTTATTCGCTCCAATATCACTGCGTTTTCGGTACCAAGTATAGCCACCCGATTTTTGATCGACAAAAAGCCTCTGATCTAACCCAATTAATTCTAGAAATTTCTCAAGAAAACGGTTACCATCTTTTGGGTCTTCAAATTCAAACAAACCATATCCATATTTTGATAAGCTTGAAACCCTCCCATAATTTATCTCAAGCTATTCAAAGAATTAAGGGAAAATCATCTCGTTTCTTAAGGCACAAATATCCTGATCTTAAGAAATTGCCAGCTCTATGGACTCCGTCTAATTTTTATCGATCCCTAGGACAAGTTAGTGTAGCCCAAATAAAAGCATATCTTGATCGTCAAGATGAACATCATCAATGGCAAAGAAATATAACCACCCTTGCTAAAGCAAGGGTCTAAGCTAGTTTGAGCTACCTCGTGCTGAAGCACAAGGTTTCCGGAACGAAGTTTTTAGGTAAGGTGCAAATGGACAAAAAAACCATCCGCGATGTCGATGTCTCCGGCAAAAGAGTTTTGGTTAGAGTGGATTTTAATGTCCCCCTTTCCGAGGGCGAAGTAACAGATGACACCCGGATAAGGGCTACATTACCAACAATTAACTATCTTCTCGAGAATGGCGCAAAGGTCATCCTGATGTCCCATCTAGGAAGGCCGAAGGGAGTCGAAGAAAAGTATCGGCTTGACCCCGTAGCCAAAGTTCTCTCGGGCCTTCTTCAGAAGGAAGTTAAAAAAGTAGACAAAACCGTTTCCGATGAGGCTAAAAAAGCCGTTAGTGAGCTTGAGCCAGGAAATGTTCTTCTCTTAGAAAACCTCCGTTTTAATCCAGGCGAGGAAAAAAATGATCCCCATTTTGCCAAAGAATTAGCCAGTTTGGGCGATATTTATGTAAACGATGCTTTTGGTGTCGCCCACCGGGCTCACGCCTCAGTAACCGGTGTCACTCATCATCTGCCGTCAGTGGCCGGTTTTTTGCTTGAAAAAGAGGTAAGAGAATTATATGCCCTGCTCGAGCACCCGAAGCGACCGTTTTTTGCGGTTTTGGGCGGAAACAAAATTTCCGATAAGATCGGCGTGATACACAAATTTTTGGAGTTAGTTGACGGTTTGGTGACCGGCGGTGGGATTGGTTACACCTTTTTAAAAGCCAAGGGAGTGTACATCGGTCAATCCATTTGTGAAGATGAGGAACTAGAGCACGCTCGGGCAATGCTTAAAAAGGCCGAAAAAAACGGGGTAAAAATTTACATACCCCTGGACGCAGTCGTTACTAAAGAGTTCGATCCAGATGCCTACTACAAGGTAGTGCCGATTGGAGAGATTCCCAAGGGCTGGATGGGATTGGATATTGGTCCTAAAACTATTAAGACATATAAAGAAGCCTTAAAAGAAGCGAAAACTATCTTTTGGAATGGCCCTTTAGGCGTATTTGAAATGGCATCTTTTGACAGGGGAACGAGAAGTATCGCTGAAGCTATTGTCTCGTCGTCGGCAACGACAATCGTGGGGGGAGGCGACTCTGATGCGGCCTTGAGGCAGTACGGACTGGAAGACAAGGTCTCTTATATTTCTACCGGGGGAGGAGCCTCGCTCAAATTTTTAGAAGGAAATTCCCTCCCCGGGATTGATGCCCTCCTGGACAAGACAAACGTCCCGAACAAAGTTAAGAATTAAATGTTTAGAGGTCAGAAGACCCTGAACTCTTAACTCTGAACTAAATGGGGCGACGAAAGGAGCGAGAATGAGACGGCCTATTATTGCGGGAAATTGGAAGATGTATAAAACCGTTTCTGAGGCAGAGGAGCTGGTTAAAAATCTTATTCCATTTGTTAAATCAACTTCGGATGTTGATATTGTGGTTTGCCCGCCTTTTACCGCGCTTCACAGCGTCTCCTTGGTCATGGGGAATAATTCCCGGGTTGAGCTAGGGGCTCAGGATATCCACTGGGAGAAAGAAGGGGCCTTTACCGGCGAGATTTCTCCGC
>Ga0209521_10005431_pt1 | contig 10070 bp, 9 predicted proteins | sample Rifsed19ft4_FD_184016 | JGI IMG/M metagenome (GOLD analysis project Ga0209521, IMG submission 184016) | Soil microbial communities from Rifle, Colorado, USA - sediment 19ft 4 (version 2) | ecosystem: Environmental > Terrestrial > Deep subsurface > Rock core/Sediment | place: Rifle, Colorado... | reverse complement strand
GGACACCCTCGAACGCTTCCTCTATCAGGAAACCCAGCGCCGGCCGATGATCATCGCCGTCGTCATCGAGGTCTAACTAACTCCTGATCTGGTTTGATACAATACAGGTATGAGAGAACAAATCGACGTCTTGGAACATGCTGGATTGCCTATTTTTGAGGATGGCCGAGGCTTTGAAGTCAGTTACGAAGACAGAGCCTGTTTTTCATTATCTGAGTTAGAAAAGCTAAGACGGGTAACCCTAACCGACGACAGAGGCCGTTCAATCGAATTCAAAGTCGGTGGAATGTCCACTATCACAGTAACAAGTTCCCTCGACGGGCCAAGCCAGAATGTCCCCCTTTTGATAATAAGCGACTTAAGGGGAGAACTTGTTGGTTCGTCTGAACAAATCCAGACGGGGTTATATCTTAAAGATGGATCCTTGGATGTAGAGCTTTTTCCTCCCCGAGAAACAGGACAAGAAAGTCCAGCCACAAAACAAGGACTGCGGTTAGTCGTCAACCCTTGGCGAGTATTTAGAGTTGCTCCATCCAAGATCGAAGTTCACAAAAAATAAAATAGTCATCGCCGTCGTCATCGAGGTCTAAAAAAACACCGCACTTTATGTTTTCTGCAGGTAGTCCTCATTTACTTCGATCTTTTCCGTCCCCGCAGAAGATAATTTGACCCACCGACAACCCTCTTTCCAGTTTTCTGTTCCAATTCCAGTCTGGCATTTTTAGCAATCCGTCCACCCTTTTTAGCCGGAATTTTGTTTTCTTCCAAACCTTTGGCTAACATTGTCTCCGCAATTTGCTCGGTAGAAAGCTCGGCCAGGGCCGTAAAAACCAATTCCGCGTCTGTCATATGATCGCGCAAATTTTGTGTTTTTAATCTTTTTAGATTTTTGTGCTCTTTAATCGATAAATCACTCCATTCTTGATGGATGATATTGGTGAGTATTGCGTATTCATCTTGTTCTTTGACATCGTTGTTCTTCCAATAATCGGTCAGCTTATTTCTGATTTCCTGCCCCATCATCCTCTGCTGAATCCATTTCTCACTCCGGCCCATCCTTTGCCAGTATGACCTTGACCTGTTTAAGGCTCTCTCGGGATCCGACACTTCTTGAATTCTTTCATACCCAACTTTTGCCAACCAAATCTTTATGGGCTCGGCCTTCTTGCTTGGAATAGATTGAATTATTCTAAATAAATGCTCGGGGCTTCCTGCTAACATTCTTCTGTTTTTTCCGGCTTCCGAAGCCATTTTTACCTGGGGACAATTTGTCCCTATGTAAGTGCCAAGTTCAGGATCTCTTTTTCTTAATTTTTTCAAATAGTCAGTGGGGTTAGAGCTTTCAGTAAGCGCAGAGATAATATCCACCACCGAAAAATACCATTTTTCCCGTTTCTCATCCCAGCGTCTGCGGATTTTTTTATCTTCAAATGTGGAGATTTTTATTTCAACCATATTTACACTTTATTACCAAATAATACCCGAAGTCAATACTGGAGCCTAAACTTTCCCCCGCCGCACCCCCACAAGGCCAGGTCCTGCAGGCAAATTCTCTTGCGATGACGGCTATCCCGTTCTGGTTTATACTAGGTACGTATGGCCCGGAAAAAAGGACGCCGCAGTAAACCATTCGCGCTCTCGCTCAAAAAGGAAACCGTCAACTCAATCCTGGCCGTCATGATCATCGGTCTGGGTGGTTTGATTTCGGTCTCTTTCTCTCGCCAGGGAGTCATTCTTGAGAAAATCAATACTCTCGGCAGTCAATTCCTCGGTTGGCCCCTGATTTTCCTCCCCTTCGTTTTCGTCTCCGGCGGTCTGGTTCTAACCAAAGTTAAGTGGGGTATCGCCAGCCCCCACGTTTTCCTGGGTAGTCTCATTACCCTGCTCTCGCTGACGGGCTTGACCAAAGCGGGGACAGTCGGCAACCAGCTTTTCTTGTCTGTCGCCTCTCTGATCACTTCTCCCGGGGCCTATGTTTTTTACGTTATTGGTCTTGCCATCGGTTTTCTCATTCTCTTTGAAACCTCAATCGAAGATATTTCTCTCGCTCTCGAAAATCTTTTCAAATTCATCAGGAAATCCGGCGCCAAAGTTACCGCCATTGGCGAAAGGGGCATTACTCTTGGTGGCGGCAAGATCAAAGTCAAGGGTCTAACCGGAGAGGGGCCGGTACTCCCCGAGGACGCCACCGCCAGAGTGAAAGAAGGTAAGAAAAATGACATCTTGGTTAACGATCTCAAGAGTCCAAGGATAGGCCAGTTGAGAGGCCGTCAGGCGAGCGAACTCACTATCTGGCAATCGCCCCCCTTATCGCTTCTTTCAGATGAGAAGCAAGGCAAGGCCGACCGCGGCGACCTGAACGCTAACGCCGCCACTATCGAAAAAACGCTCGATTCTTTCGGCATTCAGGCCAAGATTATCGAAATTAACTGCGGTCCGGCTGTCACCCAGTACGCCCTCGAAGTCGCTCTCGGCACCAAGCTGTCAAAAATCAGCGCCCTCCAGTCTGACCTCGCCCTCGCCCTGGCCGCCCCCCAGGGCCAGATCCGCATTGAAGCCCCGATTCCCGGCCGTTCCCTCGTCGGTATCGAGATTCCTAACCGCAGCCTGGAATTCGTCAGCCTCAAACAAATGCTGACCTCTGAAGTGATGACCAAGAACCAGAGCAAAACCGCCGTCGCTCTCGGCCTGGATGTTTCCGGTCAGCCAATGATCGCCGATCTCTCCAAAATGCCCCACGTTCTGGTTGCCGGCGCCACCGGTTCCGGCAAATCAGTTCTCGTCAACGCCTTCATCGCTTCGATTCTCTTCCGCGCCTCCCCCGACGAAGTCAAGTTCATCATGGTCGACCCCAAGCGGGTTGAGCTGACTGGCTACAATGGTATCCCTCATCTCGTCACCCCCGTCATTGTCGAGCCCGAAAAAGTCGTCAACGCCTTAAAATGGTCTCTCGGCGAGATGGAAAGCCGCTACAAACTTTTTGCCGAGGTTGGCGTCAGGAATATTGCCGCCTACAACGAACTCTCCGGTTTTCAAGCCATGCCTTACTTGGTCATCATCATCGATGAGTTGGCCGATATTATGTTATTAGCCCGAAACGAAGTCGAAAATGATATCACTCGCCTAGCCCAAATGGCCCGCGCCGTCGGTATTCATCTCATCCTGGCCACCCAGCGCCCCTCCGTCGACGTTATTACCGGTTTAATCAAAGCCAATATCCCCTGTCGTATCGCCTTCAACGTTACCTCGATGGTCGACAGTAAAGTCATCATCGACGGCCCGGGTGCGGAAAAACTTCTTGGCCGCGGCGATATGCTCTACGTCCCGCCCGACCAGGCCAAGCCGAAACGGATTCAGGGTGCCTTTGTCAAGGATAAAGAAATTACCGATCTGATCAACTACCTTCGCAGTACCGGCATCGATCCTCAGTACAACGACGCCGTTACCAAGCCCCAGGCAAACAAAAGATCTTTCCAAGCCGCTAACGGCCAGAACCTTGGAGAGATCGACGAATTATTTGAAGAAGCCACCCGCTTCTGTATCGAAGCGAACAAGGCCTCCGCCTCACTACTTCAGCGGCGCCTCTCGATCGGTTACGCCCGCGCCGCCCGGATCATCGACCAGCTTGAGCAGGCGGGGATCGTCGGCAAAGGCGAGGGCGCCAAACCCCGGGAGGTATTGATCACCAACGCCGACGACTTCTTCAGCCGCACTAACCCCGGATGAAAACTATCGGTGAAATAATTCGCACTTCCCGCGTCGGTCACGCCCTAAGCGAGCAGCAGCTTTCCGGTCTTACCCGAATTGACGCCAAATATATTCAGGCGCTTGAGGAAAATGATTTTCAGAAACTTCCCTCTGCCACCTTTACCAAAGGCTTCGTCAGGAACCTCGCCCAAGCGCTTGGTAAGAATCCGGACGAATGGGTCGCCCTCCTCCGCCGCGATTATCAGGCCGCAGCCGTTCCCATATCTTCGGTCTCCCCACCCCGTCACCAGCCCAAATTCTCTCTCGCCTCGCTCTTTCAATCGCAAATGGCGCTTCTCCTTCTCGGCAGTTTAGCCTTTGTCATCTATCTTGGTTTCCAATATCGAGCCGTCATTACCCCACCGGCGTTGGCTGTGATCAATCCCCAAAAAGACGCCGTTACCATCTCCCCGGTAACCATCGAGGGCAAGACCGTCTCCGGCGCCACCGTCACCATCAACGACGATCTGAAAATTAGCCCCGACTCTTCCGGTTATTTCGCCGCTAAGCTCAATTTTTCCCCCGGTCAAAACGAAATCAAAGTTTCCGTCACCAATCGCTTCTCCCGTACCACCACCAAGGTCATCCCCATTACCATCGTCAGCCAATAACTTGCTATACTAAATCCATGCCCCTGCCCCAAATCGTCAGCCTGGTCGCTATTTCCGTCCTGACCGCCGTCGCTACCGTTATTGGCATCCAAATCATCCTCCTCCTCAAAGAAATCAAACATACCCTCAGTAAACTCAATGGTGCCATCGACACCACCGAAACGGCCATGAAAAGCTTCGCTGTCCCCATCAGCAATGTTTTGGGAGTCGTCGAGGGTCTCAAACAATCGACCAAACTCATCGAGATTTTTTCCAATTTTCTCAATCGTCACAGCGACCCCAAGCCACCAATCATTATGCAGACTCCGTTATGACCGAAATGAAGGGCAGTCCCGATAACTCACTCGGCAGTTTTATGTTTGGTCTCACCATCGGCGTCCTCGGCGCTCTTCTTTTGGGCACCGAAGACGGCCGCAAAACCGCCAAGAAACTGCTTCACTCCATGTCTGAAGGACTGGAAAAAAACGAAGATCTCTTTCAGGAGGCAAAAGATATTGTCAGTCATACCGTCAGCCAAATCGGCAGTCACGTCACCCCCCCCGTCGAGAGCCTCTCCGATCAGTCGACCGGTTTTAACGAATATCCGCCCCCGCCGCCCCCTTTGACCAACCGCCCGGCGCGGACCCCCACCTACTTCACCAGTGGCGGTGAATCTCTCCTGCCCTAAAATCGTGAGCTATAATGGGCCCATGTTGACGGGCAATGATTTACGCCAAAAATACCTCGATTTTTTTGCCAAGCGCAATCATCAGATAATTCCTTCTGCCCCAATTATCTTGTCGGGTGATCCGACGACTTTGTTTACCGGTTCCGGTATGCAGCCGATGATGCCTTACTTGCTGGGCCAAACCCATCCTTTGGGAAAACGGTTGTGCGATAGTCAAAAGTCTTTTCGTTCCGGTGATATTGAAGAAGTGGGGGACAACCGACATCAGACTTTTTTTGAAATGCTTGGTAACTGGTCCCTCAGCGACTATTTCAAAACAGAACAGCTGTCTTGGTTTTTTGAGTTTCTCACCAAAGAAGTTGGTCTCGACCCCAAAAGGCTCTACGTATCTGTCTTTATCGGCGACAAAACTAACGGCGTCCCCAAAGACCATGAGTCGATCGCCATCTGGCAAAAACTCTTCGCTGGCGTTGATATCCAGGCCAAAGAAGTCGATCTTGACACCGAGGAAAACGGCGCCCAAGTTGGCCTGCAAGGTGGTCGAATTTTTGCCTACGGGGTCAAAAAGAACTGGTGGGCCAGAAACGGCGCTATTCCTTCGACCATGCCCGCGGGTGAACCGGGTGGCCCTGACAGCGAGGTCTTTTACGACTTCGGCACCCCTCATGACCCAAAGTTTGGCCGGCAGTGTCATCCCAACTGCGACTGCGGCCGTTTCCTCGAAATCGGCAACTCCGTCTTCATGCTCTATCAAAAACAGGCCGACGGCTCGCTCAAAGAGCTCTCCCAGAAAAACCTTGATTTCGGCGGCGGGCTCGAACGCATCCTCGCCGCCGCTCACCATGACCCCGACGTTTTCAAAATCGATTTGCTCTTTCCAATTATCGAAGCGACTGAAAAAATCTCTGCCAAAAAGTATGCCGAAAATGCTTCTGTCATGCGTATTATCGCTGATCACTTGAAAGGTACGGTCATGTTGATTGCCGAGGGTTTAGAACCGAGTAACAAGCAACAGGGCTACGTTCTTCGCCGTCTGCTGCGCCGGGCTGTTCTCAAACTCACCCAGTTAAAGACCAATCTCACCGGTTCTGATCTTAGTCAAATTGTCGAGTCGGTTTTCGATATTTATGATGGTGTCTATCTCGACAAAAAACAAGACTTATCTCGGGTCGGTCAGGCGATTATTGCCGAGACAGAGCGTTTTCAGAAGACACTTGCCAAAGGGCTGCGGGAGCTGGAAAAACACCCTGACATCACTGGCAAAGTCGCCTTTGATCTTCTCGCGACCTACGGTTTTCCCTGGGAGCTAACCCTCGAGATCGCCGCAGAAAAAGGGCAAGTCGTTGACCGAAACCAGTTTGCAGAGGAGTTTAAGAAACATCAGGAACTTAGCCGCACCGCTTCCGCCGGCATGTTCAGGGGGGGCTTGGCCGATCACTCGGAAACGGTGACCAAATACCATACCGCCACCCATTTATTACAACAAGCCCTCCGAGATGTCTTGGGAGACCATGTTCATCAGGCGGGCAGTAACCTCACTAACGAGCGGCTCCGCTTTGACTTCAGCCACGATAAAGCCCTAACTCCCGACCAGGAAAAGGCAGTTGAAAAAATTATTAATCAGCAAATCACCGCCGACCTTCTAGTTACCCAGAAAGAAATGGCCTATGATGAAGCCATCAAAACTGGAGCCCTGGCTTTTTTCAAGGAAAAATATCCGGCCAAAGTGACCGTTTATCACATCGGCGACTACAGCCGGGAACTTTGCGGCGGGCCCCATGTGGCGCACACCTCCGAAATTGGTAAGATAAAAATAGTTAAACAAGAATCGCTTGGTAGCTCGCTTCGTCGAGTCTACTTAAAACTACTCGCCTAATCTAGCCATGTTCAATAACCTGTTTACTCCCAAGAACAAAAAAACCGATCGCGAACTGTTTCTGGCCATCGAAATCCACGAGTCGCTCATCAAAACAGCCGTCTGGCAAGTTGAAGACGAAAAGGCCTCGATCGTTTCTCTCGGTAGTTACGAACTTTGGGATTCAGAAGACTCACTCATCAACGGCACCGACGCTTCCTTAACCGAAGCGATCAAAGGACTCGATAGCCAGCCTGACCGGGTTATTCTGGGACTGCCCGAGTCTTGGTTGGTCGATAACAAAGTTCATCCCACCAAGCAAAAAGTAATCAAGCGGCTAAAAGACGACCTAGCCATCAGGCCTATTGGCGTCGTCACCATCACCGAGGCCGTCATCCGTCACCTGAAGGAACAAGAGGGAATTCCACCGACGGCGATCTTACTTGAAATTTATCCCAGTAAAGTCATCGTTACCCTTGTCAATATTGGCGAAAAGCAGGCAATCGAAGAAGTTGGTCGTTCCGACGATCTGGCCCGTGACGTTGAGGAGGGCCTGGCCCGTTTCGACGCCGAGAAACTTCCCGCTCGTTTTATTTTGACCAATGGCTCCGACCTCTCGGATGAAGAACAGCAGATTGTTAGCTATCCCTGGACCGAAAAGTTGCCCTTTATTCATATCCCGAAGGTCCAGGTCCTTCCCATCGACTTTTCCATCCGCGCCATCGCCCTTTCCGGGGGCGCTGAAGCCGCCAAATCTTTGGGTATCGAGATTGCCGAGGAAAATCAACCCCAAGCCGAGCCGGCCCAAGATAGCGCCGTCGAAAGCGTCACTAGTGATTTTTCCTCTCTCGGTTTCAAGCTCGAGGGTGAAGAAGAAGCACCCTCTGAAACCACTGAAACCTTAGCCGAAGAACCAACCCCAAAAACCGGTTTGCTTTCCAAATTCGGGAAACTTCGTCTCGGCCAGCTGTCCTTGCCTCGGCCAAGGCTACCCGCCCTTAATTTTTCTCCCCGCGCCTTGTTATTTGCACCCCTTGTTCTACTGGTTCTTCTTACTCTTTCAATAACCGCCTACTACTTTCTCCAGGGCCGGGTCAAAATTACCCTCGCCGTTTCCCCGGCGCGTCGGGATCAAGTCATTGATATAGCGATTGGCACTAACCCGGTCGCTGATCTCTTGACCGTCCCCGCTACCAAAAAGACTATTTCCGCCAAGGCCTCGGATAGTCTGTCAACGACCGGCGAAGCGGTTGTTGGTGAGAAGGCGACTGGGAAAGTAGATCTCTTTAACTACACTAGTCAACCAATTAGTCTAAAGACCGGCACTAAAATTATTTCCGGCAACCTCAACTTCACCCTTGACGGTGCTGTTACCATTGCTAGTTCCAGCGGCGTCATCGATGACAAGGGCAATCGACCGCCCGGTAGTACAGTCGCGAATGTTGCCGCCACCAGGATCGGGGCCGAGCATAATCTAGACAAGGGAACGCTGTTCACGGTTGATACCTACCCCCAATTATCTTTACTGGCTCGTTCCAGCTCAGCTTTTGCTGGGGGAACTTCTCGGACCGTCAAAGCAGTCGCTAAAGAAGACCAGGAAAAACTATTGGCCGCTGTTAGCGAAAAGATCAAGGCCGCCATCGACGATCAGTTAAAGAAGGAGGACCCCGACAACCGCTCTCTTGCCGTCGGCCCGCTAAAATTCAATACCAAAAATTTTGATCGCGCCGTTGGCGAAGAAGCCACGACCCTAAATCTCGATCTAGCCGCCGATCTGCCCGTCTTGGTTTATAGCCGTAAACAACTGCTTAGTCAGGTTGAGGAAAAAGTCCTTCAAGGCGCCAACCCCGGTCAGGTTCTAGCCGCCGAGCATACCCAAGTCAGCCTGACCGACCCCGTCCCCGGTAGCAATGACACTTTTACCACCAAAGCCAACGTTTCTGCCGTCCTCCTGCCGGAGTTAAGCGGCGAAAAACTGGCCGCGGAAACAAAAGGCAAGCGCGTCACCGTCCTCAAAGACCTACTCCAAACAGTCTCTGGTTTCGCCAGTGCCACCGTCGAAATCTATCCCAATATTCCCCTCCTCAATTCTTTCCTTCCCCTAAACGCCGAACATTTTGTCTTTACCGTCATCACTGAGTAACTATGCTTTATTCCTATCAGAAAGCCACCGACCAGGTGCCTTCACCGGGTAAAACGATTCCCCGCCATTTGCGTATTCTTCCGACCTTAATCTCTTCTCTTGGTTTGGGCATGGTCGCCTCGGTCGTCTGGCCTATTGGCAGCTACCAACTAGCCGTGCTTCTTAGTCGCCAAGAAGTCAGTTCTTCCTTGCTTTCTCCGATTACTTATGAAGCTTTCGGCAGCGAAACCGGTGGGCAGTCAGATTCCGGCCCCACCTTGGTCGCCGATATTGACTACACCAAAGCCAGCAACTGGTTTACTTTCTCCCCAGTCGATGGCCAGCCACCGGTCATTCCCGAACGCGAGTCTCAATTTATCGACCTCAACGGGGAGTCCGGGAGTCGTCTGCCACAAAAAACCATCGCCGACGAATATATCCTCACCATTCCCTCCTTGGGTATTAAACAAGCGAAAGTTCGTTCGGATACTGATGACCTATCCAAAAGCCTAATTCAGTACCAAAAAACTTCTTTCCCCGGGGAAGCTGGTGCACCCGTCATTTTCGGCCACTCTACTCTGCCTCAGTTTTTTAACGCCGGCAACTACCTGACCATTTTTTCCACCCTGCCGACTATCAAAATCGGCGCCGATATTTTCATCGACTATGCTGGCGTCAAATATACTTATCGCGTCAACCGAATGTACGAAGTCAAGCCGAATGATACCTGGGTTTTGAAGCAGGACTATAATCAAAAAACACTTAAACTAATTACTTGCGTCCCCCCCGGAACCAAGCTCCGCCGTCTCGTCGTCGAAGCCGAATTAATAAAAACCTAACCCACCATGATTTATCTCGCTCTCGATCCGGGCCTAAGTAAGATTGGCGTGGCCATCAGTCACGAGGGAAAATTGGCCCAGCCGCTGACTACCATCGAGGCCCACAATTTAATTAATCAAATCAAACCTTTGATCGAAAAGTATCACCCCGACGAATTGATTATCGGGGAGCCAAACTCGGGCCTCGTTCGCGATCTGGCTACGGCTTTGAAGGACGAAATTAGTCGCT
>Ga0209521_10005427_pt1 | contig 10072 bp, 14 predicted proteins | sample Rifsed19ft4_FD_184016 | JGI IMG/M metagenome (GOLD analysis project Ga0209521, IMG submission 184016) | Soil microbial communities from Rifle, Colorado, USA - sediment 19ft 4 (version 2) | ecosystem: Environmental > Terrestrial > Deep subsurface > Rock core/Sediment | place: Rifle, Colorado... | reverse complement strand
GGCTCACCGTCGTCACAGCATCAATCTGCCACAGGCCGTTGAGCACGTGAGCCGCGCTTCGGTACAGAGCGAGGTCGTGGAGTTGCCAGATGCACACCTTCGCGTTCCACTTCTTGTGAAAGGCGTGGGGCTGGCGCTGCATGATCAGCACATCGAGCGGGGTATGCGAGGCGTAGTGATCGAAGCGCTCGCCTAGCGGGAATTCCTGGCTGTGCGGGCCAACGGCGCAGTAGTTCACGCCATCGACGTGGATATCCTTGTCTGTGCTCGTCCAGCACGAGACGCGATGTCCTCTACTGGCTAGTTCACGCGCGAGATAAAATGCCGCGGATTCCGAGCCGCCTAAAGATTTGGTGGCAACGGTGTTGCCGTCGAACGGCATACCGGCTGCGTAGATTGCGATATCTATGGCACGCTGGTGCCTCCTGCTACATGTCGATAGGGCACTTGTGCCTCCTGAGTTTTGATGGAATCCGGCCTCCCCGTCTGGCGGTGGCTGGTCACTTGCACCGTAAGGCCGGTGCCAGCCGGAGAGGACGGAAATGAAACGCCCACATCAAGGTGACATGAGCTGCAAAGTCTGTAGGGTGCAGTCTTGAGCGCCGACACGTCATCATCCACGGTGCCGATGATGTCTTCGGCCGTCGCGTCGAAACAGCAACGCGCGAGTCGACCATCCGCAAGCACAAACACGCGGCCGTTCTTCACCCACGGGCAGGGCATGCCCTTTTGGTGGGTGGATACATGCCATTTGACCTGGCCCGCCCAGTCAACCGCCTCGATGGCTGCATCAGAGGACACGCCCGCGATGATGCCTGCTTCCTTCAACGCCTCCACGGCAGGACCGGCGCGCTCCGGGCGGTGCAAGCTCACCCAGACGCGAATCCTGGTGGGCGCAATCGCCAGCGCCATCTCGCGCGTCATCAGAATGCCGTTGGTAGCGAGGATGAGCGGCACGTCCGGGCCGACGGCCTCGCGCGCGAGAAACACGTTGCGCACGAACTCGGGATGCATGGTGCTCTCACCGATGCCGGCGAGATTCAGTTCGGGGCCGGGAAGCTGGCGAGCCCACAGCAGCGCCTTGGCGTACGTCAGATCGTCCATGTCGATCTTTGGACGCGCCATCTTCGGATGCGCGCAGTATTTGCACGAGAGCTGGCACCTGCTCGTCATCTCGATCTGGTGGATGGCGCGAATGGGGAACATCAACCCGCGCCTTTGTTAGAAACCGCGTCGCGCGCGAGCACCAATAGCGCTTCTAGCTCATTGAGCCTGTAGAAACCATCAATGCAAAAAGGCTCGCCAATATCGAAATCGTGATAGTCATCACGGCAATTTTCAATGATCTGCTTGGCTTCTTCTAGTATCACGCCGCTTCCTCTTGTTGAAATTGCGCCGGTACCGTCAAGTGACAGTTCGAACACAGATCAATCGGCCGCGTCATGAGTGTCCCCGGCTCATCCCACACGCTTGCGAGCCTGTGCTTCCCGTGCGCGTCCATGCAGCACGCGTTGATATCGCCATCCTGACGCACCACGGCCCACGCAGCGCCGAGATAGGTGCATTCATGGGTAGGCGCCGAGGCGTGCCATTTCACCTGCCCTGCCCAGTCTATGGCCGAATCCACGAAGGCCGTATTGAGACCACCGATAGCCCCGGCCTTTTTCAGCATCTCCCACGCGGGGCCGGCCTTTTCGGGTCTATGCGTGCTCACAAAGGTAATGACACGTAGCTTGGCGAGGACTTCGGCAATCTCTGCCGTCATGTCGACGCCATTCGTGGCCAGCACGATATTACGCGGGCCAATCGTCTCTCGAACGCGAAACACTGCCTCAACGAAACGGGGATGAAGAATCGCCTCTCCGATCCCTGTCAGCGAGACCTCGCCTTGCGTTCCTTTCTCAACGTAGTAGGCGACATGTTCGAGCGTGCGCTCGAATGTCTCCCACGACATGTGTTCTTTCGGCCGTTCCAGTTTCGGGTGCGGGCAATAGCGGCAGGCGAGTGAGCACTTCGAGCTTAGCTCGATCTCGTGAATCTCACGCACCGGAACGGCTTTCACTCGTTACCTCTCAAAAAGCCCGGGGCTGTTACACCCCGGGCAAGGGGACGTCTGTCAGGTCAAGCCGCCAGATTGCGCGGAACCCACCCCGACGATCAGAGCACCGTACTCGGAACCGGTGATCTTCTCGTCCTGGTAGTACTGCGCTTCGATACCATCGACCTTCGTGCGCGTATTGTAGGGATGCCGGATCACTGCGAACGGCGTACCCAGCTCCGGATCGGTCCAGCGGAACGAGTACATGAACGACGGCGTTTCCCGCGAAGGAGCCAGCGGCGCGTAGTACACCAGCACGGAATCCTTGAGAGCATTCGCCGTCAGAGCCGCCGTCTGGTTCTCATTTGCCGTGTTGTAGAACCCACCCGCCACCACGAGTCGATCGACCTCGAAGGCCGCCTGCGTCGCGTTACGAGTCACCGCGCCACCGCCGTTGTTCAGACCGAGAACGAAGTTTCTCGAATTTGAATTTCGGCGGAAGTAGTTCCACGCCTGCCAGCCGAACAGAATCGAGTTCGGTTTCTGCGCGGTCTGGCTCTGCACCTGTTCCATGGCTTTCCAGATCATCGAGATCGGATCACCAGGGGAAGCGCCCGCCACCCACGAACTGCCCGTCAGGAAGCCCGTGGAAACATTGGACGCCGAGCCCACCATGTTCGTCACACGGCGATCCCAGTCAAGGAACAGCTTTGTTTCGAGATATCGGGTGGCACCCACGTCAAGCTCGAACTGCAACGCCGCGTCCATGTTCGCCCGATCCTCAATCGGGACATCATAGGCGAGCGCGTAGTTCTTGCACGCGTATGCGGCAGTCGAAACCGAACGCGTGACGCGCTTGGCTTCGGTGCCACGAGAACGCGCCGTGTCCTCGATAGCGAACGTCTCACCCCGGTTGAACACCGGGTAGAAATTCGTCTCTTTTCCCACCGGGACAATCGGCGCAATCATGTCCGCGATGAACCCTTCCGGGCGGTAGTTGATTGCGATCTCGGACAGGAACGTGTCCACGTGGAGATCGCGGCCAGTTGAAAGACCCATTGTGTTGCTATGCCTCCGTTACACGCCGGGCCAAGCCGGGATGGTGTGGAAGTCGATGAACGCTTCCACGAGATCGCCGGAAGCACAGGTTGCCGCTGCACGGCCTACTTGGGCGCCGCCAGAGCTTGCCGCGATGAACCAGCCAGAAGTTGTGATCGTCAACGGATAACCGAGCGTGGAAACTGCTCCGCCTGCCGCCACTTTCTGCACACCTTCAGTCACGATGCTTACGCGTTCGCCGGAACGAGCGGACGTGATAAGCACGCCGCCGGCGCGAGAAGTATTCGCCACCACGAGGCCCGCGAGGGACACCGCGTGAAAGCGAGCTGTGGCTACCGAAAGATCTTCGGTTGCCGTTACCGCCCATGCATTTCGTCTGCCGTCAGTTGCCATTAGGCCAAGCCTCCCGAGGGGCTACCGATCGTGCCGGGGGCGTTCTGCCAACCCTTGGCGAGATCAGGATTACGGCGGAGTTCCACCTGAATTGCTTCGACCATGAGCTGATCGCGCGGTTTGTCCCGGTTCGCCGGATTGCTTGCGGCCGTTGCCGCAGCCATACGGGCCGAGAACAATGCCTTCTCGGCAGGATCGTTCGGATCGTTCTGCAGAGTGTTCAGAACACGCGGCGCATCCGGATTCGGATTCGCGCGAATGAACACATCCGCATCCGATACCGTCACGTCCAGCACGGCCTCGGTTTCCGTCTTGTACACGCGCTTGAACTGCTCGCGCACCGCAGGCAGGATCGTCTTTGCCTTGATCGGTGCTTCGAACAATTCCATGAGCGTTTTGCGATGCGCGGCGATCTTCTCGTTACGCGTCTGCGCCTGAAGCTCGCTGAGCTTCGCTTCAGCCTGCTCGGCACGCGCCGCGGTGAGACGCACTGTGTCGCGCTCTTTCTCGGCGTCGTCGGCCTTTCTCTCGGCCGCCGTCAGCCGCGCAAGAAGCGCCTTCATGTCATCGTTTGGTTCTGCCATATTGGCCGTGTGGCCTCCAGTAGTGGGGTTGTCCCGCGAGAACGCCACGCGCTCACGACACTGGAGTGCAGTGCTTCGAGCCATCGTCAGCGACAGGGATTTTAGGATGCCAACTGCGGGTTGGTCGGCACCCAGTAGAGCTACTGCGTCGAGCACCCACGGGATTTCCCGTGTATCGGCTTTGACGTCTTTCAGAAGTTCTACGGAAACAAAACGGAGCATGCCGTCGCGTATCCATGCGGCGACCTTCTCCGGTACGGTAAAATCGGCGAGTAGCTTCTTGCCCTCGCGATAGAGTTTGGTGACCCAGCCCAACGCGAACTGCGTCTCAGGATCATCACGCGCATCCGGGCCTTCGTGGCCCAACTTCAAAGGGATATGGCCGGCCAACTCAAGCAAGTCGAAAGACTTGATGATGCTGTCAACGTCGGCTTCTGAGAACTCAATAGAGTTCCATTCGCCGATGGCGAAGATTTCCTGGCCCTTGAGTTCGACCGTCGCTATGGCACGCTGGCGCCTCCCATCATCTTGCGCAAGCAATGTTCTACGCGCGATTCGATTTGAACGCCTTCTACGCTGCTATCTGCGGGTAACCAGCGTTCCATGAGTTCAACGCCAAATGATGCGTATGTGCACAACACGCGCCACTGCCCGTCGAAGGCGTGTTGCGCGAGGTCTGCACGGTCGCTCCATTCCCATATTTGCCGTTCAACAACAGTCGGTGGCTGATCTGGAACCAGCGGAACGGCTGGGACAATGCCGATATCGTTCACTTGCGTACGTTTCCACGTTTGCGTAATAGTCGCTCACGAATCCCAGCGACGATAAAGCATACGCCAGTGACGGCCATCGCCAGCAGCCCGACTAGCGCGCCCAAGCCTCCGCCTTTTGACTGAATAACCATCATTGCGGCGCCACCGATCATTCGCCCTTCGTCTGATCCGGGGCCGGAACGAGGACGCGTATGCCTTCCTTGATTTTACGCATCGGAGGCGGCTCAGGCGGCGGAGGCGGAGACGGTATTAGCGTCACGCCCAGCGACTGGCATTGCTCAGCCCACATTTCGCGACGTTCAAGCGGCAGTTTCACGGCATGCCCGCGAATCTTCTCCACGATATCCTGATATGAGTCAGGTGATTGCCCACGCGCGACACAGCCGGCGAGGGATTCGATCTCTTGCGAGAGCAGGACTTCGGTAGCAGCGTCAGCGGCGTTCATGAGCCTTCGACCTCTTTGCCTGTAGTCGTATCGACGATCTGATGCCAATCAGTTGCCCAACTAGTAGGTTTCTTTGCAAGCGCCCTAGCTTTCTCAAGCGTATCCGCGTCGCCGCAGTAATCGCACCAGCCTCCGCCCGGATAATAGGTGGCTCCTGCGAATACGAGATAGCGCTTCACGCTGCACCATCCTTCGTCTTGTCTGCAGCGTTCATCGCTTCTTCCCCTGCGCATGTTGGCCGTTATCCATCATCTTCTTGTGCTCGCGATAGAGCGAATGGCACAGCGCGGCGCGCTGGTCCTGCTCGGGTGACGTGCGCATGGCCTCGGGATCGCTCATGCAACGGTCCACGAATGCGCTTTCGTTTTCGTCCTGATGCGGTACGGGCATGTTAGCCGACTCCGTCTCGTGTCTTGATGCCATCGTCCATGACGCGCCGGATGATGCGGCCGATTGGATCGACGCGCGCTTCGATTCGATCCGCTTCGGCACGCACGCGCTCGTGAGCCTGCCGAATATCTTCGGGGAGCGAGTCAATCATGGCATCGATGAATTCCGATTCAGTCACTGCGGCGCTTCCTCGTGCTTGTCGCGGGTGATGACGCGGGAAGCGTTCTCAATCACTACAGCGCGCCCCTTGTCGCCAATTTGCAGCCCTAGACTGGAGTACGGGCCGCCATCGCCGTAATCGACACGCCATCGCGTGTGGTCGTCATCCTTGTACGGTAGGTAAACGACTTTCCCGCGTTCCCCAGAGGGATGGATGAGGACGTCGCCCTCGTAAATGTCGGTACCGGCGAAATCTCGCCATGGGGCTTTCACTGCAGCGTCCCTCCGAATCCCGCCTGCGGTTGCACGCTCGGCTCTGGCGATTCTTTCCCGTCCCAGCCATCGATCTCCGTCACGGGGATGAGCACGCTACGACAGCTCCAATGATTTGGAGGGCGTAGGGAATCCCACATCTCGGAATCTTCCGCCCATGTCTTACCGTCCAATGCTTCACAAATCTCGGTCGTGCAATCATCGAGTATCGCGCTGTACTGAAGCGCCACCACGAACCCACCCAACTCGGGGTCCGTGAACTCGGCATAGCGCGCCTCGTTCATCGCCTCGAACAGATTGGTACGCGCGAGGGTATCCAGATACGCCGCCGTCTGCGGTTCGCTCACGCCCCACAGATCGTTCAGCGTGTGCATGACAGCTGGGTCCGTCTCCACCTCGCGCACACTCTCGCGATTGGTGAACCCGCGCGACACCAGCCGGTCCCAGATCACTTCCCGAGTGTCCTTCGCCGTGCGGCCGAACTTGATGCTGTTCTGCAATTCCTGCTGAATCAACGCGCGTACCCCGTCCGATACATTGCCGGCCATCCGAAACCCGTTCACTTCGAAATAATCGGCGGCCGACTCACGCAAGTCTTTCATGATCACGAATCTTTGGCCACGGGCGCGTTCGAGCTCGTTTCGCGCAAGCGAGCCCCCGAGCGTCCATGCCGAGGCCAGTGAGCGACGGTATAGGTCCTTCAGCTTGCCTTTCTGGGCGCTGTTGAGTTCGACGCCGGCTACGTCAGACGGGTCCGTATCGATGAGCTTGGACAGGTCGTCATCTGTGCCCAGCAGCCTCTTGGCGGCCTTGGCGATGAATTGCGCCACCTGTCCCGTGAGTTCGCCGGCCATGCGGTCTTGCCGACTCTCGATGACGGTGAACGCTACTCGTTGGGTCGCGCGGTTGAACTGCTCAACGGTGCAGCCGCGAAGGGGGCCGTGAGAGACAATACGTCGCATTTTGGCCTTGGGCGCATTGAGCCATTTCTCGACCGCAGCATCATCCACGGCCATTCTGTTTTGCAGGCCCTTACTCATCCCGTGATTTCTCCATCAACATAAGTCACTCGCCCACGCGTCACCCCGGTGATGCGGATTTTGGCCCGATGCGACAGCAAAACTTCTTTCTCCCCATTGGCTTTGCCTGTCAACTTATCCATATCCAGCGCTCGCGTTCCTTTGGGCGCGCGGATGCGAAATACCACAGGCGCATCCCCCTTGCTTGCGAAAGACTCGGCGACGAACTTCTCCCGCGAGGTGGATAAGAATTTGTCCGCTCCGATCTCTCGGCCTACGAGTTTCTCAGCATTCTGAGAAAGCCCAACGTGCGAAAACCCACGATAAAGCGTCTCATCTGCAGCCAATGGGCTTTTGTTGATTGCCGATTCCAAATGCGCCGCCTCATACGCGGCCTGCTCTTTATAGGATTCGCTCCAGCCCGAAGTCTTCCCGGCGACATAAGAATTAACGTAACCGTAGCCGTCCTCACGGTATGAAGTAACGGCAACGTGCTCATCATCAGATAGAGAACCGCCAGACCCTCCGCCGCCATCAGTCCATTCGCCATCATCTGCTCTCGGTTGATCAGGGTTGAATTCAAAATGATATCCAGGCGAACGACCGGCATGGACGTGTACATGAGGGGCGACCCCGGTGGGTCGCAGGCGGGTAAGTAGGGTGTCAAAGCGGGCATTGAGCGCGGCGAACTTGGCATCGGTCTCGGCCTTCGCGGCGCGGTCCGCCTCCGCCTGCGCGCGCTTGTCCTGGTTGCCGCGCATCTGTTGGTCGAAGCCCTGTCCGTCTTCCGCCATGGTCTGCTGCTGCTGGGCCAAGGGATCGATGAGCGGCTCGGTATCCTCATCCCGCTTGGGCATGTCGAGCAGTTTGCGGAAGTGTTCCTCATCCGCCTCGGACGTGATGACGGACTTGGCGTCCACCAGCACTTTCCAATTGTCGATCACGCGCTTGATGTGTTCGATGCTGGCCGGCTTGAAACAGAAATACGGGTAGTCGCCGTCGCCGAAGTTCTGGTCGCCCAGGTCTTGGACGAGCTGCTCGTTGATCGTGGCTTCTAGGCGCTCACTGTCGGCGTTGAGCGTCCAGAAGAACGCTTCGAGTTGCGTTTGCGATTGAGCGAAGGCTCCCGTCTGGCCGGTGTGTGAGATGCCCAACAGATTCGGGACCAAAAGCGCTTTCGCAATAGCCAGATCCCAGAACACCATGGCACGCTCGAAAGCATCCGTGGTGGCCGGCTGGATCATTTCAGGCTCAATGCCGGCAGGCAGGATGATGCCCGATGCACTGTGCAGATTCGTCAGTACGTCCTGCAACGAGTTCTGCTCGGCTGAGCCGTACTGCATTGAGCTATCAGCCGTCTTTTTCATCATCAAAAAGCCGCCGGCCATGCGTTCGAGGTACAGCGCCCAGAATTCACCTACGCGTTGCTTGATGAACCACGCACGATAGGCTTCTCTGAGATCGCTACGGCCGTAGTAGCGGTCGAACTCAGGTGAGTGGACGTAGTGGATCATCCGTCCCATGTCGACGACGATGCGTTTTCCGGGCACGACCTGTTCGACGCGATTCAGGATGCCGTAATCGTCGGTCCAGAACTCGAAGCTGGATGGGTCACGACCCAGCAGCATGTTGAGGCCGATATAGGTCTGCTTGTCGATCTTGACATCGCTGTAAACCTTCTCCGTGAGGCTGAAGCCGTAATCGCGGCCGGTGGCGATGACGTTCAATGCGTCGACGAAACTCCCGCGCATTTTGTGGAAGATTTCGGTGAACACCCGGATGCGCTTACCGCGCTCTTCTTCGTTCAGGCTCGACTCGTCCTCGTATTTGAACGTCCAGCCGCGTGCCGTGATGGCATCGCGCTTGAAGTTCATCACTGCCTTCACCTGCTCATCGATGCGCATCTTTTCGTAGATGCTGATGCCGTTGCGACGGACGAGCAGGTCGGGGGTGTATCGAGGTCCGAGCCCGATGGTGGACTTTTCGTAGGTGGCGACGTCGTCCATGCGTGGCGCCTTGACCGCCTTGTCCGACTCCAGCGGTTCGACTTTCGCGAATAGCGCTTTGGCGCGGATGAAAAGATTAGCCACTAGCCTACGTAGCCTTCCATGGAGCGCGAGGGGATGAGCACGGGAGCGTTATTAGGCAAGCTCACCGATCCTGTAATGTTCGGGGCAATCGTCGCGAATTGCATGGCGAGGCTATCCGCCCGGTCGGGGGATTTCAGGCCGTCGCGTTTCATATCCTCTTTCGTGACGAGATCCTCCAGCTTTTCGGTACCCGGTTTCGTTTTGACTGAGGTGAGCTGCGCTTCGAACTCATCCCAGGCGAGATCGTCCTGTACCGCCTGGGGATGGATGACGACGGTGGCATCCCGGAAGGCATCCCGGAGCGCGATGTACGTCTGCACGCGTCGATTGCGCCACTTGAGGGAATTGGCCGCGGCAGCGCCGCCCTTGTATTGCACCACCCGATAGCCGCGCTTGATGAGCGTGCCGGCTGTACCCGCGCCCACCCCGAGAGAGTCAACGACCAGATCGTCTTGATCCTTTCGGCCGCCCCACTCTAGGAACATCCGCTCCGCCGCGTCCGCCGATTCGATGACGGCCACAGACGGCTTGAAGCTGTATGGCAACCAGAAGAAGTGCCGCGAGAAGGGAATCGAGTTTAAAACGAGGCTGCAGTTAGCATGCGACATCATCGATGAGCACACTCCACTGGCGAAGAAGACGATTTGGCTTTGGGATTCCTGGTTTACTTGCCAGGCTATGGCGTCAAAATGCAGATCTCATGGATACAGCTGGGTAGGCGAGATTAAGAGCAACAGGATCGTGTTTTACGCGGGCAAAAGGTACCGTTTAGACGAGCTCTTTGATAAGATTTGTTCAGATGGCGGTTTCTTTGATGTTGTGTTGAAGGGTGAGGTCTATTCTGCCTTC
>Ga0209521_10005423_pt1 | contig 10072 bp, 12 predicted proteins | sample Rifsed19ft4_FD_184016 | JGI IMG/M metagenome (GOLD analysis project Ga0209521, IMG submission 184016) | Soil microbial communities from Rifle, Colorado, USA - sediment 19ft 4 (version 2) | ecosystem: Environmental > Terrestrial > Deep subsurface > Rock core/Sediment | place: Rifle, Colorado... | reverse complement strand
GCGTGACGCAGAGCGGACAGACGACCATAGCGCAAAGTGGCGTTGGGCCACCGCCTCCAACTGCATTCTCGATCCTGACGAGCGCTGGCCAGCCCCGGTACTGGGATATCGATACAACTGCCTCTTTCTCCGGCGCGGTGGCGGTCTGCTTCCACTATGACGACTCGGAATTAGTCGGTCCAGAGAACGAATTGGCGCTGCAGCACTACGATGGGGTGTCATTTACGGACATCACGAGCTCCATCGACACGCAGACAAACGTAATCTGCGGCATCTCCAGTTCTCTGTCGCCATTCGCGGTCACGGAGCTTCTTCCGGGCGACTCAGACGGCGACACGTTAGACAATCGCTCTGAGTTTTACTGCGGCTCCCCCCCCGGCGACGGAAGCAAACGCCCCGAGCGTATCGACGGCCCCTTCGCCGGCGTCGACGACGACGGGGACGATCCCGGCGACGGCAGCGGCATCGACGAACCGCTCCCGCCCGGCGCCGCACCCTTCGACTGCGACGGCGACGGTTGGAAGGGGAACGAGGAGAACCTGATCTATGGTGACGCGCCCAGCACGGCCAGTGACCAGGACCCCTGCGGCAGCAGCGGCTGGGCCAGCGACCTGGCCGGCAACAACAACATCGTGAACATCCAGGACCTCAACAGCTTCCTATCGCCTAACCGGCTTGTCGATGACGGGCATGGGTTGCACAACAAGATGTTCCATGCGCTGGACGAAGACGGCGATACGGTGATCGACCCGGCGATGGCGCGCTGGAACCTGCAGACGCCGCCACACACAGCGGCGACGCTGATCAACATCGGCGACCTGAACGCCATCATCACCGGCGCTGACGGCTCGCCGGCGCGGCCGCCGATGTTCGGCGGGCAACAGGCGTTCTTCACGAACGGGGGTATGTGCCCGTGGGCGCCTTAGGGCGGCCGGTGCAAGAGAACCTGGGCGTGCCCGGAAGGGTTCTCCCTGCGATTCGCTGACTAGCGGTCCCGGGGGCAGGATCTGGTCTCCGACGCTGTTGAGCACCACGGCGAACCTCTGGGCAGGTCCTTCGTCGCTCTCGGCGAGAGCCGGTACTGCATTCCGACGGCCTTCATGAACACGGCAGGGTTGTGCGGATCGTCGGCCCATTTGCGCGGGTTGTCGATGATATATTCGCGGATACGTAGGAGGTCCGCCTCGTCGCGGATGATGTGTTCGTAGTAGTCACCTTGCCACACGGCGGATCCGCGGGTTCGGCGGCGGTTGTTGATGCGCTTCGCCGTCGCCGACTTGAACGTCCGCACAATCACCGGGAGCGACCCGGGATCGAGGCCATCACGCATCCCGCGGCGCACGGTCGGTCTTGGTTCAACGATTGGCTCGCGGGTAATCCATATGATCCCGTGCACATGGTTCGGCATCACGACGAATTCGCCGGCTCCGTCGCCCGGCCCAACCACTTTTCGCCATACGTGTTCGACAATCCAGCGCAGTGGCGCGTCATCGAATACGCACACACGATCGCGCGTACAAATGGTCACGAAATAGGCCCCCTTCTCACCGTAATCCCAATACGGCAGCCGGATCGATCGCCGGCGCATGGATTTGCGGTCATATTGCATGGCGGCACGATATGCGACCGGATCCATCGAGGGAAGGGGGAAATGTCACAACATGTGGTACCAAACGCCGATGTAGGGGTTGAGCAACTGCGGCGTTAGTGGGCAGCGGCGTGTTTTGCGATCAGGATCGAGGCACTACCGGCTCGGGCAGTTGCTCAGCCCCTACGGCGGTTCGTGTTCGTATTCCGCCCGGCGTGGTGCGAAGGTTCGACCGTCCCTACCCTTCCGGGCCGAGTTGGCGTCCGCCCAGGCAGTGGAGATGCAGATGGTAGATCGTCATGCCGGCGTCGCCACCCACGTTGAACGCCAGGCGATATCCGCTTTCGCCGATGCCTTCCTCTACAGCCAGCTTCCTGGCCGCCGTGAACATCCGGGTGATGACCGGCCCGTGCTCGCCGCGGATATCGTTTGCTGTGGGTATGTGCTCCTTGGGGATCATCATGAAGTGCACCGGCGCACGCGGGTTGATATCACGAATCGCGAAGACTAGGTCGTCGTCGTACAGCGGGTCGGTGGGTATCTCTCCCTCAACCATTCGACAGAACAGGCAGTCCGGCATAGTATCGTCCCTCCCCAGGCGGCGGAATCTCACCAATTTTAGGCGATGGCCGAGTCGGCCTGCCAGTCAGCGGCACACGTCTCCACTCGGCCGCCGAATAAACACGAAGACTCAAAGAGACAGCATGGGAATAGATGATACCGGGAGTCGTCGTGCCTCGGTGTCTTTGCGGTTCGAGTCGTCCCTTCTACTCGCTGTACCCGAAGTCACCAAGCGCTTCGTCGAAGGGCTTCGCGTCCGCGGGCGGCTGCGGGATATCGACGGGCCCATTGTAGTCGAAGAACTTGAACGCCAACGTGAAGTTCCCAGTTTCCGCGCCGGAGCCGAACTGGCCGTTCGCCTCGAATGTGTACGGCAGGAGCGTCGCGGGGTCCATCAAGATGTCCATCGTTACGGGCGCTGTGAAGTAGTCAGAGAAGAGAGCTTCGTCAACGCCGCCGCTGCTACCGAACGAACCCAGCGCGTCTTCCATCAGACTCGCCAGGTCCGTCGTGATCCGCAGGCGCGTGTATGTCTTACCGTCCACCGTCGTATCACCCAGGTACTGCACGTCAGCGCCAACAGATTCGACCAGCGCGTTGAAGTCGAGCGGCGCATGGCCTTCGAGCAAGTCACTGAGGGACCCGGAATCCTCGCTGAAGTCGTCGATGGATCCGGAGACCCAGCCGGTAGGGCCGCTGTTGATGTAGAGGTCGTTGCCGATGACGAGCACCTCGAACGTCCCGAACTCGCTGAAGTCGAAGAACGTCTCGTCCCCGCCGGACATCTCCATCGTCATGTAGACGCTCTCGGAGGCTCGGTACGCGAAATTACCGTTCGCGCCGAAGGCGAAGCCGCCGAAGTCCATCTCGAAGGAGAACCGCGCCTCGACGGCCTCGACGTGGTCTTCGAACCGGTTTACGGAGGCGCCCAGCGCTGCCGAGGGGTCCGTGACCAGAAGCTGGGGATCGACCGGTTCGTTGGACGCCTGCTCGGCGCTACCGCCGCAGGCTGCCATCGCCGAGACGACGAGTCCGGCGCAGAGCAAGGTGAGAACTTTTCGCATTGTCGCCTCCTGGGGCTGCGTGAGAAGCTGCCACTATTAGGAGGCTGTCTGTCCCGTAGGCGTTACATGGGCGAGGTTGAGGTCGAGTACACTCGGCAGGGGGCGAGTACCGAACGAGTAAAGTTCGTTGACCCTCGGTTTCAACGCGACCTATAATGAGCGCGGCCCGCCTGTAGGCGACATGTCAGACATCATTCGGAGGCATCCTCTTGCCCAAGCGCACGTACCAACCGAAGAAGCGCCGTCGCTTGCGACGGCATGGGTTCATGGCGAGAAACAGCACTAGGAACGGCCGGGCCGTGCTGAAGCGACGCATGCTGAAGGGGAGGTGGCGGCTCGCCGTCTGAGCGGCCCGCGCGCAATCCATGCGCACGACGGCAGATCAATGCACAGACAGCTTCGGCTGCGTCGTCGAGCGGACTTTGACGCCGTCTTCCAGAGGGGCCGGGCGTGGCACAACGAGTTGCTGGTCTTGAGAAGCCTCGTCAACGGGCTGGAACACAACCGCTACGGCTTCGTGACCGGAAAGCGCCTTGGCGGGGCTGTCGTTCGCAACCGTCTGCGCCGCCGCCTGCGGGAGTCGATTCGCGTGCTGGCGTCGAGGCCGGGGTGGGACGTCGTCGTATCGGCAAAAATGCCCGCTGCGGGCGCCAGTTTCCAGGAATTGAACCGAGCGGTGATCGAGCTCCTTACTAGAGCCGGCATTCTGGACCAGAATGCCGCTGGGGAAGCGTCCCCTTGAAACAGGCATCCCTCGCCGTCATCCGTCTGTACCAGCATCGCATCTCGCCGGGCTTGCCGGGGGCATGCCGGTTCCAGCCTACCTGCTCCCATTACGGTTACGAGGCGATCGAGCGGCACGGCGTGCTGAAGGGATACGGCCTGACACTCTGGCGCCTGCTCCGCTGCCACCCGTTCAACCGCGGCGGCTACGATCCCGTCTCTTGATCAGCGCCGAGACTACCCATTGAAGGAGGAGGATATCCTGCTAACGGGGCGAACAAGCCCGCGCGGTTTGGGCTTGGCCGGGTTGCTGGTTCTGATCGGCATCGCCGTGCTGGCCGCCGGCTGCGCCTCCGTGGCCAACCCAGACGGCTGGGCGCCACCGACGCTCGTGGATGACACGCTTTACGTGAGCATCGAACCCGGAAGGATGGCCGCGCTCGACCCCGAAGACCTCTCAGTCAAGTGGGTCTTCCCCCCCGACACCGATGAGGGCAACAAACTGGATCTCGAGGGCATCTACGCGGCTCCCGTCGTTGACGGTGACACCATCTACTTTGGCGCATATGATGGAAACGTCTATGCCCTGAATGCCGACGACGGCACCGCGCTTTGGCGGTTCGAGACTGGTGACCCAGTCACAGGCGCGCTGGCCCTCAAAGACGGTAGGCTCTACGCCGGCTCGAACGACGGGCGGCTCTATGCTCTGGACATCGCCAGCTGCACGAACGTCTGCCCGCCCCGAGATCAAGTACCAAGCTTCGATACTGGCAGCAGCATTTGGGCCTCGCTGCTCCTCGTCGACGATGTCATCTACGTGGCTGCGATGGACGGTCGCCTTCACGCTCTGCACGCGGTGACACTTGAGCCGGCCAGCGGCTTCTCATTCAAGACGGATGCCGGTCTCCTTATGGACCCCACGCTCGCCGACGACGACACGCTCCTCGTGGGAGGCATCGATAGCAAGCTCTATGCGCTCGACCCGAAGACCGGCGACGAGAAGTGGTCGTTCGAGGGCGGCAACTGGTTCTGGGGCAGACCGTGGGTCGATGGCGATACGGCATTCATCGCAGATCTCGATGGCAATGTTTACGCCGTAGCGCTGGCCGGCGGCGAGCCGCTCTGGCCGAAGCCGTTCAATGCCGACGCGGCAGTCCGCTCGGCTCCGCTGCTAGCGGGTGACACGCTCGTTATTGTTGGCCGCGACGGGAAGACTTACGGGCTGAACCCCGACGATGGTACACGGCAATGGGGTCCGACTCTCCTCGGAAAGTCCGTTCTCTCGAATCCGTTCTTGCTTGCGCGAACGATCTCGCCCAGTGTTACCACCGGCCCTTCGCCGAGTCCAGCCGCCGCGTCACCCAGTGCTACGCCCGGCGCAACGGCAGGCGGCATGGCCGTTGGCGAGACGGTAGTGCTTATCGTCGCGCAGGGCGGTGACCTGTGCACGATCGACCCCGCCGACGGCTCGCCGGCGGGCGCTCTCATCTGCGCCGAGGTGCCGCTATGACGCGCCCGGCCGCCCCGGCTGCAGCCGCTCCCGCTGGGCGCAGCGTGGGTAACATGGTCATGCTCGCCATTATCGGCTTCATTGTGCTCTCGTTCGTGATCCTCGGGCCCGGCCGCGCCTGGGAAACGCTCTTCCTCTCGCCCCTGATCAATGCCCTCGTCTTCCTGGACTTGCTGGTCTTCGGCAACTTCGGTCTCGCCATCATCCTCTTCACGCTAATTCTCCGCATGGCCACGATTCCCTTCACGATCAGGCAGCTGGAATCTACCCGCGCTATGCAGGCCGCGCAACCCCAGATGCAGGAGCTCCAGAAGAAGTACAAGGACCCCAAGCGCCGGCAAGAGGAGATGATGAAGCTCTACCGGGAGCACGGCATCAACCCGCTCGGATGCGCGATGCCAATGATCATCCAAATGGTGGTCTTCATCGCTCTCTACCGGGCGTTGGTCTTTGTCGTCGGCGGGAGCCCGGAGAGCCTCGTTGGGCTCTCCCAGCGGCTCTACGACATTCCGTTGCTCCAGAGCGCTATCCCGCTGGACCAGCACTTCCTGTGGCTGAACCTGGGGGAGCCAGACTCGACTTATATCCTTCCCCTGATGGTGGGCGTCTCGACCTATGTGCAGCAAAAGATGAGCATGACGCCGAACGCCAACCCGCAGATGCAGCAGCAGCAGCAGATGATGGCCTGGATGATGCCGATGATGCTGTTCTTCCTGACGCTGAACCTGCCCAGCGGTGTCGGCGTCTACTGGGTCACGTCCAACGTCTTCAGCCTTTTCGCCAGCTATTACGTCTACGGGCGCCGCGCGCTCAGCTGGCGTCAGATACTGTTGCCCGGCCCGGCGCCGGCCGCGAACCCCGAATCGCGCCCCAGCCGGGCTGAGCTGCCTTCAAACACGCAAGCAGATGAACAGGAGACGGCGGAGCCTGCCCCGAGCGAATCGGACGCCGCCGCTCCACCCGGGAGAGTGAGGCCCGCGTATGGAAAGCGTAGAGGTAAGCGCAAAAACCGTCGATGAGGCGATCGACATCGCCCTCGAAGACCTTGGACTTAAACGCAGCGAGGTTGATATCGAGGTCCTGACGCCGGGTAAGCCGGGACTCTTCGGCCTCGGCGGCGAGCAGGCGCGCGTGCGCGTGACCGCGCTCGTCGAAACAGTGCGCCGCACGGGGGATGAGGATGAGGAAGGAGCGATGCCGGAGGAGGTCCTCGGCGAGCGGGTCGAGATCAAGGACCTCGATGCGGAAGAGGTGGAGTCCGCGCACGCGTTTCTACGCGAGTTGCTCGTCTTGATGGAGGTGGACGCCGACGTCTCGGTGCGTGAGCCGGAAACGGCCGCGGACGGCCTCGGCCGCGCGACTGCCGTCCTCGACGTCGAGGGTGAGGATCTCGGCCTTCTCATTGGGCGACGAGGGACCACGCTCGCTGCGCTCCAGTACTTCGTCAACGTGCTCGTCACGCGCAAGCTGGGCAGCCGTGTCCTGGTGACGGTGGATGTGGAGCACTACCACCGCCGGCGGGAAGACACCCTGCACGGCCTGGCGCGGCGCATGGCGGACCGCGTGCGCCAGTCACGCCGGCCAATCACGCTGGAGCCGATGCCCGCCGGCGAGCGCCGTATAATCCATATCGCGCTGGCCGATGATCCGAGCGTGGTCACGGCGTCCACCGGCTTCGGCGACGATCGCAAAGTCGTCATCAGGCCGCGCGGTAACGGGCGCCCACCTGGACGAGGGCCGGGAATGCGCTCGCCGGGACCGTTTCAGGGGCCACGCATCTAGGCAGCGCTCTGCCCATGCGACCGCAGTTCCTCGTAGTCGGCCATACCGTCCAGGACCTTACCTCGGAAGGCGACTCGCCTTCGTGGCGGCTGGGCGGAGCCGCGCCGTTCGCTTCCGTGCTCGCCCGCAATCTCGGCCTGCGCGCCGCCGTACTCACGTCCGCCGCGCCTGACCTGCCACTTAAGGAACTGCTTCCGGGCATCGAAATCAAGACCGTTCCCAGCCGACGCACTACTCAGATGCGCAACGTGTACAGCGATGGCCGGCGCAACCAGTTCGTGCCCCAGCGGGCGGCACCGCTGGCGGTCGAGCACGTTCCTGCGGATTGGCGACAGATGTCTATCGTCTTTCTGGGCCCCGTCATTGGCGAAGTGGACGAGTCGCTGGCGCGCCTGTTCCACGGCTCTCTCCTCGGCATCGGCGCTCAGGGATGGCTCCGCCGCGTCGGCCGCGATAGACGAGTCCGCCCTATCATGCCCGCCGACTTCCAAGCCTACGGCATGCTCCGTTACGCCCGTGCCCTGTTCTTGTCCGATGAGGACATACCGCTGGGCGAGGCGCCGCCCGCGCTCACTTACTGGTCGGATCTCGTGCAGATAGTCGCCTTCACGCGCGGCGACGGCGGCGCGGACATCTGCGTGCGCGGCAACTGGCGTCACATCGATGCGTTCCCCGCGCGCGCGGTCGATCCCACCGGCGCCGGCGACGTTTTCGCCGCCGCCTTCCTCATCCGCCTCTGGGAGAGCGGCGACGTCTGGAAGGCGACACGCTTCGCCGCGTGCGCCGCCTCCTTCGCCGTCGAAGGCGAAGGGATCACGACTGTCCCCAACCGCGAGCAGATTGAGGCGCGTCTTAAGGAGTACCCGGAGATACGGGCTGTGGGTTGACGTAACCGTATGGGTTGCGATGCCGAGCCCGTTCACACTCAACGCCGGTCGCCGGGCCAGCGCACCAAATGAGTTATAATGGTCTTAAAGGTCTAAAGGAGCGGTTCATGGCTGGCAACAACCGTGTGTCACTTACCGAGGCAAAACAGCGCCTCGGCGAACTGGTGAAGCGGGCCGCGTACGGTGGGGAGCGATTCGTGCTGGAGTTCCGGGAGAAGCCCCAGGCAGCGATAGTGAGTTATGAAGACCTGCGGCGCCTGGAAGCGGGGGGCGATTCCAGGCGCGATAAGTGGGAGGCTTTGGATCGCCTGGACGCCATTAGAAAGCGGATAGCTGCACGCGCCGGCAAGTTGCCCGATTCAGCCGAAGAGATACGGACGATGCGAGAGGAGCGCGTTGACGAACTCCAGGGTTTGCGTTGATAGCAGTCTCGTGATAAAGCTGGCGATCGACGAGGAATCAAGCGATGAGGCGCGGGAGCGTTGGTCTGAGTGGAGAAGGAATGACACCGAAGTCGTAGCCCCGTCTCTTCTATCTTATGAAGTCACGTCCGCGCTATGGAACAAGGTCCACCGGGGGGTCGCGCTACTTGATGAGGCTGTTGATGCGCTGGCGGAGCTGCTCAGGTTACCAATCTCTGTCATCTCCGTGCCCGATATTCACGAGAGGGCATGGAGGCTCTCTACTATGTTTGGTCGCCCGAACGCCCACGACGCATACTACCTAGCGGTGGCCGAGATAGTGGATTGCCCCCTGTGGACCGCGGACCGGCGGCTTGCCAACGCCGTGAAGGGATTCACCCCCGGCATACACGTCGTGGGTCAACCATAAGGGTGCAGCCGCTCCCGCACCACCAACCATACGAACACCGGTAGCGCGAGCTGCCGCCGCAGGCGCCAAGGCTGGCGGACGAGGCGGAAGAGCCACTCGAGCCCCGAGCGACGCATCCAAGCGGGCGCCCTACGTGTGACGCCCGAGATGAACGAGAACGAGCCGCCCTCGGCGATCACCACGTTCACGTTCAGCCGCGAGAGGTTCGCCGCGATCCAGCGCTCCTGTAACGGAAAGCCCATCGCCACAAGGAGCGCCTGCGGGGTGGCGGTGTTGATCTCCTCGATTACCGAATCGTTCTCGGCACCGCTCGTCTTAAAGTGGCCGCTGTGTGCGCCTACGAGGCGGAGACCTGGGAATCGGGCCGCGATGCGCTCGCGCGCGCCGCGCAGCTCCGCCTTGGTCCCACCCAGGAGGAAGACCGTTGCGCCGGCGGCATCGAGCGCGGCCAGCATCTCCCACGTCAGGTCCACGCCTGCCATATTTTCCCGCAGCGGCCGTCGCAACGCGCGTGGATTGAGCGCGAGCGAGGCCAGCGAGAGCGGCAGTTGGATGAGCGAGCGGAGAGCACCGCCCTTCAGCGAGAGGTAGTGCGCGGCCCAGAGGATGCCGACGCCGTCCGCCAGGCAGAGGCCGGCGCCGTTCAGGATAGCGCGGATGGCGGAGTCTCGGGAGGCCCGCGGCATAAATTCGGAGTAGGGCTTCACTACGTACGCCCGCTGTCCTGACTGCGCCAGCGCGGCGATAGCCCGCGCGGCGTCGGCGCGCGTCAGGTTGTGAAAGCGGACACCTAGGACTTCGACCGTCGATACGCCTGCCGGCTTCTCACGCCCTGGCGATGGCACCGGTCAGAGCTTCCTCGAGAGGGATGAAGGCTGTCTGTGGCGTGTAGTGCGCGTGGATGAGGGCGCGGCCGCTCTCGCTTAGCCGGCAACAAAGAGCGGCGTCGCTGAGCAGGCGGACCGCTGCGTCCGCCAGAGATTGGGCATCGTCGCCGGACAGGAGATGGTCGCCCGGCGCCAGGTCGAGGGGGGGTGGACCCACGCGGTCACCATCGTGGCGGTGACCAAGGGGTTCGGTCCCGAGGCCGTCCTGGCCGCGCTGTCCGCGGGACTGCCCGACGTCG
>Ga0209521_10005420_pt1 | contig 10074 bp, 8 predicted proteins | sample Rifsed19ft4_FD_184016 | JGI IMG/M metagenome (GOLD analysis project Ga0209521, IMG submission 184016) | Soil microbial communities from Rifle, Colorado, USA - sediment 19ft 4 (version 2) | ecosystem: Environmental > Terrestrial > Deep subsurface > Rock core/Sediment | place: Rifle, Colorado... | reverse complement strand
GGCAGGGCCCCTAAAGAGGCTTTCTTCGGGCTGGACTCTCCCTGAGCCTGCGCCGCCGGTCCACGTCGACAGCGTGGAGAGGCCTGACAGGGCCCTCTCGCCCGAGTTCTACTGGGCAGGCGAGCCGGTGCGCCATCTGGGCACTGTCGTACACAGGTACCTCTGCCGCATAGCGAGGGAGGGCGCCCTCGCGTGGAGCAAGGAGAGGCTCACTTCCGAGGAGGGGCGCATATCCGCCATGCTTCGCTCGCTCGGGCTGGAGAAGAAGGAGGCGTCAAAGGCCGCAAGAAAGGGCGTTGAGAGGATAATGAGGGCCCTTGAGGATGAAAAGGGGCGCTGGATACTCGGGAGCCACCCTGAGGAGGCGACGGAGTACGCCGTTACGGCGGTCGTCAGGGGCGAGATAGTCCACGTTGTCCTGGACAGGACCTTCGTGGACTCAAGCGGGGTGCGCTGGGTGATAGACTACAAGACAGGGGAGCATGAGGGCGGCGGGCTCGAAGAGTTCCTTGCCTCAGAGAGCCGGAGATACGCCCCGCAGTTGGAAATGTATGCCGAGGCCCTGAAGGCCGGCGGAGAGAAGAGGGAGATAAGAAAGGGGCTCTACTACCCGGCGCACTCGGCCTGGGTAGAGGTGAAATAAAAAAAGGCCGCCCTTTCGGGGCGGCCTTTTTGAAAGTCGAAAATTAGTTTTCAGCAGTTCACGGCCTGCTGCTTTAGTTCCTCGGCACGGAGGTACGCGCCGAGACCCTTGTCCATGTTCCCGATGTGGTTTATGAACCAGTCGATAATGCGCCTCTGGACCTTCAGGACGAGGGCGAGCCTCGCGCCTGATTCGAGCTCGGACCTCAGCGCCGCTATCTCCTCTGAGAGCTTCCTGTGCTCGGAGGAATGGGACCTTCTGCCGGAGTAGCCGCTTCTTTCCATCGCGGCCTCTTCGGCCCTGAAGTGGCGCGAGAGATAGCTTTCCATATACTCATAGAGCTCGTCGACCTCTTCGCGCTCCCTGCCGTGCTCGAGCGCGGCCATGAGCTTGTTTAGCCTGTTGAAGAGCTCCCTGTGCTGCTTTTCCTGCCACCAGACCCCTGTTGACAACTGCTCTTTCCACCTGAGCATCATGACGGCCTCCTTGTGAATGGGGAGCTTGCTTCCCCGTTATTTCTTATCGGCTGAAGGGGACTTTACTTTAGAAAAATCTTCTTCCATGCAACTATTCGGAATAAGTGGCGTTTTCAGGGGCGGCCCCGCCCGCCGTCCTTGACAACCAATGAGCATACATAGTACGATTTCCTAAGCTCGTTAACCCAAATAACCGGTCAATATGCTCCTTAGAAGATGGGCACCCCTCCTCGTGCTTGCCTCGACGCTGGCGGCTTCAGTCCTTTTATATCAAAGGCTTTCGGACGCTGAACGCGATGGTCTGTCCACCCGCCTCGCCATAAAGGCCGCCGCCATAAAAGACGACCTGCAGGACAATATCGGGTTCAGGGCAAACTCCATCGCCAGGCTCGCGAGGGTTTGGGAGGGCAGTGGCGACCCGTCCGTTGCCGACTGGCAGAGGGACGCGAGGATCGTCCTCGAGGACACACAGGGCATGAAGGCCATTGTCTGGTCGGGCCGTGACGGGAATACGGTCTCTGTAGCGGGCGACCTCGCGGGCGCCGCCATTGCGCCCCATCCCATGCCCCTCGAAAAGAAGACCCCCGTCTTAACCGGACAGGTGCCCCTCGACAACGGCAGGACGGGCCTCGTCTTCTCCGTTCCCATCTATGACGGGGAAGCGTTCATGGGCGTCCTCTCGGGCGTATTCGATTCGAGGGAGACCTTCGAAGGCATCCTTTCCAGGAGCAGGCATGCCCACGACGAGTATTCGGTCCTGGTGGCCGGGAATGGTATGGAGGTCTTCCGGGGAGGCGTAACCGCGGAGAACGAGTGGGCGCAAAGCGTGCCCCTGTCCATGCCGGGCGCAGACTGGACAGTAAAGGTATGGCCGAGCCGGATGACCGTGGAACGCTTCATTACGGTATTCCCCTCGGTGGTCCTCGGCCTCGGCGTCCTCTCATCGGTCCTTCTTTCAGTACTCATTTATATTGTCGGCTATGCAAGGCTCAAGGGCAAGGGCCTTGAGTCTGTAAACGCCCTCCTGAGGGCCGAGATAGACGAGAGGGCCAGGACAGAGGAGGAATTGAGAAGGAGCGACGACAAATTCAGGGGCCTCGTCGAGGCCTCGACCGACCTCATATGGGAGATGGACGGCAACGCGAGATACACGTACGTGAGCCCTAAAGCAAAGGATATTCTCGGCTATGAGCCCGAGGAGGTGCTCGGGAAGGCGCCCTGGGAGTTCATGGCGCCCGAGGAGGCGGAGCGGGTCAAAGAGGAGTTCGCTTCCATCCTGGAGGCGCGAAGACCCTTCAGCCTCCTCGAGAAGACCAAGATTAGGAAGGACGGCGCGGCGGTAGTGCTTGAGACTTCCGGCGTGCCGGTGCTCGGCCCGAGCGGGCTTTTTTCAGGCTACAGGGGGATTGCCAGGGACGTCACCCGCAGGAGGCTCGCCGAGGACGCGTTGAGGAAGAGCCAGGCAAGCCTCAATAACGCGCAGAGGATAGCCCAGATGGGCAGCTGGGAATGGGACATAGAAAAGGACGACCTCTTCTGGTCAGAGGGCATATACAGGATGTTCGGGATCACGCCGGGCAGCTTCGGCGCCACCTACGAGGCCTTTCTGGGCTTTGTCCACCCGGAGGACAGGATCTTTGTCCACAAGAGCGTGACAGAGGCGCTAACGTTGAAGAAGCCCTATTCGATAGAGCACCGGATAATCCTGCCCGACGGCACGGAGAAGGTGGTCCACGAGCAGGGAGAGGTGGCCTTCAACGCCGACGGAGTCCCGGAGCGCATGTCGGGCACCGTGCAGGACATAACCGAAAGGAAGCGCACCGAAGAGCAACTCAGGCTCTACAGGGAGCACTTGAAAGAGCTCGTGGAGGAGAGGACCGCGGAATTGAAGGCCCTGAACCAGAAGCTCGCCTTCGAGGTCGAGGTAAGGAAGAAGGCGCAGGACGCGGTCGGGATGATGAACGAGGACCTCGAGAAGAGGGCCGGGGAGCTCGAGCGTGTCAACAAGGAGCTCGAGGCCTTCACGTATTCGGCCTCGCACGACCTGCAGGAGCCGCTGCGCGTGATATCCGGCTATGTACAGCTCCTCTCGCGCAGGTACGCGGGCAAGCTAGACAAGGACGCGGACGAGTTCATCTTCTACGCCGTAGACGGGGTGGCGAGGATGCAGCGGCTCATCAACGACCTGCTGTCGTACTCCCGGATCGGCAGGCTCAAGGGACTGAAGCGCGTCGACTGCGAGGCCGCGCTCGCCCGGGCGGTCTCCAACCTGAAGGCGCTCGTCGACGAGAGCCAGGCCATAATAAGGCACGGGGCCCTTCCGTCGATAGAGGCGGATGAATCGCAACTCGAGCAGCTGTTCATGAACCTGATATCCAACGCGGTCAAGTACCGCTCAGAGGACCGCCCGCTTATAACGGTCTGCGCGCTCAAGCAGGAGGGGGAGTGGCTCTTCTCGGTTACGGACAACGGCATAGGCATAGAGCCCAAATACTCGGACAAGATATTCGACCTCTTTCAGAGGCTCCACAGGAACCCCGGCCAGCCTGGCACAGGCATAGGGCTCTCTATCTGCAAGAAGGTGGTCGAGAACCACGGCGGCAGGATATGGGTGGAGTCCATGCCTGGCGCGGGCTCAACCTTTTATTTCACCATACCTTTGAGGGAGGCTGTAAATGCATGACGGGTCCGCGAGGCCGATAGAGATACTGATGGTCGAGGACAACCCCAGCGACGTGCGCCTGACGATAGAGGCCTTCAGGGACGCGAAGGTCCCAAACAACCTGCGCGTGGCGTCAAACGGCGACGAGGCAATGGAGTTCCTGAGGGGCGCCAGCCAGGGGGTCCCGAGGCCGGACCTCATCCTCCTTGACCTTAACCTGCCCGGCAAGAGCGGCATCGAGGTGCTCGCGGAGATAAAGGGCGACCCTGAGCTCAAGCGCATACCGGTCATAGTGCTTACCACCTCGGACAACGAAGAGGACATACTGAGGGCCTACGACCTCCACGTGAACGCCTATGTGACAAAGCCCGTGGACCTCGACAAATTCATCGGCATCGCCGAGGCCGTGGAGGACTTCTGGCTCTCGGTGGCAAAGCTGCCGGCGAGGTAGGAAGACCATGGTAAAGGCCAACCTCATACAGATACTGCTCGTGGAGGACAACCCGGCTGACGCGAGGCTCCTTAAGGAGATGCTCACGGAGTCGAGCCTCAAGGGCCGGTTTACGATAGCGCACGCCAAGAGCATGGACGAGGGATTGGGGCGCCTCGCCAAAGAGCGCTTCGACGTGGCGCTCCTCGATCTCATGCTGCCGGACTCCGAGGGGCTCGATACCTTCAAGAGTGTCCACAAGTCGTTCCCTTCCATCCCGATAGTGCTCCTTACGGGCCTCGCCGATGAGACCCTCGCGGCGCAGGCCGTGAGGGAGGGCGCGCAGGACTACCTCGTAAAGGGGCAGGTGGCCCCCGGCATCCTGGCCCGCTCCATCGTCTATGCCATAGAGAGGAGCATGGCAGAGCGCTCCGGCAGGGGGGCTGAAAGGCTCTCCGCGGGATCGAGGCTCCGCCCGGAGATGGTCGGGACAAGCACGGCATTGGGCGAGGTCAAATCCCTCATCGAAACGGTCTCAAAGACCTCCAACACGTCTGTCCTCATAACAGGGGAGACTGGCACTGGCAAGGAGCTGGTGGCCAACGCCATACACTATTCGAGCAGCCGTTCAGACGGCCCGTTCATAAAGCTCAACTGCAGCGCCATACCCGACACCCTCATGGAAGCCGAGCTCTTCGGCTATGAAAAGGGGGCCTTTACCGACGCGCGCCAGAGCAAGAAAGGGCTCTTCGAGCTTGCGGACGGAGGCACCATATTCCTCGACGAGATAGGGGACATGGACATAAGGCTCCAGCCCAAGCTCCTTCAGATACTCGAGAACAGGACGCTTCGCAAATTGGGCGGCGTGGGCAACATCAAGATAGACGTGCGCGTCATAGCGGCGACGAACGTCGACCTCTCGGAGATGGTGAGGGCCAGGAGGTTCAGGGAGGACCTCTTCTACAGGTTGAACGTGATGGTTGTGGAACTGCCCGCCCTCAGGGACCGCAAAGAGGACATCCTTCCGATTGCCAGGCATTTCCTCAGGGACGGCGCGGAGGCCATGGGTTCGAGCGGTCCGAAGTCCCTGGACCAGGGCGCGATAGACGCGCTCCTCAATTACGACTGGCCGGGCAATATCAGGGAGCTGAAGAACGTCATCGAACGCGCCGTTATACTGGCAGGGCAGGGGGCCGAGGTCTGGGCAGAGCACCTGCAGATAAGCACAGCGCCTTCGGTCCAGAGTACTGAGCGCATGGTCCCCATTGCCGGGTATTCCACAGAGATGTCTCTTGAAGAGCTCGAGCGCGCGCACATCAGAAACGTGCTCGAGAAGACCGGCGGCAATATAACGCACGCCTCCAGGATACTCGGTGTTTCAAGGCTTACTCTGCGTGAAAAGGCGAAAAAATACGGCCTCAAGGAGGAGTAATCAAACGGTAACAGCTGCTGATAAGAAACTTATCAATTGATAAGTTTCTTATCAGCTAAATGGTAAGTTCCTTATCACCCACACCTGAGTCATCCGGCTTACACCAGAATTCCCCAATAAAACCATAATCACTCAGCCTGGCACATTCCTTGCTAAATACTTTCGGTATACGCAATGAGGCAGTCTGCTGTCAGCGACGTTTACAGCAAGCCACTCGCAACGATGATTCTTAAAAAGGGTGCTTCATGGAAGAAAACGTGAGTTTACGCAGGGTGCTGGTCGTGGACGACGAGGAATCGATGAGGGAGGTCTGCTCAGAGATCCTCGACATAGCCGGGTACAGCGTGAGAACGGCCTCAAATGGCAGGGAGGCGATGGGACTTCTGGAGAGCGGCTGGGACCTTGTGCTCACGGACGTCAACATGCCGGAGCTGGGCGGCCTGGACTTCTTTAACGAGGCGGTGAGGAAGAACAGCCTTTTTCAGGACAAGTTCCTGTTCATGACCGGGGACAGGAGGGCGATAGAAATGGTAAGCGCCATGAACTCGAACTTCATCAAGAAGCCTTTCAGGGTGAAGGAGCTCCTCTCGGCCGTCGATTCCGCCATCAGCAACTCCTATGCGGCCAAAAGGACCACGACGAGGCTGAAGGTGCCGGGATGCGGGGTCCTCATCGAGGACGGAAACAAAACGAAGGTCAGCGCCGTGACAGAGGACATCTCAAGGCACGGCATGAGGATATCGTATATGGGGCGCCCGCTTGAGGCCGGCGCAGTCTTCGGCGTGAGGCTTTCGGCCTTTTGCCTGAACCTGGTGAAGCAGGCGAAGGTGATGTGGTCAGCCGAGGGCGTAAACAGGGTAGTCACATCAGGGCTTATGTTCACTGTGCCGCTGCAGGACGCCATGATAGCAGAGCTCGCTGTGCAGGGCCAGTACATCTGAACAAGGAGGAGGAAGGCAATGAGGAATACGGCAGGCGAAATGAAGTTGAATACGGCGGCGGGGGTGGCGCACACATGGCCCCTTCCGTATGAAGAGCCCCTGGCGAAGACAGGCCCGTCAAAGCCTGAATCCGCGGCGGGAGACTCGACGGCAGCCTCCTCCGATTCGATAAACATCTACTTCAGGGAGATAAAGCGTTTCAAGCTCCTCAAGGCAGACGAGGAAAAGGCCCTCGCGAAGAGGGTGGCTAAGGGCGACCAGGAAGCGAGAAGGCAGATGATAGAGGCGAACCTGAGGCTCGTCGTCAACATCGCCAAGAGATACGTGAACAGGGGCCTGGCGCTCCAGGACCTCATCGACGAGGGGAACATCGGGCTCATAAAGGCCGTCGAGAGGTTCAAGGCCACGATGGGCTGCCGCTTCTCAACGTACGCGACCTACTGGATAAGGCAGACGGTCGAGAGGTCGCTCGCCAACAAGGGGAGCATGATAAGGCTCCCCATCCACATAGTCACCGACATGTCCAGGATGGAGAAGGCCTCCCGCGAGTTCAGGGTCTTATCGAACAGGGAGCCCAGCACCCAGGAGATATCCGAGAAGACCGGCCTCTCAGGCCGCTACGTCAAGAAGCTCGAGAACCTGAGTAAGCGTACCATCTCCCTTGAGACAGCCGCCCACGAGGATTCGGACTCGTCCCTCCTCGAGAGCATAGTGGACGAGAGCACGCCGGCGCCCGCTGAATACATAACCGAGACCAGGCGCAGCGAACGGGTGGAGGGCTGGCTGAAGCTCCTGGACGAGAACGAGAGGAAGATAATAAGCCTGCGCTTCGGGATAGGCGACTACGCGCCCAGGACCCTCGAGACCATAGGGCGGCAGTTCGGCGTGACGAGGGAGCGCGTCAGGCAGATAGAGGAGAAGGCCCTTATGAAGCTCCGCGAGATCGCCTGCCACCGTGAGCGGGGCTCTGCCGCGGACCTCATGTAAACCGGCTAATGTCCAGGCCCCGAACGCAAAGGAGCTGACAATGGTCCATGTCATGGTCTCGATGTCAGGGTTGCGCCGCTCAGAGGTGGTTGCAGGCATACTTGATGAAGCCGGAGGCATAGAGGCCGTAATAGACCATCCCGGAGAAGACATATACGATGCCGGGACCGGGCCGGAGGTGCTGGTAGTTGACTTGGAGACGTATCTGAGCCGTAAAAAGGGGGGCTTCCCTCCAACGGCAAAGGTGCTCGTCATTGCGCCGGATGACGAAGTCGGTCTGCCGGCCATAGAGGGGCCGCTTTACGGCGTGATAGGGCCCGGCGCCGGCACGCTCGAGCTTCAGACGGCCGTAAAGGCCGTTGCGAACGGGGTTGTCCTGAAGGAGGAATCAGGATCTCAGGGATTCTCGTCGGCAAAAAGGATATCTCGATGCGCCGTGAGAACGGTTTGCGCGCCTGAAAATTGATACAGAGGACAAGTTAAAAAACCTTGTCGTGATCATTCGATAGGCCCATCCCGCAATACTTGACCCCTACCGTCTGTACGTTCCTGCCCCTTTCTGCCCAGCCCGGACGTGTCGCGTCTTAACGGGGGCCGCCAATAGGCGGCCCTCCCGTCATTTCGAGCGAATACATTTCTGTCATGCGGTGGAAAAGACTGGCGCGCCTGGCTGGATTCGAACCAGCGGCCTACTGCTTAGAAGGCAGTTGCTCTATCCGACTGAGCTACAGGCGCATTACGGGAAGATATAGGAAGATAAGTGGAAAAAACTGGTCGGGGCGAGAGGATTCGGCTTCCATTCGTCGCCTCCTGGCTCCTCATTCCAGCCGCGCCGCCTCGCTTCCGGCCGCGTCCATGCGGCCTCATCCTCGCACTTGCTCGGCGCGAGGCGGCTTTCGAATCCTTTCGATAAAACTGGTCGGGGCGAGAGGATTCGAACCTCCGGCCCTCTGCTCCCAAAGCAGATGCGCTACCAGGCTGCGCTACGCCCCGAAGAGAATATTATTTTCTAACACAAAAAAGCGCCTGATTGCAACATCAAAGCCGTTTTGTCTTACCTGATGCAGTCACTTAGAAAATAAAAGGGCCGGGTAGTCCCGGCCCTTCGTAAAAATAACAGTTTTTAAATAACGCCTACTGCGCCAGGCTCTTGAGCTGGGCGACCACGGCCCTTACCTCGTCGTCGTTCAATGTCTGCTTGGGCATGCCGATGGCGAACTCTTTGTACTTCTTCTCGGCGCCGTTCCTGCCGCTTTTGATGACATTGGCGATATCTGCCTCTGAGCTGTTCTTTATGAAGGCGTTGCCCTTGAACGCTGGGGCCATTTTCGTGCCCTGGCCCTGGGGGCCGTGGCAGGTGGAGCACTTTGACTTGAATATCGCGCCCCCGTCAGCCGCTGCGGCAAACGTCGCGCCGCCGAATACCACTGCCGCGGCAAGTCCGAAACCGATGAGCCTTTTCATAGAATCCTCCTATTATGGTTTTTTACGGGCCTGAGCCCGCTTGAAGCCGGATAACGCGCCCTTTTTTACATAAATGGAAGTATAATGCAAATTCCGGAAAACGCCATTGGGCGGGGGAAATATTTAATATCCTGTTTAAAATAGAGCCACTACAATAAAATCTTCTCTGTCCAGAATTCTCCTTGACAGGGGTGGCTTTTTTGTATACTGTATACAATATACAAGAAATGCCGCCGAAGTCTCATGACAGCGGCGCGGGTCTGCGCATCTGAAGCCGTTCGGTCGAATCTTTTCGGCTCCATACCGCAGGCCTTCCCGGCCATATCCGATCATTTAGACAACGTCTCCTTGCGGCGCCCTTGAAGTTCCGGCGCTGATAAAGGACTGCTCGGGCTTTAGCCCCTTTGTGTTTTTGAGTTCGGTTTTGCGTGATTTTGCAGGTCTCCCGCTGGATTGAAAAGGAGGTCATGTGGCCCGGAAAAAGATTACGATAGTAGGCGCAGGCAACGTCGGGGCGCACACGGCCCTCTGGGTCGCCACAAAAGAGCTCGGGGATGTTGTCCTCCTTGACGTAGTCGAAGGAGTGCCGCAGGGCAAGTCCCTGGACCTCATGGAGGCCGCTCCCATCGAGTGCTTTGACTCCAACGTAAGGGGCACCAACGACTACAAAGACACGGCAGGCTCTGACGTTGTCATCATCACCGCCGGCATCCCGAGGAAGCCCGGGATGAGCAGGTCTGACCTCATCAACACCAACGTCGGCATCTTGAAGAGCGTGGTCGAGAACGTGGTAAGGTACTCGCCCAACGCCCACCTCCTTATAGTAACGAACCCCCTCGATGTAATGGTATACGCTGCCTGGAAGCTCTCAGGCATAGCCCCGAACAAGATCATGGGCCTCTCCGGCGCGCTCGACGGCTCCAGGATGAGGTCTTTCATCGGAATGGAGCTCGGCGTCTCCATGCAGGACGTGCACGCGATGGTCATAGGCGGCCATGCCGACGAGATGGTGCCTCTTAAGAGGTACGCTACCGTATCC
>Ga0209521_10005418_pt1 | contig 10078 bp, 8 predicted proteins | sample Rifsed19ft4_FD_184016 | JGI IMG/M metagenome (GOLD analysis project Ga0209521, IMG submission 184016) | Soil microbial communities from Rifle, Colorado, USA - sediment 19ft 4 (version 2) | ecosystem: Environmental > Terrestrial > Deep subsurface > Rock core/Sediment | place: Rifle, Colorado... | reverse complement strand
AAGATGACGCGGGTTTGGAAATCATCGGAATACAGGCGGGGATTGTTTAAAAAAGGATGGCATCCGCCACACCCGACTTTTTTTGTGAGGCGGAGCGTTTATGAAAAATACGGAGCCTTTAGAGCTGATTTGAAACTTGCCGCTGATTACGAATTAATGCTCCGCTTTTTGGAGAAAGAAAAAGTTTCTTCCATATATATTCCTAAAATTTTGGTCAAAATGAGAGAAGGAGGTCAAAGCAATTGGAAAAATATTTTCAAGATCATAAAAGGAAATTGGGAAAGTTATCGGTCTTGGCAATTAAACGGTCTCAAAGTTAGTCCTTTTATATTTATTTTGAAGCCACTGCGAAAGCTAAAGCAATTATTTTAGCAAAATAATTTCTCGAATTTCTTTGAAAGTTTGATCTTTAAGAAGATACAGCACGATAAAATAAAATCCGCCGGATATGATTATGTTCAGCCAAGTATTTAAACCAAAACTCCTCAGTAAAATAGTAGCGGCTACCATGGCCAAACTTGCCAAGATTATTTTTGGCAAAAGAGGCCAAACGCTAAAACTATTTATTTTCTTAAATTTAAACCAATTCAGACCAACAATAATAAGTTGAGAAAAAATAGTCGTTGCGGCAGCGCCCTCAATGCCGTAGCGGGGAATTAGAAAGAGATTTAAAATAACATTAAGAGAAAGACCTAAAAACACGGGCAGAATAAAGATTTTTTGCGCATCAAGGGCATAAGCCGCTATTGTTAAGATATTGTTGGGAAAAACAACTAAAACAGTTACGAGCAATATGGCAAACGTGAGAGCTGCGCCAATGTAATTTGCTCCAAAAATTATGGAGATGATTTCTTTATTTAAAGCAATACCGCCAAGGATCATTGGTAAGCCGACCCAAAAGATAACCGTAATTGACTTTTGCATTAGTGCGGTAAATTTGCTTCTGTCCGTGGATGCGTATCGAGAAAAAAGCGGGAATAAAGTTAAGGTTAAAAGCCATGGAATCATGTAAAGAAGTTGAATCAATCTTTGAGCAGCGGCATAAAGACCAATATCACTCGCGCCACGCCACCAGCCGAGCATGACCGTATCGACATTGAGCATAATGCCGCCAAAAAGACCAGTAATAGCAATTGGCCAAGCCGATTCCCAGATGATTTTGATTTTCTCCTTTGCAAAGCCGAACCAGAGCTTTTTAAAAAGAGGGAAAATGATGAAAATAAACCAAATGGTACCAATTGCCGAACCCAAAAAGTAGGCCAGAGCGAAATTTTTTGGACTTGGGGCAAAAATTAAAAAATAAAATCCAAAACCGACAATAAGAGCGTTGGTAATAATTTTAATAAAACCCTCCCGCTCCATTTTTTGAGTAGCTCTATTAAGAGCAAGCAAGAAGTCTCGCAAAGAATCGAAAAATGTAAGAAGAGCCACAATTGGAATTAATTGTTTAGCGGTGGCAATGGTGCTGACAAGAGGCGCGAATACTATAACGATCAAAAAACTCGAAATAAGCAAAAATAATTTCGAATAAAAAGCCGTTGATAAATATTTATCTTTTTCCAAATCATCGCGGCTGGCTTCGCGGGTAACTAAAGTGGAAAGACCAACGTCGGCAAAAGTCATAAAGATGGCTACTAATGAGAGGGTGTAAGAAAATATACCCCAGCCTTCTGTTCCTAGAATGCGAGCGGCGTAAATAATGAGGAGTGTCCTCAATAGTCGACCGATGATTTCGCCACTAAACAGCCAAAAAGTGTTTTTGACCACAGTTTGTCGGGTGGTTCTGTTCTCAAATAGAAAAGATTTTATTTTTTGCATCAATGGTTTTGAAAAATCAATCTTATTGTTTTTAACATGATCAGTAAATCCAGAACAAATGATCGATTTTTAACATAATAAAGATCATATTTTAATTTTTCCTTAGCCTCCTCAACTGAAGTGCTGGCTTTGAAGTTAAGTTGAGCCCAGCCGGTAAGACCGGGGCGAATAATATGGCGCATATCATAATGGGGTAAAACACTGTATTTTTGAGCTAATTCCACTCGTTCTGGTCTTGGTCCGACAAAGGAAATATCTCCTTTAATTATATTAAATAACTGAAGAAGTTCGTCTAAATGACTAGCTCGCAGAATTTTACCAACGGGTGTTATCCGAGGATCTTTTTTTTCTGTCCAAAGCGATCCGCTCACTTCATGCTTCATTGTTCGAAACTTATACAAATTAAAATTTGTTCCATTGCGGCCAACGCGAATTTGCTTGAAAATGGCAGGCCCCGGCGAAGTTAATTTAATTAAGGCGGTAATGATTAAAAAAAGGGGAGAAAAAACAATCAAAAGTACTAATGACAGAAAGAGGTCGGATGATCTTTTACCTGTATCATATAATTTTTTTCCGACTTCTATTTCTTTAATAAACCATTCCTCGCCCAAATCTTCTAGCGGCTCAATTCTAAATATTTCTTCGTAAAAATCAGCAAAGCTTCTAATCTGGACGTTAAGGGGTAAAAGATTGTAAGAAATTGAAACAATCTTCGGGTTTTTCATAAGTTCTGGGTGGATCACTAAAAGCTCTATTTGTTTCTCCTTGATTTGCTTAATCAGTTCCTCTTTTTGTATTACGGTCACATCTTTTATCCAAAGCATATTTTTATAACCATACGTTGGATTCATTTCGATTATTGTAGAAACTTGTTTCAAGTTTTCTGAATCACCTAAGATTGCGCACCTTGTCTGCCATTGAGGAGATTTGTAGAGATTGATTTGCCAAGCACGCAGTAAAAAACCAAATATTCCGAAAAGTAAGGTAAAAACAATTAAATTAGTTTTCGGCGTCAATTGAAAGAATGATTCAAAAATATAAAAGGAAGCAATAGCGATAATAAAACCAATCAAAATCGCCCAGACCCACAGCCTAGCCAACTCGAGTCTGTTTTTAAAAGCCTTTGGCGCATAGAGGTCAAAAATATAAAAGACAATAACCCATAAGATTAGGATGATCGTGAAAGGTTTAAAATGAGCCGGCCATCTGAATACAATCTCATCTAATCCATATCTAATAAAAAGCGCTGCGAAAAGGGCCACGTAAAAGGCCGCGATATCGGCCAAAATGAGCGCCGCCGCTTTTAAGTTTTTGAATATCATTGCTTTAATATATCAAAAAATCGAGAATTATGGTATAATTCGCGCATGTTCAACCGGCACTTCTTAAAAACCCTCTTCGGCTTCCTCGGCATCATCACCGCCGGTCTCGTCGGCTTTTACGTGCTTGATAACTACGACCGTATCCAAGAAAGGGCCAAAGCGAAAGTGGAGTTGCCAAATCGCTAACCTTTTGCTAATCTAGAAACCAAAGGCCAGAGAAAAGAGGCAGCCAAAAGGCACAAGTCCTCTCGAGGTCGGGAAGGCCTTTTCATTATTAGAGGTCTTTTTTATTTTCTAATCAAAATTGCAAAACTATCGCTTCTCGCGGAGCACGGATATTTTCTTGCTAGAAAATTCCTCGAGCTCGGCCCAGTCGGCCTCGCTAGTCTCCGCTCAAAGCATAGTTTCGCAATTTACATTAAAATATGCCATTAACACGAACAAAGAAAGGAGAGATTCTCGAAGGGCTGAAGAAAGCCATGAAGGACGCGAAGACCGTCGTCTTTGTGAACTTCCATGGCCTCCGGATGCCTGAAACCTTCGCTCTGCGAAGAAAGCTTCGAGAAGCAGGGGTCGCGCTCAAAGTCGCCAAGAAAACTTTGATTAAGAAAGCTTTTGAAGGAATGCCGATTGGCGGAGTTTTGCCGGAACTTCCCGGCGAGACCGCGATTAGCTACGGCGCGGACAATCTCGCGCCAGCCCGCGAAGTATTTAACTTTAGCAAAGGAAAATCTCTGCAGATTGCCGGGGGCGTTTTTGAAGGAAAGTTCCTTGACGCCGCGGCCATGAACGAAATTGCTCAAATTCCGCCGATGGAAATCCTTTACGGAAAACTTCTTTTCCTTCTGCAATCTCCCGCCCAGCGCCTTGCCATTGCCTTATCGGAAATTGCCAAAACGAAAGCGTAATTATTAGCCTATGCTCGGGAACATATCTCGCAGGGTACGGAATTTCCTTGCTAGGGAATTCCTCAGTGCTCGCACCAGTCGTCTCATGAAAGGCAAACTGCTTTGCCTTTCATCCGGTGCCGAAGGCAATCGCCGATACTGAGGCTTTGCCGAAGTAGGCGATAGGCAAGCCCCTGCTCAATACATTCCCTCGCATAGTTATTAAATAACCAAAACAATATGGAAAAATACAAAGATTTGATCGAAAAAATTGAAAAGCTAACCGCCCTTGAATTAAACGAGCTTGTTAAAGCCATTGAAGAGAAATTCGGGGTTTCCGCGGCGGCAATGGTCGCGGCGGGTCCGGCGGCCGGCCCAGCAGCGTAAGCTAAAGATAGCTTCAATGTCGAGCTTACTTCCGCCGGGGAGAATAAAATCCCCGTTATGAAGGTCGTTAAAGAAGTGCTCGCGCTTGGTCTTAAAGAGGCGAAAGACTTAGTTGACTCGGCACCGAAGATGCTCAAAGAAAACGTTAAGAAAGAGGAAGCCGAAGAATTGAAGAAGAAAATCGAAGAAGCTGGCGGCAAAGTTACTCTTAAATAACTAGGCCAAAAACTTGCTAAAACATTTAGCAAGTTTTTGCTATAGTAAGTCTTATGGACATTTTAGGAAAATTGTTTGGCTCGGCGGCGCGCGTCGCGATCATGCGGCTTGTTTTGGCAAACACGCCTGGTTTGCCGCTTGCAGAAATTGAGAAAAAAAGCCGGATCAATAAAAAGACGACCAAAAGGGAACTCAAAATGCTGGCAACTATCGGCTTTTTGAAGTTAAAGAAAAAGACAGTTTTGCCAAACTTTGATTTCGCCTATTTCGAGCCGCTCCGGGAAATGCTCGTCGCTTTTCCGGAACGCCAAGAGCTGACAAAAAAATTGAGCCGTTTTGGCAAGTTGAAGCTCGTCGTTATCAGCGGAAGCCTTCTCGATGAGCCCTCGCCAGGGGCGGATTTGCTGGTGGTGGGGGACAGATTAAAGAAAAGAGCTCTTGAGCAAGCTATCGGACAATTTGAAGCGGGGCTTGGCCGAAGCATCACTTTTGCCATAATGGACACGCCGGAATTCATCTATCGCTACGGCATGTACGACAAATTCGTGCGAAATATGCTTGATTTCGAGCATGAAAAGCTAATTTGCGCGGCCGAGTTATCCACAAAGCTCGGCTGGGTCTAAATGGGCAAAAATTGCTATACTTTAGGTAAATTTGGTCGAAACAAATTAATTATTAGGTCGTTTTATTATTAAAAAATCAGTTTAAGTTTTATGTTTATTCAAACCTGGGGTGAAGTCTTTACATCTTCACTTCAAAACCTTTGGCTTGGCGTTATTGATTTTGTTCCGAAACTCATCATTGCCATTATTATTTTTATCGTCGGTTGGGTGATCGCGGTCGTTGTCGGCCGAGCGATTGGTCAAGCACTTACCGCTCTTAAGATTGACAACCTTTTCAAGTCAATCGGCACGGAGGAGCTTCTTGCCCGCGCTGGCTGGAAATTAAACGTCGGCGGTTTCATTGGTGAGCTTATCAAATGGTTCATCGTCGTCGTTTTCCTTATTACCTCCCTCGATATTCTGGGCTTAAATCAGGTCAACGCCTTCCTTAAGGATGTTGTTATCCTTTACCTCCCGAAAGTTTTGGTCGCGGCCTTCATCTTGATTTTGGCGGCCATCGTGGCGGATATTGCGCAAAGAATCGTGGAAGCGACCGCTAAAGCGGCGCAAGTTCGCGGCGCTAAATTTGCCGGTTCTGTTTCCCGATACGCTGTCTGGCTTTTCGGTTTTATTATCGCTCTTTCCGAGCTCGGCATTGCTCCGGCTTTCATGCAAATCCTTTTCACCGGCATCGTGGCCGCGCTGGCTCTAGCAAGCGGCATCGCTTTTGGTCTTGGCGGCAAAGATGCGGCAATGAAATCTCTCGAGAAAATCAGTTCGCAAGTCAAAAACGACTAGTAGAAGTTTAACTTCCACAGCTGCGGTTTCCGTAGTTTTATAGCAAAAACCGCCGTGCACTTAGTGAGTGCGTGGCGGTTTTTGGTTTTCCAGCGGTTTTCCAGAAAAACCACTATCGAGGTTCAACCTCGATAATTACCCCCTTGCGGTATTGGCAGGGGCTATGTATAATGGACCCACTGTATGTTTTTGATAAAAAAACCAAATTTAAGGCGGTGATACGTCCTGGTTTCCTTTTGTCTTCTTAACACCCGCCTTAAAAAGCGGTTTTTTTCGTCCAAAATATGCCTGATCTTTGAAAATTGAATAAGAGTAACAAGTAGCAAACTAAATAAAGATAATATCGTCTGATTAAAGACGATATTTAGAGAACCAAAATTAATTAGCAGAAAATTGTATTAAATGAGCAAAATGTAGTTTTTAAGTTTCCTAATCTGAAACTTATAATAAGAGCTTTTGGTGGATGCCTTGGATCCTTAAGACGATGAAGGACGCGGCCTAGCGGCGATACGCTTCGGGGAGGTGCTGGCAACCTGCAATCCGAAGATTTCCGAATGGGAAAACCCTACTCGCGAAGAGCGAGTAATCTGTCGCAAGACAGAAGTGAACCCAGGGAAGTGAAACATCTCAGTACCTGGAGGAAAAGAAACAAATTGTATTTCCTAAGTAGCGGCGAGCGAAAAGGAAGAAGCCCAAACCAAAGATTTTTTAAATTTTTGGGGTTGTAGGGTAATAATAGGAATTTATTCCGAAGAGTTACAAAAGGTTTTGTTAAATGAAGCTTTTGGAAAGAAGCGCCAAAGAAGGTGATAGCCCTGTAATTGAAAACAAAATTTCTCTTTGATTATTACCCTGAGTAAGTCGGGACACGACAGGCCCGGGTGAATCTGCCGGAACTAACCGGTAAGGCTAAATACTATAAGGATACCGATAGTGAACAAGTACCGTGAGGGAAAGGTGAAAAACAGTCCGATTAGGACGGTGAAATAGATCTGAAACCAAAAGCTTACAAGGAGTCGGAGCGGTCTGCACAGTGCATATGAAGCAATAGCAGAAAACAATAAAAAGGGTACGAAATTTTTTTACTAAAAAATTTCTCAAGTGCGAGCGCCGTCGCGCTCGCAAGCCCCTTTTTCTTATTTTCTGCCGCTTGCTTCGTGCGTACCGTGCAGACCGTCACGGCGTGCCTATTGAAGAATGAGCCAACGAGTTTATGGACGCGGCGCGGTTAACTGCGGAAAAGCAGGAAGCCACAGGGAAACCGAGTGTGAACAGCGCGTTTGTCGTTTCCATAAGACCCGAAACCGGGTGAGCTACCCATGGACAGGGTGAACTTCTGAGAAATCAGAAGGGAGGCCCGAACCGGTGAGTCGTACAATGCTCTCGGATGATCTGTGGGTTGGAGTGAAAAGCTAATCGAACTCGGTAATAGCTGGTTCTCTCCGAAATAGCTTTAGGGCTAGCGTCTTCGGCTGACTTGGGGGGTAGAGCACTGAAAGGTCTAAATAGGGAGAAATCTCGTTAGTCCTATCAAACTCCGAATACCCAAGGATTGCGAAGGCAGTAAGACCGTGGGGGCGAAGCTTCACTGGTCAAAAGGGAAACAGCCCAGATCTCAAGCTAAGGTCCCAAAACTATGCTAAGTGCAAATTTAAGGAGGTGAAATTTCTCTAACAATGAGGAGGTTGGCTTAGAAGCAGCCATCCTTTAAAGAAAGCGTAACAGCTCACTCATCTAGAGATTTTGCGCCGAAGATAATCGGGGCTAAGCATAGTACCGAAGCTGAGGGCTTGTGGAATTTATTTCACAAGCGGTAGGAGAGTATTCGCCGTGCACTGAAGCCAAAGACGCGAGTCATGGTGGAGCGCGACGAAGTAAGAATGTTGGCACAAGTAACCGCAAGCAGGGTGAGAGCCCCTGCCGCCGAAAGACCAAGGTTTCCTCCTCAATGATGATCAAAGGGGGGTTAGTCGGGCCTAAGGCAATGGCGAAAGCCGGAGCTGATGGACATACGGTTAATATTCCGTAACCTTAACTACTTGCGATGGAGTGACGAAGGAAAAAAGAAAGAGCGCCTTATTGACTTGGCGTTCTAAATCACCAGAATTATTTCCCAGGCAAATCCGGGAAATTGTTTTAAAAACGAAATTTGTGATTTAGAAAATTTCAGTCCTCGGATTGGAAAATTTTTTCGAAGAGCCTTCCAAGAAAAGCTTCTAAGCATAAAGTAGTTGAGTCCGTACCGCAAACCGACACAGGTGGTCTGGTCGAGAAGACTAAGGCGAACGAGTGAGAGGTCCCCAAGGAACTCGGCAAAAAAGCGGCCGTAACTTCGGGATAAGGCCTCCCAAGGGAAGCAATTCTCTTGGGCGCAGCGAAAGTATTCCTGGCAACTGTTTATCAAAAACACAGCTCCCTGCGAACACGTAAGTGGATGTATAGGGGGTGACACTTGACCAATGCCAGAAGGTTAAAAAGTGACCGTCTTGCCGCAAGGTAAGGCTGATCGTTTCAAGCCCTGGTGAATGTCGGTCGTAACTATAACGATCCTAAGGTTTTGCCATCAAAAAATTTGATGGCAAAAGGACTAGGATTGTTATAGGGAAGATAAACAAAAATTACACAGAAAAGCTACCTATTCCGCAGTAATGCGGGAATTAGTCCAATCATGGTTATCAAGAGACCAACACCATGCATCCCACCTCTTATTTTAAGAGGGGATGAAGATAGAGTCCTTCTTTAAGGATTAGAAGAGCGAAATTCCTTGTCGGGTAAGTTCCGACGCGCACGAATAGTGTAATGACTGGGAAACTGTCTCGGGGACTCGCTCGGTGAAAATACAATACCGGTGAAGATGCCGGTTACCTGCAGTTAGACGAAAAGACCCCAGAAGCTTTACTGTAGTTTGATATTGGGTATGTTTTTCTGTTGCGTAGTGTAGACGGGAGACTTTGAAGCGAAGATTCCGGTTTTCGTGGAGTCAACAATGCAACACCGTCCTCCAGGCGGGCATATTCTAACCCTAGTGGTAAAAACACTAAGGGACAGTATCTGATGGGCAGTTTGTTTGGGGCGAATCCCTCCTAAAAGGTAACGGAGGGGTCTATTAAGGTCAGCTAGGCGCGAATGGAAACCGTGCCGATAGTGTAATGGCACAAGCTGGCTTAACTGCGAGACGGACAGGTCGAGCAGGTGCGAAAGCAGAGCATAGTGATCCGATGATCCGCATTAGAGGCGGTCAAAGCTCAACGGATAAAAGCTACTCTGGGGATAACAGGCTAGTTCCGCCCAAGAGTTCATATCGACGGCGGAGTTCGGCACCTCGATGTCGGCTCAACTTATCCTGGCGCTGGAGAAGGTGCCAAGGGTTTGGCTGTTCGCCAATTAAAAAGTTACGTGAGCTGGGTTCAAACCGTTTAGATACTAAAGCTTTTAAAATATTCTTTGGTGTTTGAACGGTTTGAATCAAGTTCAAGACATTGAGAAGTAGTGTTAGAGTCTTTTCGTTTAAATTAAAAATCAGATAGTAATCAATCAAATCACGGCGGCCTCCTTTTTAGTAATAGAGGAGGACCATGTCAACTTGTATCGGTGAAGTCCGAGAGGATAATACCGAGGGAAGTTCTTTTGGCTAGCGGTAAAACCGTAAGCCGAGGCAAGACCTAGTTTTGCCTTTGCTTAATAGCCATGTGGCAAAACTTAAGTCTTGCCTCGAGCACCCGTAGAGACTAAATGTTGACTATCCAAAAAAACAAAACAAATTGCTTTTTTGGATAAAGTTATAGTCCAATGCACGAAGCAATTCGTGGTACCATGCGTGAGACAGGTTGGTCTCCTATCTACTGTAGGCGTTTAGTCCTTGAGGAGATCCGCTTTTAGTACGAGAGGACCGAAGTGGACTGACCTCTGGTGTACGAGCTGTCGCGTCAGCGGCATTGCTCGGTAGCTATGTCGGGAATGGATAACCTCTGAAAGCATCTAAGAGGGAAGCCAACTCCAAGATTAGGGACGATCAAACCCTAGAAGATGACTAGGTTGATAGGCGTCA
>Ga0209521_10005413_pt1 | contig 10082 bp, 9 predicted proteins | sample Rifsed19ft4_FD_184016 | JGI IMG/M metagenome (GOLD analysis project Ga0209521, IMG submission 184016) | Soil microbial communities from Rifle, Colorado, USA - sediment 19ft 4 (version 2) | ecosystem: Environmental > Terrestrial > Deep subsurface > Rock core/Sediment | place: Rifle, Colorado... | reverse complement strand
TCACCGCGGAGAACGCGGAGACCGCGGAGAATCCTTAGAAATCTCTGTGTTCTCTGCTGACTCTGCGCTGATCCTTCATGTGTCGGCCGTAGGGGCGACACTTGCACTGGCGCTCCCGAAGGACATCGGGACGATGTGCGCGCCCACCTGCCCAGACCGCAGGTGCTGGGAGCGCAGTGCCAGCGGGCATCGCCTCGCCCCTACGATTTCGCATGCGAAACACGGCCTTGTTTGGGCCAGCGCACCTCACCCGGCAACGGCCCCCCTCATTTCTGGCAATCTCGCTTCCCTCGAGCAGGGCGACGCGTGCGTCGCCCCTACGCGAGGCATTGTGGGTGACTGCCGAGATGGCCTAGACCCCGGGGCCTCTTCAGGAGTCTCTGCGTTCTCCGCGTGCTCTGCGGTGAATCCTACGAGCGCTCGCCGCCGCCCGGCGTGCCGTAGAGGAACCAGAACTCGCTTGCGGGGTAGACTCGAGCCAGCCGACGATCCCAGATGAAGGCGCCCGGGTTGAAGCGCTGCCGGAGGCGAGAATCAACCTCCTGAAGCGCCCGCCGGCTCGAGGCGCCTTCCGGGAGATCGCCGGAGGCCGCTTCCAGGCGGGCAGCCATCACTCTCTGGCGAGCTTCCTGCGGAAAGAGCTCCGCCGCGCGCGGGCTCTCCTCGAGATCGGTCAGGTAGGCGCGCCAGAGATTCACCCGGCTTTTCAGCTCCTGAGCCGCCTTGCGCTGGATCGCGGCCGCCCACTTCGAGCGCAGGGCCTCCACCCGGCTCCGCAGGCTGCGAAGCCGCGCGGCGAGAGCCGGTGCCAGATCCGACTCACTCGCCTCCAGTTCATCCAGGGTGAGAAAGAGGCTGCCGAGGCTCAGCTTGGGGTAGGGAGGCTCGCCGGACCCGGCCCGGCGCTGGAGAGGCCAGAAGAGCTCGGCGGAGAGGAGGTAGTCTTCCAGTTCCTCCGTCATCGCCTCGGCCAGGCCAAGGCTATGCTCCGCCGGATGCATCGGGAGAACCGGTCGCGAGACGCAGCACAGAGGCGACCGTGTCGAGCAGAACTCCCCGGGTGGTGGGCTTCACCAGATACCCGGCGGCCCCGAGGCTCCGCCCCAAGTCGCGGTCTTGCTGCGACGACTTGGCGCTGAGGAAGACTACGGGGGGCACCTTGAAGGCCTCGCTCTGCAGGCGCCTGAGCACCTCGTAGCCCGAGATGTCGGGCATCATGATGTCGAGGATCACCAGGTCGAAGCTTTCATCGCGAATCTTGCGCAGGGCCTGCTGGCCGCTGATGGCCGACTGCACGTTGTAGCCCGCCGTCTTCAACGTGAGCTCGATCAGGCCGATCGTGTCGGGCTCATCGTCGACGACCAGGATGCTGGCCTTGGATCCCATCTCGCTTCCCGCTCCCGGGCGGGATTCTATACCCGCTTTCTCAGGCCGCCAGCCCGCCGTCTGCGCTTCAGAGCAGCATGCGGAGAGGGTGCTCGAGGATCTCCTTGAGCGCCTGCAGGAATCGCGCCGCCTCGACGCCGTCGGTGAGGCGATGATCCGCCGAGAGCGTCAGCTTCATTCTCTTGCCGGGCGCCAGCTGCCCGTCCCGCACAACCGGCACCTCGCGCACGCTGCCGATCGCCAGGATCGCCGCCTCCGGCGGGTTGATGATGGCGATGAAGTGATCGACGTCGTACATCCCCATGTTGGAGACCGAGAACGTGGAGCCCTCGATATCCTCGGGCTTCACCCGGCCCTGACGCGCACGGGCGACCATCTCGCGGATCTCGCGCCCGAGATCCTGGAGAGGCTTGCGGTCCGCATCGCGGGCGACGACGGTGAGCAGCCCCTCGTCCAGGGCCACCGCCACCCCGATATTGACCGGGCCGTGACGGACCACCTCATCCCCTTGGAGCGACGCATTCAGGTTGCGGAACTTCCCCAGGGTGAGAGCGGATGCTCGAACGATGATATCGTTGATCGAGATCTTGCCGTCTTCCGGTAGGACGGCGTTGATCTCTTCCCGGAAGCTCAGCATGGGGCCCGCATCGATCTCCGATGTCACGTAGAAGTGCGGGGCCTGCTGCTTGGATTGAGACATGCGCCGGCCGATGATCGCTCGCAACCGGCCCTGCGGGACGCTCTCCGTCTCGGCCGCCGGCGCGAACGCCTTCGCCTTCCCGCCGAGGGAGGCCTCGACATCGCGTTTCGTGACGCGGCCGCCGGGCCCGCTGCCCGCAATCTCGCTCAGGCGGATCCCTTTCTCGCCCGCCAGACGTCGCGCCAGCGGAGAGGCCCGCCGCCCTCCTGGCAGCCGGCCGTCACCCTCGGGCTCGGGCGCGGCCTCCGCCGCCGGGCCGGGGCCAGGCGCGGGGGCGGCGAGCGGCGCGGCGGGTGGGGCGGCGGGAGCAGTCTTCGGGCGCGAGGGCGGCGCGGCGGGTGGGGCCTGTGCCGTCGGCGCGGGGGCGATCCCCTCCAGGGGCTCGTCCGGCGCCCCGATCACCGCGATGGCGGTGCCCACGGGGACGCTCGTCCCCTCCGTCACCAGCAGCCTGCGAACGGTGCCGCTGGCCGCGGCCTCCACCTCGACCGTGGCCTTGTCGGTCTCGATCTCCGCCAGGACCTGGCCCTTTTCTACCTCTTCACCTTCGGCACGCAGCCAGCGCACCAGCTTGCCCTCGGCCATGTCGAAACCGAGTTTCGGCATGGCGACGACTTCGGCCATCACAGCACCTCTTTCACCGCCCGGACTACGTCGGAGACCTGCGGGAGGGCCATCTGTTCGAGGGTCCGGTTGTACGGCAGGGGGGCCTCTTTTTGGGCCACGCGCCGGATGGGTGCATCGACGTAGTCGAAGGCCTGCTCGTAGAGGCGCGAGGCGACCTCGGCGCCGATCCCGAAGGAGGGCCAGCCTTCCTCCACGATGACGGCCCGGTTCGTGCGCTTGAATGACTCGACCACCGGCCCCATGTCGAGCGGGCGCAAGGTTCGCAGGTCCACCACCTCGGCCTCGATACCTTCGTTCGCCAGCTCGGCCGAGGCCTGGAGTGAGGTCTGCAGCATCTTCGAGTAGGTGACGATCGTCACGTCTCGGCCGAGCCTCTGCACCTTTGAGACGCCGATCGGCTCGGTGATCTCTCCATCGGGGACCTCGCCTCGCATCTGGTAGAGCGTGGCGTGCTCGATGAAAAGCACGGGGTCGTCGCTTCGGATGGCCGATTTGAGGAGCCCCTTGGCGTCCTGCGGCGTCCCGGGCGCGATGACCTTGAGGCCCGGGAAATGGGCGAAGACCGCATCCGGCGTCTGGGAGTGGGTGGCCCCGAGCTGCCGGCCGCCGCCTCCCACGGCGCGGATCACGAGAGGAACCGTGAACTGGCCGCCGAACATGCTGTGCAGCTTGGCGGAATGATTGACGATCTGATCCATCGCCAGAAAGGCGAAGTTGATCGTCATCAGCTCGGCCACAGGCCTCAGCCCCGCCATGGCGGCCCCGTTGGCCGCCCCCACGATCACGCCCTCGGCGATCGGTGTATCGCGAACCCGCTTCGGGCCGAAATGATCAAAGAACCCCTTCGTCACGGCGTACGTCCCGCCCCACACGCCCACCTCTTCGCCCAGGATGAAAACGCGATCGTCGCGCTCCATCTCTTCCCAGAGAGCCTGTGAGATCGCCTCGCGCATCGTGATGACCGCCATCGCCTAGGCCCCCTTCTCCGCATAGACGTGTTCAAACAGGGCCTCGGGAGCAGGCTCAGGGCTCTCTTCGGCGAAGCGGACCGCCTCCCCGATCTCCTCCTCCACCTCCGTCTCGAGCCGGTCAAGAGCGGCCTCGCGGCTCGCCTTCTCCTCCAGAATACGCTTGCGCAGGATCCCGATCGGATCCTCCTCCTGCCACTTCCTCACCTCATCGCTCCGGCGGTAGCGCTCGGGATCTCCCATCGAGTGACCTCGGTAGCGGTAGGTGATGGCCTCCAGGAGGAACGGGCCCTCGCGGCGGACGTGCTCCAGGGCCTGCTCGGCCGCGCCTCGCACCTCCAAGACGTCCATCCCGTTCACTCGGGCTCCAGGAATTCCATAGGCCTCGGCCTTCTGACGGATCTCCTCGACGGCGGAGGCTCGCTCGACCGACGTTCCCATCCCGTACTTGTTGTTCTCGCACACCCACAGGACGGGAAGCTTCCAAAGGGCGGCCAGGTTGAGGGCTTCGTGAAAGTAGCCGATGTTGGTGGCGCCTTCTCCGAAGAAGCAGATCGTGACGGCCTGGCGCTCCCGGTAGCGGTCGGCAAGCGCCATCCCCACGGCGAGCGGGAGGTGGGCGCCCACGATGGCGTGGCCGCCCCAGAAGTTGAGGCGCACATCGGCCAGGTGCATCGAGCCGCCCATCCCCTTCGAGCAGCCCGTCGCCTTTCCGAGAAGCTCCGCCAGCACCACTCTCGCCGGCATGCCGGCGGCGATGGCGATTCCATGATCCCGGTAGGCGGTGATCACCCGATCTTCCGGCCGCCTGGCCGAGACCACCCCGCTGCCGACGGCTTCCTGGCCGATGTAGAGATGGAGGAAGCCGCCGATCTTGCCTTCCTGGTAGAGCGATGCGGCGGCCTCCTCGAGACGCCGCACCAGCACCATCTCGCGGTACAGCCGCAGCATCTCCGATGCTTCCATATTCTCTCTCCGCTGCAGGAGGCCGGCGCTCCCGCTGGAAATCATATCATGCGCCTCGTGTGCAACCACTTTCTGTCTCCATGATGGAGGGCTGGCCCGAGCCACCAACCCTCCGACGAGCGCTGAGTTGCGGTTCTCCGATGCGCGCCTAAGGGCGAGGCGCATAGGAGCGCCCCGGTTCGGCCGGGGCGAGAAAATTGTACCATATCGGTCCTATTCACGGCCTTGGCTGGAGGCCGCCCCGGATGCTATAGTCGCCCCGGTTCGCGCGCCCGGACTGGCATGGCCGGCATCCCGGTGTGTCCGAGCCCACAGTTACAACGCTGGAGGACAAGATGGCGGCATGGGAGCACTGCAAGATGGTCGACGATCGGCTTCTCTATCTAGGCGCGGGCCTGCTCGAGAACCGCTCCGACAGGCATCTCACCGAGCGAGGCGCGTGGGATCAGATCCGGGATGAGGGCTGGGAGCTGGTCTCGGTCGTCAATGATCCGGAGAGCGGGAAGCTTGTGCACTACTTCAAGCGGCCGAGGGCCGAAACCAGATCGTAGCCGCCCCTGGGGAAGATCAATCGGCTGGGGCCAGGCCGCTCGCCACGATGTCGTACTCGCTCATGACTAGGTCGGCGCCGCGGGGCAGGGTGAGCTCGAGGACGAAGGCCGCCGACTCCCCGGCCTCGAGCGATTCGGCGACGAGCCTCCATCCCGCGGTCAGCGGTGCCCCATCCAAGGATCGCACGGCGGCCAGGACGGTGGGGGAAAGGACTACGGCGCCCGAGTCGTTCTCCAAAGTCCCCTGCAGGAAGAGCGTGCCCGCGATCGCCTCGTAGCTTCTCACCTGCAAAGCGAGGGGGACGGCCCGAAGCCCGTCATCCGGCGGACGGACGGGATCCACCCAGGCCTCCACGCTAAGGCCCTCGATGCCCGCGCCGGGCGCGGCTCCGGATGCCAGACGGGGAAACCCCGTGATCGTGAAGGCCCGGCTCTCTCCGGGCCCCAGCGGAATGGGGACGAACTCCTGAGCCACCCCCACCACATCGCCCGCCGACTGCAGGCTCACCAAGACGGAGGCCCACCTCGGGCGGCTCTCGCCGTTGCGGATCACGCCGACGACAAACACATCGCCTTGTTCGTCTTCCATCGGGACCGGCGCCGAAACGAAGGTCAGCCGTGACGGCGGCTCCTCCGGCGCAAAGGTCGCATCGGCATAGGGCGTCAGGCTCGGCTCGTCGAGGCCCGCCGGAAGAATGGCCAGGAACGGGCCCTCGGCGCCGGGCTCGAGCCGAGCCCGGTGGGCGGAGGAGGAGGCAAGCGCCAGCGAGATCCCATCCTCGTCTGCGGCCAGGATGGCCAGTTGGCTCACCTCGATCGGCCGCGCCGACCGGTTGATCACGGTCCCCACCACCGCCAGGCGCCCATCGATGGTTGCCAGGGCCCTGAGGTTGGCCACCTCGACCTCCGCCCTCTCGCGGCCGGCAAGGGAGTAGCGCGTGACCTCGGCGTGGGCCGCGACGGGCTCTCCAGCGCCGGGGAATTGAGCGGAGAAGGGAGCGGTCTCTCCCGGCCCGAGATGCGGGATCGCCAGGCTCACTTCTTGATCTTCGATCTCCTCGCCTCCCGGGCCTTCCAAGGTCACTCTCACCCCCACCTCGCCCGCAACGATGTCAGACCGATTTGTCACCAGGCCAATCACCGTCCACCCGTCGCCATCCTCCGAGGGGACCGAGTTGAGGCCGGAGATCACGGTGAAGAGATGGGGGGTGGGCGAAGGGGCGGGGGTCGACGTGCCCGCGGGGGAAGTTGGCGTCTCGAGCGCCTGGGTGGCCGGTGACGGCGAGCACGCGGCCAGGGTGAGAGTGAGCAGAACGGGGAGCGCCCGTGCCATCGCCACGCCAGCGCGCATGCCGGAGATCATAACCCCGTTCGCCTATCGAAGGGGGCTCTACGCCGGCGCCAGACGGGCGGCGGCCTCGGCGTGAAACTCTCGCTGGCTGACGGCGGAGAGGAGCAGAATCGTCGCCAGGAGGCCTGCGGCCTCCAAGAGGAAGACGGAGGCATAAGCTGCCGGCTCGGAGCCGAGCAGCCGGAGGGCGACGTCGTGGAGGTAGCCGCCGCCCACGGAAGCGATCCCGTTGGCGACGGCCTGGGCGAGCGTCCAGGCGCCCATGAAGATCCCGTTGCGGCCCGCCGTCGACATGCCCATCATCAGGGCGAGGCCACCGACGTTGAAGAAGCCCATGCCCAGCCCCATCAACATGATAGCCGGAGCGAGAAGAGGCGCAATCTCGTACAAGGAGGAGAGCCCGAGAAGGAGGAAAGAAAGGCTGGCGAGGACAAGACCCAGGCCTGCCGTCCGCTTGTGCCCCCAACGCCGCGAAAGCCAGGCGCCGGCTGCAGCCATTCCGGCCAGGACGCCGATCATCTGATAAGCGTTGAACAACGTCGTCTGGCGGATGCTCATTCCGAAGATGTCGCCGCCGAACGGCTCGAGCACCACCTGTTGAAGGAAGAGGAAGAGGATTCCCGATGCGAGGAAGGCGAAGAACAGGCGGGGCTGCCGGGCACTGAGCAGCGCAATGGCCTGCCGGGTGGAGACGGCCGATGGCGAGGCGCCGCCCGGCCGCTCCTGACCCCAGACGGCCAGGACCGTGAAGCCGGCGACGCCAAAGGCGACGATCAAGAACAGCCGGATCAGATGCGCCGGTGAATAGGCGTTGAGCGCTCCGACTCCGAGCAACACGCCGGCCAGAATCCCCATCATCATCATCGACCAGACGATCGAGATCGCCTTGCCCCTCTCGTCCTCCGGAGCCAGGTCGGCGATCAGGGAGAGATAGGCCGTCCCGGCCGTGTACATTCCCGCGCCCAAGGCCAGGAAGTTGAGAACGGCGACCGCGGCGGCGACCGCCCCGCCGTTCTGCGCTTCCATCCACAGGGCGACGAAGGGAGCCGCAGCCGTGGCCAGCGCGGTGACGGCTGTGCCGGCCAGGATGTAGGGCGTGCGATGCAGCCCGCGAATGGGGTAGGCGTCTGAGCGATGGCCCAGCGGGATGGCGATGGGCGCGGCGAAGTAGTGCGCCCCGATCACGAGGCCCACAAGGCCGAGATCGAGACCCATCTCAATCTTCATCACTCGATTGAGAATCCCGAGGGCAAGGACCGAGAGCACTCCCGCGGCGAACTGCCGCAGGCCAAGGCGGATGATGGATGACAGCTTCAATTCGAGACCTCACGGAAGGCACGGTGAACGGTAAGAGGGTGATCGGTAGGAGACGGACCACCGACCGCCGACCACCGACGACCGATCACTGATCACCGATCACCGATCACCAGTCACCGATCACCGATCACTGATCACTGATCACTTCCCCTCAATACACCGGCATATTGCTATCGACCTCTTCCGCCCAGGCGTTGATCCCGCCGCGCAGGTTCTTCATCTTGCGAAAGCCGGCTCCGGCCAGGAGCTCCAGGGCACGGGCGGATCTCGACCCCGACTTGCAGAACAAGACGATCTCCTCGGCACTATCGAGCTCGTGCATCCGGGCAGCAAGCGAGCCGAGCGGGATGAGCACCGCTCCGGGGAGGCGGGAGATCTCCAGCTCGTGGGGCTCGCGCACATCGATCAGGCGGACGTGCTCACCTCGCTCGAGCCGCCCGGCGAGCTCGCGCGGGCCGATCTCCCACTCACCGGCCAGGCCGCCCTCCTCCCGATCGTGCCCGGGGACTCCGCAGAACGCCTCGTAGTCGATCAGCCCGGTGACCTCTGGTTTCTCGCCGCAGATCTTGCAGCGAGGGTTCTTCTTCAACCTCACTTCGTCGAAGCTCCCCGCCAACGCGTCGAAGAGGAGCAGGCGGCCGACCAAGGGCTCGCCGATGCCCAGGAAGATCTTCAGCGCCTCGGTCGCCTGGATCGTTCCGATCGTCCCGGGCAAGACGCCAAAGACGCCGCCCTCGGCGCAGGAGGGGACGAGGCCCGGGGGAGGCGGCTCCGGGAAGAGGCAGCGGTAGCAAGGGCCTCGGTCGGCCCAAAAGACGCTCACCTGCCCCTCGAAGCGGAAGATCGAGCCGTAGACGTTCGGCTTGTGGGTGAGGACGCACAGGTCGTTCACGAGATAGCGGGTGGGGAAATTGTCGGTGCCGTCGATCACCAGAGCATAGGGCTCCGCGATTCGCAGCGCGTTCTCCGACGTGAATGGCTCGTGGTAAACGTCGACGCGGATCTCGGGGTTGATATCCAGCACGCGGGCGCGGGCCGAGAGCACCTTCTGCTCACCGAGCGTGGCTGTGCCGTGGATCACCTGGCGCTGCAGGTTGGTGTAGTCGACCACATCATAGTCCACCAGCCCGATGCGGCCGACGCCGGCGGCGGCCAGATACATCGCCACCGGCGAGCCGAGGCCGCCGGTTCCGATGATGAGCACCGAGGCCGCCTTCAGGCGCTTCTGCCCCTCGAGGCCCACCTCGGGCATTAGAAGGTGTCGGGAGTAGCGCCGGATCTCCTTGTGGGAGAGCGCCGCGCTGTTGGCTTGTATCAGGGGATCCGTCATGGCCGTGCTCCTGCCTGTATTCTACGCCCGCGCCGAAGAGCCTGTGAACTAGCCCGCATCGACCGATGAGAGCCTTCTGCAGTAGGCGCGCCTCCAAGGGCCCCCACCCCTGTTCTACCCCGTCGTGCTTCCAGAGGCCAGTGTACAGTAACAGGGGAGGTTACCTAAGGACGCGTCCTTAGACCTCCACCCCCCTCTCCGCATTCGGAGAATCCGCGGGCGAATCGCGACAGGCGGAGCCCCAAAGGGGTGCTGCGCGAAGGGGGGACAGGGGGGCGAGGCGGAAAGGTACAAGACACAAAAGGCACTGCACCCGTGCAACTCGATGCGATGGATGCTGGCGCGTGTCCTTGTCCGGATCATTCACTGCCTCCGAAGCATCGCTAGGCGAAACATCTTGTCTGCCCGTCAATCCAGCACGCGCTTCGATGGGCCGGGCGAGCGGGCGCCGCCAGACCCAGGAGCGGCCTCGCCGATCTCGGCCAATTGGGCGCGCAGGCGATCGGCCCGCGCCGGCGCGTGGTTTACGCGGCGAGGCCGGCCATGCCGGTCGATGACGAACGTCGTGGGGAGCGAGAGGACGCCCCAATGATCGGCGAGCTCGGGCCGCCTCACCGCATCCACCTCGATCACCTGCAGCGCGCTTCCATACTCGGCTTCGAGCTCATCCAGCGCCGGACGCTGAATTGTGTGGCAAGAGGCACAGCCAACTCCGCTGAAGAAGAGGATCGCCGGACGCCCGGTCCGATAGGCGTGCAGCCGCAGGGCACGGATCCGGACCCGCGCCAGGTGAAGGCGTTGGAAGACCCGGTAGGCCATGATCGCCGCAGCAAGGATGAGGACCGTGAGAACGAGGCGCTCGATCATCTTGGGCTATCGGAGGGCG
>Ga0209521_10005409_pt1 | contig 10086 bp, 11 predicted proteins | sample Rifsed19ft4_FD_184016 | JGI IMG/M metagenome (GOLD analysis project Ga0209521, IMG submission 184016) | Soil microbial communities from Rifle, Colorado, USA - sediment 19ft 4 (version 2) | ecosystem: Environmental > Terrestrial > Deep subsurface > Rock core/Sediment | place: Rifle, Colorado... | reverse complement strand
TGGGAAGGCGAGTACGCACGCGCGTTCGAGGGATCGTATTTCAGCCGTCAACTGGCCGATGCGAGGGCGGAAGGCCGTATTGGCGTGGTGGCTGCCGATCCGCTGTTGCCAATCCGGGCCTATTGGGATTTGGGCGGCAGCGGCGCGACGGCGGACGCGATGGCGGTCTGGATCGTCCAATTCGCCGGCCAGCAAATCCTTGTGCTGGATTATCTGGAGGGCGTCGGCCAGGTGCTGGCCTACTACGTCAATGAGCTGCGGGCGCGCGGCTGGGAGAATGCCATCTGCGCGACACCGCACGACGGCATCAACGAGAACAACATCACCGGCAAGCGGTATGTCGATCATCTGCGCGAGGCGGGATTCCAGTGTGAAGACCCGGTCAAGAACCAGGGCAAGGGCGCGGCTGGATTGCGTATCGAGGCGGTGCGCCGCATCTTCCCGAAAGTGTGGTTCAACGCGCCGGCAACCGAGGCGGGCCGCGATGCGCTGGGATATTATCATGAGCACCGCGACGATCAGCGAAACGTTGGGCTGGGGCCGGATCACGATTGGTCGAGCCATTGTTTCACAGGCGACACGGAGATATTGACACGTTACGGAGCGTGTCAGATAATGGACCTCCCTGAAATTGGAGAGGTCTTAACGCCATGTGGCTGGAAGCCATACCGGTCACCGAGGGTCACTCGGATAAATGCCCCACTTGTAGAGGTTGTGTTTGCAGACGGCCTCACGGCGAAATGCACGCCGGATCATTTGTTTATGACGGACAGCGGGTGGAAATCCGCCGCGTCCCTGCTGCCGAATACGCCGATCCAATCGTCCTTGACGCGCTCACACAGTACTTTGACGGCGGTCTGTACCGGCTTTGGCCGGGCGACCGCTATCTCAGCAGGGGCGGCAAGAAACTACATCGTGATGCGTGGTCAGCAGCTTTTGGGCCAATTCAAAATGGCTGTCATATCCACCATCGCGACGATGATCCGCTTAATAATGCCTTGGTCAATCTTGAGTGCATGGACGGCTCGGCCCACCTTTCACACACATGGCGCAACGGCCCTCGGTCCAAGTTCAAGACCGGGCAGCATTTTAGCGAAACCGCGCGCCAGAAAGCTGCTGAGTGGCACGGATCAGAAGCCGGCCGGCTTTGGCACAGTCGAAACGCCAAACGCACAAAAAACTGGACTAGGTGGAAGCGTGAGCCGCGCCGTTGTCCAGAGTGTGATGCCAAGTTTGATGCGCTCATTCGCAAGAGCGGTAACACACAGATTTATTGCGGCGAGACGTGCAAGGCTGCCGCATATCGCGAGCGGGCCAAAGTGTGGTCCAAGAATTATCGAGAGCGTCAAAAGGCTAAATAGAACCGCTGATGTTTGGTGTTTAACGGTCCCAGGCGAGGGGTGTTTTTCTCTTGCCAATGGGGCCGTTGTTCATAATTGCGCCGACGCATTTGGCTTGATGGCGATTTGTTACGAAGAACCGAGCAGGCACAACGCCTTTTCCCGCCGCATCGAATATCCGAAACATCATGTGTCGAGGGCCGTGATTTGAACGATCGCGCGAAGGCAAGCCGGCTGATCGACTATTACGGATTCGTCAAGGCGCATCACATGACGCGCGGCACGAGATTGCAGGCGGAGGTTGAGAGGCTGGCGCAGGAACGCAGCGCGGCCACCAGCTCGCAATTGCAAATGACGGAATCCACGTTTCCGCGCATCGTCTATTCACGGGATCACATCTCGAAAGGTGTCATATGACGCTAAAGCCACTTATCAATCCGGCCACGTTCCGGCTGCCGGAAGCGGTCGATGCGGCGCGCGTGAAACGCACCGAAATGAAGCTCGACGCGGCGCTTGATGCCATCGTCGAACTGACAGATCGGCTCGTTGAGTTGGAGCAACAAGTTGCGGCACTGAGCGCGCGGCTGGCGAACTCCGCAAGCCCGCCCGAGCCGTTGATCGTGGAGGTTGCTACGTTTGAGCCCCGCCGCCAGCGAGGCCGGCCGCGCAAGATCGCCCCATGATCGGGAAATGAAATAACGGACAATGGACGAAAAACAACTCAAGGCCGCCATCAGGTCGCAGATCACGTCCGCGACCGGCTATCTCAGTGACGAAATCAATCAGGCGCGTGCGGACGCCATGCGCGATTACCTGGGAGAACCGCTCGGCAACGAGATCGAGGGCCGCTCGCAGGTCATCTCGACCGACACGCAGGATGTCATCGAATCCATCATGCCCGATCTGATCCAGGTGTTCACGGCGTCGGACAAGGCGGTGCGTTATGAGCCGGTGGGGCCGGAGGACGAGGCCGGGGCGGCGCAGGCGACCGAATACGCGAATTACGTCTGGCACGCCGATAATGCCGGCTTCACCATCTTCCACGACTGGTTCAAGGACGCATTGCTCCAAAAGACCGGCATCATCAAGATTTGGTGGGATGAGACGGACAAGGTCGAGCGCCGGCAATATACGGGCCTGAGCGCGGACCATCTCGCCCTGCTGATGGACGAAAAGGACGTTGAAGTCATTGAACACGACGAGCGTTGGAGCGAGGAAGCGGAACAATTTCTAGCGGACAATGGACTTGCTCGCACCAAAACCGCCGGCTTGCCGCCGGAACTCGCGCAGCAAGGACGCGTGCATGACGTGACGATCAAGCGCAAGCGGACTGCGGGCCGCATCAGGATCGAGAATGTTCCGCCCGAGGATTTCCTGATTTCGCGCCGCGCGAAGTCGGCCGATGACGCACCGTTCATGGCGCATTTCAGGACATGGACGCAATCCGAATTGATCGAAGCCGGCTATGACACGGAGCAAGTCAAGGACTTGCCCACCGGATCGGGGAATTTCTACAACGAGGAAAAAACCGCGCGATATACCGGCGAAGCCGATCTGGATTCGAGCGAGGCCGACCGCGCGACCCGCGAAATCGACGTGTACGAATGCTATCTGCGAATCGACTGGGACGGCGACGACATCGCGGAATTGCGCAAAGTCATGGTCGCCGGGCCGAGCCACGAAATCCTGAAATTCAAGGGAGGCGAACTGGATAACGAGGCGATCAGCGATCATCCGTTCGCGTCCATCACTCCAATCCGAATGCCGCACAAGTTCTTCGGCCGGTCCATGCACGATCTCGTGCAGGATATTCAGCGGATCAAGACGGCCCTCTGGCGACAGGCTCTCGACAATGCATATAATGTCAACAACGCGCGTGCGGCTATCTCGCGCAAGGTGTCGATGGAGGATTACCTTGACAACAAGGTGGGCGGGCCAATCCGCATCGATGCGGACACGGTGGCGGGACATATCCAGCCGATCATCAGCGCGCCGATCGGCAATCAAATCTATCCATTGCTCGAATACGTCGATACCATTCGTGAAACGCGCACCGGCGTCAACCGGCTGTCACAGGGCCTCGATCCAGATGCGCTGAAAAACACGGCAACGGGGATCAATCAGCTTCTTGGCCGCGCGCAACAGCGAACGTTGTTGATCGCGCAGGTTTTCGCGTTCGGCGTGCGCGACGCCTTCAAGAAGATTCTGCGGCTTTCGACCGAGCACCAAGACAAGGCGCGCGTCATCCGGCTGCGCAATCAGTGGGTCGAGATCGATCCGCGATCGTGGAACGCCGAAATGGACGTGACGGTAGATGTCGGCCTGGGACGCGGCACCCGCGACCAGCAGATCATGACCGCCTCGAAGGTCATCGAGGCCACCATGGCGCTGGTGGGATTGCAGGGCGGACTCAACGGACCATTCATCTACGCCCACCACGTCCGCAACGCCTATGCCAAGTTTTATGAATCGATCGGGATCAAAAGCGCGGATTCGCTGCTGGCCGATGTCTCCGAGGAAATGTCGGCGCAGATCGCGCAACAGGCCGGTCAGCAACCAAACCCGGAAATGATGCAGGCCCAGGTCGAGCAGGGCAAGACCGAGATGGAAATGCAACGAATGCAGATGGACGGCGAATTGAAGACCGCCGAAATGCAATCCGAGCATGAGATCAAGGTCACGGCCCAACAGCTTGAGCATATCCGCAAACTGATCGAATTCGGTCACAAGCAGGAAGCGGCAGAGGCGAAACTGCAACTCGATGCGTATATTGCCAACCGGAAGATCGAGGTTGAGCAATTCAAGGCCGTTTCCGCCGCGCGCTCGCGCAATTTGCAGGCTGTGCAAAGATACGGCGGCAGGGTGTGATCCTACTCAAGCGCAGCTATGATCCGGCGCGAGGCCGGGCATTCGCTCGCTTGGCGCGCAGCTATATTTTGCCGGGCGAGGACAAGACGAAACTTCGCCGCCGCCGGCCCCGTGCGCGCGGCGGCTCGTCAGGCGATCCGCCGCCATCGCCGCCTCCCGCGCCGGGCGGCGAATCGCTTGATTTCTCGGTCGCCGGCAACAGCCAGTACATCGCGATGATCTTCTGAAAGAACCGTCATGGCCAACAATATCGAAGTCACCGTAGGCTCCGGCACGACGCTCAAGACCACCGACAACGCCAGCGTCCACACCCCGCACCACAATGTCGATGTGATTGCGGCGGGTGACAACAACATTGGCAATGTCGATGTGGCATCGATAGCGGCCGGCGACAACAACATCGGCAACGTCGACGTGGTCACGCTGCCGGCCTTGCCAGCGGGCACCAACAATATCGGCGATGTCGACGTGCTGAGTCTGCCGGCGCTCCCCGCCGGCACCAACGCCATCGGCAAGCTCGCCGCGAACTCGGGCGTCGATATCGGCGATGTCGACGTGACCTCGGTCGTGCCGGGTACCGGCGCCACGTCGCTCGGCAAGGCCATCGATGGGGCGGCCGGTGCCACCGACACCGGCGTGGCCGCGCTCCAGGTGCGCGACGACGCGCTCGCCACGCTCACGCCGATCGACGGCGACTACAACCCGCTGCGCGGCAACGCGCGCGGGGCGCAGTGGGTGGCGATCGAGGACGGCGCTGGCGGCCAGATCACCTCTTTCGGCGGCGGCACGCAATATACCGAAGCCGACGTCGACGCCACCATCACCGGCACCGCGGTGATGTGGGAGGATGCCAGCGACACCTTGCGCGCGGTGTCGGCGGCAAAACCGTTGCCGGTCAATGTCGTGGCGGGTTCCGCGGCTGGCACCGAATACACCGAAGCCGATATCGACGCTTCGATCGCCGGCACGGCGATCATGTGGGAGGATACCTCCGACACGCTGCGCGCGGTGTCGGCGGCAAAACCGCTGCCGACGCAGGTTTCGGCCGCCTTGCCGGCAGGAACGAATAATATCGGCGACGTGGACATCGCCTCCATCGCTGCCGGCACCAACAACATCGGCGATGTCGATATTCTCTCGATCGCGGCCGGCGAGAACGTCATCGGCAAGGCGGCTGTGCCGGGCGCGCTCATCGACGTGACGCTTTCGCTTGACACGGCGGCCTATGCCGACGGCGACGTGCTCGCCGACACCCAAACCGTGACCAGCATGTTCCGCGTCGCGGATGGGACGGCGACGCTCGACAGTATCCATGTGCTCGACGAGGACGACCAGGGTCAGGCCCTCGACCTGATCTTCCTCGGCGCCAACAATTCGATCGGCACCGAGAACGCGGCGGTTTCCGTCACCGATGCCAACGCGCGCGATATCCAGGGCCGCGTACGCATCGGTGCGGCCGACTACTACGACATGGGCGGCTGTCGCATCGCCACGATCTCCGGCATCGGCCTCAAGCTCAAGGCTGCGAGCGGCGTGACAACCGGCAACATCGCGGCGGTCTCGCGCGGCACCGGGACCTACACGGCGAGCGGTATCCGCCTCAAGCTTGGCCTGACGTGGGATTGAGCGATGCGCGCTCTTCATCTTACGGCGGGGCAGGCCAAGGCAATATGCGGCCTGAGCGCGCCCGAACATGCCTTGCAGCCGGTGCCGCTCGCCGATGGCACATTCATTATCAGCCTGAGCGTGCTCGCCGATCCCGCGCATGGCAAACATACGGCAATCCTCAAAAGCCTGCCGGAAATCGACATCCCGGATTCCGAGGAACGGCCTGACCTTTTCGAAAGCGATCCTGTCAAGATCGACGCGGCGTCGTGGCGCAAGGCGGAGGCGGCCAAATAATGCTGCGTGGTTACCGCTACAAGCTCCCCGAAACGCGCCTGTGGTGCGCGGCCATGACGGCCAAGCCGCCCGACTGGCTTGAGCGTGCGCTCGACGACTACGTGCGCGCGCTCAAGGTGAGCGGCGCCTGGGACGGGATCGACATCGGCTACGTGTTCGCGCTGCACGCCCAGCAGGCCGCGCGCATCAACTTCAAGAACCCTGGCAGCTACACGCTGACCGAGGTCAATTCGCCGACGTGGACGCAGTGGCAGGGCTACACCGGCGACGGCGTCAGCATGCTCCTTGACACCGGCTACAACCCGTCGGCTGCGTCCATCGGCATGGGGAAGGACGATGCCCATGCCGCCGTGTTCGGGATGACGCATTCAAGCGACGGCGATTCTGATCTATCATCTGGGGCCGCGCTTTCGTTCCGCGCCCGGCCACGTGATGGAACCCTATCCTCGATCCGTATAAATGGCGGTTCCGCGACCAATTTCGTGACCGGCACCACCATGCCCGGCTTCATCGCGGGCGTGCGCCCGGATGCATCAAACCAGCTCGGCTACACCAATGGCGTGCTTGACGTGACGGGCGCGGTCGCGTCCTCGACGCTGAGCGAGACCATCTACCTGCTCGGCAACGCCGCAAATCCCACCAACCGCCAGATCGCACTGGCCCATGTCGGCCGCGCGCTTAGTGCCGCGCAGGTCAAGGCGGCATCGGATGCCGCGTGGGCACTGCTGCGGCAGGTGGGGGCGGTGACATAGAAGTAATCGGGCAAGGGCGCTCGCCCCTCGCAAGTGGCGCCAATAACAAGGAACACGGCAATGAAACCCGTCAAGACAAGCCCATCGGCGACCAAGACCGCCTCAAGCCCGGATGAAATGGCCAAGTGGGGAAACGCCGGCAACACCAAGGGCACGCGGCTGCCCGGCGGTGGCTGCCCGCGCGGCCGGAAAACGGCCGGCAAGAAATCCAGCAAGGGCTACTGATGATGGAGATCGTCTATGATTATGCCACGGCGGGCCTGGTTATGATCACCGGGCTGATCATCCTGATGGCGCTGTTCTATGCGCTGATCGCCGCGGCATTTATTGGGGATTCCGCTTGGCAGACCATGAAACGGACGTTCGGCGGGCACAACGCGCGCAAGAAATCCTGAATGACGAGATTTTCCGCGACGCCATCGCGCGCTTGCGAGATTGCGCGCTGGATGCGTTCAGGACCGCGTCGCCCAATGACCTCGCGGCGTTGCAGACGGCCCGGCTCATGTACGATGCGACCGAGCATGTAATCGCCGAGTTGGCGAACATCATGCGCGATGGCCAGATGGCCGCGCGCAAACTCGCCGACGTGAAGAAACCGGCCGCGTCCTATCGGCCCGGCCACGCACGATTTGGGTTTCCAGGCGTGAGTTCTCCCTGACTTGATCCCGGCGCGAATGCCGGGATTCATTTTGGAGTGTCACAATGACGGATTCAACGGTCATCCCAGTGAGGGCCGGTAGTGATATCGCGAAAGCGGCAGCTGCCATTCGCGAGCGAGTGTTCAACAAGCCACCGGAGCCCGGCAAGCCAGGCCAACCGGCGGCGTCCGCAGAGGCCAATCGCGATTCCAAGCCCGCGCAGGAAGAAGGCAGCGGCGAGGATGATGGATCGACCAAATCCATCCCAGCGAAGCCGGCGGCGGATAACGAGGTCACGACCGGGAAAGCGGACGAGGCCGATGCCTCGCAACGCGCACCGGCGGCGGAAAAAACCGGCGACCGAGAGGAGCTGGCGGATACGATCGATGGTCTTGCGTCGCAATTGGGCATGGAGCCGGACGATCTGGCCAACCATCTCAAGGCGGAAGTCAAGATCAACGGTCAGAAACGTCAAGCCAATCTCAAGGAGCTGATTGCCGGATTCCAGATGGAATCCGACTATCGCAACAAGACCGCCGAGGTTGCTGAACAGCGGCGCCAAACCGAGCGCATTCAGCAGCAATATCTACAAGAGCGAGAACACCTGACTTCTCGGGTCACTCCGCTCGTTCAGCACATGGAGCAACTGGTCGCGCAAGATGACCAGAAGCTCCAGCAATTGCTGAACGAGGGCGACATTCTGGAATATGAACGGCTCAAACATGTGGGCGAGCAACGCAAGGCTACGCTGATCGCCGCCAAGCAAGAACAGCAGCGGCTCGACGAACAGCGCGCGCAAGAGCGCCAAGGACAACTCGTCCAACATGTTGCCGATCAGGAACGCATCCTGATCGAACGGCGCCCCGAATGGGGCAAGGACACGGAAAGAGGCCGCAAGGAACTTTCCGCCATCCGGCAATATCTCAAGGACGAGGGATTGCCGGCCGAGCAAGCTGATCAACTTTATGAAGCCCTGCCATTGCTGATCGCGGACAAGGCGCGGCGATGGGATGATCTGCAAAAGGTCAAGAACAGCAAGCTCAACGAGGTCCGTTCCGTGCCGAAATTCCAGACGCCCGGCCCAACCAAGCCGCCGGAAGCTTCGGAGAAGACGGTATTCCGCGCAAACCTCACCCGTCTTCGCAGGACCGGCAATATCCGGGACGCCGCCACCGCGTTGAAAAGCGGCGGCTTCGTCAAGCCTGCGGGCTAACCAAGGACAGCGATAATGGCTTCGCCTCCCACCAATACCTACGAAACCTACGCCGCGATCGGTAATCGCGACGACCTGACGGATTGACGTTGACTACCAATAGTTAGTTACGGTAGTCTACCAGTCCCCTCGTGTTTGGAGGCTGGTGACATGGCTAAGGGCTTTTGTCCAAAATGTCACCGCTACAGGCACGCAGGAAAACCGGGTGAACTCAGGGAAAACCCTAACGTAAAGTCGAGGGCAATCCTGAGCCAAGCCGCAGATGGGAAATGAATCTGCGGAAGGTGCAACGACTAGGCGGTGAGTCCCAACAATAACCCGCCCAAGAGCGCCCGGCCCGAAAGGGATGATATAGTCTGAGCTGTATGGAAACATGCAGAAGCGCGGCTTAAATGCTTCGCGATAACAAAACTGATCATCTACAACATCTCGCCGACTGGACATTCGGTCCTTTGATGTAGTAACCATTAGCGGTTCACGCTGCATCAAATGCAAACGGGGTGAATTCGGGGAACATCCGACCGGGTAAGGCCGAGGACAATCCCGAGCCAAGCAATGGGCGAAAGCTCATTGAAGGTGTAACGACTAGTGGCCGAGTCTACCGGCGCTGGGAAGGACACTGCGAACAGTGTGGTTCATTCCCAAGCGCCCATGACAGTAACGCCACCACGAGCTCCCCGCCGGAAACGGATGAGATAGTCTGAGCTTCGCAGTAATGCGAAGAAGCATCGGATAAAGAGCCGATGCGATAACATACTGGATACCCCCGCTCTCTCGTCTTTCGAGACAGCGACTGCAACTGCCGTGCTCCATGAATGGCAGCTAGACTCGCTCGCCGCTGCCGTCGCCACGAACTACGTCGAGGAAGGTCTTGACGCGACGACGGACGCGGTCACGGCGACGGTGCGGAAATCGAATACCTGCCAGATTTCCGACAAGGTGCCGCGCGTGTCACGCACTCAACAGGCCGTCCTCAAGGCCGGTCGCGGCGATGAGTTGGAATACCAGATCGCGAAAATGGCAAAGGAATTGAAGCGCGATATGGAAACGCAGATTTTCGCGAACAACGCGGAAGTCACCGGCTCATCCGGCACGCCGCGCGAACTCGGCGGCATTCCGGCATGGCTGACGTCCAATCTGTCGGAAGGCACGGGCGCGACAACTTCCACCGGCTCGGGCGACAACGCCCGCACCGCCGGCACGAGCCGCGCATTCACGGAAGCGATGCTCAAGGAAGTGCTGCGTGAGACATTCGACAATGGCGGCGATCCCGACCGCATCTTTGTCGGCGCCTTCAACAAACAGGAAATGTCCGGCTTCACGGGCAATTCGTCGCGCCAGGTCGGCGCCGAAGACCGCCAACTGTATGCGGC
>Ga0209521_10005408_pt1 | contig 10088 bp, 9 predicted proteins | sample Rifsed19ft4_FD_184016 | JGI IMG/M metagenome (GOLD analysis project Ga0209521, IMG submission 184016) | Soil microbial communities from Rifle, Colorado, USA - sediment 19ft 4 (version 2) | ecosystem: Environmental > Terrestrial > Deep subsurface > Rock core/Sediment | place: Rifle, Colorado... | reverse complement strand
GAAGCCGCCGAGATCGACCCGCAATTGTTGCAGTGGACGATCCGGGGGGCCTGGTGGGAAACGCTGGCAGCATGCAAGGTCACGCTTCTGGTCACGCGAGAATATGAGCACCTGGTGGTGGCGATGCGCGTGTCTGACGAGGGCCCGGCTCTCTCCTACATGCCAATGCCCCACCCGTCTGGTCTGGCGGTTGATCGTGAGTGTGGCGTCGTCCACATCGCCAGCACTCGCAACCCAAACCAAATCTACGATTTGATGCCAGTCACCAGCCTGATGTCCCGGCTCGACGTGAAGATCCAGCCGCTGAGAGGTCACCATCCTCTTGTGCCGGTGCGGTCGCGCCTCTTCCCCGGCTGCCTGTACATGCACGACATGGCGTTGATCGGCGGCGCGTTACACGCCAACGCCGTCGGGCACAATGCGGTCGTGCGCCTGGGCGACGATGGAAGCTACCGGCGCGTCTGGTGGCCTCGGTGCATCGAAACGGATGGCAAGCCGGTCTTTGGCCAGAATCATATCCAACTGAACTCCATCGCTGCCGGCACAGACCTGAAGACCTCGTATTTCTCCGCCTCGGCAGACAAGCTCTCCGCGCGGCGTCCTGGCCATAAGAACTTTCCGGTCCATGAACGTGGCGTGATCTTTTCCGGCGCAACACGCGAGCCGGTGGCGCGCCGATTGACGCGCCCCCACTCTGCACGATTGCGCGATGGAAGACTCTGGGTGGACAATAGTGGATACGGGGATTTGGGAGTGATCGAGAATGGCGCCTTCCTGGCAGTTGCCCGGCTGCCCGGATGGACGCGAGGTCTGTGCTTTCATGAACGCATCGCCTTCGTCGGTACCTCGCGCGTGATCCCCAGGTTCCGCCAGTACGCTCCTGGATTGGGCGTAGACGCCAGCGTCTGCGGCGTTCATGCGGTGGACACGCGCTCCGGCGCGGTTCTCGGCAGCCTGATCTGGCCCTACGGCAATCAGACCTTTGCGGTTGAAGCTGTGTCCAGCCGGTTCACATCCGGCTTCCCCTTCACTCTTGGTGAGAAGCGCGCAACCGCTCGCGAAAAGAAGCTGTTCTATGCGTTTCGTGTTGCGAAGGAGGATCATAGATGAGCGGCGACTTCCGGCTCCTGATGCTCACGGCAATGTATGAGAACGGCGGCAACATGACCCATCGTCTGCTCGACGGACACCCACAGATGCGGGTCTATCCGTTTGAGTCGCAGCTCGGCACGCGCTTGGTGGTTGACCACCTGTCGTCACTGTTCCCGGTCAAGTATCGCTGGCCTGAATTCGCATTGGATGCCACGCCTCACCAGGACTACACGGCGATCATCGACGAGGAGTGCAAGGTCCGAGCCCGCACGCCTCATGTCAGCAAGTTCCGCCACGTGCCCTTCGACTTTTCGGACGACGAGCGCTGTCAAATCTATCAACGCTATGTGAGCGACTGGGGACGCTCGCGGCCTAACAATGTGGCGGCGTTCTTCCGCGCCACCTTCGACGCCTGGAAAAACTACACGCAGACTGGCGAGCAACTCATCTATGTAGGGTACAGTCCCATCATTGTGATCGACACGGAGAAGATCCTGAGCGATTTCCCTCAGGCGCAGCTGCTCCATGTGGTGCGTAATCCTTGGTCGGCCTACGCTGACACGAAAAAGCGCCCGGTCCCGCTCTCTCTTCGGGACTACATGCTTGGCTGGACGGTGAACCAGCATCACGCTCTGCTATTCAAAGAGACCTTCCGGGATCGCGTGCATCTTGTAAGGGCCGAGGATGTCCTGGAGGATTCGTTCAAGACGCTTGGCGCCCTCTGCATCACGCTTGGGCTGGAGCCGGCGACCTCACTGAACACGCCCAGCTGGAACGGGATCTCCCTCGACGAGATTTACCCGTGGGGCACGATTCGCAGGCCGACGCCTCAGGCAAACCGTTCCACCGCCGAGGAGCTTTCCAGGCGGGAGCGCGAGGAAATCGCTTCCCGTGCCTGGCAATACTTGGATGCCTTCGATTACAGAAGCTTCCTCTAGCGCAAGGCGCGTGATCATCACTGGAGGAACCGGATTCATCGGCGCCAACCTGGCCAGGCGACTGGTGCATAATGGGCATGAGGTCCACCTCTTGGTTCGCCAGGGCTACCAGTTATGGCGTATCGAAACAATCCGCGCCCAGGTGCGTCTCCATCGGGTGAATCTTGACGACGAGGAAGCGCTTGCCCGGGTGGTTGGCGACATCCGGCCCGAGTGGGTGTTTCACCTTGCCGCATACGGCGCATATCCATATCAAACCGACCTGCGCCGCATGGTGCAAACGAATATCGCAGGAACGATGCATCTGGTCTCGGCCTGTCTCAAGGCAGGGTTCGAGGCGCTGGTCAATACGGGATCGTCATCGGAGTATGGTTTCAAGGACCAGGCTCCGTCCGAAACGGAGTGGTTGGAACCCAACAGCTACTACGCCGTGACGAAGGCATCCGCGACGCTGTTCTGCCGCTACACCGCGCAAAGCCTGGGGGTTTACCTGCCCACACTGCGCCTCTACTCGGTCTATGGTCCCTACGAGGAACCCACGCGCTTGATGCCCACGCTCATCGTCAAGGGCTTGCACGGGGAGCTGCCTCCGTTGGCGAATGCAGACATCGCGCGCGACTATGTCTATGTAGAAGATGTGATCGACGCCTATCTTTTGGCTGCCACGCAGCCTGGCCAGGAACCTGGTGCAGTCTATAACGTGGGGACAGGCATCCAGACTTCTCTCCGCGAGGTGGTGGAAGTTGCACGACGTGTACTGGGGATCGCCGTCGAGCCGCAGTGGGGCTCCATGCCCAGTCGCCTTTGGGATACCAACATCTGGGTGTCGGACAACAACAAGATACGGGCCGCGCTGGGCTGGCAACCGCAGCATACCTTCGAGCAAGCCTTTCGCCTGATGGCGAACTGGTTCCGCGACAACCCCGCGGTCCAGAACATCTACTGCAAACCCCGTCCAAATGTGAGGTGAGATGCGGGAGTATGTCGCGATGCGGGTGATAAGGAAATGAAACTCAGCGTGGTCATTCCGGCGTACAATGAGGCCCTGCGAATCGAACCATCGCTCCAACGGGTCTGGGACTACCTAAGGGCCTACCACGGGGAGGGCCGCTTCGAGATCATCGTCGTGGATGACGGATCGAGTGATGGCACGGCCACTACGGTGGAAGAGTTCAGAACACACGCGGCGGAGGTCAGACTGATCCGCCTCCCGCACAATCGCGGCAAGGGCGCCGCCGTTCGGGTCGGCGTGCTCGAGTCCAGGGGAGAGGCCGTCCTATTCTCGGACGCGGATCTTTCAACACCCATCGAGGAGGTGGAGGGCGCCTTGAAGCTCCTTGCGGGGGGCAGCGATGTCGTGATTGGCTCGCGCGCGCTACCCGAGTCAAAGATTGTGCAGCGTCAGAACCGCCTGCGCGAGTCGATGGGGAAGCTCTTCAATCGACTGTTACGGGCCTCCCTGGACATACCGTTTCAAGATACACAGTGCGGGTTCAAACTGTTTCGCCTCGACGCAGCGCATGCAATCTTTCAACGAACCTGTACCGACGGTTTCGCCTTTGACGTCGAGGTCTTACTGATCGCGAGACGGTTTGGGTATCTTGTCAACGAGATGCCGGTGCGCTGGACCAATCATCCCGAAAGCAAAGTCACACTTGTGCGTCACCCGGCGCAAATGCTGGCAGACCTATGGCGCATCCGGCGCGCAGATGCTGGCGCACCACGGCAGCGCGCGCCGGGCCGGAAACTGGCACCCTGAACCCGGAACCTTGTTCTTGGATGAATGATGGTGACCGGCCTATCGCACGTCTTTCTGCTGGTCAGCCAGCTCGGGCGCTCGATCCGCTTCTACCGAGAGCTTCTGGAGCAGGCCCCCGCTTCTCAAGACGCACGACACGCCCGCTTCGACCTCGGCCCGATCTCCCTGACCATCCACGAGGATCTGACCCCTGCCGAGGTATCAACCTGGAGGCTGGATCCAGTGCCAGAGCGACGGGGCTGGGGCGTCTATCTGACCTTTCCCACAGAAGATCTCGAAGAGACGTACAGAAGGCTGGCGGGAATTGGGGCCCAGATTCTGACCACCCCCAAGGTCACGCCCTGGGGCACCAGGATGTTTACCGCAAAGGATCCAGACGGGTATCTCCTCGAGCTTTGCCAGCGGCGATAGAAGGAGGGAACGGGAGAAGGCGGGAAGAGGGACGGCGTCAGAGATCGATCTTTACGGACCAGAGGTCAGGAGAGGAATCCGCTGGGACCCGATCTGCAGGAGATGGCGACCGGTGCCGGCCTCTTCGGTGATAAAGGCGGAAAGTTGCCGATACGACTCGGCGGTGAATCGCACCTTGTGGGCCCGGTTTCTGATGAGACAGTACGGAACCCCGTCATCGGCTATCCAGAAGGTAGCCGGGTCGAATAGTTCAAGGCTCCCATCGTTGAGGCGGACGAGGAGGCATCCGGCGCCCGCGCACGTCCCGGCGACCTGGATGCCGAGCGCCCGATACGGCGCGTCCTCCACATCGACATACCGCCTGTCGCGACCGACCACCACCAGGTAGCGCCCGTCTTCATCCTTGCTCAGGTGGGCTAACAGAAACTCCGCAAGGCGAGCGTTCGTGACCCACGCCCCCTGGTCATACCATCGCCCCTCTCGATCCAGCCTCAAGGGCGGAACTTGCTTCCACCACTCCTGCTCCAACCGCCCACCCCGCGACTAGTGCCGCTCCAACTATCTCGCCCTAAGTCGGTCGGTACCCTGGCCGGTCCAAGAAACGAGCATAGCAAGGCGCGGCCCCAGTGGCCGATCGAGACGTACATCGTCAGGTACGTCGCAGGGAGTGCGCCGGGGGCCAGCAACACCGCTAGGCGAAATTAATTGGACCGGCCCTAGGTCACCAGCACCAGCTTGCCAAACACCCTCCGCTCCTCCATCGCCCGCTGCGCCTCCGAGGCTTCTTTGAGTGGAAAGACGCGGTCCACCACCGGCTGAAGCCTTCCGCGCTCCACCTCCCTCATGATCTCGAAGAGGTCCGCCTTGGAGCCCATGTGGGCACCCATAATCGCCACCTGCCGCATGAAAAGGTAACGAAGATCGGTCTGGACAAGGTGGCCGGCGGTGGCCCCACAGGTGACCAGTCGGCCGCCCGCTGCCAGGGCGGGGATCAACTTCTCGAACACGGGCCCGCCCACATGCTCGAAGATCACATCCACGCCCCGCCTCGCTGTCAGGCGCCGCACCTCGGCGACCAGGTCCTGCGTTATGTAGTTGATCCCCTCATCGGCACCGAGCCCCTTGACCTTTCCGAGCTTGTCCTCGGTGCTGGCGGTGGCGATGACACGGGCGCCAAACAGCTTGGCGATCTGTACTGCAGCGCTTCCAACCCCGCTTCCGGCCCCCATCACGAGCACGTCTTCGCCGGTCCTCACCCTCGCAAGCGTCACCAGCATGTTCCACGCCGTCAGGAACGTGAGGGGAATCGCGGCTGCGGCCTCGAAGGCCATCCCCTCCGGCAGTGGCAGGATATTCACCTCCGGCACTTTGACGTACTCCGCGTACCCGCCGTCGATCCGGTACCCGCCGATGATCTCGTAAGAGCGGCAGAGATTATCGCGACCGGAAAGGCAGTGGGCGCACTGCCCACAGCTCATCCCTGGCGAGACGACGACGCGTTGGCCGGGCTTGATCCTGGTCACGATGCTTCCCAGCCCCGCCACTTCACCGGCGATGTCGCAGCCGGAGATGTGGGGCAGCGGGACCTTGACCCCCGGCATCCCCTTTCGGGTCCAGACATCCAGATGATTCAGGGCACAGGCCTTCACCCGCACTAGTACTTCATGCGGGGCGATCACCGGGTCCGGGGCGTCCTCATACCTCAGGACCTCAGGCCCTCCATGCTCGTGAAATCGGACTGCTTTCATGATTTCTCCCCTCAAAAATCCCTAGAGAGTCGAGACGTGATCACACTTGGAACCCTGAACGCTCTCGTTCACATCAATCCCTTCGCCAGGCCGCCATCGACGTGGATGGTGGTGCCAGTAATATAACTGGCTGCCTCAGAGGCGAGGAAGACGACGAGACTCGCCACTTCCTCCGGCCTCCCATAGCGACGGAGCGGGATCTCACACTCAGCCGCCTTCAGGAACTCGTCCAGCGAGCTGGCTTCTTTGACAGCCCGATCGCCCGCCACCTTCCTGAACCCGTCAGCCAGGATCCATCCTGGGCAGACGGCGTTCACGGTGATCCCATCCCGGCCCAACTCATTCGCCATGGTCTTGGTCAGCCCTACCACCGCGCTCCGGACCGCGTCGGACAGTATGAGCCCATCGATCGGCTGTGTCATCGAGGTGGACATCACATGAATGATGCGCCCGCCACTCACCCGCCGCATGTGCGGGATCACCTCCCGTGAGAGACGAATCGTGCTCAGCAGGTCCTGTTCGAATGCCGTTTCCCACTGTATGTCGGTCGTCTCCTCGAAATCTCCAGGCGGGGGTCCTTCGGCATTGTTCACGAGAATCTGAAGTTTTCCAAAGGCCGCTACGGCCAGCTCGACCAAGCGGCGAACATCCTCAGGGCGGCTGACATCCGCCGGTATGGCCAGGACGTCGCTGCGCGTGAGGGCACAGATTTCCTCGGCCGTCTTCTCCAGTGGGGCGGGCTCTCTAGCGCAAATGGCAACCCTTGCGCCTTCGGCTGCCAACCCAAAGGCTATGGCTCGGCCGATTCCCTCGCTCGCCGCCGCGACGATCGCCACCTTCCCTTTCACGCTGAGGTCCATGCGCTACTCCTGGCAATGGTGCTCAACCCTATTCGACTTCCGGGCGATGCCGTCGCCAGGAGTGCTCACCCAACCTCAATCGCCCTCGCTGCGCACCTCAGGCTCAAGAAAAGACTCAATCTATGCGGTAATGACAGCCTCGGCTCTGCCGACATTCCATCGCAGCAAGCAGGATGGTAAGCGCAGTTTGAATGCCGTTTCGGAGGCCGATCATGGCATCACTGATCTCGGCCCTTTCATAGAATCGTGAGATCTCAAGATCCAGCTCCCGCAAGATCTCATGGGCGCGGTTGAGCCGTTTTGTGCTGCGGATGAGGCCCACGTAATTCCACATGGTCTGCTGAATGCTCAGCCAGTCCTGCGCGATTAGCGCTGGATCGACGGGCTCACGCTCATATCGCCACTCAGCGATGCGGGGAAAATAGAAATCATCGCCTCGCGCGATGATCTCTGCAGCATCGGCGCCTGCCCGAGTTCCCCAAACCAAGCATTCCAACAGCGAGGTGCTCGCCAGCCGGTTGGCCCCATGTAACCCAGAACAGGAGACCTCTCCGACGGCGCGCAGGCGATGAAGGTTCGATCGTCCCCACTCGTCAACGGCGATTCCGCCGCAACTGTAGTGCGCGGCCGGGACAACCGGAATCGGGTCTCTTGTAATATCAACACCATAATTCAAACAGTGGGCATAGATCCCCGGGAATCGTTCACGGATCTGATCGGCTGGTTTATGGGAGATGTCGAGATACGCGCAGGGCTCACCTGATTCCAGCATCATCTGATGAATCCCGCGCGCGACAATGTCTCGTGGCGCAAGCGACCCATCGGGGTGAAAGTCTGACAGGAACTCCCGCCCACGGCTATCCACCAGGCGCGCCCCTTCACCCCGCATCGCTTCAGAGATAAGGAAGCGGCCGCTAGGGTGGAAGAATGTTGTGGGGTGGAACTGCACATATTGCATGTTGATGCAACGGGTACCAGCCCGGTACGCCATCGCAATGCCATCGCCGCGGGCGCCCGGGGGATTCGTGGTATGCAGAAAGACGCGTCCAAGCCCCCCCGTCGCCAGAATGGTCTCTTTCGCAAAGACGGGAAAGATCTCGCCGCTTGCCTGATCAAGCACGTATGCCCCGAAGCACGTGGGAGGGCGATAGACATCAAGCGGCTCGACAGAGTGGTGAGGCATTGTGAGGAGATCGACCGCGGTGGCGGCGGATACCAGCTTAACCCGCGGATGAGAGGATACCTTCTCGATGAACACCCGCTCGATCGCCGAGCCCGTCTGATCCTTATGATGAAGTATGCGCGGAAGCGAATGCGCTGCCTCAGCGGCGAGATCCCATCGTGTCGAATCCCCTGGGGTCTCATCGAACTGGACGCCAAGCTCATCGATGAGAATGTCTTTGACGAGTCTTGGGCCCTCGCGGCTGAGTAGCGAAGCGGCCTCCGGATGGCTTAAGCCCGCGCCAGCAGCCAGAATATCGGCCACCAGCCTTTGGGGGGAATCGTTCTCCCCCTGATATATGATACCGCCCTGTGCCCAAAACGTATTGCTCTCTTCCGGCTGTGACGATCTCGTCAGCAGCGTCACCTCGACGTTGCGTTTAGCAGCAGCCCATGCCGCAGCGCACCCGGCGAGTCCGCTTCCGATGATCAGGATATCGGTCCTCATGTCCGTGCTCTTCTATCGATACGTTGCCCCCACGAAAGGGGAGAACGAACCGGTCCCCTGTCGTGTGACCGGGTTGACATCTTGCTCGATGGCAGGAGGATCGTCACGCTGGCTCGATCTCGAAACTGATGTCAACGGCCGGAGCGGAATGCGTCAAGGCTCCAATGGAAATACGGTCCACACCAGCCTCTGCAAATCGTCGAACATTGTCAAGCGTGATCCCGCCCGATGCTTCCACCAATGGCTTCCCGGTGATGCGGTGAGCATGCACGATCTCCACCGCTTGTCGAACCATCTCAGGCTTCATGTTATCGAGAAGAACCGCGTCAACCTCCCACTTTAACGCCTCCTGCAATTCTTCAATGGTGGTCACCTCCACTTCAAGCCAAGCTACGCGGTCCCTGAAGGATCGAGCAGCTTCGATCGCTGGATAGATACCGCCCGCTATCTTGATATGGTTCTCCTTGATTAAGATCGCGTCGTCAAGCCCAAGACGGTGATTGAAGCCACCCCCCACAGTGACAGCGTACTTGTCGAAGGCCCGAAGTCCCGGCGCGGTCTTTCGAGTGTCCAGGATCCTGGCATGCGTCCCATGGACAGCATCGACGAACTGTTTCGTGAGGGTTGCGATTCCGCTCAATCGCTGGAGGAGATTGGTCGCCACGCGTTCCCCGGTCAGCAGCGCCCGGGCTTGCCCCCGCACTTGCGCAGGTCGCTCGCCCTTGCCGAGACGATCGCCATCACGATGCGAACGCTCAACGGCCAACCCCTCATCCAGGAGCGTGAGCACGTCGATCGCGACATCGATGCCCGCCAGCACCAGAGGGGCCTTGGCCACAAAGTATCCAACGGCTTTCCGGTCGACTGGAACAATGGCGAGGGTGGTAACGTCACCCCGACCGATATCTTCTTCGAGAAACGCTCTAAGGATTTCACGGCGGGCGTCGCGATCGATCGGTTGCAACATGAGGGGGTGGGTGGGAGAAAGGGTCAGCTCATTTCCAGCATGCGCTGGATCGGCCTTAATGCGCGCAGCCGAAGCCCTTCATCCAATGTAATCTCGGGTGCACGGTTTTTCATGCACAGGTAGAGCTTCTCAAGGGTGTTGAGTTTCATATAGGGACACTCGTTGCAGGCGCAGTCGCCTTCGGGTGGGGCCGGAATGAATGTCTTGTTCGGACAGGCCTTCTCCATCTGATGGATGATCCCTGGCTCGGTAGCGATGATGAACTCGCCGTCAGAACTCTGCTTGACATAATTCAATATCCCGCTCGTTGAGCCAATGTAATCAGCATGCTGAAGCACACGCTGTTCGCACTCGGGATGCGCAAGGACCTTTGCGCCCGGATGGCGTACTTTGAGCTGGATGAGCTTTCTCTCGGAGAACATCTCGTGAACGATGCAAATGCCAGACCACAGAACCAGCTCGCGACCGGTCTTTTTGATGAGGTAGCGGCCCAGATTCTGATCCGGCGCAAAAATAATGGGCTGGTCCATGGGGATCTGGTCGAGAATTCTTGCCGCATTGCTCGAAGTGCAGATGATATCACTCATCGCCTTGATCTCTGCGCTGCAATTGATATAGCTCATGACGATGTGGTCCGGGTACTT
>Ga0209521_10005405_pt1 | contig 10090 bp, 9 predicted proteins | sample Rifsed19ft4_FD_184016 | JGI IMG/M metagenome (GOLD analysis project Ga0209521, IMG submission 184016) | Soil microbial communities from Rifle, Colorado, USA - sediment 19ft 4 (version 2) | ecosystem: Environmental > Terrestrial > Deep subsurface > Rock core/Sediment | place: Rifle, Colorado... | reverse complement strand
TTCCCCGGTGACGCCGTCCCCGCGAGTCGTCCCGAGCGTGAAAACGCCCTTTGTGTAGTGAAGGACGACGGTGAGGCCATCGAGCTTGGGCTCGACGACAAAGTCGGCCTCGCGGACGCGCTCGTCTAGCCGGGCGATCCGATCAAACCAGGCGCGGACCTCTTCCGTGGTGTACGCGTTGCCGAGGCTGAGGATCGGCGCCGGGTGCCGCACCTTCACGAAACGATCGGCGGGCTGGCCGGCAACGCGCTGGGTGGGTGAATCGGGTGTGAGGAGCTCCGGATGGGCGGCCTCGATTTCCCGCAGCTCACTCAACAATTGGTCGTACTCGTAGTCGCTGATCAGGGACGATTCGAGAACGTAGTAGCGGTGGTCGTGGAATTGGATCTGGCGTCGGAGCTCTTCCGCTCGAGCCTTCAGATCCCGATGGGCCATGGCTGCGATTATAGCCCCGATCCGGGGCGTCGAACCTCGCTCTACCTTCGCGGCTCAGCCAAACCGGGCGCGGATCCAGGAGGCCGTCCAGGCCCAGAGCAGGCCCATCCCCAATCCAAGCCATGATCCGGCCCAGACGTCGGCGGGAAAGTGAACGCCGCCCCTCACTCGCGAAAGGCTGACCAGCGCTGCCAGGGCGCAGGCGGCCGCCCCCACCGGGGGAGCAGCGGAGAGCCCGGCGAGGATCGCGCCGGCCAGATACCAAGCGCGCGAGGCATCCCCGCTGGGAAAAGAAGGATCTCGAGGAGGCGGCGGGAGACGGATCTGAACGCCGGGCTCGCTCGAGAATGGCCTCGTCCGCCGGACGGAAACCTTGATCAGCCGCTCGATCCCCCCGCTGATCAGGCCAAGTCCCAGGAGGCTTGCTCCGGCGAGAGGGCGCCAGGTCGCAACCAGCCCGGCCAACACCACGAGCGCCCAGGAGGTGCCTAGCGGGCGGACAGCACGCAGAATCCCATCCGCCCACGCGGGCAGCGGCGCAGAATTGACGGCCCGGAAGAGATCTCTGTCGACCCGCCCGACCGCGGGGAGCTTCCAGGCCAGCCCCGTGAGCACACCCAAGATCGCCGCCCCGATGCCGGCCATTGCCATGGTCACAAGGCAGGCTCTGGGCGAATGTCCGGCCACAGAGGGTGAAACATGAGCCACTCCTCCGGTCGGGCGCGGATGAAGGGCTCCAACACCGCAAGAACGTCTTGTGCCATGCGTCTGGGCCCGTCGCCGTGCCTTTCGTACTTGGTGGAATCCAGGAGCCCGCCCGGGACGACTCGGTATTTGCCCTCACCCAGCGATTGGCACACGCCGACCATCACTCTCGCCTTGGCCATAATCGCAAGGCGGGCATGCCCCACCGGCAAGCGAGCCGGGCGGCCAAAAAGCTCCAGCAGCTCCCCTTCGTCGACGGGCCGGTCGACGGCGGTCATCGCGATGCCGCCAGCCTTCAACAGATGCAGCGCCTTCCGCAGAGCCTGCGGGGAGATGGGGCTGAGGTCAAGGCCGTGCTGAAGGCGGATGGCGTTCTGCACCAGGTAGCTCCCGCGGGGCTGAGCATAGGAGAGCCCCTGAATGGGATAGCCATACTGCGCCAGCGAGAGCAGGATCATATCGAAGCAGCTCAAATGTCCGCTCACCGCGATCATGCCACGGCGGTCACGAATGCTTTCCTCGATCCACGCCCTCACCTGAGGGTCGACCTCGCATGACTCTCGCAGCACACGCGGACCGCCGGCCATAGCCTTGAACAGATCGACATAGCCGACCGCCGCCGTCCGCAGCACAACCTCGACCGCCCGGTGGAGCGCCGGATCGTGGGGATCCATTCCACGGACGACCGCCTGATTCAATCGCACTGCCGAGGGGATTGGCCCTTCCCCGGCGGCCACGCGGCGGGCGATCCACTCCCCCAGTCGATAGGCGAATCCCCTTGGCAGGAGGCCGGCCGCGGCAATGCCGATCGGCGGCCCCAAGCGGCTGTTGGCGAGGGATACCAGGCTCACTCCACAGCCCCCGGCTGCTTCGCCGCCGTGAGGCCGTGCCGCAGGCCCCCCAGGATCACCGGCGCGCCGCGCAAGACGCAGATCGCCGTCGCCGCCCAGGCCACAATCGCGAACGCGCGCAAGAGAGGCTGCGAGAGCTCGTTCAGGGCGGAGCCGGCGGGGTAGCCGGAGAACGCGATACCGAGGGCGAGCCCGCAGAAGGCCGTGATCTTTGTGATGCTGTAGGAGGTGCGCATCCAGGGAGAAGCCACAAGGAAACGCCCGAGGGTCGAACGGTGCTGCTCGAACGGTTTCAGCCCTTTCGCGACGCCGAGGCTGCGCAGCGCGTCGGTGAGCGTCGTCCGCAGGATCACCGTGATGGGAATGGCGACGGGGATCACACCGAGGTCCGCCAGCGCCACCCACAGAACGAGCTCGTAGGCACGATCTGCGGCGATGTCGAGGACGCTTCCCAGGAGGCTGGTCTGCCCCCGGGCACGAGCCACGGCACCGTCCACCGTATCCAGCATGAGCAAGATGAATAGCACGGGCACGCCGATGAGCCGGACGGGCGGGCTTCCATAGTAGAGCATGATCATGTAGCCGACCAGAAGAGGAAATCGGCTGAGCGTGATCCAGTTAGCCATGCGCCCTCCAAATAGCCGCTCTGGGATTCTAGCCGAAGGTGAGAGCGGGACAAAGAGCGCGAGCGCAAGATCTCCGGCGCCGTTTTCCGAGCCGCCTGCGCGGCTGGTTTTCAGAATAGCCCCGCCTCCCTGGATTCTACTTCCAGATGCGCCATCCTTCACCTGAATCCTGCCATTTGTCATTTGTGGCCCCTCGGTTCGGATGCTACACTGAGCAGGATCCTCAACAGCTCAGGAGGCCTCATGTCGGCGGCCCGGATCATCGCATACGCGGCGGCGGCGATTCTCCTTCTATTTGGCGTCCTCTACATCTTAGGAGCATTTAGTGAAGCGGGGTCTGCCTCCTGGATTCTGGTGGGGCTGATCCTGGTGGGGATCTCCTTCGGGCTGATCTGGCTCGCCTCGCGCCGCCGTGCGGAGCCCGGCCAGACCGAGATCATTCAGAAGATCGATCTCTCCGGGAAGGTGAATCTCGAGAGGCTCACTTGCCGCAACTGCGGCGGCGCCCTGACGACCGACAACATCAAGATGGTCGCCGGGGCGCCGGTGGTCTCGTGCCCCTACTGCAACACATCCTACCAGCTCACCGAAGAGCCAAAATGGTAGGGGGCCCCTCCCGATCGCTCGCGGCCGTTGGGGCTGCAGGAGTGCTCTCATGAGACGATTCGCCCGCGCCGGCTTTGTTGCCGCAATTCTCCTCTCGCTTGGATCCCCCCTCACGGCGTCGGCCCAAGACTACTCCTTCTCGCTCGACCAGGAAACCGTCGACGTCTACTGGGAACTCGACGGCACGGCGCGGATCGAATACGAATTCGTTTTCACCAACGACAGTTTCGCCCCGCCCATGGCTTACGTCGATGTGGGCGTGCCGGCCGACTCGTATTCCATCCCCAGTGTGAGGGCCACGATCGACGGCCGCTCCATCACCGATATCCAGCTCTCTCCCTATGTCGATCCTGGCGTCGCGCTCGGCCTGGGGTCGGCTTCGATCCAGCCCGGCGGCCGTGGAGTCGTCCGCGTTTCGATCCCCGGCGTGGGGCGAGTTCTCTATGAGGGCGACGAGGCAGGGTATGCCAGCGCGCAGTTCTCCCCCACCTGGTTTGACGCCAGCCTGGTCCACGGCACGACCGATCTGACGGTGACCTTCCACTTTCCGCCCGGCGTCCAACCCGAGGAGCCCCGCTACTACCCCAGCCCCTCCGGCTGGCCGGAGACTCAACCGGCGGCCGCTTACGACGACAATGGGCGCATCATCTACCGGTGGCACAACGCGCAGGCCAACGGCTACACCCAGTACCGCTTCGGCGCCGGGTTCCCGGCCAGCTATGTCCCCTCGAGCGCGATCCAGAGCGCCGCCGCTGCCCCGCAGGTGAGGATCTCCACCGAGGCGCTGGGGCCGCTCCTCTGCTTCGGCCTCTTCGGCGCCCTCGTCGTCGGGTGGGCGGCGCTAGCCGGCTACGCCGGCAACCGGCGCAAACTGGCCTACCTGCCTCCCAAGATCGCCATCGAAGGCCACGGCATCAAGCGCGGGCTCACGGCCGTCGAAGCCGCCGTTCTTCTCCAGACGCCGCTGGATCGAGCGCTGACCATGATCCTCTTCGGCCTGATCAAGAAGAACGCCGCCCGCGTCGTTGCGGAACAGCCGCTGCGAGTCGAGGCCATTGCCCCGCCTCCCGAGGGATTGCACGACTATGAGCTCGCCTTTCTCCCCGTGATCGTCATGCCCGAGTCGCGTGAGCGCCAGGCCGATATGCAGAAGGTGACGGTCGGCCTCGTCAAGGCCGTCCAGGAAAAGATGAAGGGGTTCAGCCTCCGGGAAACGCGCGACTACTACCGGGGGATCACCGAGAAGGCCTGGCAAGAAGTGGAGCAGGCCGGCACGCCCGAGGTGAAGTCGCAGCGGTTTGATGATTCCCTCGAGTGGACAATGCTCGATCGGGATTTCGAGGGTCGCACGCGGCGAACGCTGAGCACCGGACCCGTGTTCGTTCCCATCTGGTGGGGCAACTATCGCCCCTCCTACTCGCCGCCCCGCGGCGGAGCCATGCCCGCTGGCCGGGTCGCCGGCCCAGCGGCGCCGTCGGGCGGCGGGGCCTCCCTGCCTCATTTGCCGGGCGCCGATTTCGCCGCCTCGATCGTGCGCGGAGTGCAGACCACCGCGGGAAACCTCGTCACCAACCTCACCTCCTTCACCGGCGGGGTCACCACCAAGACCAACCCACCGCCGCCCCCGCCCAAGGCCTCGCCCTCGCGAGGAGGCTGGACCTCCGGCGGAGGCGGCCATTCGTGCGCCTGCGCCTGTGCCTGCGCGGGCTGCGCGTGTGCTTGCGCGGGGGGCGGCCGCTGATGGCGGAGCCCGGCCGCGCCAGCGAGCCCGTGGCGGGCCTGTTCGCCTATCGGCACGAGGCCGAAGGAGAGACGTCGAGGGTCCATCTCCGTCTCGAGCCGGACGGCCAGGCCCTGCTCCTGGTCAACGCCAACCGAGCCTACCATCTGAACCCGACCGCGGCCGCCCTTGCCTGGTTTGCTTTAGAGGGCCGCAGTGAGCCTGAGGCGATCGCGTTTCTCCGCCACCGCTACCGCGTCTCACCCCGCACCGCACGGGCCGACTTCTCCGACGTAAGCGCCCAAGTGCGCGATCTCGTACGTCCGAATTCGGCCTGCCCGATCCATGAACTGGATTTCGACGTCTTGCCCCCGCTCTCGCAGGCCCCTTCCGCACCCTACCGGATGGACCTGGCCCTCACCTACCGCTGCAACAACGGCTGCGCGCACTGCTACAACGCCCGGCCTCGCTCGCACCCCGAGATTGGCGCCCAGGAGTGGATGCGGATCCTCTCCCGACTGTGGGACGTGGGTGTGCCGCACATCTGCTTCACGGGCGGGGAAGCCACCCTGCGCGACGACCTGCCGGAGCTCATCGCACACGCCGAATCGCTCGGGCAGATCACCGGCCTCCTGACCAACGGCCGCCGCCTCGCCGATCAAGACTACCTTGGGCGGCTGGTGGATGCCGGGCTCGACCACGTCCAGATCACCCTGGAATCCCACGGGCCTGAGATCCACGACCGGATGGTCGCGTGCCGCGGCGCATGGCGGCAGACGGTGGCAGGCCTGCGCAACGCGCTCCAAAGCCGGCTGTTCGTCATGACGAACACGACACTTCTGGCGGAAAACGCCCCCTTCCTTGGCGAGACGCTCGACTTCCTCGCCGACTGCGGCGTCCCCACGGTCGGCCTGAACGGGCTCATCCGAAGCGGATCGGGGGCCGTCGTCGGGACGGGCCTGCCGGAAGCGGAGCTGACCCCTCTTCTGGAGCTCGCCCGGGAGCGGACAGCGACGAGCGGGCAGCGGCTCATCTGGTATACGCCGACGCAGTATTGCCACTTCGATCCCGTGCAAATGCAGCTCGGTGTGAAGGCCTGCACGGCCGCCGCCTACAACATGTGCGTCGAGCCGGACGGCGCCGTCATCCCCTGCCAGTCGTACTATCAATCCATCGGCAACCTGCTCTCCGATCCGTGGGAAGCGATCTGGAATCATGAGCTCGCGCTGTGGCTGCGCGAGCGCCGCTACGTTCCGCCCAGGTGCACGGATTGTGCATTGCTTGCAGAATGCGGCGGGGGATGCCCCCTCTCGCTTCCCTCATTGCAGCCCACAGCCGTTGAGCCGGCGAGGGACTAGAAACCATGGCTTCGATCCTTTCCCGCCTCCTGCCTCCCTCCAGCCCACCGGAGCCGATCCGCCCCGGCCTCTACCACGCGCTCGCCCCGCGGGACGCGGCCCAGCCCTACCGCCTTCACCTGAGAGTGGAAGCCGATGGCAGCGGCATCCTGATCGTCAACGCGGCGACCGTGCTTCACCTGAACAGCTCTGCCGCGGAGCATGCTCTGCTGTTCATCGAAGGCAAGACGGAAGAAGAGGCCTCGCGAGCCATCGCCTCGCGCTTCCGGGTTAGCCGCAGGCGCGCCCTCGCCGACCACCAGGCACTGCGCGCCAGAGTCCTGACGATCGCCACCACGCCCGAAATCGACCCCGTTCTCTTCCTCGGCATGGATCGCACCGATCCCTATCCGGATGACCTCACGGCGCCCTATCGCCTGGATCTTGCGCTCACCTACCGGACCACGCCCGGGGCCGCAGCCGACCCGCGCGTCCGCCGCCGCGTGGATCGTGAGCTTACGACCGAGGAATGGAAAGAGACTCTCGGGAAATCGTGGCAGGCCGGCATTCCGCATGTCATCTTCACCGGCGGCGAGCCAACGCTTCGAGACGACCTCGTCGAACTTGTCGGTCATGCGGAGAAGCTTGGCCAGGTCGCCGGCCTGCTCACCGACGGCCGACGGCTGGCGGCGGCTTCGTATCTCTCCTCCCTCTCCCTGGCCGGGCTCGATCACATCCTGGTCACGCTCGATCCGGCCGACCCGGCCACCATGGCCGGGCTGAAAGCCGCGATCGCCTCCGACGTCTACACCGCAGCCCACCTCACGCTCTCCCCGGGGACGAGCCTCGAGGTCCCCGCCCTCCTGGAAGAACTGCGCGGGCTCGGCCTCGCGGCGATCTCCTTCTCCGCCAGCAACGAGGCTCCCGAGACGGTCACCCGGCTGGCCGAGGCCCGAGCCGCCGCCGCCCGGCTTGGCATCTCCCTGATTTGGGACCTGCCGGCCCCCTACTCCGCCATCAACCCGATGGCCCTCGAGCTCGAGAAACCCGCTCAGGGCGCCGGGCGTGCCTTCCTCTATGTGGAGCCCGACGGTGACGTTCTCCCTGGGCAGGGAATCGAGCGTAGCCTGGGAAACATCCTCCGCGACGATTGGCCATCGATCTGGCGCGCAGCAAAGCAGCCCGCCTGAGGCCGCCAACCCGGCCAGCGCCGTGCCCGCCGCCTCCCCCGACCTCCAATTCTGGCACCGTCGTTACCAGCATCAAGCCAGCTGGACGGCGTCGCTGCGCGCGCACGCGTATGAGGCGACGGGGCTCTCGCGCTCGCAGCGGATCCTCGAGGTGGGATCCGGCACCGGCGTCATCACCGCCGAGCTTCAATCGCAGACCACCGGCCACGTCGTGGGCGTCGACATCGATGCGGCTTCTGCGATGTTCTCGGCACAAGTGAGCCCGGGCCCGCGATACGGTGCGGCCGATGGCAGGCACCTTCCCTTTGAGGCCGGCCGCTTCGACACCGTCGCGGCACACTTCCTTCTCTTGTGGGTGCGAGATCCCCTTTCCCTTCTCAAGGAAAGCTTCCGGGTCGTTTGTCCTGGGGGTTGGGTTCTGTGTCTCGCCGAGCCAGACTACGGCGGGCGGCTGGACTATCCGCCGTCGGTGGCCAATCTTGGCCGTCTGCAGACCTATGCGCTTCAGGCGCAGGGCGCGGATCCTTTCGTCGGCCGCAGGCTTCGGTCCTTGCTCCTCGAGGCTGGCTTCAGGGACGTGACGGCAGGCGTCATCGGGGCAACGTGGACGAACGACCTCGACGGGGATGCGGTCCGCTCTGAGCAGGAGACCCTCGAGGCCGATCTCAGGGGACTCGCCACAGGCGAGGAGATGGACCGGTGGCGTGAGGCCGATCTCGAGGCCCGCCAGCGTGGCAGCCGGATCCTCTTCGTCCCCACCTTCTATGCATTTGGGCGCAAGCCTCCAACTTGAGGGCCAAGTTCTATGAATGCGACGCAAGCGGAAGCCGGGAGGGAGCAGGTGAAGATTGAGGCCCGGCTCGGCGGCTGGGTCAAGATGCTGTACGGACTGGGGGAATTCATGCCGTCGATCGGCGTGGGGACTGTGATCCCGTTCTACTTCCTCTTCTTCCTCACCGACGTCGCCGGCATTCGACCGGGGATCGCGGGGACGCTGCTCCTGATCGTTCGCCTCTGGGATGGGTTGAACGATCCATTGATCGGCGCGCTATCCGATCGGACGCGGAGCCGCTTCGGCCGCCGGCGCCCCTACATTCTCAGTGGCCTGCTGCCGATGGCCTTCTTCTACGCCCTGCTCTGGTGGGTGCCACCGATCGCCTCCGCCGGCGGCCGGGCGATCTACTACCTCCTGATCTACTTCCTCTTCGATCTCTTCTACACGCTGGTCGTCGGGCCCTACACAGCCCTCACGCCGGAGCTCTCGCTCGATAGCGACGAGCGCACCTCGATCGTCGCCTACCGGATGGGGGTCTCGATCGTCGTGGGGTTGGCTGCCGCAATCGCCCTCCCGTTCGTGTTCGACGCTGCGCCGTCGATGCAAGCCGGGTTTGCCCGGGCAGGAATCGGCCTCGCCGTCCTCAGCCTGTTCCCGTATCTCGCCATCGTCGCAATGATCCGAGAACGTCCGGAGTTCCAGTCGCGCAAGGCGTTGGGTCTGCGAGCCTCGATTCTGTCGGTCCTGCGTAACCGCCCTTTCTGGGTCGCGCTCATCGTCGGCTGGATCGCCTGGCTGGCGATCGGTGTTGTTGAGGCTGTCTTCGCCTACTACGTGATCTACTGGGCCGGCATCCCCGAAGAGGACTCCGCCATCCTCCTGGCCACGATCCTGGCCAGCGCCACGCTCTTCCTCCCGGGGGTGAATTGGCTGGCCACGCGCCTCGAAAAGAAGTGGGCGTTCGTCCTCTGCACCCTCACCTGGACCGCTGTCCACGTGGCGCTGTGGTGGATTCCCCGGGAGGCTCCCACACCGGTCTACATCATTGCTTTTCTGGCGGGGCTGGGCGTCGCTTCGGCCCATGTCTTGCCGGCTGCGATGGGAGCGGACGTCTTGGAATCGGTCGAGGTCCAAAGCGGTGGACGGCAAGAGGGCATCTATGGAGGGGTCTCCGGGTTCATCCAGAAGCTCGGCACATCGATGGCGCTGCTGAGCATCGGCTGGATTCTGGAGCTGACGGGCTACGTGCCGGGAGCGGCTGTGCAAAGAGAGTCAGCCCTCACGGGCATCCGGCTCCTAGTCTCGTGGATCCCGGCCGGCCTGCTGGTCGCCTCGATCGCCGCCGCGGCTGCGTTCCCGATCACCCGCGCCGTTCATCGCCAGCTGTCGCTCGAAGCCCGCCGGCGCCGGGAGGCGCAGGCGTAGGGCGCTCGTCGATCTAGGCCCTCCGGGAATTTCACGCGAACATAGGCTCAGTCATTGCGACGAGGTTTCCCAGATCGCGCGTAGGGGCGAGCCCGGCGGTCGAAGACCCAGCACCCACCTGCACCGCACCTGCTGTGCGCTGCAGGTGCAGGTGTGCGGTCTGGGCAGGTGTCCCAAGTGATCTTCTCGGGGCTCGCCCCTACGGTTTCCACGGAGGGAAGCAGCGGAGGAAACGCGCCCCGCGGAGAGGTCTCCTGAATCGCGCGTAGGGGCGGGTCTGAGACCCGCCCCTACGATGTAAACGGAGAGAATCCCCCGTGGGAAGGCGTCCTCCGTCGGAGGGTGACGTCGACGTAGTGGCCGCGTTGAGGTCTCTGACGAATTGAAGGTCACTCATCCAATCGCGAGTCGGGGCGAGGC
>Ga0209521_10005404_pt1 | contig 10090 bp, 19 predicted proteins | sample Rifsed19ft4_FD_184016 | JGI IMG/M metagenome (GOLD analysis project Ga0209521, IMG submission 184016) | Soil microbial communities from Rifle, Colorado, USA - sediment 19ft 4 (version 2) | ecosystem: Environmental > Terrestrial > Deep subsurface > Rock core/Sediment | place: Rifle, Colorado... | reverse complement strand
GACCACAATCTGCTCCATTTCGGATTTCAGCTTCTGGCCTTGCTTGCGAAGATCATTCAGTTGTTTCATTTGTTCAAACATCGATTCTTAGACGGTCGAACTCCGCTGACCTATCAATTTCGCTACGCTCAATTGTACTATAGTTAAGAAAAGGCCCACTTAGGATTGCTCCAAAGCGGGCCAAAACGGTTAGCGGGAGAGAAGCACAAACCGCTCCTTCCAGTACCAGTCGGTGTCGAGCCTCTTGAAACTTAGACACCACCCCTGTTCGTTGGGCCAAAAGAGAAACGGAACGTATAGGTCCCCCGTTGTCGAGAAAAGCCATCGAGTCTTCGGAAAGACCAGCGTGAAATTCCGCCAAGGTTGGGGAATCTCATCCTTGTGTTCCAGGAGATACTCCGCTTGGCGCTGACCGAGGTTTGCCCCCATTTGCGTCGCTTGCCGGAGCATGAACTCCGCGGAGCAGCTTTCGTCTCTCTTTAGGAATGGAACGATCACCAGCCTGGAGATCTCCTCAGTCGGCACATTCGAGTCCTCGATCAGGCGCCAGCCCTCCGACCGCTTGTCGAAGCGGAGAGGCTGGGCGATATCCTCGAAGCGGCCTTCGACCAGCATCTGCAAACCCCTGACCACATATCCGGGGTCGAGGGTCCCTTCCCGAACTCGGCGGAAGAGATCCGCCTGCACCCGCGCGATCCTTCCTAAAACGTCGTCGGCGACAGCTCTCTTTGCCGTCATGACGAACTTCCTTTCTTTGGATCGAGACGGCTAATTTTCCGCCCGAGGCGGAACCGCTCAATCTTTCCTAGATTATAGGTTGAAAAATGAAAAAAGCAACTAAAAGGTGTAGTTCCCGCTTACGCTGTGTCACAAATAACCCTCGTATTCCCGCACCGAAAGCTCCCCTTCCAATTGCCGAAGAGTTTCCAAAACCACCGAAACCACAATCAGAACCCCCGTCCCCCCTAAAGTAAAGGCAGTCACTCCGGTGAGCGCTGCCCCCACCGAAGGAAGAATCGCAATCAACCCTAGGAAAATCGCCCCGAAAAAAGTGGTGCGGGTGATGATTCGATCAATTAAATCTTTGGTCGCCATCCCCGGCCGGATCCCGGGGATGAAACCGCCTCTCTTTTGCAAATTTTCCGCCAAATCCTTGGTATTAAAAACCACCGCGGTGTAGAAGAAAGTGAAAAGAACAACAAGGATAAAGTAGACCAGGTTGTAGAAAAACCCTGTCGGCGTGAACAGTCGGATGATTTCAGAAGAGAGTTGCGCAAGTTGCGGGTTCCCCGCTCCGCTCAGATAACGCGCAATGGTCGGGGGAATCAAAACCAAGGAAACCGCGAAAATAATCGGGATCACCCCGGCTTGGTTTAATCGCAGAGGAAGGAAACTCTGCGCTCCGGCATTCGGCCCGCGCACCGCGTACTGGATCGGAATCCGGCGGACCGCTTCATTGATTAGCACCACGGCCGTAAAGAGTCCCAAAAGCAGGGCTAAAAAGAGAACCAGATTAGTCACTTGGCCCGCCGTTAGAGCGGTTAAAGACTGGGCCAGAGAGAGGGGGTATCCGGCCGCAATCCCGACAAAGATCAGGAGTGAAATTCCGTTGCCAATTCCCCGTTCGCTCAAAAGCTCCCCCAGCCACATCATAAAGAGGGAACCGGCCGCCAGCGCCAACACCAAGGCCATGAGAGAAAGAGGGGTGGGCGCGGTCACGACCCCTTGCTGCTGAAGAAGAAAATAAAATCCGTAGCCTTGCATAATCGAGAGAGGCAGAGTGAGCAATCGGGTGTATTGATTAATCTTCGCTCGACCCCACTCCCCCTCCTGGGAGAGTTCTTTAAGTTTGGGAAATCCGAAAGTCAGAAGCTGAAAAATTATCGAAGCATTAATATAAGGAGCTAATCCGAGAGAAACCACGGAAAAGTTCTCCATTGTTCCACCGGAAAACGCGGAAAGCAGCCCCAGGAGCGCGTTGCCGGCGAAGAGTTCGCGAAGCTGAACGCGGTCCACCCCGGGAAGAGGGATGTGTGCCAGGAAGCGGAAAATCACAATCGCCAAAAGCGTAAAAAGAATCTTTTTTCGCAGTTCCTTTTGGTACCAGATTCTTTTTAGAGCTTCAATCATTTGAGCAAAGCGAAAATGCTAGGTTTGTTTCTTCTCAAGCCGTCCATTGGTGAGGCCTTTCCCACGAAAGCGAGATTCTCGCTTCGCTCGAACCTCATTTCTAGAGCGAAGTTGGGACTCCAGGCGAGTCCCTTTCCCACGGAAACCCCCTTTTCGCGGCAAGCGCCTAATCAACGGGAGCTGGCCTCCTTCAAAGATCGCCGGGATTCGACCGCGGATTTTTTGTCCCTTGGCGCCCCGACCGGTCGTGTGGCCTCCTTTACCTGAGCCGTACCCCCGGCCTATCCTCTTCTTCTTTCCTGCTACTATCCGAGAAAGTTTATGCAGTTCCATGATCTTTGTTTAATATCTCTAAGGCCTTGATCGCCGCCTGGGCGTTTGCCATCGGGTTGTTCGTTCCCAAGATCTTAGCGGAAACGTCCGCGACCCCCGCGAGTCCTAGGATATTCCGCACTACTCCTCCCGCAATCAATCCCGCCCCCCGCGGCGCGGGCATCATCAGAAGACGGGCGGCGCCATGTTTGATCGAGATGCGCCGAGGAATGGTTGATCCGCGCATTGCCACCAAAAAAACCTTTTTCTTGGCCTGAGAGGTCGCTTTAGCAATCGCCGCCCGCAGATCCCCCGCCTTGCCGTATCCTAGACCGACTTTGCCTTGCTTGTTGCCCACTGCCACCAAAGCGGCAAAACTGATCTTATCTCCGCCTTTAATCTTTTTCGCAACCCGATTTACCACCAGAACCTTGTCTGTGAACTCTCCTGGCTGGACGATATTAATTTGTTTATTAAACCCTCCTCTAAATCTTCCTCTTTCCATCGTTAGAATGACGCTCGCCTAAGGCGAGCTAGTTTTTAGCTTTCGCTAAAAAGCCAAACCTCCTTCGCGAGCACCTTCCGCCACCAACTTTATCCGGCCGTGGTAAGCGTATCCTCTTCGGTCAAAAATCACCTTTTTAATTTTGGCCTTTTGAGACTTTTCGGCCAACTCTTTTCCAACCGCCGAAGCCCGTTCACTCTTCGTACCGCTCTTCGCCTCCAGATCCGAAGACGAAACCAACGTAATTCCCCGCTCGTCGTCGATCAATTGGGCATAGATGTGCTTGCCGGACCGGAAAACGCTCAATCGGGGCCGTTTAGCCGTTCCGAAAATGCGGCTTCGCGTCCGCCTAATTCTTCGCTCTCGTTGCACAAGCTTATTTAACATTATGCCGCTCCTCCCGCCGCCGCCTTCACTACCTTGCCCTGCTTGCGGCGAACAACCTCACCCGCATATCGAATTCCTTTCCCTTTGTACGGTTCCGGCGGCCGAAGTTTGCGAAGCTGGGCCGCGGTTTGGGCCACCGAAGCCTTGCTAATTCCCGATAGTTTGATTTTAGTACTGTCATTCACTTCAACCGTGATTCCTTCCGGAATCACAAACTCCACCGGATGGGAGAAACCTAATGAAAGCTTAAGCCCGTTCGCGAGCTTCTCGGCCCGGTAGCCTACCCCCACGAACTCTAATTCTTTGCTGAACCCCTGGCTGACGCCTTCCACGGCGTTGCGGATGAGCGCAAAACCCAAACCAAAAATCCGGGCGGGGGTCTCCGGATCCGCCGAAACGCGCAACTCCTGATCCCCCGTACTCGCCCGCACTCCCTTAGGAAGATCGACCGAAAGCTGGCCCAACGGCCCGGAGACCCGCACCAGGCGGTCTTCAAAGGAAACGTTTACGCCTTCCGGCAATTTAATCGGCTTCTTTCCAATCATTTTTTTACCAAATCTCCCCGATCAACTCCCCGCCCATTTTTTTATTCCGCGCCTGCTTATGCGCCAAGATCCCCGCCGGCGTAGAGATAATCCTCACTCCCAGTGGAGGGTTATGAATCTCTCGCCACGACACGTACCAACGCGCCCCGGGTTTGGAGAGGCGCTGGAGGTGTTCCAATCGGGGGTTTTGCAAAGATAGGAAAAAACCCCCTCCTCCTTGCTGTTTAAACTTCCGAGCCTCGCTCAGAAATCCTTCCGCCACTAAAAGCTTGGCGATATTCTCCTTAAGATTTGAATACGGCACAACTACCTCGCTGCGCCCAGCTCGGGCGGCGTTTCTTAAGTTAGTGAACATGTCTGCGATTGGATCGGTTACCATGATGCTTTTCTTACTCCCGGAAGCTCGCCTCTAGAAGCAAGTTCCCTAAAACAAATCCGACACATCCCGAATTTACGGATATAAGCACCCGATCGCCCACAGATCTGACAGCGATTATAGCGGCGGGATTCGAACTTCGGTTCCTTTTTGTGTCGTTCAATCCAACTTTTCTTTGGCATAGTTAGTCCTTAAACGGCATTCCCAACTCTTTGAGAACGCGGTAAGCTTCATCGTCGTTATCGGCACTGGTGGCCACGGTTACTTCCAAACCTCGGATTTTCTCAACTTTATGAGGATCAATCTCGGGAAAGGCGGTGTGCTCTACAATCCCGATGGTCAGATTACCATGGCCATCAAAACTTTTCCGCGAAATCCCCTTGAAATCCCTGGTTCGAGGTAAAACCACCCTGATCAACTTTTCCAAGAAGTCCCACATTTTACGTCCCCGCAAAGTCACCGCCAACCCGACAGTATCTCCTCGCCGAATACCAAAAGAAGCAATGGCTTTCTTGGCAAAACGGAACGAGGGAGTTTGACCCGCAATCATGGCCAACTCCTCTTTGGCCTTTCCAAGCACCTCTTTCTCACCCTTTTCTTTACCGACTCCGATGTTGATGACAATCTTTGCCACCCGAGGCACGGCGTAAATGTTTCCTTTACCGGTTTCGCCCTTTAGTTTGGGAGCGATTTCCTTTTGGTAAGTTTCTTTCAGCATTTTTATTTTTTCGCGCCCTTTCGGCCAGAGGCCGATCCGCCCTTGGCGGACTTGTCCAAACTTTCTCCACAGTGCCGACAAACCCTTGATCCGGTTAAGCGAGAGACCTTTTTGCACTTGGGGCAAACCACCCCCACCTTGGATGCCCAAAGAGGAGCCTCCGCCTCCACGATCCCGCCGGCCGAATCCTTGGTTTTCTTCGTGAAGTGTTTGAGCATATTTATCCCGGCGACGACCACTTTTCCCCCTTGCGGGAACACTCGAAGAACTTCTCCCTCTCGGCCCCGATCCTTTCCCGAGAGGACTCTGACGTTATCCCCCTTTTTTATTTTTAATTGTTTTCTATCTAGCTTTGCTTTTTGCATTTTGCTTTTAGTGCTTTCCTTCGCTACGCTCAGGTTGCAATAAACGCTTCGCGTTTAGTACTTTCCTTCGCTACGCTCAGGTTGCAATAAACGCTTCGCGTTTAGTAAACCTCCGGCGCCAAAGATGCAATCTTCTTAAACCCCCGCTCCCGCACCTCTCGAGCAATCGGCCCGAGGACGCGACTCCCCTTAGGATTACCCTGCTTGTCAATAATCACCCCGGCGTTATCGTCAAAGCGGATATAGGAACCGTCGGAACGCCGAACCTCTTTTCTCGTTCGGACAATCACGGCCCGTTCAATCCCGTGATCCTTGACCGCCCCGTGAGGATCGGCTCCCCGCACCGCAATCGATACGATATCACCTAGATAAGCGACCCGACTCGAACCTCGACGAGGAATTCCGATCACCCGCAACTTTTTTGCGCCGGAGTTGTCGGCCGCAACCATCATTGTTTCGCGTTGAATCATTTCTTTGCCCTCTCTTTCGGCTTACGTTTGACAATTTTCTTCTTGCTTTCCACCTCTTGCTTCTTTTCCAGCTTCTCGCTTCCCACTTCCATCTTTCTTCCTTCCAATTCCACTACCACCCAATTCTTCCGCTTCGAGATGGGGCGACTTTCTTCAATGGTGGCACTCATTCCCGCTACCACATCGGCGCCTTCTATATGCGCTAGATAAACCTTAGAAGTTAAAATCCGTTTGCGGTAGCGCGGGTGATGGTACACCCGTACTACTTCCACTCCAACCGTATTCTTCCCGCTAACTCTTTTGATTGTTCCCTTAAGCTTCTTTCTTGCCATGGTCTTGTTTTTCAGCACTCGAAACCTCTTTTAGAACTTCCTTTTCGCCAAAAACGGTTAGGATTCTCGCAACTTCCCGCCGCTTTTTAAGAATCGAAGACGTGTCCGCCAAAGCGCCGGTAGCGCGCTTGCCGCGAAGTTGAGAAATCTCCGCTTGCGTTTCGTCTAGAACTTTGCGGAGTTCTTTCTCCTCTTTTTCTCGAAGTTCCTTCATTTTCATTTCCTCAAAAATGCTAGGTCGTTTCTCCGGCCGTCCATTTTGCTCATTTCTTTACAATTTTGGTCGCCAGGGGCAACTTTGCCGCCGCGAGCTTCAACGCCTCTAAGGAAAGGAGGGTGGGAACACCCGAGATTTCCAAAATAATTCGCCCGATTTTAACTTCCGCGGCGTAGTGGTCTACCGCCGACTTCCCCCCACCCATTCTGATTTCAGCCGGCTTCCTAGAAACCGGCTTATCCGGAAAAATCCTAATCCAAAGCTTTCCTCCGCGCTCCGTATACCCTCGAATAACCTTACGAGCCGCCTCAATCTGGCGCGAAGAAATATCTCCTTTGGCCATCGCTTTCAAACCGTACTCTCCAAAAGAAATCTCTCCTCCCCTCCAGGCGCGGCCTTTAATGCTTCCTCGAAAACGTTTTCTAAATTTGGTCTTTTTAGGCAATAACATCTTTTAATCTTTCTTCAACTCACCTCGAAAAACCCAAACTTTTACCCCGATTTTTCCATAGCGCGTCGACGCAAAGCGGCCGGCAAAATCGACATCGGCCCGCAAAGTGGAGAGAGGAATGGATCCGCGCGAAAGTTTAAAGGTCCGCGCAATCTCGCCCCCGCCCAACCTCCCAGCCGCTTCGATCTTAACTCCCTTTGCTCCCTTGCTCATTGCCTCTTCGATTAATTCGTTCAGAACTCTCCGGTACTGGCGGCCGCGGCGTTCCAAGACAGTTACCACTCGATCCGCTAAAAGAGGGGCCGAAGTCGAGGGAGACTTGGATTCCACGATGTCCAGCTCCGCCGGAACCTTCGAGATCTTGGCCAATTCTCCTTTGAGAAGTTCCGCTCCGCTTCCTCCCCGACCGATAACCAAACCGGGCTTGGCCACGATCACCACCACTTTAACTTTTGAACCCGAACGCTCGATCTCAATATCCTCTAAACCTGCTTCCATCAGTTTTTCGGCCATAAAACGGCGAATCCGGACGTCTTCATTCACGTACTTGGAGTATTCTTTCTCGCTGAACCAGCGGGAACGCCACGGGAGAAAAGTGCCGGTCCGGAGCGATTTGGGATTTAATTTATGCCCCATTTTTTCCTCCTTTAGAAGATCCATTCGCTCTATTTCTAACCACAATCGACAGATGCGTAGAGTGGGTCAAAATAATTCCCCTCGATCCTCTGGCCTTCGGATCTACCCGGCGCCTGAAGACCGGACCCTGATTGGCGCGCGCTTCGGCCACGAACCATTTCTCTTTGTTAAAAGCTGCCCCGGCATTGGCGGAAGCGGAGTGCAGGACCGCCAGTATCTCGCCGCCCCCCCGGGTACCGCTGAACTTAAGAATCGTCTCGGCCTCGGATACGTTCTTACCGCGGATCAACCGAGCTAAATCCCGCACTTTGGTCGGTGAAATTTTAAGATAGCGCCCAAAAGCATGGGCTTCCTCCTTCGCAGGTACAATCGGAGCCGGCGCTTGAGCTTTCTCATTTTTCACTTCTGGCTTATGACTCCTGACTTCTGGCTTTTTCATTACACTCTTCCCTCCGAAAGCGTGGACTTTACTCCTTTAGCGCCGTGCCTGCGGAAAACCCGCGTCGGAGAAAATTCACCCAAGTGGTGCCCAACCATCGCCTCAACAATTTTTACCGGAATGTGTTCCTTGCCGTTGTAAACCGCAATCGTTAATCCCACCATTTCCGGAGAAACCTGGGAAGACCGCGACCAAGTTCGGATCGGCTCGTGACTGCCGGATTCCTTGGCCCGCGATACCTTCTGCATTAATTTTGGATCAATAAACGGTCCTTTTTTGCTGCTTCTACTCATTTTGTTTCTTCAAAATGTTAGTCCGCCTTAGGCGGGCGTCCATTTTTGTTTCTTTATTTCTTTTTCCTCCGTTCAACAATATACCTGTCAGTGTGAAATCTCCGGCGCGTTTTCTTACCCAGAGTGGGCTTACCCCAAGGAGTTTTGGGACCGGGCATTCCGATTCCGGAACGTCCTTCTCCGCCACCGTGGGGGTGAGAGTGGGGGTTTTGGGCAACTCCCCGCACCGTGGGCCGGATTCCCATATGCCGCTTAATCCCCGCTTTGCCAAATTTACGAAGTTTCCTCTCCACTCCCGATAAGCGGCCCACGGTTGCCCAATTCCCAATGGGAATTCGCCGGATTTCGCCGGAAGGCATTTTCAAGTGGACGAAAACTTCTTCCTTGGCAATAACTGCCGCAGCCGAACCGGCAGTCCGCACAAATTGGGCTCCTCTTCCGGGAATAAGCTCAACGTTGTGAACCTCTGTTCCGATCGGGATTTTTCCAATCGGTAAGGCGTTGCCGGCTTTGATCGGAGCGGAATCATCGCTAACCACCTGATCTCCGACCTTTATTTTTTCCGGGCGGAGAATGAACCGCCGCTCTCCATCTTCGTAAAGGAGAAGGGCCAGATCGGCAGAACGGTTGGGATCATACTCAAACGACTCCACCCGCGCCGGAATCGCGCGCTTGTCGCGTTTAAAGTCTATCACCCGAAAGAGCCGCTTGGCTCCCCCGCCGTGATGGCGGGTGGTAACTTTTCCGAGGCTGCGGCCCACCGCTCGCTTTCGGCCAAATTTTAATCTCCGTGGTTTTGTCATTTTTGTTTCTTCAAAAATGGTAGGTCGTTTCTTCGGCCGTCCATTTACTTCTCTTCGAAAAACTCAATCTTCCCCTCCGATAACGTCACCAAGGCTTTTTTCATTCCGCTCCGCTCCGCTTTCACCGGCCGCTTCTTGGGAGTCTTCCACCGAGTTTCTTTTCCGGGAGAACGGATAATGGCGACCTTGGCAACTTTAGTCCCTTTGTAAAGGGCTTCGACCGCTTTGGCGACATCTTCTTTCGCGGCTTGCGGAGAGATCTCAAAGAGATACTTTCCGACTCGGGCTTGGGCATAGCCTTTCTCCGAAACCACCGGTCTTTTAATCACTTGGTAGAGATTCATCGCTTCTTGCTCCTTTTCACGGTTCGCTTAACCGCCGGTTTAACCGCTTTCGCCTTTTTAGACGGCTTGCGCACGGTAACTTTCTTAATCGGGGCTTTAACTTCCGGCTTCTTTACCAACCTGTTTTTAAGAGTTTCGATGCTCTCTTTCAATAGGACCACACTTTTGGCCTTAACTACCTCAAAAGGGTTAAGCGTGGCGGCGGTTTCGAGCACCACTCCTTCAATATTCCTAAAGGAGCGGGTTATTTTTTCGTCTTTCTCAGGAATCACAACTAAAGGATCGGGCGCTCCTAGATTGTGGAGAAGGCTTGCGGCCAGGGAGGTCTTGGGATACTTGGGGGAAAATTCGCCAACGACAAAAATTTTATCGGCGGCGGCTTTTTCCGAAAGAGCGGAGCGCAAGGCCAAATCGCGAATCTGCCGCGGAAGAACGGCGGCGAAATCATAGGGCTTGGGGCCATGGGTTGCCCCACCTCCCACCCAAATTGGAGAACGAGTGGAACCTTGGCGCGCCCGGCCGGTACCCTTCTGCGCCCATGGTTTTCGGCCGCCGCCGGCCACTTCTCCCCGCGTCTTGGTCGCCACCGTCCCTCGGCGCTGGTTGATCTGATAAACGTGGAGGTACTGCCGCATCGCCGTCTCATTAGGCTTGATCTCAAAGATCTCCTTCGGCAGTTCCGTTGTTCTTTCCGTTTTTATTCCTTTTTCGCTGTAAATATGAACTCTCATTTTAGTTAGTAGTGTAGCTATCCAGAGCATTCTTTA
>Ga0209521_10005402_pt1 | contig 10092 bp, 7 predicted proteins | sample Rifsed19ft4_FD_184016 | JGI IMG/M metagenome (GOLD analysis project Ga0209521, IMG submission 184016) | Soil microbial communities from Rifle, Colorado, USA - sediment 19ft 4 (version 2) | ecosystem: Environmental > Terrestrial > Deep subsurface > Rock core/Sediment | place: Rifle, Colorado... | reverse complement strand
GGGTATGACCACGGTACTGATCACCGGCATCGGTGGAGATATCGCTCAATGCGTTGCAACCATCGTTCGTGAAAGCGCCGGCGCCCGCTCTAAGCTGGTAGGCTGCGATACGCACGACCAGCACGGCGGACGGCTGTATGTGGACACTTTCAGGCAGGTCCCACGTGCGGGGGACGCCGCATACGTCGAATCGCTGATGTCTCTTGTCACGGCGGAATCGGTGGATATCGTCATACCCATGGCGGAACCCGAACTTGACGTGCTTTGCCATGTGATGTCCGAGCATTCGGGCGTGCATTGGATCACTCCCGGCCCCCAGGTGATCAAGGTTGGCGTGGATAAGCTCCTGACGGCGCAGGCACTGGCGAGCGCTGGAATAGCGATGCCCTGGACCCAACCGGTCAGCGCCGGATTACCGCCGGCTTACCCCTGCATCGTGAAAGAACGCAGGGGTTCCGGGTCCCGGGCCGTGTTCACGGCCAACAACCGTGAAGAAGCCGAATATTTATCGGCGCGTCATCCCGACGCGATTTACCAGGAGTATCTGTATCCCGATGATGGCGAGGTCACCTGTGCCGTTTACCGTACCCGCGATGACCGTGTGGCAGTCTTGCAGCTATTACGCAGGCTGGTCGGCGGATTCACCGGATGGGCGCGGGTGATTCAGGATCCGGCGATCCAGGAAACCTGCGTACGCGCAGCCCATGCATTGAATCTGCGCGGCAGCATGAACATTCAGTTGCGAATGACCGTATCGGGACCCCGTGTTTTTGAAATCAATCCCAGATTTTCTTCGACGGTGCTGATGCGGCATCGGATCGGATTTTCGGACGTGACATGGAGCTTGCAGGAAACCGCTGGCTTGCAAGTCGAGTTACCACGCATACCGGTGGGAACGACGATAGTGCGCACCCAGGGCGCAGCAGTCATTAACTGAGAGGCCAGTATGGTGAAAGACATCAGTATCGCCGGACGCTTGATTGGCGCGTCCCATCCGCCTTACATCGTCGCGGAGATGTCGGGGAACCATAACGGATCTCTTGACCGGGCCCTGAAAATTGTCGAGGCCGCGAAGCATTCCGGAGCGGACGCGGTCAAGCTGCAAACCTACAAAGCCGCGACCATGACCCTGAACGTCGACCACCCCCGATTCAGGGTTGGAGGATCGAATCCATGGTCCGGAGATCACCTTTATGAACTGTATGAGAAAGCCCACACGCCGTGGGAATGGCATCGGGAGATCTTTGATTACGGCAAGAGCCTGGGGATTGCGGTATTCAGCTCGCCGTTTGATGCGACCGCGGTAGATCTTCTCGAATCGTTGAATGCCCCAGCTTACAAAATCGCCTCTTTCGAACTGGTGGATCTCGATCTCATCCGGCGCTGCGCGTCCACCGGCAAGCCGATCATCATTTCCACCGGGATGGCGTCACTGATCGAGATCAGCGAGGGGGTTGCGGCCGCCCGGGAGGCAGGGGCAGCGGATATTGTCGTATTGAAGTGCACGAGTGCCTATCCAGCCCCGCCGGAAGACATGAATCTGAGGACCATCCCGCACCTGGCGCAGGCGTTCGACGTCCACGTCGGCCTTTCCGATCACTCGATGGGCGTGGGCGCCGCCGTAGCCGCAGTCGCGCTTGGCGCGGTCTTTATCGAGAAGCATTTCACTCTTGCGCGCAGTGATGGGGGCGTTGACTCGACTTTTTCACTGGAGCCGGCGGAGCTTCAATCGCTGGTCACCGAAACCCGCGTCGCCCAGCTTGCGCTGGGCCAGGTCAGCTACATCCCCAAGGACCTCGAATCCTCATTCCGGCGCTACCGCCGGTCGCTCTTTTTTGTGCGGGACGTCCCGGCAGGAAAGAAAGTCGTGCCTGAAGACATCCAGGCCTTGAGACCGGGCGACGGGTTGCCGCCGAAGTATCGCACCGCCGTAGTCGGACGAACCGTGAAGGTGGCGGTCACCCGTGGGACGCCCGTGTCGTGGGCTGTCCTCGCTTAAGGCGCAACCGCAAACCGTGCAGATCCTGACCTCCAATTTCAAGCGCGAGCTGACGCTGAGGTTCCCGTTCGGAATCCTTCGCCCTCTTCTGGCGGCGGACATTCATCCCGGCTACGTGACCGGCCTGAATGATCCCGAGGTCAACCGTTTCCTGGTCAACGTTCGCAAGGTCCGGCAGACAGCGACCAGCGTTATCGAATTTGTCGAGCAAAACCTGCTGGCGCCGGACGCCATCCTGTTCGGGATCTGGTTCCAGGGGGACACGCTCCACTGCGGGACGGTCCGCCTCCACAATCTGGGTTTGCAGAAAGACCGGGCCCAGATCGGCATCTGCGTCTTCGATCGCCGGCGCTGGGGAAAAGGAATGGGGACCTCCGCCCTCAGGGCCGTTTCCGAATGGGCGTGCGGGACCCTCGGCGTAAGCGCCATCGAAGCCGGCGTATACGCGGAAAATATCGCATCGCAAAAGATATTCCTCGCCGCGGGTTATGAATGGCGTAAGGACGTTGCCGATACCTACGAGCTGGATGGCCGGCCGACCACCGTCCGGTTCTACCGGTTTCCGGGGCCAGGGCAGCCCTCCTCAGGCGTGCCGCCGCAGTCCGGGTGAGCGCATCAGCGATGCCTCCGAAGTTTCACTCCGCACGGGCGTACGTCGCCTTTGACGAATCGGTCCGAAACGTGGAAACGTGGGTGTACGCGCGTACTCCACGGTTCCGCGAGTTCGATGCCCGCGACGTTGCCAAGCGCCTCATCCAGAGAATCGTCGAGATCGGATTGAATGAATTCGTCCTGGCGTGCGCTGGACGCCTGGAAGCGGGGCAGGAACCACTGCCGGGGCCGCGATCTGCGTACTCCTGCGGTGGCCTGGTCATCGACGGTGCCGGCGGTCGAATCCGGGTTCGGGCGGCGTTGTTCCTGCGATCGATCGGATTGTTTCTTGCGCATTGGACCCATGCGCTGCTCGTCCATGTTGCCGCGCTGTTCCGCAGGCCGGCGCTTGCCCGCGGGCCTGCGACGCTGGTCCATGGCGTCGGCGCCGCCGAGTTGAATCACGGCGGCAGCGACGGCGAGTTCCTGGCATTCTGCAGGCAAGGACCGATCGGGCCTTTGCGAAGCGCCCATCGGCTGATAGTGCAATCCATCAAGCCCATTTCGTCATCGAGCCCGGCCGAGTGCAGTTACCACCGTGTACCTCTGTTCGCCCTCGTCCTCGAAAACCCGATCGGGATAGCTGAGTTCTTGCGGTTTCTCTTGAACCACATGAGAGCCCTTCTTCTCTTCGCGTTTGCGGTGGTCCGGCTCCCGGTGGTATGCATCGTGGGCCGTGACATCGCCTATCATGCGACCGCGATGCGGCTCAACCGGCAGGGAATGATCGAGAACATCATCATCACGAATTCGAACTACAGCGCACAGCCCCTATGGATGCGGCAATATCCCGGGAGAAACTACGCGACGCACATGGTCTGGTATTCCCAGAATTGCATCCCCTTCGTTTACGCGTTCGACCCGATCCGCACGCCGTTGCCGAATCATCGGCATCTCGCATTCGACGCGACCTGGGTCTGGACGGAAGGATATGCCGACTACATCAGATCCCTCGGCATCGGGGCGGTGATCCACGTGGTCGGACCGATCCTGTGGTACCTGCCGAAGCCGCCGCTGCGGGAGCGCGGCACGAACGAGGTTCGCGTCATGGTGTTCGATGTGACGCCGGTCCGGCCCGGGGTTGCGAAGCGGATCGGCCTGGTTTACAACTACTACAGTACAGAAAATGTGGTGAGGTTCATCGACGATATCGTGACAGCGGCGCGAAACGTCGAACCGAAGCTTGGCAAGAAAGTCCGGGTCTTTCTCAAGCACAAGCGCAGCCATGAACCAACCCGCGACCCGCGATACATTGCCGCGATCGAGCGGCTCGTCGGCACGGAAGCGGCATTGGAGCTGGAGCCGCCGGAAGCGAACATCTACTCTTTGGCGTCGGGCAGCGACCTTGTAATCGCCGTCCCGTATTCGTCTCCCGTCTATGTGGCGATATGCTCCGGTGTCAACGCGATGTACTACGACCCGACGGGCGAACTGCTTGCCGTGCATGACGCGGCGGCTGACGTGCAATTTTCCGCAGGCCCCCTGGAGCTGGAAGAGAAGATGCTGAAGCTGCTGGGCGACAGCGAGCGGCAATCCCGAAATGCGTTCGAAGCCGGCTACCCGCCGACGGCGTGAATCGGTATTCTGACCTTCGGCTGGGCGACGATCGCGGCCAGTTGTTTGGGAGAGAGATGCTGTTGAGGGTGCGCGACAATCAGGTTATCCGGTAGCAATGAGCCTTTCTTGTCCAGCCGGTACTCGTACTGCCGGTCTTTCTTCGTTTTGAAGAATTTACGCGAGATCTTGTAGTAGACGAAATACAAGTCCACCAGATACCTGATGATGGGCGTAGGAATGTAGCTATATCCGATGAACGGCCGGAGATACTTCCTCCACTTCATCAGGAATGGCTGTCCCGAGTACAGTTTGTGCTCTTTGCGCCACTCCAGTTTCTCGCACTCCCACAGCAGCATCTGCTGCCATCCTTTCAGGATCAGATTGGGGTAAGGCGTGAGATTCATGTTGATGCGCGAACCCGCGTCCTTGTCGGATGCCGCGAGCAGGTATTCGTGAGTATCTTTGATAATCCCGCGCTCCACCGCCCAATCCCAGGTTCTGCCGCCCGGGTAGGCCGACGCGAAGAACACTGACGCGCGCCCAATGTTCGCCTCCCGGAGCGCTGACATCGTTTCCTTGATTGTTTCGTTCGTTTCACCGACGTTGCCGACCATGAGCGAGCACGAGCCGACGAGTTTTGAGTTGTCGCAAAGCGAGTAGGCGCGGATATTCTGCTCCCGGCTCATGCGCTTTTTCATCAGGTCGAGCATTTTCTGGCTACCCGACTCGAATCCGTATGACAGGAAAAAACAATTTCCCGTCTCCAGCTCGGCAACCATCTCCGGGGTAATGAAATCGGCGCGAGTCGATGCGGACCAGTAAATATTCGGGAAGTGCTCCTTCATCAGATTGTTGAACTCGCGTGCGCGCTGCAGCTTGGTGATGAACATTTCCTCGCCAATGGCAAGCACATGAATGTCGTACGTTTCGTGCAAGTGCCGGATGTGGCGGATCTGGTAGTCGTTCGAGAACACCTTGAGACCAACGTACTCCTGTTCGTGGACGCAGAAGGTGCAGCGGTCCGTGCAACCGAGCGTACCCATAACGGTACAGAACCGGTGATTCTTCACCGTCTTGCCATTCTTTTCGAGGTACTTGTGCAACTTTGCTTGCCGCAATCCGTTCACCGTGGCGTAGTGCTCCATGTCGATCAGGTGGTAGGCGGGTAACGGTAACTCGTCGACATTTTTGAAGAACTCCCGGCCGGGGTTGGTGACGATATCTCCCTTGTCGAGATAAGATATGCCGGGAATCGCCTCGATCGGGAGCTGTCCCTGGAAATGACGGATAAGCTTCTCCATGCCGATTTCACCATAGCCATGCACGATGTAATCGATCGCCATGTGCCGGAAGCAGTTTTTGTCGTTGTTGATCGAAACCTGGCCTCCGAGCACGAGCGGGACCTTGGGGAGGCTCTTCTTGAGGTCTTGTGTCAGGGCGATGATGTAGGCATAGGCAGTGATGATCCCGCCGATGCCTATCACGTGGGGGTCAAACTCCGCGACCCGCCGAACGATGGAGTCGTTCGGCTCGCGCAGCGCTGCCGCGTCGACAACCCTGACCTCGTGGCCGCATTGTTCAAGGTACGCCGCGATTGAAATAATCCCGCTCGGGACGATGTAATTGGGCGTATAGACCCGTGTCGGGGTCGACAGCAGTACTACTCGCACTAATTAAACTCCGTGTGCCAACAGTCAAGCGGACCGTTATACTGGAAAAACCCGGCTCGGTAAAGACACAATGAAAGCATGGTTATTCTCATAAAAACAGCTAGTTGCAGATGTTTTTTTCATGAATACAGTCAGTTGTGGAAGTCCCGTCCATGCTAGATTCGCGCACCCCCGTGGCCGCAAAGCAACTCCTTCGCTATTTCCTGCTTCGACATTTACACCCGGTCGCCTGGCTGAGTTTGCTCGCGCTGGTCGTTGGCTTGTTGGAGGGGCTCAATCTCGCGGCGTTTATTCCCGTGCTCGATGGCCTGGTAGGAAGCGGGTCAGCCGGTGCGATGCCCCAGCGCCGGAACGCGCTGGTTGATGTCATTTATCGCCTCTTTGAATCGATTTCCCCCGGCGAGCCCTTCCTAGTGGCATGCGGCGTGTTCCTGGGGCTCACGATCGCAAAAGGGCTCGTGGCTCTTGTCCACGAATACGCATCGGCGAATGTCACCGGGCGGATCCTGCATGGCTATCGGATGGAGTTGATCGAGAAATATCGCCGGGCCCCGTTATCCGAGATTGAACGATGCCGGGTGGGCGCGCTGGTCAATAATCTGATCCAACCGCCGATCATGGTCACCCGTCTGCTTTATTCGATTCCGCGCATGGTGGTTGATGCCTTTCGGCTTCTGTTTGTGGTCGCGCTTTTGCTTTACGTCGAACCGCTGTTGACGTTTGGTCTGATCGCGCTCGCCGGCACGGTCTATCTCCTGTTTTCCAGAAAGCTCTCGATCTATCTTTATCAACTGGCGCTTCGCCGTCGTTCACTGGAACAACAGATGAACAGCATTGCGAGCGAGTGGCTGCATGGGATGCGACCCATTCGAATGGGCGACGCAGACCGGCATTGGGTCGAAGGTTTCCAAAGCGACAGCCGGGCAGCCCGTTCGGTTTATCTGAGGACTTCGTTCATCATGTCCTCTCCCCGGCACGTATTCGAAATGGCCGGCTTTGCGCTGCTTCTGGTCGGGATCATTCTGGCCTATGCCCTCGACCCCAATGCATTCCGCGCGCACGTTGCGACGATCGGCTTCTTCGCGATGGGATTGGTGCGGGTTTTGCCCTCGGTGGCTGCGCTGGCGCGCGCCCCGCTTGAACTTCGCAATACGCTGCCGGAGGCAAGCTACCTCTACGCTGCGCTGAACTCAAAGCTTGCCCAGGAAGACGCCGGCACCAAGATCTTCGCCGGACTGAAGAACGCCATTGTCGTTGAGCGTGCTGCTCTGGGCTTTCCCGGGCGCGAACGCGTTCTCGCAGACGTGAGTTTGACGATCCCCTGCGGTTCCGCATGCGGCATCGTTGGACCGTCAGGATCCGGGAAATCCACCCTTCTCAACGTTATCCTCGGAATCCAGCCGTTGACGGCGGGCCGCATTACGTATGATTCGACGGACCTCAAGCTGCTCGATCGCGCGAGCGTTCTGCAGAGAGTAGGTTACATCGGGCAGGACGTATTACTCTTCCATGGCTCCATCCGCGACAACATCTGCTTTTTTCGCAACGAGATTGCGCTCGACCGCATTCGGGACGCAGCCAGATTGGCCAACATCCACGACTTCATCGAGTCCCTGCCGGCGGGTTACGAGAGCCACGTTGGCGAGCGCGGCGTGAACTTTTCCGGAGGACAAGCACAACGCCTCGCGATCGCCCGGGCGCTGATTCAGGATCCCGAGATCCTGGTCCTGGACGAACCCACCAGCGCCCTTGACAGCGCCTCGGAGCAGGCCGTTCTGCAGGCGCTACAACAGGCTTCAAGAAACCGAACGGTCATCCTCGTCACCCACCGACTGAGCAGCGTCAAGTGGGTAGACGTGATATTCGTTCTGGATAATGGTCAAGTAGTCGAGGCCGGAAACTGGAAGCAGCTCGTCGAAAAACCCCACGGCCGGTTTCGCGCGATGTGCGCGGAGCAGAATTTGATCGAGTTCGCCACGGCGAAGCAACAGTTCCCACAGACCATAGACCATGACCGCCAAGAGACGAGCCTTTAATACCATCGCCGACGCGCTGATCTCCGTACTGGGACTGAACCGGCCGATCCGCGTCTATCGCGCGTTCCTGTCGCGCATCAACGCGGTGAAAAAGGTCGCAATCAACGGCACGCCGATCACTTTTGACGCCAATGAAGAACTGCATCTGCTGCGTGCCGAGCTGATCGCGAGCAAAGAGCCCGAAACGCTGGCCTGGATCGACTCGTTTGCGCCGGGCGAGGTGCTCTACGACATCGGCGCGAACATTGGCGTCTTCAGCCTGTATGCGGCGCTGCACCGGAACTGCGATGTCTACGCCTTCGAGCCCGAGGCGAAGAACTACGCCTGCCTGAACCAGAACATCCTGTTGAACGGCCTGGGCCGCCGCGTCAAGGCGCTCAACGTCGGGCTGCACGACCGGACGTGCATCGAATTTCTCCAGCTCCACGGCCTGGAAAGCGGCGCGGCCCTGCATGCGCTCGGCGAGGCGATCGACTGGCGCAAAAACCGGTTCCAGCCCAAATTCGAGCAATCGGTGATCGCGTTTTCTCTCGACGAGTTCATCGGGCGCTTCGGCGCCCCGCTGCCCAATCACATCAAGCTCGACGTCGACGGCAACGAAGACAAGATCATCCGCGGCGGCAGACGCACGTTCTCGAATCCGGTCGTGAAGTCGCTGCTGATCGAGATCAACGAGAACGACCGGGCGCTGATCGAACTCATTGAATCGTGCGGCCTGAAACTCGCGCACAAAACGCTGCTCGCGATGCAGGGTGACACCCAGGACATGTACAACGCCGTGTTCGTGCGCAAATAATCGCGCGCACGCGCGTGGACGGGCCAGAGCGGTTGCGGTAACATGTTGTTTTAGGCAACTTTTTCGGGAGCAGGCCGATGCGCGTTCTGCCGGATGACACGCTGCGGGGGATACTCTGAATGACCGAAGAACGGGTGCTGGTTTGCGGCGGCAGCGGCTTTCTCGGCAGCCATGTCGCCGATGCGCTGTCGGACGCCGGCTACCGCGTCCGGATTTTCGATCTGGTGCACTCTCCCTACCTGCGCGACGACCAGGAGATGGTGGTTGGTGACCTGATGGACCCGCTGGCGATGACGCGGGCTGCGGAGGGCTGCAGCTACGTCTACAATTTCGCCGGCATCGCCGACATCGAGGATGCAAGGAACCGGCCACTGGACACCGCGGCGCTGAACGTAGTCGGAAACGTCCATGCGCTCGAAGCCGCGCGCATTGCCGGCGCGAAGCGTTTTATCTTCGCCAGCAGCGTCTATGTCTACTCCGAGAGCGGATCGTTCTACCGGGCCAGCAAGCAGGCTGCGGAGCGCTTCGTCGAGGCCTACCACGAGCGTTATGGCCTGCCTTACACGGTTCTGCGCTACGGCTCGCTCTATGGCCGGCGCGCCAACGTGCGCAACGGGATTTTCGTGCTGCTCAAGCAGGCGCTCGAGCAGAAATCGATCACTTACGCCGGCAGCGGCGAAGCGATGCGCGAATACATACACGTTACTGACGCGGCCAAGCTCAGCGTCAGAATCCTGGAGAACGAGTACGCGAACCGGCACCTCATCCTGTCGGGCCACGAGCGCATGCAGGTCAAGACCCTGATGAAGATGGTGTCCGAGATGATCCCAGGCGGTGTCGAGCTCAGGTACGGCAATCAGAAAAGCGAAGGCCACTACGACATCACGCCCTACGCGTTTCACCCCAAGGTCGGGCACAAGCTGGTGGCGAACGATTATGTCGAACTCGGGCAAGGCATCATGGACTGCCTTGCCGACATCCACGAGCGCCTGCACCAGGATGAGCACAAGCACGTCGAAGGTGACTGGCTGATCGTGGATGACAGCTCGAGGGTGTAGGTTGTTCCGCTACGATGCGGTGATACTGGATTTCGACGGCGTGCTGGTCGAATCCGTCGCCGTCAAGACCCGGGCCTTTGCCGCGCTGTACGCCGAATACGGGCCGGAAGTCGTCGCGCAGGTAGTCGCCTATCACCTCGCGCACGGGGGTGTCTCGCGCTTCGAAAAATTCCGTCATTGCCACCGGGCTTTCCTCGCGCAGGCGTTGAGCGCAACGGCAGAAGCTGCGCTCGGCGCGCGATTCTCAGCGCTGGTCGAGAACGCGGTGGTCCAGGCGCCGTGGGTCGCCGGCGCCCGCGAATTTCTCGAGCGGCATTATCGGCGG
>Ga0209521_10005398_pt1 | contig 10097 bp, 7 predicted proteins | sample Rifsed19ft4_FD_184016 | JGI IMG/M metagenome (GOLD analysis project Ga0209521, IMG submission 184016) | Soil microbial communities from Rifle, Colorado, USA - sediment 19ft 4 (version 2) | ecosystem: Environmental > Terrestrial > Deep subsurface > Rock core/Sediment | place: Rifle, Colorado... | reverse complement strand
TGCACGACGAGTTTCGCCCCGATCATGGCTGCTCGCTCGTGCATACCAGCCAGACCAAAATGCCGCGTGGCGAGCAGGGCGGCCAAATCTGCCTGGCCGTCCAGCTTGAAGCCCCGCCCGTCATCTTCCACCACCAGATCAGCGCCGTCCTTCAAGATGTCGCCCCGAACGGAGATCTGCTTAGCCTGGCTGTGCCGCAAGGCATTCTCGCAAGCCTGCTGAACGATGCGATAAAGGTGTTGTTCCACCATCGGGTCGAAGCGCACGTCACTGCGCGGCAAATCTAGCTGGATTTTGGTCTTAGCGGGCGCGCGGTGGGCAAACTCACCAACCAGGTCTTGCAGGGCAAAATACAAACCCTGGTCGATGAGGGGGGGGCGCAAACCGTTGACCAGAACGCGCACCTGGCCAACCAGACCTTCGAGGGTTTTGCCAAATCCTTTTGTATAGGTAGCGTCGTCTACCAGGTTGCCAAGCTCATGGATGCGATGAAGGACATCGTCATGCAGTTCGCGGGCCAGGTGCACGCGTTCCACTTCCTGCCGTTCGATATCGGACTGGTGCAAAGCGCGCAGGCTTTGCGCCTGGGAGATGTTAGCCAGGGCGATAGCCATCTGGTCTGCCAATGAGCGCAACAGGTTGAGTTCGGGTTGGGAGTAATAGTCGTCCGGATCCTTGCGACCTAATAGCCAAATTCCGCGCGGCTCACCTGCCAGGGTAAGCGGAAATGCCACCCGCACCCAGTCAGTGGGCCTACCCAAAAAATCCAAACCATTCGCCTGTCTCACTAGGATTTTCTTTTCAGGCAAGTGGTGGAGAGTGCGGGCGGCTGGTAGCTGCCTACGCTGAACGCCTTGCAGATACACAAACAGGCCGGGCAGGCGCTTCCCTTCAAAGTCAAGCAATGCGGATTGACGCACCAGGAAACTAGGCAGGACTTCCTTCATCAGAATGTCGGCCAAGTGCTGGTGCGAAAAACTTGTGGAGATGCGCCCAGCAAAACCTTCGAGGACGTGTTGAGGAGGTTGGGGTATGCCTAAGAGGCGGCGCTCGACAAAAGTTTGAAAGGTAGGGAAGGCAAAAATACTGACCAACGAGGCGGCCAGGGCGGTAAGCAGAATGCCCACCGCCCCTTGATTTAACCATGGGAAGAAAGCAAAAAATAACGGGATGACCAACAGCCCAAGTGTCACCAGCAGGACCAAGAACAAATACATCGAGATCAAGCGATTGGCGCGAAATTCCAGCCCACCCAATTGCCGGCGGTAGACGACGTAGAAATACGCTCCCGGCAAAGCGATCAATGACAGTAACAAACCCGGGAGCGAAAGGGAGGAGTTGATTTGGCGGGCGCTAACCGCTACTGCCAGAGTGGGCAGCAAGGCGATCGCCGCCGCAAAAAACAACAGCCCGATTTCGCGACGCTCCTGAACTCGAGTAATAAAGCGGTAGACGAGGGTCCCCAGGCTGCCAATCACGGCACCTATCAAGGCAACAAAGTAAGCTGTGTAAGGCAACCACTCCAGCCATTGGGCTACCGCCAGAACGGCAGCCACAATGTAGAAGATGAGCCAAAAGCGGAAATAGGGCTTTCCCATTGGGCGGGGAAAGTTGTAATGAAAATGGAGGTAGATCGGCAGGCTCAGCCAAACCCCAGCCCGCAGGATAAAGGGGGTTTCCATGACTCCGGAACTTGAAATGGTGCCAGCCAAGAACCAGATGGCCGTTACGTAATTTAAAGCTGCCAACAAAGCCCAGCGCACACCCTGCGGACGCACCAGTACCAGAGCAGCAGTTCCTGCCAGCCAGAAGACGTAGCTCAAGAGCCAGGTGTTGAACAAGCGACTTGAAAATTCGGGGGCATTGAATCCAGGGACGCGCCACTCGAGCTCGCGTTGGCCACCCTCATCTTCGACCAACAAGGTGAGGGTTTCTCCAGCTTTAGCGGTGGCAAGCGGATTGAAGCGGTGCGAAATCGGTAAACTGCTCCACGGCTCGCCGTTGATTTCAAGAATAAGGTCGCCAGGGCTGAGCTTTGGAAGACCCCCCAGATCCTGGACGCTAAGCACTTCCCCGGTAGCCCCGTTGTATTGGAAACCGATATAACTGATCAGATAAAAGCGGGCATAGGTTAATAGTAACAACACGCCCAAAACCAGGACGGGAAGCAGGAGTTCACTTAGGCGGCGTGCCAAAGTTTAAGCCTTATCGCTTAAGGCCCCAGGAAGGAGGTGATGCTGACGGCATCCCATCAACCCAAAAGCTTACCAAGCTTCACTATCCAAACCTATGAACAAAAAGGAGAAAACTATGGTGCCTATGCAAGCCTTCTATACAAACTTGTTCTCCACGAGGGAGAATGAGCAGTCTTCCCTTGCGAGCCTGCTGCGCATTGCGCAGGCTTCTCTAAAGGAGATCCTGGCAGTACGTTCCGAGCTGGCCTGGGACGTGTGGTACGCACAATAAACTCTGCTTGAAGAAAGGCCGGGCCAGAAACTGGCCTGGCCTTTTGATCAGCACGGAGGAATATGGAAATTTACGCATCAGCTATCCAGACGCTGTTAGACCATCCCCAGACCCTGGCTTGGCCGGAATTGGCCAGGGCTTGCGAACGCGCCCGCAGCCACCGCCCCATCGCCTGGGATTTCCCCATCGTGGCGGCAGAGGCGGTAGGCGCAAGCCCCGAAGCGGCTACCCCAGCGGTGAGCGCGCTCACCTGCGCTCACATGGCATTGATCTTGGTTGATGACCTCTTGGACGAAGACCCACGCGGCCTGCATCACCAGTTGGGAAGCGGGCGGGCCGCTAACTTAGCCACCGCCCTAGTTGGGCTGGGTCTGATTGTCCTGTTGCAAAGTAACATTCCGCAGCGCGAACGCGCCGCGGGCGCACTGAGTGAGCTGACATTGCGCACAGCTTATGGGCAAGACCTCGATGTCCAGAATCCACAGACCGAGCAGGCCTATTGGGCAGTAGCCAAGGCCAAAAGTTCGCCCTATTTCGGAACCGGCCTCTACCTCGGGGCGCTGTGCGGGAGCGCCAGTTTAGAAATAGCTGCCCAGTTGAACCGATTTGGCGAGCTTTTCGGCGAAATTATGCAAATTCACGACGACCTGAATGATTGTTTAGCCAGCCCGGCCAATGTGGATTGGCTGCAGGGGCGCTCCCCGCTGCCCATTTTGTTTGCCCTGCGCGTGGCCCATCCCCAGCGGGCTCGTTTTCTCGAACTGCGCAGCCAGGCGGCGAACCCTGCCGCGCTGGCGGAGGCACAATCCATCCTGGTGAGCAGTGGCGCCATCAGTTATTGCGTCAACGAATTAGTGCTGCGCCATCGGCAGGCAGAGCAAATGCTCGCCAGCATAGGATTGCCCGACCCACTCCCATTGGCCAGATTATTGGAGGAAGCTATCGCGCCGGTGCAACATCTTTTTACCAAGGTGGGCGCGGATTTTCCGTTTAGCGCGTGAGATTAGGCCCGGGGAGGTAAGGTGAGATCAGGCCGAGGGCGCGCGCCTTTTCGATGGCCGCAGACCGGCTGTGGACCTTAAGCCGTTTGTACGCTTTAGACAGTAGGTTGCGAACGGTGGATGAGGCGATGTTCATACGTTCCGCCATTTCCTGCGTACTGATATCCGGGTACGCGGCCGCCAGGGAGAGGGCTTCTTTTTGGCGGGCGCTCAAAAGCGGGCCGCGGTGGGTGCCTGCATCCACCAGCATCGAGCGTAATTTTTGGGACAGATAGATGCCGCCGGTCTTCACCAGAGTCACCACCTCGGCTAATTGGACAATGGCTTCTCGGTCTTCTTTAAGAATGTATCCGCTAGCGCCAGCATCCAGGGCCGCCTTAACCAGATTGGGCTGGTCATACATCGAAATGATCAGAACGGCCATGAGGGGATAGGATTTTCGGAGGCGCGGCAAGACATGTAAGATGGGATAAGGGTTACGATCTTCTTCCGAATTGGGCACCCCCACATCAAGAATCAACACGTCCACCTGATTCTCTTCCAACAGGGGATCCAGTTCCACCCCATAACCAGCGGTCCCAACGACCTCAATATTTCCTTTTCCGGTCAATCGCAGCGTGTAGCTGTCTAAGGAACTCTGGTGATCGTCCAGGATGGCAACCCGGATCTTTTTTGCTGAAGTACTTGGCATGGTCATCCCCGCCTCAGCTTGCCCGGCGTCCTGTCTCTTTGGGTTTTAGCCACAATACAAATGCCTACGTTTTGAGTACACGTGCCTATATCCCGAAATGACAAATTCTTTTATAAGAATAAAGCTTACTTCCTTCACTGCCACCGCCCTCCCCATGCCATCAGTCCGAGGGGAAAGACTGGTGGCAGTTGCTTTAAGTTTAAGGGCTTAGTCAACCGATCAACTAGTCAACTAGTCGACCTATCGATTCTGCCAACTTTTCCATTATAACAATCGGGGCAAGGCCAGCACATGATAGAATTTTGCCGACCAGCCCCTATAGCTCAGTGGACAGAGCGCTGCCCTCCGGAGGCAGAGACCTGCGTTCAAGTCGCAGTAGGGGTATAAAGCACCAGATAGTAAGCAACCAGCACTTATAATCGCCGAGTTCAACCCAATACCCGGAGGTGCACTGTGGCACGTATCGCAATTAATGGCTTGGGCCGCATAGGCCGGGCAGCCCTGAGATTGATCCTGGATGCCAGTGAATTAGAACTGGTGGCAGTGAATGACATCGCCCCAGCCGAAAATATCGCCTATCTAGTCAAGTACGATTCGGTTTACGGCCGTTATGGTGATGAAGTGTATGCCAAGGACGGCAACCTGTATGTTGACAAGAAGAACTTCAAATTCCTCAGCGAAAAAGATCCCGCCGCGCTTCCCTGGAAAGAACTAAACGTTGATATCGTCATTGAAAGCACCGGCCGTTTCACGCAAAAGGAGGATGCCGGGAAACACCTCGAGGCAGGCGCTAAATACGTCATTATTTCGGCCCCCACCAAGAGCGAGGACGTGCCAACGGTGGTGTTTGGGGTTAACACCTCGGGTCCCGAGGCAAAGATCATTTCCTGCGCCAGCTGCACCACCAATTCACTTACGCCGGTGGTCGAGATAATCGGCCGCCACCTGGGCATTCAGAAGGCGATCATGACCACGGTTCACGGTTACACCGCCGGCCAGGGCATCGTGGACGGCCCCAACAAGGCTTTGCGCCGCGGCCGGGCGGGGGCCATCAATATCGTGCCCACCACCACCGGCGCGGCGATCGCCACTACCAAGGCACTGCCGCAATACAGAGGTAAGTTCGATGGCGTAGCCATCCGTGTGCCGGTCCCGGTCGGCTCGGTGTCGGATGTAGTGATCCTCACCGAAAAGAACACCAGCGTGCAGGAAGTCAACGAAATCCTGACCAAGGAAGCCAACTCGAGCCGGTATAAAGAGATCATCCGGGTGACCAACGACCCCATCGTCTCCAGCGATATCATCGGCGACGCGCATGCATGCATCATCGACCTGGAGATGACCAAGGTCGTGGACGGCAACTTGCTTAAGATCTTCGCCTGGTACGACAACGAGTGGGGCTACACCAACCAAATGATCCGCAAAGCCAAGGACCTGGCTAAGTCACTGAAATAAGGCCACAGTTCAAAAGGGCTCGGCTTACCGAGCCCTTTTCTTTTGCCCCAGCATAGTTTTGACGTTTACCCCACTGTGTGCTATACTTGTGAAGTTAATTAGGTTGAAAGATTTAGGCCAGTCATCGGCCTGTGTGATCAGATCATGCAGTATGCAAAAGGGGTTACAAGTCCCCGAGACAGATGAGTACCCCGGCCGGTTCTGCCTGCTGGGGTCTTTTTTTATAGCAAACGCCCTAGACAAACAACAATTGAAATAAAAGATCTGGGGAATTAAACCCTTGGTCAAGGAGAATTAGTTAAGTATGAGTAAGAAAGAAAAGAAAGAAAACAAAATAAAGAGTAACACCCTGAGGATCGTTCCCCTCGGGGGCTTGGGGGAAATCGGCAAGAACATGACCGTCTTCGAATATGGGGGCGACATCCTGGTCGTCGATACCGGCATCATGTTCCCAGAGAACGACATGTTGGGGATCGACTACATCATTCCCGACTTCAGGTATCTGCTGGATAAGCGCGACCGCGTCAAAGGTATCGTGATCACCCATGGCCATGAGGACCATACCGGCGCGATCGCCCACGTGCTTGAAGAAATCAACGCGCCGATCTACGCCACGCCGTTGACTCGCGGCCTGTTGGAAGTCAAGCTCGCCCGCGGCGGCGTGCATAACAAAGCCAAGTTGCACACAGTCAAAGCCGGCGATACGGTGCAGATCGGCCAGTTCCAAGTCGAGTTTGCCCATGTCTGCCATTCCATCCCCGACGGGGTAGCTCTAGGTATCACCACCCCTGCCGGCCTCATCGTCCACACGGGGGATTACAAGCTGGACCATACCCCGGTGGACAATTGGCCGACAGACTACGCCAAGCTGGCGGAATTCGCCGGGCGCGGCGTATTGGCGCTGCTGGCCGATTCAACTAACGCCGACAAGGCCGGCTGGACGCCTTCGGAGCGGGTCATTGACCCCGCTTTCGATAAAGTGTTCAGCGAAGCCAAAGGCCGCATTTTGGTGGCCACCTTCGCTTCGCTGATCTCACGCATTCAACAAGTAGCCTCTGTGGCTGAGCGCCACGGCCGCAAAATGGCCTTCGCGGGAACCAGCATGCGCGAGAACGCCAAGATGGCGGTGCAGCTGGGCTATCTGAAGCTGTCCAATGAGTTGGTCGTTCCGCTCGAAGACGCGTTGAAACTAAAACCCGAGAAGGTGGTGATAATGTGCACCGGTTCCCAGGGCGAACCATCGTCCATCATGGGCCGCCTGGCCAAAGGCACCAACCGCCAGTTCGATCTGCTCAAGGGCGATACGGTAGTGTTGTCATCCCACCCCATCCCAGGTAATGAAGAAACCGTCTACCGGGTGATCAACCAGTTGTTCCAACGCGGCGCCAATGTAATCTATGACCCGATCGCGCCGGTGCACGTCTCCGGCCATGCCAGCCAGGAAGAGATGGTCTTCATGCTTAACCTGGTCAAGCCAAAATATCTGGTTCCGGTGCACGGAGAACTGCGCCATCTTAACCAACACGCCATGCTGGCCAAGGGTATCGGCATTCCTGCCGACCGCATTGCAGTGATCGAGAACGGCCAGGCCATCGAGTTCCGCGGCGGTAACATGCATCTCGCCGAGCGTGTACCTGGCGGCTACGTGTTCGTGGATGGTTCCGGCGTAGGCGATATCGGCCCCTCGGTGATGCGCGAACGCGAAGCGTTGGCCCGCGATGGATTTATCTTCGTTAACTTGAAGCTTGACAGCGCCACCGGCAGCCTGGTTAGGGAGCCGGAGATCATTACGCGCGGTTTTGTTTACCTGCGCGATTCGGAACAGTTGATGGCTGAGACCCGCCGCCACATCGAAAAGGTTGTGGCGCAGTCCAATGGCAATCTGCAAGATGGCGTGGAACAGAACCTGCGCACGTTCTTGTATGATGCCACCAAGCGCCGGCCCATGATCTTTGTGGTGGTCAACGAGCAATAATGAAAGCCCGCTGGTGCGGGCTTTTATTTTCGTAGAAGCTATGGCATTGCTTACGGTGTCGGTGTAACAGTAGCGCCGGAGGTCGGCACGGGGGTCAGCGAGGGGCCTGGCGTGGGAGTGACCAGGTTCACAGGAACCAGCAAGATCTGGCCGGCAAAAATCGAATTGGGATTGTCCAGGTCGTTTGCATTGATGATGGCATCCACCGTGCTAAAGAACTCTACGGCGATGGCGTCCAGCGTGTCGCCCGGCAGCACGAAATATTCGATCTCATCGCCACGGCGCAAGTTTTCAGGCAAGGCAGTCGGTGTGGGGATTTCCATATCCGGGTTAGGGATGATCAACTCCTGACCCACCGAGAGCACGCTATCGTTGTTCAGCCCGTTAAGCAGCATGATAATAATAGGTCCATTCACCAGGTCCAGGCCGAACTTTACCGCAATGCTGGTGATGCTATCGCCGGATATCACCAGGTAGGCGAACGGCGCCGAAGCCGTCGGCGTGGCCGGGATGGGCGTTAGAGTGGGGGTGAGAGTGATGGTGGGCGTGTTGCTGGGCGTATAAGTGAGAGTAGGAGTGGGCGTATCACTGGGGAAGAGCGCCGCCGGGCCGCCAGCGGAAACCCAGGAGCCGGTGAAGAACAAGCCTGCTGCGATCAACAGCACGGAGAGCCCAGCCAGCAAGTAGAAGCCCAACTGGCCGCGGCCACCCCGCCCCCGCCCGGTTTTCAACAAGGTGTACGGGGGTTTATAGCGGTTGGTTTTTTTTCCTATAGTCATAGCTCAGAACGGGGATTCTACCCGATGGTCAAACCCTTCGCGTCAAGGGGGTGCTGCACCATTTTAACCAGCTTATCCGCTAGCACTTGAATTCTAATCCGTCATTAAAACAAAAAGCCGACAGGTGTCGGCTTTTTATAAGGATATTCAGCTAATCCGAAATAATGATCTGTCCAATCATGCCGGCCTCTTCATGGCCCGGGATCGTGCAGATATAAAGGATTGTGCCTGCATGGTCGACCGTGAGATCCACCACTTCCACGTCGCCCGGAGAAAGCAAAATATTTATTTCCAGCTCTTCGACGGCGAAAACGTGGTCCAGGGCGCCATCATTGCGGACGGTGATCTCGATGGGTTGGTTTACCTTGGCTTCGATGGTGACCGGGTTCCACATAATGTCCTCGGCCAACAAGGTGACTTTCTTTACGGGACTTGAGCAAGCCGTAAGCAGCACCGTGAGAGCCGCCAGCAGGGTAAGTTGAAAGGTAAGTTTCTTAATCATTAGTCTCTCCTAAATTTGGGGGATTGTATCACTCACTAAAAATCGCCGTTGAATGGTTCTGCATAGCCGGTCAATTCCACGTACCCTACGCCGCTGACAGGTTGGCCGTGTTGAGTCCCGGAGATCTCAACCGCTCCTTCCCAATAGATGGTCGAGAGTTTGAGCTCCTGGTCGAGCAGATAGGGTGAGAGTTCCAATTGCAAGCCGGCGCTGGGGATGGTGAGTTTCCAGCCCGAAGGGTATTCGGCATCCGTGTGCGGGCTGCGCCAAAGGTCAAGGGTTTCGATGGCAAAATCCTCCAGCCCCAGAGTTTGCGTGCTTCCATCTGCCTCGATCAGCGTGCCGCTTGAAAAGGGGTCGATGCTGCCATCCGCGCGGCGAACGGCATACAGCATCACTTCGCTGCCGTCATCCAACTGGATGGCAAACCAATCCCAGCCCACCTGCCCGGCAGAAAGCACGCTGGTGCTGTACTCGTGATCTGACCAGCTTAACCCGCTGACAGCGAAAGTCTCATCTCCAATGTAAATATCGCCTTCCACCTGTAGGCGCGTTTGGCTGTAGTAATAGGAAGCGTTTCCCGGGTCGGGACCCTTTTGGCTATATCCCTCCTCGCCGTGCGGCACCGGCCCCTTGCGATCAATGAGCCGCAGTTCCAGCGCCAAACCTTCGTTGGCTGCTTTCAGCAGATAGATGCCTTCACCGGTCTGTGCGACCTGCCAATCCTCCAACCAGACGCGAAAAGGAGAAGCTTGCGCACCGGCCAGCCCCAGCGCGCCGCGAGCAAAGCGTTGAAAGGCATGGAATTGGCCGCCGCTCACATCTGTAAGCGCGAAGTGTGCCATGTAGATCTGATTGGCAGCCCAATCGGAGGCGCGCGGCGCCGCCAGGTTGGCTGGCAGTAAGGCCACGCGGAAGAAGGTTAGCTCGAAGCCAAAGTGGCGGCCATCGGCGGTATCAAGGTTGCCGATGTAATACCACCACTCGATGCGATAGTCCGGATGCGGGCCAAAGTCGGTTGGGAAATCGAAAGGTTGCGGTCCGCTGGCGCGGGTGAAGCCCTCGATGCTCCTCGGAGTGGCGCGCACCTGGGCGGCCAGCTCAGTGTCGTCGCCCGCGGAACGCGCCAAAAACAATCCAGCGAGCGCCAAAACTCCCATGGCCAGCAGGATCCAAAACAGGCGCGATCGCCTAATCAAAGCGCATGGCCTCCGCCGCGCTGCGCCGG
>Ga0209521_10005396_pt1 | contig 10099 bp, 9 predicted proteins | sample Rifsed19ft4_FD_184016 | JGI IMG/M metagenome (GOLD analysis project Ga0209521, IMG submission 184016) | Soil microbial communities from Rifle, Colorado, USA - sediment 19ft 4 (version 2) | ecosystem: Environmental > Terrestrial > Deep subsurface > Rock core/Sediment | place: Rifle, Colorado... | reverse complement strand
CCCCCCGGCCGTTCCATCTTCGATACAAAAGCGCGGGCGGTCGAGAGCCGCCTGGGGGTCGAGGCCATCATCGACTAAAGCAACCACTATCTGCAGGTGCCCCTGCGGCTGCATGAAGCCGCCCATCACCCCGAAGCTGGCGTACAGTTCTTCCCCCGCAGGGACTGCCACTCCAGATGGGACAGCAGTTGAACTGCTGTCCCATCCGCCTAAGGTCTGCCCGGGGCGTGTCGCCAGGGCAGGGATGATGGTATGGTAAGGCCGCTTGCCGGGGGCCAGGGCGTTGGGATGCCGCGCATCGAGGCTGAAGTTGTGGCCGCGGTTCTGCAGGCTGAAACCCCAGCCAGAAGGGACAATGCCGGTGCCAAAACCCATATAGTTGCTGTTAATGAACGAGCAGGCGTTGCCCACCCCGTCCACCACACTCAAGTAAACCGTGTCCGAAGCAGAGGTAGGCGCACCCTGGCGCTGGTCAAGCGTCGCCTGGGAAAGATCGATCAGCCGGCGGCGTTCGGCGGCGTATTCCTTAGAGAGCAGCCACTTCAGCGGGGCAGGGTTAGAGGCTGGATCGGCCACGTACCAGCGGCCGTCGGCGAAGGCCAGGCGCATGCTCTCGATCTCGAGATGTAACCGCCCCGCCGAGAGGGGCGGCCGGTCGTCAAGATCGAATCCCTCCAGGATGTTCAGCCCCAGCAGGGCGGCCAGCCCCTGCCCATTAGGCGGGCACTCCCACACCCGCAGACCGCGGTAAGTAACGCTGATCGGCTTTTCCCAGGTGCTGTGGTGGGCCGCCAGGTCGCCAGCGCTCAGGCAGCCGCCGGCTTTCTGCACTACCGCGGCGATAGCAGCGGCGATCTCGCCCTGGTAGAAGGCGTCTTTCCCGCCTTCAGCCACCGCCCGCAGCGCCCGCGCCAGCCCTGGGTTGCGAAAGATCTCCCCCGGGCGCGGCGCGCGGCCGGCGACGGTCAGTTCCAGGCCACCAGGCGCCTGGCGCAACTGGCGCTCGACGCCACGCTGCCAGAAATGAGCCGTAATCGGGGCTACCGGGAAGCCCTTCTCCGCCAGGCGGATGGCCGGAGCCAGGGCGCGGTCCAGCGGCAGCCGCCCATGTGCTGCCGACAGATCGCACCATCCGGCGACAGCCCCCGGTACAGTGATCGTGTAGGGATGAAACGCCGGCAGCTGCTCGCCGAAGCCCTCCCGCTGCAGGCGCTCCAGGGTCAGGGCGGCCGGGGCGCGCCCGGAGCCGTTCAGAGCGCTCACCCGGCGGGTATGGGCGTCATAATACAGAGCGAAACAGTCACCGCCAATGCCGGTGGAGGTCGGCTCGGTCACGTTCAGGGCGGCGGCCGCAGCAATGGCGGCGTCGGCGGCAGTGCCGCCGTGGGCCAGGGCCTCCAGCCCCGCTGCCACGGCCAGCGGCTGCGAGGTCGCCAGCATGCCGCGCCTGCCCAGCACGGGAGAACGGCGAGAAGTAAATTCTATAAATTTATCCTCAATCAGAGCGCTTTTCCTGGACCTGCTCGATCCGCTTTACTTTCTTATAGAGGAAAATCACGACGACCAGTGTACCAATGGGAATCGCCAGAGAAAATAGAGCGACCAACAGCACGATCAACAGTTCACCGACGCCAAGATTCATCATTGCCTCTCCAGTTCTTGACTATGCAAACGCCTCACACGACTTCAATCTCTTCCCCTATTAGGACTTCGCCGACTTCCCACAAAACCTGCCCCACCTGGGCGGCGCGGGCGAACAAAGCCTCCAGCTTCTCAGGCAGCACGGCCAGGAGCAGCCCGCCGCTGGTTTGGGCGTCGAACAAGAGCATTTGGGATGGCTCGTCGATCTCCGGCGCGAAGCGCACGTGGGGGCCAAAATACTGGCGGTTGTCGTACGAGCCGCCGGGGAAGATCCACTCCTGGGCGTAGCGTTGGGCGCCGCGGATAAAAGGGATACGCTCGAAGGCGAAGCGCAAGCCAACGCCCGAAGCCCTGGCCAGCTCGTATCCATGACCCAACAAACTGAAGCCGGTGATGTCCGTCGCGCCGCGCAAACCGAACTCGACCGCCAGCTCGGCGGCGGTTTTGTTCAAGCGTTTCATCCAATCGACCGCCTCGGAGACATCGCTCGGATCGGCCAGGCCCTGTTTAAGGGCAGTGGTGGTCGTGCCGAAGCCGAGCGGCTTGGTGAGCACCAGGGCGTCGCCCGGCCGCGCACCGCGCTTGGTCAACATGCGCGCCGGATCGACGAAACCCAGGGCGATCAGCCCGTACTTAGGCTCTTTGTCCTGAACGGTATGCCCACCGGCAATAACCACCCCAGCTTCGCGGGCTTTTTCAGCGCCGCCGCGCAGGATTTCACCTGCCAGTTCCGCCGGCAAATCGGTGGGCAAGGCAGCAATGTTCAACGCCAGGAAGGGCTTCCCGCCCATGGCGTACACGTCCGACAGGCTGTTGGCCGCGGCGATAGCCCCGTAGTCGTAGGCATTATCGACCACGGGCGTAAAGAAGTCGGTCGTGACGACCAGGGCCCGCTCATCGTCCAGCCGCCAAACTGCCGCGTCGTCTGGTTCTCCCAGGCCGACCAGCAGATCAGGGTAATCAGTGGGCTGGAAGATATTCTCAATCGGGCGCAGAACCTGCGCCAGCGCTTCGGCGCTTAGCTTCGACGCTCAACCCGCGCAGCTAGACAGGCTGGTCAGGCGGATCTGACGCCCAGAGGGGGAGAGATCACTCATACGACTTCAACGAAAGAATGGCAGCCATACTCAATACGTGATGCGTGAAAATTGATTCATGTGGGTATCACGTTTCACGTTTTAGGTTTCACTTTTCAGGGGGACGTCCCTGGCGTCGGTAAAGGAGTCGGTTCCGGGGTGGGCAGTGGTGCTGGGACATTCAACCCCGGTTCTAGCGTTGGCAACGGGAGCAGGTAAGGGGCATTATTAGGCACCAGCATCACCTGGATACCAGGAGATAGCTTACTAATGTACTGGTAGTTCAATAAATCGGGGTTATCGCGTAGCGCGGCGGCAATCAGCTGCAGAGCCTGGGCCTCGGCCTGGGCTTCGATAACGCGCGCTTCCGCTGCGCCTTCCGCCCGGATGACGACGGCATCGGCCTGACCCTGGGCGACCTGGCGGGCTTGCTCAGCTTCCTGACGGCGCTGTTCGACGACCAGGGCTGCCTGTTTGGCCTGTTGTTCGGCGATCTGCTTCTGTTCGACTGAGGCGGCATATTCCGGTGAGAAGGTGATATTGCGCATGATGAAATCCATCAAGGTTAAACCGTTCTCTTCCAGCTTTATCTCCATCTGATCCCGAATTTTCTGGGTCAATTCCTGGCGCTTCGTACTGACCACCTCTTCCACCTTGTACTGCGAGACTGCATCGCGCATGACACCGCGCGCCAGCGGCCGCACGAGCTCATTCTGGTAGCGGCTCTGCCAAGCGATATGCACGCCCACCACCTTAACTGGGTCGATGGCGTAGATCACCGAGGCGTCCAGGAAGATCTCCTGGCCGTCGAAGGTGCGGGCAGTGATCGAATCGTCTCCCTGCACCTGGCCCTCCGCTGAGGCGATAGACATGGTGTAGGTCTGCCGGGAGATCGGGTAGCGCACGACCGTCTCAAAATAGGGGACCACCCAACGCAGCCCGGGCTGAATCGGGTCCTCCCGGTAACCCTTGGGAGCAATGGCCGAGATCACCACACCGCGCTCTTCCGGGCGGATGAACACCAGCCCGGCGCTGACTGTGGTCAGCAGGACCGCCAGGATAGCCGTGACTAAAATTGAAGTCTGGATCGCCCTCACTTTTTGCCCGCGGGAGGCGCGTACTACGGCCAGGGCGATCAAAACGACGACGATCAGCCAGAGCAAGCCAGCGAACCCTTTAAGAAAACTGGCGATATCCATAGAGAAATCTCCTCCTTATAATCGATCTGGGATGATTATACTCGATAGGCGCATGGCTCTGGTTAGATAGTTGCCCCGGGATGCGAAACGTGATACCATGCAGCCATGCGCACCAGCACCGGCCGGGTGACTGAAATTCGGTTGGATCAGGGTCAGGCCATAGCCTGGATCGCGTGCCCTGGGAGAGCCATCCCTGCGCCAGGGCAATACCTGCTCGCCTCGCCAGCCACGGCCATCCTGAGCACGCCGTTGTATTGCGCGCAACCAGGGGAAAGGGGTTTCCTGGCAGCTCCCCCCATCCCAGCCAGTTTTGTTCCCGGCACTGCGCTTGATCTGCGCGGACCACTGGGAAGGGGCTTCCGCCTGCCAGAGGAAGCCCGGCACCTGGCGCTGGTCGCCGCCGGGGATTCTATCGCCCGCTTGCTGCCCCTGGCAGCTGCCGCACTGCTCAAAGAGACTGCGGTGACTCTATTCAGCGACGCGCCCCTACCCAACCTGCCCTCTTCGCTAGAAGCATATCCACTGAGCGCCCTGCCGGAGCTCATTTCCTGGGCAGATTTCCTGGCCATCGACCTATCTCACGAGAGGCTGCCAGGGCTGCGGCAGATCTTAGGGCTGGCCGAGCATAGTTTCCCACCCTGTCCTGGACAGGTCCTGATCCTGGCTCCCATGCCCTGCGGCAACCTGGCAGGTTGCGGGGTGTGCGCCGTGCCAACGCGCCGCGGATATAAACTCGCCTGCGTTGACGGCCCGGTGTTTGAGCTCAAAGATTTGATGGTCTAAGGCGTAAAACGTGAACCGTGCCTAAATACGAGCTTTCATTTGCCACGCATCTCCTAAACGCCCCTGGCTTTCTGGGCTTTGCGCCGGACCGGCGTGGGCCGATTGACCTCTCCCGGCTGGGAGCCTTTATCACCAACCCGGTCAGCTTGCGAGCGCGCTCACCAGCCCATAGTAGGCGCTGCCTGGTTTTTCCGGGAGGCTTCCTGCTGCACACCGGCCACCCGAATCCCGGGATACGCCAGGTCATCCGGCGCCATGCAGCCAGCTGGGGGCGCTCCCCCCTGCCAGTGCTGGTTCACCTGCTGGCGGAGAATCCCGCCGAGGTGTCGGATTTGGTGAAACGCTTAGAGACAGTCGAAGGCGTGATGGGGGTCGAGGTGGGCATCCCACCCGGCTGCGACCGCCAAAGCGCACTGGCAATGGCGCAGGCGGCGGTGGGCGAACTGCCAGTGATCGTGCGCTTACCCTTCGAGGCTGCGGCCGAATTCGCCCCGGCTTTCGCCAGCCTGCCGATCGCGGCGATCAGCCTGGGGGCGCCGCGCGGGGCGCTGCCCGACCCACAAGGCAACCTCGTCCGTGGGAGGCTGTACGGCCCGGCGACCTTCCCACTCGCCCTGGCAGCTATTCAAAGCATGGTTAAAAGTGGTTTGCCGGTGATCGCGGCGGGCGGGGTTTACTCCCCGCAAGACGCCGATGCCATGTTGGCGGTTGGAGCAATGGGGGTGCAACTGGACGCGGTTTTATGGCTGGGGGGATGGTAAGCACTAATAGGTCGAGGCAGTAGTTCAACTGCTCGCCCAACCTTACGCTACTATCCCATCCTTGCGCTTATCGTTCCATCCAGATGGTCACCGGCCCATCATTGGCGATCTCCACCAGCATGTGAGCGCCAAATTCCCCCGTTCGGGTCGGGACGCCTTGTTCTTCCAACAGGGCAGCGAAACGCTCGACCAGAGGGCCGGCGATGCCGGGCGGAGCAGCCTCCGTAAAGGACGGGCGGCGCCCCTTGCGCGTGTCCGCGTAGAGGGTGAACTGGGAGACCACGATCGCCGCGCCACCCATCTCCAACAAAGAACGATTGATCTTGCCCGCCTCGTCTTCGAAAATCCGCAGGTTTGCAATCTTTTCGGCCAGGTAACGCGCCTGCTGCTCGCCATCCCCCGGCCCGACCCCCACCAGGATCACCACCCCAGGCCCGATCTCGGCTACTCGGCGTCCGTCCACTGTCACAGCCGCCCGGGACACGCGTTGGATCAAAGTTCTCATACCCGGCGATCCCGGTACATGAAATTATTTCGCCTTACTGCGATCCACAACAGCCTTTACCAGCTTGACTGCAATGCCACCCCCAGGTACAAGCATTCCCGCTGCATCCGCAGTGATATCGAAGAGCAAGTCTCGGGAAACGAGCCCTTTGATCTGAGCGCTTAATTTCTTCCCGCCGGCATTAAACTCCCCGGTGAGCGCATCGAACTCGATCACAGTCCGCTTCCCCTTGGCCGCCCACTCATACTCCAAAGCATATACCGGGCGGAAGTTTACTTCAATTGTCTCCACGTTCACGACTTCCTCAAGAATTACCTGCGCATTCTGGACCGGCTTGATCACCTCTGCCAGGACCTGGCGAACAACAGCTTGGGCCCGCACCTGGGGTGGGACGACCAAGGTTCCCGCCGGTGAGAAGTTCTCGAGGTCTACGATCACCGTCTTTGCGAAGGATTGATACTTTCCCGGGTCTAACTTCTCACCGGATAATCCATCGAAGGCGCGCGTCGTGCGGCGTTCCTCCAGGCAGTGCTCGACGCTGTTAAGGGTGATACCGGCACCCTCCTTTGTTTTCGTATCCACCGGGAGGTCTTGCCCAAATATAGTGACGCGCTGGACTTCCGGCCCGCTTACCGTAACGATATAAGAGCGGTTACGATCGTAAAGCGTGCGCGCAGAAGCGGCGATCACCCAGTAGGGCTCCAGGCGATTTTCCGTGCTGACCATATGTATATCGTCCGGGTTGGGGCGGGAGAGCAACGAACTCACCGCGCCAGCGACCAGGCTGGTCTTTTTCTGTTCTACCCGGTCGTGGGCCACCTCTATCGTGAAGCGCGGGACAAAATGATAAGCCTGTTCGGGTGAGAGATAGATGTCCATTGGAAATCCCCTTCACTAATTTAAAACCATGATCTTCCTGGTAGACGTTCAATCTTCCTAGCGCAGCAATTTGCGCACCAAGTCAACAACCTCCCCTGGTTCGGCGTGGCGGTGAGTCTCCAACTTAGAATAGATCAGAGCGCCATTTACATTAACTTCGAAGCGACCTCCGTCGGACGGCACCAGGGTAAGCGATTCGATCTCAGGTTCAAATTCATTGAGCAGGTCTGCCGCCAAACTGACGGCGCGGCCGGTATAGTTTCAAACAGCACAATAGACCAGGTTGATGTTCAGAGACATGAGCGATGACTCCTTGTAGCGATTTTCAGGATCGCTTTTAGTATAACATATGAGATTATGCTAAAATCAGGTTGACTTGATCAATCAGGCAATCTTCACACATCGCCCCAAGCAGAGTAAAAGTAACCGCCTCTCTTTCAGGAGGTGAACCATGCAAACCCAACTTGATCTGCGACCATCCCCGATCGCCGGCCAGTGGTATCCAGGCGAGGCCAACCAGCTGGCGAAGAGCGTAGATGGCTACCTGGATGCCGCTCATTTACCTATAATTCAAGGCCAGATCGTGGCTGTGATAGCTCCCCATGCTGGCTATATGTATTCTGGGCCGGTAGCGGGGCATGCTTTCGCTGCCCTGCGCGGCCTGCAACCCGCAGTAGTAGCGATTGTCTCGCCCATGCACCACCCGTACTCCCAACCGCTGCTCACCTCTGCCCATGCGGCTTACTCAACCCCGCTTGGTGTGGTGTCCATCGATCGAGAAGCGGTGGACGCCCTGGACGAGCTGTTACGTGCCGAATTGGGATTCGGATTAACCTCAATCCGCAACGATCCAGAACATTCGCTGGAAATCGAACTCCCCTTTTTGCAGCGTACCCTGGCGACCGAATTCCGCCTGGTACCCGTGATGGTGCGCGACCAGACCGCCAGGGTGTGCCACGCCCTGGGCAATGCGCTGGCCAAAGTCCTGGTAGAACAGGACGCCATCCTGGTGGCCAGCACCGACCTATCTCATTTTTACACACAGCGAGACGCCAACCTGCTGGATGCGGAAATGCTGCGCCAGGTGGAGGCGTTCGATCCCCTGGGCGTGCTGCGGGTAGAAGAAGAGGGTAAGGGATTCGCCTGTGGGCGCAGCGCGCTGGCCGCCGTGCTGTGGGCGGCCAAAGACCTCGGCGCAGATACGGTGAAGGTCATGAAACATGCTACTTCCGGCGATGTGACCGGCGAAACTTTCAGCGTGGTTGGCTATGCTGCGGCAGTGATTATAAAGCGCGACAATGGATAGTACCCTTTCTCTAGATCTCTTAAAACTGGCCATAGTCATAATCTTGGTATTGGCCAATGGTTTTTTTGTGGCTGCGGAATTTTCGTTGGTCAGTGTGCGCCAGACTCGCATCGCCGAACTGGTGGCCCAGGGGAATGTCTCTGCGGCCGCGGTCCAGAAAGCGATCCAAAACCCTGACAAGGTGATCGCTGCCACCCAACTTGGCATCACCCTGGCCAGCCTTGGCCTGGGCTGGATCGGCGAGCCAGCCTTGGCTCATATCATTTTCCCGATCGTCAACCTATTTCCTGCCGACATTCAGCCTGAGCTGTCCCATGGCCTCTCGGCGGGGTTGGCTTTTGCCATCATTACATTCCTGCACGTAGTTGTCGGCGAACTGGCACCAAAATCGATTGCGCTGCAAAATCCCGAACGCACTTCACTGGTCGTCGTGCGCCCAACATTGTGGAGCGAATGGATCTTTAAACCAGCCATCTGGGCCCTCAACGGCACTGGAAATGCCTTGCTACGCCTGATCGGAATTAAGCCCGCCACGGGCCATGAACTGGTACACTCAGTGGAGGAACTTAAGATGCTGGTGTCTGCCAGCACCGAAGGGGGAGTGGTAGAACCCCAGGAACGTGAAATGCTGAATGCTATCTTCGACTTCGGAGATTTACTGGTGCGGCAGGTGATGATCCCGCGCACAGAGATTGTCGCTGTGGAAGCCGACCTGCCCCTCGAAGAAATCATCACCCTGATCACTGAATCTACCTATACCAAGTTCCCCGTCTTTGACGACAATATCGACCAGATCCTGGGGATTGTACACGTCAAAGACATGCTGCACACCATGCAAGAGCCCGGCTGGCAGAAATGCACCGCCCGTTCGCTGGTGCGCGAACCGGTTTATATCCCCGAGACGATCTCCGTCGGCGCCTTGCTGCACCAATTTCGAGACAACCGCCAGCACATCGCCATCGTGCTGGACGAATATGGTGGTACAGCTGGCCTGGTAACCCTGGAAGACCTGTTGGAAGAAATCGTGGGAGAAGTCAGCGATCCTTTCGACAAGATCAGGCCTGAATTTCAGATCCAACCAGATGGTTCGATCCTGATCGACGGGATGACCCTGATCGAGGACGTCAATGCCCACCTGGGCCTGGATTTGGAAGACCCCAACTACGATACGATTGCCGGGTATGTGTTGGGCAAGCTGGGCCAGATTCCGAAGGAAAAGGACAGCGTTGAAGGAGACAACGTCCGCTTACAGGTGGAGTCCATGGACGGTCTGCGCATCTCCCGCCTCTCGGTAACCCGCTTGCCAGAGGACACTGCCAATTAATGATCACCTTGCTAAAAATTTGTGGAACGGGATGCGGATCGCGTTTCCACTTGATACCAGACCTTTCTGTTCCATCAAATGCCCAGTTATGTTGAAATTGCAGTCAACCTGCCCCAGGTGAGCGGCGGATTTCATTATCATCTTCCCCCGGAGATGGAAGGCCGGGTGGCTCCTGGTCACCTGGTCGAAGTGCCCTTTGGAAAGCAACGCGTCCAGGGGGTGGTGTTGCGCGCGGTGGCAGAACCAGCGGTTGCTGAGACACGCGCCGTGTTGGAGCTGATCGACCCGGAAGTTGTCCTCACCCCGCCCCAATTAGCTCTGGTGGAATACTTGTCCGAAAGCACGCTGGCCCCTCTGTCGGCCTGTATCAGCCTGATGCTGCCAGCTGGTTTGAACCAGATGGCTGATGTCTGTTATCAAATCAGTAACCAGTATTCAGGAATCAGTCAACAGTGGAAGACGGGCAGCCGCCAGCCGATGACTGCTGCGCAGAAGCGCCTGCTGGATGAGCTGGGTAGGCGCGGCCCATTGCTAGGGCGGCAAATCGACCACGCCCTGCCCCACCTCGATTGGCGCGCCGCCAGCCGGCTCCTGATCCGGCGCGGCCTGATCCTGACCAACTCGG
>Ga0209521_10005391_pt1 | contig 10108 bp, 8 predicted proteins | sample Rifsed19ft4_FD_184016 | JGI IMG/M metagenome (GOLD analysis project Ga0209521, IMG submission 184016) | Soil microbial communities from Rifle, Colorado, USA - sediment 19ft 4 (version 2) | ecosystem: Environmental > Terrestrial > Deep subsurface > Rock core/Sediment | place: Rifle, Colorado... | reverse complement strand
CCCGCCGTTCGTCATGTTGCAATAGCGCATGGTGCCATCGGCAAGCCGCGTGCCGAACTTCCAGCCGACGGTCTGGCTCATCATGACGGTCTGGGCAAACCAGTTGGACAGGTCTTCGGGCCCCTCGATCGAGAGCTTGAAATCCTTCTGCGCGTTGATCTGATCGAGCCAGTTGATGGGCGGCGTCAGCAGTTCGGCGCCGAGCGCGGCGGTCTTGAAGGCGAGCGTCACGTCCGGGTTGGGGTGCAGGCCGCGGCCGGAAGAGATCCTGCCGTCGCGAATCTCGAACCAGCGCCCGACCTCCTCGTCGCGCGCCATCAGTTGCGCGACCAGATTGCGCTCCTTCAGTCGCCGCCTGAGCGCCGGGTGCCGGCGCGCGGCGAATTTCATGATTTGCGAAAACCCGTACAGAATGAGCGTGAACTTCGCGGTCGAGAACATTGGTCTTCCCCTCAAATCATGGGCGGCGGGCGCCCACGCCGGCCGCTCGCGGCGATCGGTCACCGAATAAGCCGCGGATGCGGATAAGGCAACGCGGTTCGCGCGGGGCGCTCCCGCTTTGCCCGTGCACCGGCGGTGCCGCCGCGCCACTTTGCCGCCTGCTGTTCCACATACGCCCGCCCGCGTTCGGCACTGTCCGTCGGCACGCAAATTATAGGAGATCGGCAGATCGCCAATTGATGCTAAATTTGGAAGAGGTGATCGACGTTGGCGATCGACCCCGCGCACGCCCGCTCTCGCCGGGCGCGGCCGAGGCCGCGCCGTGGTCGACGCGGCACCCTTATCGCCCGCTCCGCCTGGTCTGCCGGCCTGACCCGCCCGCCAAGCGGATCTTCGCCGCCGTGCGGTGCAATTCCGCGACGAAGGCTCGGCACACAGCCGAGAGTTCGTGCTTGGCGCGCGAGATGACCGCGACCTGCCAGGCCATCATCTGCGAATCCAACAGCACAGGCGCGATCGAGGCCGGCATGCGCGTGCCCACAAACACCTGGGAAGGAACCAGCGTCACATAGTCGCCATTCTCGACCAGGGCGAGCGCGCATGCAAACGATGTGCATTCGATCGTGCTCTTGGGCGGTTCGAGGCCATTGGCCAGAAACGCCTGCTCGAAGACGTCGAGACCGGTCCGACCCCGCCGATAGATCACCCAGTCGAGCTTGACGAGGTCGGCAAGCTGGAGGTTGCGGGCGCCGACCAGGCGGTGATCCGCCCGCACTGCGGGCACCACGCGGTCCTCGACCAGGCTTTCAAAATTGAGCGTCTCGTCGCGCGGCTGGCGCGGCACGAGGCAAATCGCAAGATCGAGCTCGCCGGTGCGGACCGCCGGCAGCACGTCCGGATAGACCCCCTCCTGGATCTGGAAGCTCACGCGCGGGCGGACGCGCTGAAACGCCACAATGGCGCGCGGCACCAGTCCCATTGCCACCGTCGGCGATGCGCTCACCCGCATTTCGCCGAAGTTGGCACCGCGGATCGCCTCGATCTCGTTGCGGGCCTGGCGCAGCTCAGACTCGATCATCTTGGCGCGCGCGACCAGCGCGCGGCCGGCATCGGTCGGCGACACCCCGTGCGAGCTGCGGCGCAACAGCTCGACCCCCAGCGACTGTTCGAGCTGCTGGATGCTCTTGGTCACGGACGACTGCGAGAGGTTGAGGTGGCGGGCCGCCTGCCGGACGGTTCCGACTTCGGCGACGGTGGCGAGATTGCGCAACTGGCTGAGTTTCATGGTACCGTTCCGGGCAAGGCTGATCACCAATGACTATCACTGTCTGCCCAATTTGCATAACCGGGCGATCGGTCGGCGGGCTATACTGGTCGCGCTCGAAAACCGCGACCGTTTCAATGACGCGCGCCCGATGACCGCCGGCCTGCAAGCGAACGATGCCGTCTCGGAGCGCACGACGATCCTCAAGAGCGTGTGCCGGAGCTGCCACGGCGGCTGCGGCGTCCTGCTGCATGTGCGGGATGGCCGACTGGTCAAGGTCGAAGGCGACCGGGAATCGCCTCTCAATCACGGCCGCCTGTGTCCGATCGGCACCGTCACCCTCGACCTCGTCTACCATCCCGACCGGCTGAAACATCCGCTGCGCCGGATCGGGCCGCGCGGCTCCGGGCGCTGGGAGCGGATATCCTGGGATCAGGCGCTCGACGAAATCGCCCAGCGGCTACTGGCCATTCGCGAGGAATTCGGGCCCGAGGCCATCGCGCTCGGCACCGGCACCGGCCGCCATCACATCCGGTGGGTCTCGCGGTTCGGCCATGCGCTCGGCACGCCGAACTGGTGCGAGCCGGGATTTGCCCAGTGCTTTCATCCGCGCGTCAATACCTCGATCCTGACGTTCGGGGACCTGCCGGTGTGTGATTATACCGGTGATGTTCCCCCGAAATGCATCCTGTTCTGGGGACACAACCCCCTCATTTCGGGGCCGGACGGAGAGACGCGCTTCAACGTCCACGAAGCGCTCGCCCACGAGCCAAAAATCATCGTTGTCGACCCGCGCGAGACCGAGCTTGCCAAGCGCGCCGATGTCTGGCTGCGCATCCGGCCGGGCGTCGACGACGCGCTCGCCCTCAGCATGCTCCACGTCCTCATCCGCGAGCGGCTGTGGGACGAGGACTTCGTGCGGCGATGGACCTATGGTTTTGACGCCCTGGCCGCCCGGGTCGCCGACTGCACGCCGGAATGGGCCGAGCCGATCACCTGGGTTGCGGCCGACAAGATCCGGGCGGCGGCGCGCCTGTTTGCCCAGACCAAGCCGGCCATGCTCGAATGGGGCTGCGCCATCGAGCACACGCCCAAGTGCATCCAGACCGTGCGCGCGGTCTCCATGCTGCCGGCGCTCACCGGCAACATCGATATTCCCGGCGGCTGGGTGTTCGGCATGCACGGCACCGGACGCTTTCCCAGCCTGATCGAACACCTGACCCCCGAAGCCAGCGCCAAGCGCTTGGGCGCGGATCGCTTCAAGCTGTTAGCCGGCGAAGGTGCCGACCTGCCCGCCGCCCATATTCCGACGCTCCTGCGGGCCATGCGGGACGGCAAGCCCTATCCCGTCAAGGCCTTTCTCATCTTCGGCAACAACACCCTGACGACCTACGCGAACTCGCGGGACGTCTATGAGTCCCTGATGAAGGTCGATTTCATGGTGAATGCCGACCTGTTCATGACGCCGACGGCGGAACTCGCCGACATCGTGCTGCCGGCCGCCTCGTGGCCGGAACTCGACGAGCTCGCCGCCCTCCCCACCATCGCCGGCAACGTGGTGCTCGCCCAGCAGCAGGCGGTCCGCATCGGCGAGTGCAAGTCCGACGAGGAGATTTTTGTCGAGCTTGCGCGCCGCATGAAGCTTGCCGCCTGCACCGAGCCCGTGCAGGACGTGCTCAACGCTCAGCTTGCCGGCGGCGGGCTTGGAATGACCTTTGATGAGTTGAAGCAGAAGGGATTCGTCAAGGTCCCGTTCCGCTATCGGAAATTCGAGAATGGCGGGTTCAAGACGCCGACCGGCAAGATCGAGCTTTATTCCACCCGCTTCGAGCAACTGGGCTACGCGCCGCTTCCGTACTACGAGGAACCCCCGGAGAGCCCCGTTCGCACCCCCGATATTGCCCGGGATTATCCCCTGGTGCTGACCACCGGCGGACGCATCTCGTTCTTCTTCAATTCGGAGCACCGCCAGATCGCAAAACTGCGGCGGGCGCATCGCGACCCGCTCGCGGAAATCCACCCCGACACCGCCGCGCGCTACGGCATTGCGGACGGCGGCTGGATGTGGATCGAAACGCGGCGCGGCCGCATGCGGCAACGGGCGAAGCTGACGAACGGCATCGATCCGCGCGTCATCAGCGCGCAGCACGGCTGGTGGTTTCCCGAAGACGGCCCACCTGATTACGGAGTATGGAAATCAAACGTCAATGTGCTGACCGACAACGGACCGCCCTATGATCCCGCCATGGGCACCTATCAACTGCGCGGCCTGTTGTGCCGCGTCCAACCGGCCGATTAGGGAGAATCTCAGCGTCGCGGCCGGATCACCGCGCGCCCCCGACCGAAGCAAGCTCACGGAGAACACGAATGGCCTACCTGTTCCATGAAAATGACCTGCCAAAGCTGATCTCGACGGTGCCGGGACGCACGCGCGTATTCTTCGTGAACAAGGATTTGACGAAGATCGACGACATGCTCGCTGGCATCATGCACTATGCCAAAGGGGCGTCATCGCCCTATCACTTCCACGAGAACTGCGAGCACTTCTACTTCATCTTCGAGGGCCGCGGCACCGTCGACACCCCGGAAGGCTCGCGCGATGTCGGTCCCGGCGACCTGATCTTCTTCCCTGCCGAGGACAGGCACCGCCTGCGCACCAAGGAGGGGTTGTTCTATTTCGAGTTCCAGGCGCCGAACCGCTTCAAGACCACGATCCTGGAAGGAACGCCGGACGATCTCCTGTGGGAGCACGTGGACGGAAAAGTCTGGGTTCAGAGCTGAGATAGGCCGAGAAGGCGGGATGCGACCATGACTGCGACATTCATCGACACCAACAAGATCGCCCATACCAAGCTGCCCGGCGGGCAGGGCGACGTTGCCGAGATCATGAACCGTGATCTGTGCGGCGCCCACAACGGCGTGGCCATGCTGCGCTGGCTCAAGTCCGGTGAGCGGTTCGTCCCCGAGCCGCGCCGGGACACCCACCAGCTCATCTACCTCATGGACGGCCGCGGCGTCATCACGCTTGCCAACACGGATTATCCCGTGAGCAAGGGCGCAGGCATCTACCTTGGCCCGTCCGAAACCGCCACCATCCGGCCGGCCGAGGACGCCTCTGTAAAGCTCCTCCACCTGGTCGTGCACCACGCCGAGGACGCGCCGACCCGCTAGAGCGGGATGATTTTAGGTACGCTCACGCTGCCGCAGCGGTTTTCATCGCGAGACGGCGCAAGCGGCGCGGCGATCCCTTCTTTTTTGGATTGTTTCGGCAGGCTTCATCCGCCTCGCCATGATGGTGCGCGCGCCGGGCGAAGTCTCGTTGGACTGGCCGCCTCTCGCGCTCTAAAGACGGGAGCTGGCCGTCACGCAAGCGATCGGTGGACCGATGGGAACTGCCCGTTCTCTACAAGACATGTATCAGCGGCCCGGTTTCCTGCTGAAGCGCTGTCACCAGGTGTCCATGGCGATCTTCCTCGACGAGTGCCGCGAGTTCGGCATCACGCAGTCGCAGTACGGCTGCCTGCGCGGGTTGCGGGAATACCCCGGCATCGATCAATTGGCGCTCGGCCGGCTGGTCGGCCTTGATCGCTCGACCGCCGGCCTGGTCATCAAGACGCTGAGCGACCGTGGCCTGATCGAGCGGGTCGTCAACCGTGCGGACAAGCGGCGCATGCGGCTCAAGCTGTCACCTGCCGGCGAACATCTGCTGACAGAAATCGCGCCGGCGGCGGCGCGCGCGCAAGAGCGCGTGCTGCGCGCGCTTCCGCGCGACTCACGCACCGCCTTTCTCGATATGCTGGAAGCCTTTCTCACCGGCCACCAGGCGCTCATCGACGCCGACGTCGCGGTGGCCGGCGGCTCTTCAGCCGCCGATCTGGAGAAGCCGGCGGCGCGGCGCGCGCCCCGGCGCAGCGTCGGGCGCCGGCGAGCGCTTGCGCCATAGGGGCGGGCACCTCAATTCTGCCCGACCGGATCGCGTGCGAACGCCATTCACCCCGAGCGGACGCGGCGCAGCGTGAGGGGCAGATAAACCCCGGCACGGATCGTGGCGTACTTCATGAAGAAATCGCCCAGCGCCGAGCACAGCCCGACCAGCGCCAGCACCCCGAGCCCGAGCGGCGCGAGCTGGCCGCTGACCAGTGCCGCCGGGACCAAAATGCCGATGAGGAGCGTGCCGCCGTAGAAGACCAGGGCGAGGCGCCCGGCCAGGAGCTCGCGAACCGACCGCCGCGCGGCCACGTTGCCGCCGGCCAGCGCTCCCTGCAGTTCGAGCGCGAACAGGACGATCACCACGGCGGTGACCCCGATCCAGATCTTGACCAGGGCCGCGAGCACGTCGTTGCCGGGCGGGCCGAGCACCGCCATCTCCACCAGCAGCGCGGCGGCTCCCCCGCGCAGCGCGTAGGTCATGTAGAGGACGGGATGGAGCGGCGAGCCCCAGAACGGAATGCCCTTCGAGGCCGTATAGACGAACCCCATGTAGACGATGAGGATCACCATGCCGGCGCCCGCCATCGCCCAGCCGATCCATGCCAGCGTGGAATCGGCGCTCCAGGGCCACGCGGCGAGCACGAGCGGGGGCAGATAGAGCGCGGCTCCCACCAAGAACAGGGTGAGGCCGGCAAACCCGCGCGAAATCCATGCCGTGCGCATGTGGCGCGCCATCTTCCAGAAGCGCTCCGGACGGCCGAGAAACGCCAGATGGGCAACTCCGCCGAGGCCTGCGAGCACGAAGCCTGCGAGGAGACCGGGCAGATAGGCGAACAGCAATCCGAACAGCCAGGCGCCCGCTGCCACGCCGACCAGGAAATGGCCGACCACCAGGAATACGCCGCGGCCTTCGCCCCATTCGCGCTGCGGGCGAAAATCCTGCCGCAGGTCGTCAATGAGCCGCTCGTATTTGGCACTCATCCCGTTCATGGTGCGATCCTCATGGCGGCAGGTAGTAGACCGAGGGACCCGTGCCGACTTCGGGATGCAAGGTGAATCCGCCGCGTTCCTTGATGAGCCGCGACACGTCGCTGACGGGATCGTCGAGATCGCCGAACACGCGGGCAATCGTCGGGCAATTGGCGACGCAGGCCGGCGGCTTGCCGGAACGCACGCGATCACGGCAGAAATTGCACTTCATCACCACGTTCGGCTCGTGGCGCGCGCTGCGCGCCTGCTCGTAGGCGGTCATGCCTTGCGAATAGTACTGCGGCGGCTGGTCGTTGAAATAGCGATTGGTGTAGGGACACGCCATCATGCAGGAACGGCAGCCGACGCACAGGTCGTGATCGATGTCGACGATGCCGTCGTCCTCCCACTTGAAGCTCGCTCCGGTGGGGCAGGCTTCGACGCAGGGCGGGTCCTCGCAGTGGTTGCACAGCACCGGCAGCGCGAGCTGGCGCACGGTCGGGTACTTGCCCTCCTCGTGCTTGAGCACGCGCGCGAAAAACACCCCCGGCGGCGTGCCATGCTCGGCCTTGCACGCAAGCTGGCATCCGTAGCAGCCGATGCAGCGCTTGAGGTCGATCACCATGCCCCATTTCATGACACGTCCTCCGCCGGAAGGACCCGCACCTTGACGCACAGATCAAGGTTGTTGTTCGTCGGAGCGATGTGTTCCCAATCGATGTCCAGAAGGTCGTTGAAGAACACCCCCTTGCCCTTGGCGACCGGCATCCCGTCGCTCCAGTGACCACACATCGCCGCAATCCCGACGCCCTCGGGATGAATGCCCTCGGTGAGCTTCAAGCGGCCTTTGACCCTGCGCCCGGTCTCGCTCTCGACCCACACGAGCGCGCCGTCGGCGAGCCCTCTCTTTTCGGCCTCGGCCGCGTTGATGGCGATCGTGTACGAAAACGGATCGAGCCGCGCCGCCTCGTCAAGCCAGGGGTTCTCCATGGTGTAGCTGTTGGTATGCACGACATCGCGGTAGTAGAAGGCGTAGAAATCGAACCCCGGCTTGTCGCAGCAATGCGAGCGACAAGGCAGGAAGTTCGGCAGCGGCTCGTAGTATTCCATCGGGATCTTGATGCCGCGCGGCTCGGTGATCGCTGCGATCTTTTCGCCGACCGGCTTCAGGAACTCCCAGTAGATGGGAACGCGCACGTCGACGAACGGCCGCCAATAGACCTCCTCCGGCTTCTTCTTCCACTTGATCAGGCCGTGGGTCTTGAACCAGTCGAGGCCGCGCTCGGGGCCGAAGACGTTCTTCAGGTCGATGTCGCAGATCTGCTCGTGGGTGTAAGGCGTGTCGCCGACCAGCCGATAGGGCGCCTGCAGGTTGAGCGAGGCGTTGTAGGCGACATTGTAATCGGCGCGAAATCCCACGCGGTCCACGATGTCGAGCAAAACTTGCGTGAAGTTGCGCTGCTCGCCGTCAGGCGGCAAAACCGGCTGGCGCATCGGCCAGCACCATTCGCCCATCCCTGCCGGCAGGCTGAAGATGAAGGGAAAGTTCGCGCGCGAATCGACCGACTGCAGATAGCTGCAATCCGGCAGGACGATATCGGCGAAATTCGACGTTTCGGTGAGAAACAGGTCGAATGACACCATGAATTTGTATTTCGCCAGCGAGGCCGCGACGGCGTCCTTGTTGGCGATGCTCATCACCAGATTGGCGCCGAAGTTGATCATCACTTCGGGGCGGTACGGGACATCCAACTGCGCCCACCACTCCTCGCGATCGGTGGAGTCGAGGAACGGGGATGTCATGCCGAGCACGAACAGGTCTTGCAGCCCGAGATTTTGCGGCAGCCGCGGCTCCCCGATCGGATAGGGATAGTGGTAACCCATCCACATCCCGGTCACCATCAGCCCATCCGGGCCGGCGGTCGGGATGTAGCGCAGCTTGCCGGTCTCGGGATGGCCGTGGCAGACCGGGTTGAAGCCGAGGCATCCGCCGACGACATCGGCGGCGCCGACCAGGTGATTGAGCAGGTCGACGGCGTAGAAATTGTAGAGCGAGTTCATGTGCCCCTGCGCGCCGCGGAAGGCGATGGCCGCCACCGGTCGGTAGGGCAGTGTGACGCCTTCGACCACGATGGTCGAACCGATGCGCGCTTCGGTGCCGAACTCCTTGCCCAGGCGGTGCACCGTCGCCGCCGGTATCCCGGAGACCTTCTCAGCCCACTCGGGCGTGAACTGGCGCAAATGCTCGCGCAGGCAGGCGAACGCCGGACGACAGGCAATCCCATCGACCCTGAAATCGCCTTCCAGCGCCGCGTCTGCGGCCGCCACTTCGTCGAAGCGGCGCGCTCGGCCGGCGCGCGTGTCCCACACGAGCGGCTGCTTGCTGTCGGGATCGCGCACGTAGAGCTTGTCCGGGCCGATCAGATAGGGCGCGTTGGTCTTGGCCTGCAGATAGGGGCCATCGTAGATGCCGAGGTCGTTGACCATGACGTTGGCCATACCGAGCGCGAGCGCGGCATCGGTGCCCACGCGCAACGGCACCCACTCGGTGGCCTTGGCGGCGGCGAAATTGCAGAACGGATCGACCACCACCATCTTCATGCCGCGCACGCGCGCGTCGGCCGCCTTGCCCATGTTGGAACACGAGGCGTGGCCGGCGGAGTGCCCCTTGGAGGCGCCGAAAAAGATCGAGTAATTGCAGTATTCGAAGTCGGGCACGATCGACCACGACGCGTGCATGATCCCGCTGATGAGGTGAGCGCCGTTGCCGCAGTGCTGGCCGCCGCCCGACACCGAGAAGTTCGGCGTGCCGAAGGCGGCGGCGAAAACCTGCAGCGGGATTCGACTGGCGGTGACCGTGGTGGTGCGCTGCACCACCAGCTTGCGCGAATCCTCGGCGCGCACCTTGCGCAGCACGGCGCTGATCTCGTCGAGCGCCTCGTCCCAGGTGATTTCCTTCCAGCGCGGGTCCTCGTTCAGCCCCTTGTTCGGATTGGTGCGGCGCAGCGGTCGCGTGAGGCGGTTGGGATCGTAATGGCTCATCAGGCCGCTGATGCCCTTGCCGCACAGACGACCTTTGCCCACCACGCTATCGGGGTTGCCCTCGATCTTCACCACCACGCCATCGACGCGGTGGGCGAGGATCGAGCAGGTGCCGTAACAGAGCGCGCAGCTTGACGGAACCCAGACATCGTCCTTCGGGGCCAGGACCTCGTCTCTTGTGCCGGCATCGACACGCAGGGGCGTCATCACGTTCATTGCTGTCCTCCTGCCTTATCGTGTGAGCATGACCCCATCCGAAAACCGCTTCCCACTTTTCGGGATCATGCTTTAGCCTGCTCAGCCGCCCTCCGGGGCGATCAGCAGGATCATTTCGATCTCGGTTGGCTGTGATGATGAGTCGAGAACCGTTTGCAGGTCGTCGACGGGCACGCCGTCCACAAATAGCCGGCAGTAGCGGCGCTTGATGCCCGCCTCGTCGAGCACGCGGACGCGGAACGGCTC
>Ga0209521_10005389_pt1 | contig 10111 bp, 10 predicted proteins | sample Rifsed19ft4_FD_184016 | JGI IMG/M metagenome (GOLD analysis project Ga0209521, IMG submission 184016) | Soil microbial communities from Rifle, Colorado, USA - sediment 19ft 4 (version 2) | ecosystem: Environmental > Terrestrial > Deep subsurface > Rock core/Sediment | place: Rifle, Colorado... | reverse complement strand
GGCGAGCCGTATTTCCTCGAGGCCAATCCACTTGCCGGCCTCAATCCGTGGCACTCCGACCTGCCGATCCTCGCCGCGCAGAACGGAATCGAATTCGTGACGCTGATCGGCATGATCCTCGATGCCGGTCTCGCCCGTTACGGGCTTCCCCCGCTCGATGCCGATCTCCGGCGGAAAAGTGCCTGATGGCAGGGACGGCAGGCTTCATCTCCGTCCTGCATGCGGCCACGGAAAGCCGCCCCGACGAAATCGATACGATCGTTACCGCCAAGGCCGTGGCGGGGGCGCTTTCGCGCCTCGGCTTCGCCACCGAGATCATCGGGCTCGCTCCCGACCTCAGAGGCATCGATGCGCTGCCCCCGCGCCGGCCGCTTCTCGTCTTCAACCTGGTCGATGCCGTGGGAGGCAACTGCCGGCTCGCGCCGATGGTGCCAGCGCGGCTCGATGCGCTTGGACTTGCCTACACTGGGGCCGGGACGAGCGCCTGGCTCGACACGCTCTCCAAGATCGGCACCAAGCTGAAGCTCGCGCATGCCGGCTTGCCCACGCCGGACTGGTCGGAGGACGGGACGGGCCTCGATCCGGAGGCAAAGGTCATCGTCAAGCCGATATGGGAGCATGGCTCGCTCGGCATCGATCCCGCCTCGGTGATGCTTGGGTCCGATGCAGCGCGCGCCATCGTCGAACGCACGCTCCGCTGGAACACCGAGCATTTCGCGGAATCCTATGTCGATGGCCGCGAGTTCGCCGCCGCCATGATGGAGGGGCCAAACGGGGTCGAGGTGCTGCCGCTCCGCGAAACGATCTTCCAGGGCTTCGCTGAAGGCCAGCCGCTGATCACCGATTACGACGCCAAATGGACGCCCGGCAGCCAGGCCTATAACGGCACGCCGCGCCGCTTCGGCATCGAGCGGGAGGAGCCTGCGCTCGCGGCGGCACTGACGCGCCTCGCGTTGGCCTGCTGGGACTTGTTCGGGCTTGACGGCTATGCGCGTGTCGACTTCCGCGTCGATGAAACGGGCGCGCCGTTCATCCTCGAGGTCAACATGAATCCTTGTCTTGGCCTCGACGCGGGCTTTGCCGCTTCGGCGCTTGAGGCCGGGCTGTCCTATGAGGGCCTGATCGGGCGGATCGTCGAGGCCTCGCTTGGCCGCTTGCAAGCCACCGCCTGACGTGCTTCGCATCTAGACCATGCTCCGCATCCGCAAAGTGGCCGACGCCACGACGGCGGTGAACCGCGCTGCCATCGAGGCGGCGCAGAAGATCATGCGCGAGCAGTTTTCGGCGATGCCCGATTACGACATCGCCAAGCTGCCCGAGCAGCTCGCCAACCCGCTCAAGCATCGCTTCGTGTCGCGGCTGTTCGTGGCCGAGAATGCGCGCGACCAGACGCTCGGCGTGGCGCTGCTGTTGCACGCGCCGGATATCGGCTTTTCCTATCTTGAGCTCATCTCGACCGCGCTTGGCCGCACCGGGAGGGGCATCGGCGCCACGCTCTATGAGCGGGTGCGCGAGGAGGCGCGCGCGCTCGGCACCCAGCTCTATTTCGAAAGCCTGCCGGACGAACCCCTGCTCAGCCCCAATGCCGAGATCAGGGCCGGCAACGCCGCCCGGCTCAAATTCTACGAACGCTACGGCGCGCGGCCGATCGTCAATACCGCCTATGAAACGCCGGTGAAGCCCGGAACAACCGACCCGCCTTATCTCCTGCTCGATCCGCTCGGCTCGAACGATTTGCCGAGCCGCGACCAGGTGAAAAAAATCGTGCGCGCCATCCTCGAGCGAAAATATGGCTGCCCGGCGGAATATGTGCAGATGGTGGTCGACTCTATCGGGGACGATCCCGTTCGCCTGCGTGAGCCCCGCTACACCAAGTCGCGACGAGCGCTGAAGGGTGAGGCGCGCGCCGCATCGGAGCCGCGCATCGCGCTCGTGCTCAATGACGACCACACCATCCACCATGTGCAGGAGAGGGGCTATGTGGAGGCGCCGGTGCGTATCCGCTCCATCCTCTCCGAGCTCGACGCCTCGGGCCTGTTCGCGAAGATCCCGGCGAAGCGCTTTTCCGACCGGCATATCCGCGCCGTGCACGACGGGCGGCTCGTCGATTACATCCGCAAGGCCTGCCTGCTGGCGGGCCCGAAGAAGTCGATCTACCCTTACGTCTTCCCGACGCGCAATCCGGCGCGGGCGCCCAAGGACGAGACGGTGCTCGCCGGCTATTACTGCATCGACACCTTCACGCCGCTCAATCAGAACGCCTATTTGGCGGCACGCTCGGCGGTCGACTGCGCGCTGACGGCCGCCGAGAAGGTGCTCGAAGGTACAGATCTCGCTTACGCTTTGGTGCGGCCTCCCGGCCATCACGCCGAGACGCGCACCTTCGGCGGCTTCTGCTATTTCAACAACGGCGCCATCGCGGCGAACCTGCTGTCGCGCTACGGCAAGGTCGCCATGCTCGACATCGACTACCACCACGGCAACGGCCAGCAGGAGATCTTCTATAACCGCGCCGACGTGCTCACCGTCTCGATCCACGGCCATCCGAGCTTCGCCTATCCCTATTTTTCCGGCTTCCGCGACGAGACCGGCACCGGCGCCGGCGCCGGCTACAATCTCAACATCCCGTTACCCGAGCACATCACGCCCGAGCAGCATCGCAACGCCGTGGCGGAAGGGTTGCGGCGTATCAGGCGGTTCGCGCCGGCCTTTCTGGTGGTGTGCGCAGGCTTCGATACCGCGCGCGGCGATCCCACGGGCACGTGGCCGAACCGGGCTAAGGATTTTGAGCAGCTCGGCCGCATGATCGGCGAGCAGGGCTACTCAACGCTCGTGGTGCAGGAGGGGGGCTATCGGGTGCGGACGCTCGGGACCAATGTGCGGAGCTTCTTCAACGGGCTCGTGATCGGGCAGGGATCGGCGCGGCAGGTGGCGCCGGCGCTCAACCGGAGCGCCGGGCTTGCCAGAAGCGGCCACCGCAACGGGCTCGAGTGGCGAAGCGCGGCGATGGCCGACGACGTGGGGCGCGTGCGCTCGCTGGTGGCGAGCACCGGCTTCTTCAACGCGGCCGAGGTCGAGGTCGCGGCAGACCTGGTGACCGAGCGCCTCACCAAAGGCATCCGCTCGGGCTATCATTTCGTGCTGGCCGAGCGCGGCTCGAGCCTCGTGGCCTATGCGTGCTACGGGCCGATCGAAGGCACGCAGGGCTCGTTCGACCTTTATTGGATCGCCGTGTCGCCCGAGGAGCAGAGGCGAGGGCTCGGCGCCCAAGTCTATGCCCGCGCCGAAGCGGCCATGCGCAAAGCGGGCGCCAAGCACGTCTATGCCGATACCTCCTCGTCGGACCGCTATGCCGGCACGCGCGGCTTCTACCAGCGCATGGGCTTCCATGAGGAGGCGCGGCTGGCCGATTTCTACGGGCCTGGCGACGGAAAGATCATCTATGTGAAGGACCTTGGGGCTGAGCCCCAGGCGAGTCGTCATCCCGGCGGAAGCCGGGACCCAGAGTCAAGGTCTCCAACCTAAATTCAGAATCGTCATGCCCGGCCGAAGTGCCGGGCATCCACGAATTTGAATCCACAAATGAAAACGTGGATGGCCGGGCCTTCGCCCGCCGAAGCGATGGCTGGTAGGTCAGGCCATTAGGCTTCGGCCCGCGTAGGCGGGACAAGCCCGGCCATGACGAGGAGTGATTTTCAGACGTAGGAGAACTAGCTGGTTTGGCGTGACGGCTTTCTCCGCTCGACGAGAGCGAGCAGGCCTTGAAGGTCGAGGAAGCGTGCAGTCTGCCTGCAATAGTCGCGATAGGGCGCGCCATAGAGCCGCTTCAGCCAATCCTCTTCGACCAGCGCCATCATGACATAGGCTCCGATCATCACCGTGGACATGGCAATGGTCAGCAGCGAGTTGGCGCCGATGGACAGGCCGACAAGCCCGACGATCGACGCCGTATATTGCGGGTTGCGGCTGAAGCGGTAGAGCCCGCCCGTCACCAGGCCGTCGGCTCCGCAATAGGTGTTGCCGAGGCCGAGATTGAAATAGCCGCAGACGGTGATGAAGAGGCCGATCAGGCCGAGCGGCACGCCGGGAATGAAGCGGGTCCAATCGAGCAAGGGCGTGCTGTTCCAGTCGAGCACGGCGACGACGAAGGTCAGAACCATGCCGCCCCGAAACAATCCCCAAAAGGTCAGGCTCTGCCAGCTGCCGGGCTCGGGCGTCGGCCAGATGCGGAAGGGCGGAGCGAGCAGAGTGCGCAGCAGGAGAAGATCCAGCGTGACGCCGGCGGCGAGACCTGCTGCGAAGACCAAACTGGTGAAGGACAAATCGATCATGGCGCGCGGGCAAAAAAGCAGATTCGTTTTGCAGATTTGCGACAGTGAGCTGACGGTTCTGTGGCGCTAGCGCTGTGGCCTCCTAGATCTTCTGATTGTACTCGCCCACCTCGGGCTGCTTGGCGAGCTCGGCGTCGATCTCGGCGAAGATCGCCCGCATATTCGCCTCGGAGGTCGGGCTCTCCACCACGACGACGAGCTCGGGCTTGTTGGATGAGGCGCGCACCAGGCCCCAGGTGCCGTCCTCGAGCACGATCCTGATGCCGTTGACGGTGATGAGCTCGCGGATTTTCTGCCCGGCGAGCTTCCCGCCATTGGCAGCGACTTTCTTGAAATGGTCGACCACACGGTCAACGACCGCGTATTTCAGCTCGTCGTCGCAATGCGGCGACATGGTGGGCGACTGCCAAGTGCGCGGCAGCGCCCGCTGCAAATCGGCCAGTGATTTGCCGGGGTTGCGGTCGAGCATGTCGAGCACCGCGAGCGCCGCCACAAGGCCGTCATCATAGCCCCGGCCGAGCGGCGGGTTGAAGAAGAAATGTCCGGACTTCTCGAAGCCGACCAGCGCGCCGGTCTCGTGACTGTAGCGCTTGATGTAGGAATGGCCGGTTTTCCAGAACAGCGTCTTGGCGCCGTGCTGCTTGAGCACCGGATCGGTGAGGAAGAGGCCGGTGGACTTGACGTCGGCGACGAACAGCGCGCCCTTGTTGCGGGCGGCGATGTCGCGGGCGAGCATCACGCCGACCTTGTCGGCGAAGATCGCCTCGCCCTCGTTGTCGACCACCCCGCAGCGGTCGCCGTCGCCGTCGAAGGCGAGCCCGAGATCGGCCTTATGCTCAAGCACGGCATCGCGCGTGGCGTTCAGCATGGAGAGGTCTTCGGGATTCGGATTGTGCGCGGGGAAGGTGTAGTCGAGCTCGCAGTTAAGCGGAATGACGGTGCAGCCGAGCTCGGCGAGGACGCGTGGCGCGAAAGCCCCCGCCGTGCCGTTGCCGCAGGAGACGACCACCTTCAAGGGGCGCAGCAATTTCGGCCGCGCCAGAAGATCGGCCATGTAGCGCTCGGCCATGTCGGGCACGAAGATGTAGCGCCCGCCCTCATTCTGCGGAGCGAACTTCGCCTTCAGCACGATCTCTTTCAGCGCGGTCATGTCGTCGGGGGCGAAGGTCAGCGGCCGCTCCATCCCCATCTTGATGCCAGTCCAGCCATTGTCGTTATGGCTGGCGGTGACCATGGCGACGCCTTCGACTTCGAGCGCGAACTGAGCGAAATAGGCCGTGGGCGAGAGCGCGAGCCCGATGTCATGCACCTCGGCGCCGCCGGCGAGCAGGCCGGTCATCAGCGCTTCCTTGATCGCCGCCGAATAGGAGCGGTAGTCGTGGCCGACCACGACACGCACCGGCACGCCGCGCGCGCGCATCAGGGTGGCAAGGCCAAGGCCGACGGCTTCGAGCCCGAGCAGATTGATCTCATCGGGATAGCGCCAGCGCGCATCGTACTCGCGAAATCCGGTGGCCTTGACGAAGGGCAGGCGCTCGAATTCGGCGGTATTGGGAACGAGGTCTTGGCGCGGCTTGGGAAACATGCGTCCTCTCTAGGCGATTTTCGTCTGCGGACCAACAGCGAGTGGCGCGGCGAGGTTCCCCGCAAGACCTCTATTGGACGAGGATGAGCTCGCTTCCTTGCATCTGGAAGCTTTTTAGCCGGCCCAAGAAGCTCATGCCGAGGAGGTTGGTGGCAAGCGCGCCCTTCTCGGCGACGAGGGCGGGAACGTCGCGGACCGTGATGTCCTCCACGCGCACGCGGCCCAGTGTGACCGGCGCCACGCGGGAGACGCCGTTGGCCGTCTCGACGCGTCCCGAGAAATCGAGCCCCTGCGGCGACAGGCCGAGCCGTGCGGCATCCTCATAGGTGAGAACCACGAGCGTGGCGCCGGTATCGGCCATGAAGGTCGCCGGGCGATTGTTGACGGCGGCATCGAACACGAAGTGCCCGCGCTGGTCGGCCTTGAGCCGCACCTCACCGCCGAAGCCCGCGGAGTTCGCCCCATTGCCCTCCGCCCGCTCGGCGATCGACGGCGCGCTTCCGGCGCCGGGGCCAAAGGCTTGCTTGAGATCGTCGAAGAAATAGAACAAGGCGAAGCCGGCGAGCGCCACGGCTCCCCACACGAACGCCTCGCGCAGCACATGTTTGGCGGCCGAACTCATCAATTTCGCGCTCCGGAAAACAGCGGGATTGCGCGACCTAGTTTAAGCATGATCTTTTCGGAAAACTGGTTCCCACTTTTCCGGATCATGCTTTAGCCGCGCAGCGTCAGGAAATCGCCGGAAAATTCATAGGAGCGCAGGCGGCTTAAGAAACTCATACCGAGCAGGCTCTGGGTCAGCGCGCCCGGCTGGGCGACGAGCGCATCCACCTTTTTCCGGTCGAGCGGGCCGACGGCGACCTCATCGAGGCGCACCCGCGCCGCTATGGTGCGGCCATTGGCGGTGATCACCGGCACCCGATAGGTGAGGCGGCTCACATCGATGCCGGCCTTCTCCGCATCCTCGGGCTTAAGCACGATGGTCGAGGCGCCGGTATCGACGATCATCGAGATCGATGTCCCGTTGATCTTCACGGCGGCGGTGAAATGGCCGTCGAGCCGCTTCCTGATGCGCACTTCCGTCACGCCGCCCGTGCTCTGCTCGACGGTCATGGCGCTGCCGGGCAGAAGCTCGCCCACGACGCGCGCCGCGATCGGCATCAGCTCCTCTTTGTAGGCATAGAGCGTCACGAGGCCGAGACCGAGCGCGAGCCAGGTCACCGCGTCGCGCGTCATCGAGCCGATGCGCCCGCGATAGCTGCCCAACATGCCGCCGCCGACGAAGACGGCAAGCGCGAGGAGAAGCGCCACATAGCCGAAGGTATCGCTGTCGAGCCCCGCGATCATGCCGGACTCGTTCGAAACGAGGAGCATGGCGGCAAGCGCCAGAATGAACAGGGCAACCCAGGTCGTCACGCGTTTAGCCTTTCGCCTCCTCGAGACACTCCTTGCGGGCCTGGAGCGCAGCCATGACGGCACGCCGCTCGGACTCGCTCATCGCCGACCAGCGGGCGATCTCGTCGATGGTGCGCCCGCAGCCGACGCACAGCCCCGTCTTGCTGTCGAGCAGACAGATATTGATGCAAGGAGTCTCCAAGGAAATTTGGCCCGGCTGATGGTCCCTGAGACCTATGTAGGCGCTGCCGCGGCTCCGAGCAATCGCGTGCTGGAAGGGGATTTGCTGTGCTGCCTCTTGCTCCATCCCTCCCCGCGAGCCATCGGTGCTTACTGGATCGCCGGGTCAAGCCCGGCGATGACAAGATAATTGTTACCGCAAGGCTCGGGCGCGCGGGGCAGGCATCCGCTTGCGCGGGAAGGTGATGACGACCTCGCTGCCGTAGCGTGGCTTGCTCTTCAGCTCCAAAGACCCGTCAATACTTGCTGCCGCCCTGCGTTCCACCCGGCGTTGCCGAAGCATTGGCTAGGCAGTTGGCAATGAAGGCTTCCTTTTCGGGAGCAGTCAGAATTGGCAGTTGCCTGTCCGCCGCCCGCTCGCAGGCCCGTCTTGCTTCTTCTGAGACAGCCGAAGCCGGGGTCATCAGCGCGGCTAAAGCCAGAAAAGCGACGCCGATCGTCACAAATTTCCGTTTCATCTGAGCTTTCCTCTCCCTAGTGGCGGACGCCATCGATCTCCATGCCCTGAGGGCCTCAAAATTCTCCACCGACAAGTCTACAATAAAAGCGCGTGTGCTTCCCGCCAACAATTACACTCAATTGTCGGCATAGACCTCGACCACCTGCATCATGCCGAGGTCCTCATGGTTCATCATGTGGCAGTGGAGCATGAATTTGCCGGTGAAATCGAGGAAGCGCGAGCGGAAGGTGATGCTGCCATTGCGCGGGACAATCGCCGTGTCCAACCAGATTGGCTCAGCCAACGGATCGCCATTGATCTTGGTCAGCAACATATCGTTGGTGTGAATGTGGAAGACGTGATCGTCCGTGTTCTCGTTGACGATCGTCCATTCCTCCACGGCGCCGAGGCGAACGCGCTGATCGACCCGATCGGGATCGAAGGTCTTGCCGTCGATCATGAACCTGAACTTCTGCCATTCCATCGTCCCGGGACTCGTCACTGAGAATGTGAGCACGCGGGTCCCGGTGATCTCCGCATCGCCAATGAGCTTCTCCGGCGGAGTTGGAAGCTTGGTGGGCAGGCTCATCGGCAGCGGATCGCCTTCCACCACGAGGCGGGCGATTGGCCCAGTCGGGGAGGCATAGCCCTGATCGTAAGGGACAGCGCGCAACATGTAGCTTCCGGGCTTGCCCGCCTGCACCAAAACGTCGATCCGCTGCCCGGGCGCTATCAGCGTGGCATTCGGGTAGTCGGTGGGCTGATCAGGCTTGCGTGGAACGTTCAGGCCCATCCGCGCCAGCGGGATGCCGTCGCGGGCGACTGAATTCAGCGCGTGTCCTTCCAACTCCATGACGATGTCGTCTTGCCAGCCCGCGTGCAGGAGGCGCCAGTGCTGCACCTCGCCAGGCCGCATGGTGATGGTCGGTTCCCGTACGCCATTCACGGCTAGGAAGCGCGCGGCGTCTTCCGGGAAAAGCGTCCCGAAAATCCTCCACCGTGCCAAACTGGTCGAACACGGCCTCGGTCAGCACGAGCAAGCGCTCCTTCGCGGCAGCGATCTCGGGGACCTCGGCGAAATCGCCTTCGATGATCAGCGCGCCCACCGCGCCACTCGCGATTTGTACGTCGGCCGATCCATGCGCGTGCGGGTGATACCAATTGGTTCCGGGGATATGGTCGGAAGGAATGGCGATCTCGATGTCGTAGCTCTCGCCCGGCTCCATCATGCGCATGACATTGTCGGAGATGCCGCTCGGACTGACGTGCAATCCGTGGGAATGAAGATTGGTGTTGTTGAATTGATGCGGCAGCGAATGGTCGATCGGCGCGGGATCGCGGTTGGGAGGCATGTCATTGATGAGTTTGATGCGCAGCACGTCGCCCGGCTTCAAGCGCAGGGTCGGTCCGGGAACGGTGCCTTCGTAGGTCCGCACATAGAGCCGGTAGCCGCCAATATTCTTATAGGCGTATTGCATGCGTAACGTCGTGTTGAGCTCGCCGTGCGCGGAACGGCGAACCTCCGGCTCGACCAAGGGCGCTCCGGGCTTGAAGTCCTTTGACCCCTCAAAGTCATCGACCGGTTGGTGATCGTGCGCCGAAGCCGCGCTGCCAACAGAAACGGAGCCAGGGAGATTGGGAAGCAGCAATGCCGTACCGACGCCTAATCCCGTCCGCATGAAGCCGCGCCGCGAGAAACGCGAGCCAGATCGTCTGGAGCTCTCAGCCATTTTTTCCTCCCTAGCTCTATGCGCCGAGCTTCGGGCCAAAATCGGTAAGGGGGATGCTACCGCTTGCCAGCCCTGGCGTGCCAGGTGGCGCGCGCCCTCTCAGGCTGGATCTCGCGGGGCTCAGGGACGCGGGGCAAGGCCTCCATCACCCGCTTGCGCGGGAAAGTGACGATGACCTCGGTGCCGTAGCGCAGCTTGCTCTTCAGCTCGAAGGATCCATCGTGCAGCTCGGTCAAGCCCTTGGTGATGGGAAGGCCGAGCCCGGTGCCGCCTTCGGCCGTCTGATGGGCGAGCGAGCCCTGGCCAAAGCTCTTCAACACCCGCGGGATCTCGTTCTCGGCGATGCCCGGGCCGGTGTCCTTCACGCTTAAGAATTGGCCGCCGGTCGCGG
>Ga0209521_10005387_pt1 | contig 10113 bp, 7 predicted proteins | sample Rifsed19ft4_FD_184016 | JGI IMG/M metagenome (GOLD analysis project Ga0209521, IMG submission 184016) | Soil microbial communities from Rifle, Colorado, USA - sediment 19ft 4 (version 2) | ecosystem: Environmental > Terrestrial > Deep subsurface > Rock core/Sediment | place: Rifle, Colorado... | reverse complement strand
GCCCTTTTTTGGCTACTGGCAGGGATTTGGTGTCCTGGCCGGGCAAATTGTGATGATCATCGGCTTTGTGATGATGTCCCCGTTTTGGGCCGGTTTTGACTTAAAGAAATTATTTGCACGACGGCGAAAAAAACAATCGCCAAAAAAGAAAAAAAGCTTGCTGAAATAATAAAGAGCCTTTCCAACCGGAAAGGCTCTTATTTTTTGTGCTTGGGATTGGAATCTAGCCTTGTTCTGTTTGCAGCTTGCCCATCGCGGCCAGCATGGCTTCGTTGTTGTCGAATTTGAATTCGGGCAAGTTGAGCTCAGCAGCCCGTGCGGTTTCAAGGGCTTCCAGCTTGGTGAGGTCGGCCTTGCTCACCACCGGCTCTTTCAGTTCGCCGATCCTGGCGGTCAGGGCCTCAATGGCATCCTTCCCTTTGGGCGCCACCGTATCCAGGTAACTTAACACGGCTTGGGCTGCGTTGGTGCCGTCCTTGCGCGCCACGCCCACCAGGCCGGAGCTGGCTTCGCGGGCCCAGCCGGCTAGGAAAACTCCGGCCAGCGGCTGCTTCAATTCGGGATTGTAGGCTTCATAGGAAACGTCGTTCACTGGGAAGCGTGGTTGCGGGTTCTTGGCAAAGTCGCCCCATTTGTCCAAAGGCAATCCCAGGCTGGCGTCCACCCGGTCTCCGATGCAGAACACTACATTGTCGCAAGGGATATCGTGGAAAGTGCCCTGGTCGATCGCCTTGGTTTGGCCGGAAGGGCTGGCCACCAGGGTGGTGTCTTCCACTTCAATGCCGCGCACCTGGCCGCGTCCATCGGTCAGGATGCGCTTGGGGGAGACCAGGAATTCCAGACTGAAGCGCGTATCGGAAACCGGTTCCTCGGCGTGCTCCAGTGCCGACAGGATGAAATCCTTGGCAGCCTCCGGGTCCTGGCCCGCAGCCCGCATCACCGCTGCGCTGCGCTCAAATTCGGCGTTAAGTGCCTCCAGGTCCAGGTTGCGCGCCACGGTTTCCATTTCTTTCTTGGAGAATTTCACATCGCCGGGGCCGCGGCGGGCGATGGCGATCACTTCTTCCACCTTGACCGTGCGCACCAGCCAACGGGCGATATCCAGCATCACGTTGCCGACGCCGATGCACACCACGCGCTTGCCAAAGGGGAAACTTTGTTGGCTGAAGGGGGGCAGGCGGTTGTAGTGATAGACCAGGTCCTTGGCGTGGTAGACGCCGGGCTCATCCTCGCCGGGTATTCCCACTCGCTTGGTGCCCTGGGCGCCCACGGTGAACAGAATGGCATCGAAGCCCATGGCTTGCAGGTCGGTCAGGCTGATCTCGTCGTCCAGGCTGATTGGCAGGTTGCCGAAATAGTCCAGATTGGGTAGCTCGAGGATCTGGCGGAACTGGCGGCGCAGCCCGTCCTTCATTTTGAACTTGCTTGGATAGATGCCGTATTCCGCCAGGCCGCCCGCCTTAATATCGCGGTTGAGCAGCACCACCTGCACGCCGGCCATCGCCAGTTCGCGCGCTGCGAACAGGCCGGCTGGGCCGGCTCCCACCACGGCAACCCTAGTTGTGGAAAGATTTTTTTCGACCATCTTAACTAATTAACCTCGGCATTCTATCCTATATGCTGGAGTGTGAGTCTAAGCAGAGTGTCAGAACCGCCGCCCGGGCGTCTTGTTTCCCAAAGCCAGACCGCTGTGCTATAGTTTGTGACGTTTTCCCAGGCGAAACAAGGTATGGATGTCCTAAAAACAACACTGCCCAATGGGCTCAAAGTCCTGCTCAAGGAGATTCACACGACCCCCATCATCAGCCACTGGCTGTGGGTTCGGGTGGGCTCGCGGGATGAAGGCCCCGGGCTAAGTGGAGTGTCCCATTGGGTGGAACATATGCAATTCAAGGGGACGCCGCTTTTCCCGGCCGGACGTCTGGACAAGGATATTTCCCGGGATGGCGGGTTTTGGAACGCCATGACCTATATCGATTGGACTGCCTATTTCGAAACCATGCCGGCCGATAAGATCGACCTGGCCTTGCGCCTGGAGGCTGACCGCTCGGTGAACAGCACCTTCGACCCGCAAGAGGTCGAAGCCGAACGCACCGTGATCATTTCCGAGCGGCAGGGCAACGAGAATAGCCCCATGTTCTTGCTGGACGAGGATGTCCAGGAGGCCGCCTTTCAGAAGCATGCCTACCAGCATGAAGTGATCGGCCACTTGGCAGATCTGCAAACCATCACCCGCGACGATTTATATAACCATTACCGGCACTTTTATGTGCCTAACAACGCCGTCTTGGCCGTGGCAGGCGATTTCGAGTGCCAGCGCATGCTTGACCGGCTGCGCCAGCTCTACGAGCCCATCCCCGCCGGTCCCACGCCGCCGCGCCCAGCCGTGGAGGAGCCCCCGCCAGCAGAAGAGCGCCGCGTGGTCACCAAGGGGCCCGGCGAAACGGTTTTCGTCAAGGCAGCCTATCGTTCCGTGCCCGCCACTCATCCGGATTTCTCCGCGCTGACCGTGGCCGACAGCCTGCTGGCCGGCCCCAGCAATCTCAACATGTTCAGTGGCGGTATTTCGAATAAGACTTCGCGGCTCTACCGCCGTTTGGTGGATAGAGATTTGGCCGTGGGGGTCAGCGGCGGCTTGCAGGCCACTATCGACCCCTTTCTCTACGACCTCACTATGGTGGTGCACCCCGCCCGCAAAGCCGAAGAGGCGGTTGCCGCCCTGGATGAAGAGCTGGCCCGCCTGCAGGACAGCCCGCCGAAGCCTGAAGAACTGGCCCGCGCCGTGAAGCAGGCGCAGGCGTTGTTCGCCTATGGCAGCGAGAGCATCACCAATCAGGCTTTCTGGTTGGGTTTTGCGGAGATCTTTGATGACTACGCCTGGTTCGAAACTTATTTGGAACGCCTGGCCGCCGTGACCCCCAACGACGTGCAGCGCGTCGCCCAGATCTACCTGCGCCCGCAGCGGCGCGTGTTGGGCATCTACCAGCCGGATGGCCGGCCCGAAAGCGGCGACGCATGAGCGCCAAAGCCGCCTTGTCGCTCTCGTCCATCCCGGGCGCAGACGACATTACCCGCGTCACGCTTCAGAACGGCATTGTCGTGCTGGTGCGCGAAAATCCCAACAGCCTTTCGGTGACTCTGCGCGGTTACCTGCCTGCCGGCAGCCTGCTGGATCCAGACGATAAATTGGGCTTGGCTGATTTTGTAGCCGATGGGTTATTGCGCGGCACCGCCAAACGCGAGTTCCAGGCAATTTACGATGCGCTGGAATCCATTGGCGCCAATTTTGGCTTCAGCAGCGGGACCCATACCGTGGGGTTTGGCGGCAAATCATTGGCCGAGGACCTGCCTCTCTTGCTGGATGTCTTGAACGAAGGTTTGCGCGCCCCTGTGTTCCCCAGCGATCAGGTGGAAAAATTGCGCGCCCAATTGCTCACCGGTCTCGCCTTGCGCGCCCAGGATACCCGCGACATGGCCTCCTTGCTTTTCGATGAACTGGTCTATCGCCAACATCCCTATAGTCGGCCCGAGGAAGGCCACCCTGAAACTGTGGGAGCCATTACTCTTGATGACCTGGTCGCCTTCCATCGCACCGTCTATGGGCCGCGCGGCATGGTGCTGGCCGTGGTGGGCGGCATTAAAGCCGAGCAGGCTGTGGACCTGGTGCGTGCCGTTCTCGAAGATTGGACCAACGCTGCGCAGGTCCCCAGCCCTGAGCTGCCGCCCTGGGAGGCGCTGCCCGAACGCGTTTACAAGCGCCACGCCATCCCCGGCAAGAGCCAATCCGATTTGATCGTTGGCACCGCCGGGCCGCCGCGTTCCGCCCCGGATTTCATGGCGGCCAACCTGGGCAACAGCATTCTGGGCCGCTTTGGCCTGATGGGGCGCGTGGGGGATGCGGTCCGCGAAAAAGCCGGCTTGGCCTATTATGCTTACAGCAACCTTTCTGGTGGCACCGGGCCGGGCGCCTGGGATCTCGCCGCCGGGGTGAACCCGGCCAACGAGAAGAAAGCCATCGACTTGATCTTCAAGGAGTTGGAGCGCTTCACCGCTGACTTGGTGGATGAGGAAGAATTGAGCGACAGCCAGTCCAATTTCATCGGCAGCATGCCCCTCTCGCTGGAAAGCAACGGCGGGGTGGCGGATGCCATGTTGAACATCGAGCGCTATCAACTCGGCCTGGATTATTATCGCCTCTATCCCAGGCTGGTGCAATCCGTCACCCGCGAGCAAGTCCGCGCCGCCGCCCGCTTCTACCTGCAGGTGGACAGGCTGGCTGTGGCCGTGGCCGGTCCGCCGCCAACTGAGGTTTGATGGCTCTCTTACTGACTGGCATCGACCTGATCGAAGTGCAGCGCCTGGAGCTGGCCATCCAGCACCACGGCGACCGCTTTCTGCGGCGCATCTTTACCCCAAAGGAACTGGAGCAGCTCAAGGGTAATTTGCCCTCGCTGGCCGCCCGTTTCGCCGGCAAGGAAGCCGTCGCCAAAGCCCTGGCCACCGGCATCGGCCCCGTGAGTTGGCTGGAGATCGAGATCCTGCGTGGCCCCGCCCGTGAGCCGCTGCTCACCCTCTACGGCGAGGCCAAACGCCTCGCCGAGCAACGCGGCGTGCAGCGCTGGGCCATCAGCCTCAGCCACACCCACCTGCACGCCATCGCCATGGTCGTGGCCAGCTGACGGAAATAAAAACACAATGCATCATTGTGTTTTTATTTCCGTCATTGCGAGCCCACGTAGTGGGCGTGGCAATCCCCTTACACCCCGTCAATGCGAGCCCGCTATTGCGGGTGCGTGATCCCTTCACACTTCCGTCATTGCGAGCACTTCGCTTCGCTCAGTGTAAACTCCGCGAAGCAATCTCCCTGCTACGTTAGAATACTTTGCACCGCAAAAACTTTTCCCACGCTTCCGTCATTGCGCACGAACGCAGTGAGCGACGTAAACTCTCCACACTTCCGTCATTGCAAACGAAGCGCAGCAATCCCCCTGCTGCTTTAAAAAATTTATGCGCTGCGAAACCCCGTGTCTTTTTGAACGAGAGGGTTAATCGTAGGCTGCCTTGTCGACGCGAAGAATCACTGAACCCTTCTTCTTTTTCGTCATTGCGAGCAGGCCGAAGGCCGGAGCCTGCCTTGAGCGAAGCGAATGGGTGGCAATCCGCTACTTCACATAAGACCCCATTGCCCTTTGTAGATCCGCTGTCCAACCCCTTGACACCGCTGCTCTCTAGCCCCCAACTGGCCCCGCTCCTGTTTTAATCAGCATTCAGAAATCAGAACTTGGCAATCAGCAATTAAAAAAGGGGGTTTTATGCCACCCAATCCCTGCGCCGCCCGCATCCTCAGCCAGGTAATCCAATTCGGTCACGAGCCCGATCCGCTGCCCGAATGGTCCACCATGTGTAACAACCCTGTGCGGAGCGGATATTACATATTACATGTTACATGTGTATAAACTAGGCGTCCTATCTTGGTTGGAAAGCAGGTTTATAATCCGCATTCCCAAACACCTTATAACCTCTCTGGAGTCCCGTGCGCATAATTCGTCTCGTCCTGCTCGGCTTGCTTGCCCTTATTGCCGTCCTGCTCATTGCGGTCTCGGCCTATATTTATCTGGCTATCGACGATTCCTTCCCTCAGACCGATGGGGAACTTCAGGTGCAAGGCTTGGACGGCCCTGTAGATATTTACCGCGACCAGGCCGGCATCCCCCACATCTTCGCCACCACCGAACACGACCTCTTCTTCGCTCAGGGGTATGTGCACGCCCAGGATCGCTTCTGGCAAATGGACTTCCAACGCCACGTAGGTGCCGGGCGCCTCTCTGAACTGCTGGGCTCCGCCACCCTGGATACCGACCTCTTCTTGCGCAGCGTGGGCTGGGAACGTGTCGCCCGCGCCGAGCTGGACTTGCTGGATGCTAAAAGTCTGGCCGCCTTGCAGTCTTACGCCGCTGGGGTCAACGCTTACCTGGCGGATCACACGGGCACGCAGCTCAGCCTGGAATATCTTTTCCTCGGGCTGATCAACCGCGGCTACCAGCCGGCCGCCTGGGAACCGCTCAATACCCTCACCTGGGCCAAGGCCATGGCCTGGGACTTGCGCGACAACATGGATGCCGAGATTGAGCGCTCCATCCTCTTGGCAGACCTGCCCGCCGACCGCATTGCCCAATTATTCCCCGGCTACGATGAGACCAAACCGGTCATCGTTCCGGATTTTGCCCCGCCTGCTCTCAGCGTGCAAAACCTGGACGCCTACTTCGACTATTCCCAGTTGCTTGCCGATCTGATGCGCTCCCTTTCCGTACGTGTCGCTGCCGCCGATGAATTGCTGGGTGGCGATCCCTTCGCAGAGCTCGGTTCCAACAGTTGGGTCATCTCCCCAGACCTCTCCAGCACCGGCGCACCGCTGCTGGCCAACGACCCGCACCTGGACGCCAGCCTGCCTTCCATCTGGTACCAGATTGGCCTGCATTGCTTGCCCAAGGGGCCGGATTGCTCCTATGAGACCGTTGGCGTTTCCTTCGTGGGCACGCCAGGTGTCGTCATCGGCCACAACGACCGCATCGCTTGGGGGCTTACCAACGTAGGCGCCGATGTCATGGATCTGTATGTCATCCTGGTCAATCCCCAGGATCCTAACCAGTATGAAATGAACGGGGCTTGGGTGGATATGCAAATTGTCGAAGAAGAAATCGAAGTGGCCGGTGGGGAAACGGTGAAGTTGCCGGTGCGCCTCACCCAATTCGGCCCCATCATCTCCGATGTATATGGCGATCTGGATGACTTCGACCAAACTTCCGGTTTGGGCTTGCCCGAGAACTATGAAATTGCCTTACGCTGGACTGCCTTGGAACCGGGCACTACGTTTCAATCTATCCTGAACATCAACCGCGCCCAAAACTTTGAAGAGTTTCGCGCTGCCGCCCGCCTCTTCATCGTGCCCTCGCAGAGCCTGCTGTATGCCGACGTGGACGGAAACATCGGCTACCAATTGCCTGGCCGTATTCCCTTGCGCCCGCTCGCCGATGGCCGCTACCCGGTCCCCGGCTGGGTGGATGATTACGATTGGCTTGGCTATATCGAATTCGATCAACTGCCCTACGCCTACAATCCGGATTCTGGGTTCATTGTGGCCGCCAATAACGCCGTGGTGGCCGGCGATTATCCCCATTGGATCGCCGACCAATGGGACTATGGCTACCGTGCCCAGCGCGTCGTCGATTTGCTGCAGGCCGCGGACGTGCCGATGGACATCCCCTACTACCAGCGCATGCAAGCCGATACGGTCAACTTGGGTGCCCTGGACCTGATTCCTTCCCTCGCAACCTTAGAGTTCCAGGACGCCGAGCTGGCCGGGCTGCGTGATCAGCTCTTGGCCTGGGACGGCAGCCAGACCCAGGATTCCAACATGGCCGCGCTCTTCAATATGTTCTGGATTGAGCTGCTCAAGGCTACCTTCCACGATGAACTGCCCGAGGCCTATTGGCCTGGCGGCAACTCCACCTGGTATGCAGTCACCAGCCAATTGCTAGCAGACCCGCAATCTCTTTGGTGGGACGACATAACCACTGATTTGGTGGAGACCCGCGACGAGATCCTACGCTCCGCCTTTACCGCGGGGGTGGCTGAAACCAAGCGCCAGTTGGGCAGCGACTCGGCCAAGTGGGCCTGGGGCGACCTGCATCAGATCACCTTCGTGCATCAGACCATGGATAACTTCCCCATCATCGGCGGCCTGTTCAATCGCGGGCCCTTCTCCGTTTCGGGGGGCAGTTCCATCGTGAATGCCACTAACTGGGATGCGGCCACCGGCGGCTTTTCGGTGACCAGCCTGCCTTCCAAACGTAGCATCATGGACCTGAGCGACTGGGAGAATTCCTTACAGATCAACACCACCGGCCAATCCGGCCATGCTTATCACCCGCACTACATCGACATGGCCGAACCCTGGGCAGCGGTGGAGTACCTGCCGATGCACTGGGAGTTGGAAGCCATCCAGGCGGATGCCGAGTCGCACTTGCGCCTGGTGCCCTAGAGAAACAAAGAGCCCGCTGACTAAGCGGGCTCTTTTCAGCCTATTTGTCATTCCGAGCGGTGTATGGACATTACAATCCGCTAGAGATTCAGGAAAGCGAGGAATTCTTATAACCTTCTTTTCCGAATAACCGTATTCTGCACGCCAAGCGGAATGTTTACAAAAAACTTGGCTGATTATTGTCCAGCCTAACTATTCTGCTACCGCGCTCTTTGGCTTCTTGCGTGTCCGCAGCACTTCGTAGATAGGCGGTAGCACAGACAGAACTACAATGGCGATGATCACCAGGGTGAAGTTCTCTTCCACGGCGGGGATATTTCCGAAGAAATAACCCAAAATGGTGAACAGGCCCACCCACAGCATGCCGCCGATCACGTTGTAGAGCAGGAACTTGCCATAGGTCATCGCGCCCACCCCGGCTACGAAGGGCGCGAAGGTGCGGATGATGGGCATGAAACGCGCCAGGATGATGGTTTTGCCGCCGTACTTTTCGAAGAACTCATGCGTGCGGTCCAAGTATTCCCGCTTCAGGAAACGCACGTCTTCACGAAACACTCGCGGCCCGATGGCGTGTCCGATTGCATAGTTAACGCTGTCTCCCAGGATGCCCGCGAAGCTGAGCAGTAGGAAGATAGCCAGGGGATTGAGCACCTCGGGATGCAAGCCCGCTAGCGCTGCAGCCGCAAAGATCAGCGAGTCGCCGGGCAGGAAGGGAGTGACCACGAATCCGGTTTCGGCGAAAATGATGGCAAACAGAATTAAATAGGTCCAAACACCGTACTGGCCGATGATCTCGGCCAGGTGGGTATCCAGATGCAAAAAGAAATCAATGAATGAAAGAATTAGATCCATAAATAAGGCTTGCTCCTTATCGGGTGACGATTTTACCTGCAGGGGTGCGATGCATGCTGCGATTCATAATATACATGAAGATCAGCGAACCTAACGTTACGCTCAACATAACTGGGACGGCAAAAGAGCTAATCGCAGCCACCACTGGGCCACCTCCACCGCTCTCGGAGGCAGCAGAGAGCAACACCATGCCGTTCCACAGCCCGTGCAGGGTAATGTTGAGCGCCAAAATCCCCAGCAGCGGCAGGATGCGTTTGGTGTTTTTGGCGCGCACCAGCGCGTAGCCGCTGAGCGCCGCGGTGAAAATATGCATGGCGCTGGCCCCAATGCGCGCAACCGCCACCAGGAACAAGGTCTCGGGCTGCGTGTTGAGGGTTAAATTCTCCACCAGGGCATAGCCCGCTCCGCTTAGCGCTCCCAGGGCAAACCCCTGTGCTTCGCTAAGTTTCCTGCCCATGAGCAGGTAGACGGCAAGGGGTTTCAACAACTCCTCGATGAGGGGTACAAAGAAACTAAGGCTGATCAGTATCGAAAACAGAACGAAAGGATCGTTAAAAAATGGCGCCAGGCTTTGCACCAACTGATCGGGGTTTTCTGCGCTGACGTTTTGCAAAGCGTTAACTGCATCCGCCAGGGCAGGGTTGACCTCGACATACACAGTAAGCAGCAAGATGACCGCAACCAGGCCAATAGCTTCCAGGATAAAAGCCAGGGCTGGGGTCGCTGCCAGACCGCTGCCGAAAGCGCCCCAGGCGCGTTGGGCTGAACCGGGTTGAAGGTCGCGTAAAGCGATCCACAGCAACCAGGCAACCAGCAGCAAGGTTCCCAGCAAAAGAGCGGACAGGGCCAGCCAACCCGGGCCGTTCGCCACTGCCCAGCCGCCTGCGGCAAGCATGGGTGGGAAAAAGAAGATAGTCAACCCCCAGCGGTGGGAAATTTTGAACGGTACCGGTTCCTTGCCCAGGATACGGCGAAAGGAGTAGATCGTTGAAGGGAGCAGCAGCATGCCGATCAGGAAGATGACTGCGATCGGGACAAGTTCGACGAGGGAAGAAAATAGTTGCAGGCCGTTTTGAACTGCTTGCATCATGCTGCCCAGCAAAACAGCCAGGGCTAGCATCCAGGCCAGTGCAATACCCAGCGCGCCCAACCCGAATTGGAGGAAAGTTAGCCAATCCGGGGAAGCTGGCTTCGGTTTTGTAGCGCGCCTGGGGCTCAAT
>Ga0209521_10005382_pt1 | contig 10120 bp, 8 predicted proteins | sample Rifsed19ft4_FD_184016 | JGI IMG/M metagenome (GOLD analysis project Ga0209521, IMG submission 184016) | Soil microbial communities from Rifle, Colorado, USA - sediment 19ft 4 (version 2) | ecosystem: Environmental > Terrestrial > Deep subsurface > Rock core/Sediment | place: Rifle, Colorado... | reverse complement strand
GCCCATCGCCCTCGTGGTGGTGGTCCTGGCGGCTGGTGGCGTGGCAGTAACCGACGGGTTGGACGGCCTGGTCGCTGGGACGGCGGCGATCGCGTTTGCGGCGTACGGGGCGATCGCCCTGTTGCAGGAGCAGACGTTCCTCGGCGCGTTCTGCCTCACCGTCAGCGGCGCAACCTTGGGTTTCCTGTGGCACAACTCGCACCCGGCGCAGGTGTTCATGGGCGACATCGGCGCGCTCCCGCTTGGAGGCGGGCTTGCCGTCGTAGCCTTCATGACTGGTCATTGGCTGCTGCTTCCTCTGATCGGCATCGTCTTCGTTGCGGAGGGCGCTTCCGCATACTTGCAGATCGCCTACTTCAAGATCACGGGAGGGAAGCGCATCTTCCGAATGGCGCCGCTCCACCATCATTTCGAGGAACTGGGCTGGAGCGAGGTGCAGGTTGTGCAGCGATTTTGGATCGTCGGCGCGCTTGGCGCGGCCGGTGGCGTGATTCTGGCACTGGAGGTGTAGATGGAGATCCGTCAACATCTTGGCGAGCTGGACTTCGCGGACAAGCACGTGACCGTCGTGGGCCTGGGCATCGAAGGAGTGGACCTCGCGCGGTACTTGAGCCACCGCGGCGCGTTCGTCACCGTCTCCGACTCCAAGTCTCGCGAGATCCTGGGCGAGCGCGTGGGAGAGGTGGGTGGCCTCGGCGTGCGGCTGGCGCTCGGCTCCAACAGGCCGCGCGACATCGCTGAAGCGGAAGCGGTGTTCGTCTCGCAGGGCGTGCCGCTGGACCTGCCGGGCGTCGAGAGCGCTCGAAAGCGAGGCGTGCCGATGTACTCCATGATGGGGCTGTTCATGGAGTTGTGCCCGGGCCCGATCGCGGGCATCACCGGCTCCAGCGGCAAGACAACGACTACGGCACTGCTGGCCGAAATGTTCGAGGCCGACGAGCTGCCCGTCTTCGTCGGCGGTAACATCGGCGTTGGCTTGCTGGACCATCTGTCGTCCGTCCGCGCGTACACTTGGGCCGTGCTGGAAGTGAGTCACACTCAGCTCCAGCTTGTGGAGCGCAGCCCACACGTCGCGGCGATCCTCAATATCACGCCCAACCACCTGGACAAGTTCTCGTGGGATGAGTACCGGCGCCTCAAGGCGAACATCATCCGCTACCAGCAAGCCTCTGACATCGCCGTCCTCGGCTTCGATGACGCGGAGTGCCGGGCGCTCGAACAGCACGTGAGAGGCCGCCTGCTCCGGTTCAGCCTTGGCGATGCGATGCCGGGTGACGGCGTGTTTGTGCGCGACAGCTGGGCGGTCATTCGCTACGGTCGGCTAAACGAAAAGGTCTTCCGGCTCGACAGCCTGAAGCTGCGCGGTCGCCACAACCAAGCGAACGCGGTCGCCGCGGCGGCGATCGCCACCGCTTGCGGCATTTCACCGGAAGCGATCGCCTGCGCGGTCGAGACTTTCCGCGGCGTACCTCATCGGCTCGAGTTCGTGGGCGATGTAGCGGGTGTCGGCTACTACAACGACAGCATCGCAACCACGCCGGAGAGGGCGCTGGCGGGCATTCGCTCTTTCTCTGAGCCAGTCGTATTGCTCTTGGGCGGGCGGGACAAGTATCTGCCTCTTGAGGAACTGGCTGACGAGGCGATGCGGCGCTGCCGGGCGGTCGTGGTCTTCGGTGAGTCGGGTGGCAAGATCGAGGGGGCGTTTCGAGCCTTCGTAGGAACCGGCCGCGCCGCCATGCGTCGAGTAGAGAGTCTTGCTGAGGCCGTGGAAGCGGCGCGCTCACTCGCGGAAACGGGCGATGTGGTGCTGCTATCACCGGCGTGCACAAGCTACGACGCTTACGAGAGCTTTGAGCGACGTGGGGAACACTTCCGTTCATTGGTCAAACAGATGATCAAACCAGACCTGACCGCAGCCGAAGGGGAGGTGCAGCCATCCCTGCCCTAGACTTCCTGGGAGAGGACAAGCGCGCGGGGGTGCTGCGCCCGGGTCCTCCCGACTACATGCTGCTGGTGGCGACGGCGATGCTCGTGATCACCGGCCTGCTGGCGGTCTATACGTCCAGCTTCGCCGTCGGCTATCAAGAGTTCGGTGACACGAACTACTTCGTGGGACGCCAAGCGGTCTTCGCGCTGCTCGGAGTCGGCGCGTTGATCCTCTTCATGCGCATGGACTACAACCGCCTGCGCGCGTGGAGCGTGCCGATGTTGCTGCTGGCCCTGGCTGGGTTGATCGCCGTGCTCCTGCCCGGGATCGGCGTCGAGCGCAACGGCGCGACGCGCTGGCTCGTCTTCGGTCCGGTGTCGGTCCAGCCGAGCGAGTTCGCGAAACTAGCCGTCATCATCTACATCGCCGCCTGGCTGGCGAGCCGCGGCAAGGATATCCACCAATTCTCGCTGGGCTTCGTGCCGTTCGTACTCTTGCTCGGGGTGGTCGGAGGCCTCGTCATCGCGGAGCCGGACATGGGGACGACGATAATCATCTTCCTGACAGCGAGCACGCTGTTCTTCGTCGCGGGAGCACCGCTCAGCCACCTGGGCCTTCTCATCGCCGTCGGCGGCGTCATTAGCTACGCCGTGATCCTGCAGCGCGACTACCAGCTGGATCGCCTGGCGATGTTCGTCAATCCCGAGTCCGACCCGCAGGGAAGCGGCTTTCAGATCATTCAACTGCTGGTAGCGTTGGGAAGCGGCGGGCCGCTGGGGCAAGGCTGGGGCGAGGGCCGCCAGAAGTTCTTTTACGTTCCCGGGTCGCACACCGATGGCGTCTTCGCGATCCTGGGCGAGGAGCTAGGCTTCATCGGGCTCATGGTCATCCTCGGCCTCTTCGCCTTCTTCATCTACCGCGCCGTGCTCGTGACGCTTCGCTCCCGGGACAGGTTCTCGATGCTACTTTGCATCGGCATCATAGCCTGGATATCGGGCCAGACCCTGATCAATATCGGCGGGATCACACGGACGATTCCCCTGACCGGCGTTCCGTTGCCGTTCCTCAGCTACGGCGGGTCGTCGCTCATCATGGTGATGGCCAGCGTCGGAGTCATGCTCAGCGTCTCACGCTACGCCTCCGCTGAGCGCGTTCATGCTCGCTCAGCGCCCCCCGGTGCGCGCCGCCAGAGCGCGCCCGCGAAGCGTCCGGCGTACGGCAGAGGACCGGCGTGAGATTGGCGTTGAGCGGCGGCGGCACCGGCGGCCACGTGTACCCGGCCCTCAGCATCGCCGGCGCGCTCGGACGCGACCTGCCCCCGGGCGAGAGCCTCGAAGTGCTTTACCTCGGCTCCGCCAGTCGTGCAGAAGCCGAGATCGTACAACACGCCGGCATCCGGCTGCGAACTATCCCCGCCGCCCCGATCCGCGGACGCATGCCCTGGGAGATGGCCACCAACGCCGCGAAGATAGCGATCGGCCTGGCGGAGGCGCGGAGCGTTCTGCGCGAGTTCAGGCCAAAGGCTGTGCTCTCAACCGGCGGCTACGCAAGCTTCCCGGTGGCGCTGGCCGCTCGGGCCGGCAAGATCCCTCTGGCAGTTTACCTACCGGACATCTATCCGGGCTGGGCAGTGCGAGCCACCGCGCGGCTGGCGCAACGGGTCGCCGTCACTGCCGTCGAAAGCCTGCGCCGGCTCCCGGGCGCCAAGAGCGTGGTCACCGGTTATCCGGTGCGAGAGGAGTTCTGGCAAGCGGACCGCGCCGGAGGGCGTGAGCGATTTGGCCTCAATCCTGAGGAGAAGGTGGTGTTCGTGATCGGCGCCTCGCAGGGTGCCCACAGCATCAACAAAGCGATCGCCGGCGAGCTCCCCGCGCTCTTGGAGCTATGTGAAGTCGTCCACCTCAGCGGTCAGGCGGATGAGCCCTGGCTCGCCGAGATACGTGATGGGCTGCCCGCCGCGTTGCGCGCGCGCTACCATCTGCACGGATACCTGCACGAAGAGACACCATGGGCGATGGCCGCCGCGGACCTCGCCGTTTGCCGTTCCGGCGCCTCCGTTCTCGGCGAGCTTCCGGCCGTCGGCTTGCCGGCGGTCCTAGTACCCTACCCCTACGCGGGAGGGCACCAGCGGGTCAACGCCCACTACCTGGAACGACACGGCGCGGCTGTCGTGCTCGACGATGAAGAGCTTGGCCGCATGCTGCCCCTCGTGGGCGAGTTATTGCACGATGAGCAGCGGTTGCGCGAGATGCGAGAGGCCGCACGCCGTCTGGCGCGGCCTGACGCGGCGCGCCGGATTGCCGGCATCCTCCTGGACCTGGCAGCGGGAAGACGGCCATGAACCAGACTCTGGCCGGCGCCATCCCGCGGCGGGTTCACCTGATCGGCGTCGGCGGCATACACATGTCCGGCATCGCCCAGATCCTCCGGCACCGGGGTCATGCTGTATCGGGATCAGACCTTCAGCTCTCGCCTCTGACATCGCGACTGGAGGAACTTGGCGTCGCGGTCCATCGCGGCCATGACGCGGCGAACCTGGGCGAGGCGGAGCTGGTAGTCTACACATCAGCCGCGCACGACGACAACCCAGAGCTGTCCGAGGCCAGACGCCGGGGCATCCACACGATCAAGCGGGCCGAGATGGTGGCCCGGCTGATGGAAGGCAAGCAGGTGATCGCGGTTGCCGGCAGCCACGGCAAGACGACGACGACTTCGCTCATCTCCTATATGCTCAGCCGCGCCGGGCTCGTGCCCACTTACATGCTGGGTGGCGAAAGCATCGACCTGGGCGGGAACGCTGCGCCTGGAGACGGCGACCACTTCATCGTAGAGGCAGACGAATACGACCGCGCCTTCCTCAACTACCGCCCTCGGATAGCGGTTGTCACGAACATCGAGCCGGACCACCTGGACATCTACGGCACTCTTGAGGAGCTGAAGAAGGCATTCCGGCAGTTCCTCTCTCAAGTCGACAACAACGGTTACATCGTGGCCTGCACGGACTCCCCTGCCCTGCAGGCGTGCCTGCCGGACAGGCAGGCAACTCGTTCGGAGGCTGTAGGAGACGACGTGCACCCCCCCGTCCGCGTCGTCTCCTATGGCCTCAACCAGCAGGCGGATTGGACGGCGAACGATATTTCGAGAAAGGGTGTAGACACATCAACTTTTATGGTAGGATATCGTAAACAGGAGTGGGGGGTTGTAGAGACGGGACTGCCCGGCGTTCACAACGTAAGCAACGCACTCGCGGCGATTGCCGTCGGTGAGATTGTCGGACTACCCAAGGAGGCGATCAGGGGCGCGATTGCGGAGTTTCGGGGCGTGCGCCGCCGGTTCGAGCTTGTGGGCGACATGGCAGGTGTGCGTGTGATGGACTCCTACGCACACCACCCCACGGAGGTGCGCGCGGACCTCGCCGCGGCGCGCGTCCGTTTTCCGGGCCGACGCCTAGTCGTTCTCTTTCAACCACACACCTACACCCGCACCAGATACCTCCTCGAAGAATTTCGCACCTGCTTCCGCGACTGCGACGTCCTGTTGATCGCCCGCACCTACGCGGCCCGCGAAGAGCCCTCGGCCGGGATGACCGCTGCGGAGCTCACACGCGAGATTACGGACCCGCTCGCCCGCTACGCCGGAGAGCTGGACGAGGCGGCGCGGATGATCGCTGACGTCCTCCAGCCGGGAGACGTGTTCTTCACAGTCGGCGCCGGAGACGTTGAGAAGGTCGGGCCCATGGTGCTGAAACTTCTGGAGCAGCGATGAACGCCGAGCTTCTGGACCAGCTGAGCAGCCTCGCCGAAGTGAGGCTGGACGAGCCGCTTGCACGCCACCTGACGTTCGGCGTGGGCGGGCCCGCTGATGTCTACCTGATCGCCGAAAGCGAAGACCAGCTGCGCCTCGCCTACTCGCTCGCCAGGACGGCCGGTGAGCTGGTATTTATATTCGGCTCGGGCTCGAACGTCCTCGTCGGCGACGGCGGCGTGCGCGGCCTCACCATCGAGAACCGCACAAGCCACGTCGAGGGGCCCTCCCAGAACGGATCAGGCTTCAAGGCGCGTGTGGCTAGCGGCGTCAGCTTCGCCGCTCTCGCCCGCCGCCTGTCCATTGCCGGCTACGCCGGAATCGAGTGGGCCTGCGGCATCCCGGGCAGCCTCGGCGGCGCTGTCGTCTCGAACGCTGGCGCTTACGAGTGGTCGCTGAAAGACGTGATCAAGGGCGCGCGGCTCAGCGACGATGACGGAAACGTGATTGAGCTGTCTCCTGATGATCTTCAACTAACCTATCGCAATAGCGCCTTCACTCAGGGAGCGATTCGCAACAAAGTGGTGCTATCCGTCGATCTGCGCCTCGAGCGCGGCGACGCGAAGGCGCTAAAGGCGCGCGTGCGCGAGTTCGATGAACAGCGCCGAGACGCTCAGCCGCCCGGACGAAACTGCGGTTCCGTCTTCAAGAACCCGCCGGATAACCCCTCGTGGTGGTACATCGATCAGGTGGGCCTGCGCGGCCATCGCATCGGCAACGCGCAGTTCTCGGACCAGCACGCCAACTTCATCCTGAACCTCGGCGGCGCCCGCGCCGCGGACATCGTGGCGCTGATGGAGCTGGCTCAGGTGCGGGTACGTGAGCGCTTTGGCGTCGAGCTGGAGCTAGAGGTGGCGCTCGTGGGGGCGTTCACGTGAGGCGCCGGCGGGTGAAGGCCGGAATTCTCTTCGGCGGCCGCTCCGCGGAGCACGAGGTCTCGGTGGTGTCCGCGCAGGGCGTCATGGCTGCCCTCGATACCGACCGCTTCCAGCCCGTGCCCATCGGGGTGACACGCCAGGGCACCTGGCTGACTCCCGTCCAGACGGAGCAGGCGCTCACGCGCATCCGCTCCGAGCGGCTCCGTAGTCTCGATGAGCCTCTGGGCGACGGCATCCTGTATCGCACGCAGGCGCTGACAACGCTCAGGCGCGTGGACATCATTTTCCCGCTGATTCACGGCACGAACGGCGAGGACGGGACACTACAGGGGCTACTGGAGCTTGTCGGCGTGCCCTACGTAGGCGCCGGCGTCGCCGCCAGCGCTCTCGGCATGGACAAGGCGCTACAGAAGACGATCTTCCGCCAGCTCGGCATACCGGTTGCGGCCGACGTGGTGGTGTCGACTTCGATGTGGCGGTCGGACCCGCCGGGCGTTCGCCGGGGCATCGAGGCCACAATCTCATACCCATGCTTCGTAAAGCCCGCCAACGGCGGCTCCAGCATAGGCACCTCGAAGGTGCGCTCGCAGGAAGACCTTCAGCCGGCCCTGGAGGTTGCCTTCCGCTACGACCGCAAGGTCCTCGTGGAGAAGGCGATCGACGCCCGCCAGGTCGAAACGGCGGTCTTGGGGAACGACGAGCCGGACGCCTCGCCGGTGGGTGAGGTTACGTTCGACGCTGAGTTCTACGACTACCACGCCAAGTACGACGACCCGAAAACCAGGCTCCACATCCCGGCAGATATTCCGGCAGCGACTGCTGACAGACTTCGGGAGATCGCCGTCGAGGCGTACAAAGCGATCGACTGCGCTGGTTTCGCGCGCGTGGACTTCTTCCTAACGGGCGATGGACAGCTTCTGCTGAACGAAGTGAACACGATCCCGGGCTTCACTCCTATGAGCATGTACCCGAAGCTCTGGGAGTACGCCGGGCTCTCCTATCGGGACCTGATCACGCGCCTGATCGAGCTCGGATTCGAACGTCACGCGGAGAAGGGCGATGCCGTCTAGCAGGCGGAGAGAGCGCGCGCTGCGCCCGATCGTGGGCGAGGTGTTGATGGACGAGAAGACCGCGCGTCGCGTCCGCTACACCCGCTGGCGCCGCCTCTTCATCGCCCTATTCGCGATCATGACCATTACTGGCGCATCCGCTCTTTACCTGTCGCCCCTGCTTCGGGTGCAGAAGGTCGAGGTCGCAGGCGCCACCGCTGTAAGCACCGACGAAGTCCTCTCTCTAGCGCGCGTGGACGGTGATAGCATGCTGCGCCTTGATCTAGCCGCCGCCGAGCGCAGGGTGGAATCGATACCGATGGTGCAGTCCGCGCGGTTCGAGCGCCGCTGGCCCCAGACCATCCGCGTCATAGTCACGGAACGCGCGCCCTGGGCGTTGTGGGAGATCGGCGCCGACCGTTACGTCATCGACACCGAAGGCGTCGTCCTCCCTGGCAGTGCGCCGATCGAGAACGCGCCCGTTATTCGCGATGTCAGCGGCCCCGCACGCCTCGCCCCCGGCGATCACGTGGACCGGGACGCCGTGCTGCTAGCGCAAGCGCTGCTCCAGCGGGTACCGCAGACGCTCGCCATGAACGTGGCGGCGCTCGAATACTCGCCGCACCAGGGTCTCGCCCTCACTACGGATGCGGGTTATCGCGTCGTCGTCGGGGACAGTCAAAACATCGACTACAAACTAGCCGTTTGGCAGACGATCGAAGGAAGGCTGGGAAGGGAAACAATGGCCGGACACGTGCTTGACCTGCGGTTCGGGGACCGCCCTTCCTTCCAGTGAGACAGGAGGTGATGCGCCGTTGAAGGACAACATACTTGCCGGAATCGACGTAGGCAGCAGCAAGATCTGCACGTTGGTGGCGGAGGTAACACCGGAAGACGACCTGCGCGTCCTCGGTGTGGGGATTACACCTGCGCAAGGCGTCAAGAAGGGGATGGTGGACGACATCCAGAAGGCAACCGAAGCGATCGCCAGCTCGGTGGAGCGCGCGGAGCGTTCCAGCGGCAGCCGGATCATGTCCGCCCACGTGAGTATCGGCGGGAACCACACGACGTCGCTCAACAACCGCGGCATCAGCACTATCCCCGGCAAACAGCGCGCGATCACGGAGGAAGACATCGACCGCGCCATGGAAGGCGCCAAGTCGCTGAGCCTCCCGACGAACCGCGAGGTGCTTCACAACATGTCGCGCTTCTTCATCGTGGACGGCCAGGAGCACGTCAGCGATCCCGTCGGCATGTTCGGGCAGCGTCTCGACATGGACACGCACATCGTCACGGGGTCCGTGACCGCTATCCAGAACCTAACGCAGTGCGTGGAAGGGGCGGGCGTGCAGGTGGAGGAGTTGGTGTTTGCGCCGCTCGCGGCCGCCGAGGCCGTCCTCGAGGACGAAGAGAAAGAGCAGGGCGTCGTGCTCGCTGACATCGGCGGCGGCACGACAAACATCGCCGTATTCGTGGACGGGACGGTCTTCCACACCTGCGTGCTGCCGGTTGGCGGGTACCATCTCACACACGACCTCGTCGCAGGGCTGCGCGCGCCGTTCTCGCACGTCGAGGAGCTGAAGATCAACTACGGCTCCGCCCTGCCGAGCCAGATCGATGCCGAGGAGACGGTCGAACTCGAAGCGTTCGGCGGCCAGCGCGTCAAAGAGGTGCCGCGCCGCCGCGTCGCCGAGATCCTCCAGGCTCGCATCGAGGAAATCCTCGAGATGATCTACATCGACGTCAAGCGCGCCGGCTTCGACGACATGATCGCCGCCGGCCTCGTCCTCAGCGGCGGCACGGCCAGCCTCCCAGGCGTCTGCGAGCTGTCCGAGATGGTACTCCGGCTGCCCGTCCGCACGGGCTTGCCACGCGGCATCCACGGGCTCGCGGACTCACTGAACAGCCCCGCCTACGCCACCAGCGTCGGCCTGCTGCACTGGGCAAAGGCGGAAACCCCCCAAAACGGCCACAAGCAGAGGCGGGAACTGCACCTACCCGCCATCGAGCTCGGGAGCGCGATCGAGTCGGCGCGCAAGTGGCTGAAGACGCTGATACCGAAGTAGAGGAGCCGAAGTAGAGGAGCCAGGAGCGCGTAGTGAGGGACGAGGAAGTAGGTAGAAGGAAGGGTCGGAGTATGGACTGGATTGCGCCGGACACACAGCAGAGCGATGAGTCTGGGGATCCGGAGGTGTCCCCCACCCTCCCCCTCTCGGGGCTGGAGTGGGATGCGGCCGACAGTGAAGTCAACGGAGCGACAGAAGGAATTCAGCCAACCGAGCCAGGGGAAAGGAGCGAGCCTATGACTGCCAAAGCGGCAGCAGTGGACGGCCTACCACCGATTAAGGTCGTTGGTGTGGGAGGCGGCGGCTGCAACGCCGTCACCCGCATGGTGCAGGCGCGCATCGCGGGCGTCGAGTTCGTGGGTATTAACACGGACGCCCAGGCGCTTATGCGCTGCG
>Ga0209521_10005380_pt1 | contig 10122 bp, 9 predicted proteins | sample Rifsed19ft4_FD_184016 | JGI IMG/M metagenome (GOLD analysis project Ga0209521, IMG submission 184016) | Soil microbial communities from Rifle, Colorado, USA - sediment 19ft 4 (version 2) | ecosystem: Environmental > Terrestrial > Deep subsurface > Rock core/Sediment | place: Rifle, Colorado... | reverse complement strand
GGCGAGCCGGGGCGCCGATTAATAAAATTGCAACGCGTTGCAATTTTATTAACGGCGTATATTTTAATATTTTTTTAATTACGCATATATTTTTCTATATTAGTGAAGCGATTACAATAATAAATTTATTTGTGCGAATATCAAGAATAAATGAAAATCACTATCTATAATTATGATGGCGGCGAAGCCGATATGAATAATATTAAATGTTAACAGTAATAGAATCAAAAATATAAATTAAATAAATAAAAATACAGAATAATATGAATTATAAAAACAAACATAGTGATATATGATTTTAATAATGGTATATAAGTTTTATATACAAACACAAGAATCGTGTGATGAGAATAGAAAAATTATATGAAACATAATAAATTAAACCAAATAAAAAATGATCTGATAAAAAAGGATATCTCCCTAAAAAGATTTAATGATAAATAGGAGTATATAATTAACATTTCAAACACAAGATTAATGTATTAAAAATATAAACTTAGGTTTAGATTACGGTTAATTAATCGATAAAAAAAATGATTGTAATATTTACCCAAAATTTGCCCAAAAAATATAAAAAATAAAAGAAAAAGGATATATATGACAGAATATACTTGTCAAGAATGCAATTACCAAGCAAAATATAAAAGTCACATGTATAGGCATATTTTAACGAAAATCCATTTAAAAAACATAAGTGAAAAAGGATATGAGCCCCCGACCAGCTCCAATCATGCTCCAATCATACTCCCATCCTATACCGAACCATATAAATGTGAATACTGTAAAGAAACATTATAAATTGCGACGGAAAAAATTTATTGGTTAACATTGTTGTATATCAAAATATAAGTGAGCTTATTGAAATATTAAAATTATTAATAAGTAAAGGTGTAAACGTAAATAACACAGATCATACTCAAAGAACGGCATTGATGTGCCATTTATACAATGGATTTCCTGATATTAATGTAGTAACAATGTTAATAGAAGCAGGAACAGATGTTAATTTTAAAAATAAAAATAATGAAACTGCATTAAAATTATATGCATCAAATGATAGTATGGAATATGGTATTATAAAAAAATTATTGAAGTCTGGTGCTAAAATAAATGTATATACATCAGAATTATTTGATATTATACTGTGTTATAGTACGTCGTTAATAAAATTGCAACGCGTTGCAAATTTATTAAACGACGTGCGCCGTCGCAAAAAATAAATTGCAATTTATTTTTTGCGCGGCGTACGCAAAGAGCATTAAAATTGATAGACAAATTGTTACGCTATATTGATGATATTAATGAAATGGATAATAATAAACAGACATTAATTATGAAAATTATTAAAAAAGATATTAATGTTAATAATAAATTATTTAAATTATTATTAAAACACGGTGTTGATATAAATATTAAGGATGAAAATGGAAATAATCTGTTAATGATATCATTACAAGATAATGAGATCGCTGGAAATGTTTCAGAAAAAATATTATTGTTAATCAAATATACAAAAAATTTGAACGAAATTAATAATAATGGGTATAGTGCATTGATGATTATATTAACGAATGTATGTAAATACAATCAATGTTATTTTATAAAATTATTAATGAATTACAATGTGTATATGAATGCGGATCAGTTTAATATAATTAATGAAAAATTAACAGTAACAAATCCAAATTTAATAAACAATTATTTAGGTCGTATAAATAAAATTAAACAGTTTAAAAAGGAGTTAACTGACAATTATATGAATTATTTAAATCATTTTAAATATAAACCGGAATCAATGTATAGCAAACTATTACATATGGATTTTAAAAGAAAATATAATCAGGATATTAATGAGATCTATGATACATTATGTACAAATAAAATAAAAGATGTATTTTGTGTACATACTGCAAATGATTTAAATAGATTATTGGATTCGATAAATTAAGTTGTCTCGTTATGGAGATTATATTCTGTTATAAACTATTACAAACTGTAACAGGTTGTAACAGTTTATAACAGATTATACTTATTTTTGGTGTGGTATTGATTCAGATTGTATTAAAATATCTTTATATTCTTAATGGAAGCTTGCATATCATGATCGGTTCGTTCGAATTCAGTTTCTATTATGTATTTATTAAATTCCATAATGTTAGTAGTTATTTGATCAAATATATTAGAAATTTAAAACCGGCGAATTTAAATAAATAATGGATATAAATACCCTCATATAAGAGCCTGAATTTAATATCAATTTTATATACATGACGATATCAATTTTAAATAATAAATAAAAAAAATTGAAAAAATAAATGTCTGAAAACAAAACATATCATAAATTGAAATATAAATGACCGATATAGGAAAAATTAAAACATTATACAGATTAATATATGAATTATATAATTATTTAGACGAAGAATGTGAACAAATTTGTAGAGCAATATGGTTCGAAAATGGTGCTCATTTTTCTAATAAATATAGAAGAAGTGAACAAAGTTACACAGGAAAAAATATAGCTGGATTTTATTGCAGTTTAGATGAAGAAAATAAACAAAAATTTAAAGATCATATAAAATTACATTTTTCGGAGTATACAAATGAACAAATTATGGAATCTATAAATGACTGAATGGTTATATAATACAATTGGTACAGCTGCATATTTAATGCGAATAGGATGGACAAGTAAAGAAATAAATGCATTATATGAAGAGAATCCAGAATATCGACATAACCATGAACATAGTTTAATACGATTAACAGATGAGAATAAAAAAATCATATATGATGTATGGTATGAATATTATCAAAAGTGTCAAATGAGTTTTAATAATTAAAAATGTGTTTTGAGTGTATTTAAAATGAAATGCTTTAATACATATTCGAATATAAAAAAAGGTAATCCAATGAAATTAATATTATTAATTATTGGCATACTGTATTAATTATACACATTTTCCTTCAGCATCTGCTCACGGGAGGATAAGAATGTTAAACACAATTTTTAATAAAATACAATGGGTGTAATTAATTGGAATATGATTTAAATCAAAAAATATTTAAAAAATCAATAGAAATTTTAAAAATTGATAAATTTATTGCAGTCGCCAAAAATAAATTGGAATGTGTTGTTATACAACTTGATGGCATCCGTACAAAAATCATCAATCAAATGAATTATTAATTATTTTTCGTCTGACCACATAATTCATTTAACCAATATTTATCCAACATTGATTTAGAATTTATTCTAAATTGTCTAAATTCACCATGATCATATGACCCCTTAATATACTCGTTGTATTGTTCAATAAACTCATTAATATGTAAATCATGTTTATTGGCCAACGAAAAAACATGATTCATATAGTGCATATAATGTTCATATCGTAAATAATTATTCCAATGAAAAGACCCATAAGTCATTGTAATTTCTTCATTAGGTTCAATATCACGTGTCGCTATTATGGCATACTGACTAACATTATTCGTATACAAATTAATCGTTAATCCTCTAGGAACACAATCACTTTTAAAACAACAATTAATTTGAGGATAATCATGAGAAATTAAAAGAAATCCATTATCATCAAATACACCCAATGGATCTGTTTTTCCAAAACGTTCATATAAACGTTTATGTGCATCAACATATTCTTGCAAATTTCCATTCCATAAACCATCATTGATCAATGATCCTACTTTATTCATATCCACCAATTCATTATATTTATAACCATATATTAATTTTTCAGATGAATAGTTTGGATCTACAGCAATAGATCTTAAATTTTTAAGAAATGCAATCTCATTATAATTTTCAAAATGTTCTCGTGTATAATCTAAATGAGTATAAATAAAAAAAGCATCAAAATCCGAAAAATGTTTATTAGCAAACATACTAGGTACATTTTTTAATGATATATTAGGTTTAATAATACCATCGTAATATGTAATAATATCACCTTTATTTATGAATTGTTTAGAAAAAACCCCATAACCGTGAATATTACTTTGTTTAACATCAATCATAATTATTATGCAGTACTTATAAACCGTAATAACAATATATATTTTTTTCAATTTTTTGCATTTAAAAACATTAAAACTACATAAAATAATGTAATATATATATATATACAAATATCCATAAATATATAATGAAACATATCTGTGAAACATGTGGAAAACAATTAGCATCATCCTCATCATTAACAGCACATCGTAGAAAAAAGAAAAAATGTTCACCACCTATTAATAGCGACAGCACAATAACTACAAATATTACACCCCAAATAGAATGCACATTAATTGAAAATAATGTATCAATACATGTAGAAAACATAATCACTGAAAATGAGTTTCTCATAAATAAACCTAAAATAAATATTACAAAACTATCAAGTGATTATCGCACAGATTTAGAACAACCAACTGGAAAAAAAATTCGATATTTATTTCACATATCAGATATACATATCAGAAAATCACATCTAAGAAAAGATGAATATTTAGAAGTTTTCAATGAATTATGTAATTATTTCAAATCAAGAGAAGAAATATTATCAGAATCTTTAATTTGTGTGACTGGAGACATATTTCATGAGAAATGTCAGTATAATGAAATTAGTATTGAACTTTTCTTCAAATTCTTCGTAAATTTACTTGCCTATTGTCCTATAATGGCCATTGCTGGTAATCATGATTCTTTTGTTATGCGAAATGAATATAAAAAGGATGGCATATATCCACTAATAATAAATGCAATAGGAGCACATAAATTATATTATTTACAAAAAACCGGAATATATATCTATGAGAATTTAGCATTCTATGTAGAAGCATTATTAGATAGAAATGAACATGATATTAACATATATGACGTTGAAACACAAAACAAAACCAAGATAGGATTATTTCATGGAACTGTATGTGGTGAAAGAGGAATTTCTCTTTACAATGATTACATAATTAAGAAATACGATAAGGTGCTAAGTCAGTTTGCAAACATGAATTATGTATTATTAGGAGATATACATAAATCACAATATTTGAATGAAAGCAAAACAGCAGCATATGTAGGGTCGTTGATACAACAAAATTATGCCGAAGACTTAGAAAAAGGGATTTTAGTGTGGGATCTACAATTAAATGTCTCAGAATTCGTAAAAATAAAAAATAACTATGGTTATGTCGTATTGCATATAGATAATGGAGAAATCAAAAATTATACAGAAGCGCAATTAGAGAAAATACCACATAATATAAAATTACAAATAATACATACAAATACAGATAAAAATGTATGTGAAAAAATAATAAACAACTTGAAAAAACAACGAAAGTTGAATTATATCAGTAAATTATGGAAGGATATGAATCTGCGTATGTATAATGAAACTAATATAAAATTACACAATGAACTAAATTTACGGGAAAAACTGAAAGATGTGAATTTTCAAAATCAGTTAATAGTAGATTATTACGCGGAAGTATTTGATAGAACTATTATTGAAGGACTAATAACAGTAAACGTAACTAAAAATAATTTATTAACACCAGTAGACGAAGACATGGTTGTTAATAATAAAGATTTTAAGCCTATAAGTTTAGCAATAGATAATATGTTTTGCTATGGTGAAGGGAATAAAATATATTTTGAAAATGGAATAATATTGTTAGATGGTCCGAATGACTCTGGTAAATCATCCGCATTAGAAGCATTATTGTATGCATTATATGAAACTACAACGAAATCCAAAAAAAAATCAGATGTAATGAATATACATGCGCATAATTTTCGATGTGAATTAGAATTTGAAGTTGGCGGCGAACGATATAAAGTAATTAGATTTAGTACATCGAAAACACGAAATAACAAAGAAACCGATACTACAATTGTATCAACTGATGCAGAATTGTATAAGTATAATGTAAAAGACCAAAAATATGAGATGCTAGATATGACAGGCTGTGTTGTGAAGACACTGAAAGATGCAGATCTTAAAAAGAAAGATAAATTAGTTTTGGATGACAATGCTGTTATAAGTGTTGTATCAAAATGTACTGTTGATAATACAGAATACGATATTTGTACGGCTACTGATTGGAGATTTGTTAAAATAGGTGATACGAATGTAATAATATCACCTGGAACAATTAAAAATGAAATTAACAAAATGATAATTGAGAAAGTAGGAACAATGAAAGATTTGAAATTTACAAATATATTATTGCAATGTAATTCAATAACAAAAGAAGGAATAAGTTTATTAACGTTGTCAAATATAAAATTAGTGGACAAATTTATAAAATATGCTGAATTAGAAATATTTGATAGATTATATGCTTTTGCACATGCTAAAAATGCTGAATTTAAAGTATTGCTTAAAACAACTGAAAAGAAATATAAAGAATATGACGAAACAACATATGTAGAAGACTTAACAGAAATAAACGTACATATAGATAAACAGACAAAACTAATTGACGTATTGAAAAAAGAATTGGATCAAAAAAATATTGAAATAAATGAATTAAATAAGCGATTTATAATAAACGAATGTGATTGTATAGAAAAATTAACTGATTATGAATTAGATGAAAAAAATGCGAAAGATAAGATAGCCGAAATAAATATAGTTATTCAGAATGATACGAAAGTAAAAAATAATTTTATAAATAGAAGGAAAAAATTATCGGAAAAACTAGTAGAATTTGATAACGATATAGTTAATAGTGATCATAAAGAATTTTTAAATATTCAAAAAAAAGAAATTAACGATTTAACAAATGAAAAGGAAAATTTGTTAAAAGAATTAATAGCTATTAAAAAAGAAGGAAATGAAATTAAATTAAACGAAGCATTACAGCAATTAGAGAACGATAATCTAAATACAATGCGATCGATAATAGAAACAGAAGAAATCATGAACGGATTAGGTATAATAATTATTGAAGATAAGCAGGGTATAATATCTAATCATAAAAAATATAAAGAGGCAAAAGAACAATGTGATAGTGTTAAAAAACAGATATGGGAATTATGTATTAGAAAAGACAGTTTATCGATAGAAGGATTGGATAAAATAGAATATAATCCTCAATGTGATTGTTGTAATTCGATGAAACAATTGTTAAATAATACTCAGTGTAAATGTTGCGAATATGTTAAAAAAATATTGGATACTCGATCTAAATATGGTGATTTAGTTATCGCATTGAAACTTAAAGAACAAGAATTGCTATTTTGTGAAACTACTTTGAATACTATGAATAAATATTTGGATGAATATGATAATTTGGTATCGATTGAGAAACAGAATATTAAAAATGAATCTGAAATAAAGACATTTAAATTAACAGTAGATAAATTTAAAGAACATATTAGGTTGGTAGATAACCAAATTAGTGATGTGAATAGAAAATTAAAACAAATTAAGATGAATGCAAAAAATAAAATATTGAACGATGAGAAAAATGCTGAAATAAGTAAAATAAATGAGAAGATTAAGATCGTATCAGAACGCAAAGATACTGCATTTGATTTGTATACTGAAGCTAAATCAAATGAAACAGGATTGAGACGAAAAATTGAGAAAATGAAGTGTAAAATAACAAATGATATAAATAAAAAATTAGAAACAGAAGCGATATTAAACAAAATTCAAATGGAAATAGGAAAAATAAATGTTTATTTTGAAAATCAAGATAAGAATAAAGTTATAACTGATGAAATAACTACCAAAAAAGTTGAATTAACAACAATAAAGGATAAAATTGTTTGCGAAGAAATAAAGAAAAATGAATTGGATGCAAAAAAGCTTATTTTAGAGAATATTGTGGCAAATATTTTAAAATTGTGTAAAGAGAAAACTGATTATGAAAACAACATTAAATTATATACATCTTACGAAAAAGTTGTTGGAAGATCTGGAATTCCGTTTGAACTATTACGAACAACGATGATAAATGTTGAATCAGTAATGAATGAATTTTTAACATCGGTTGAGTATCCTAATGTAAAAATAACTATGAAAAAAAAAGGAAAGGGTGAAATAAAAATAGAAAAAATAATGGGCAAAAATAAGTTTTCGGATGTTATGTGTAATAGTGGATCGGGTAAAATAATATTTGATTTAGCGTTGCGATATGCAATTATACATTGTTGTAATGTTGGATCAAGTAAATTTATGATATTGGATGAATGTTGGAGTGCGTTAGATAATACAAATATGACGAAACTGGAACCAATACTAGATATGTTAAGTCAAAAATTCGATATAACATTTATAATATCACATATTGATGCGGTTAAATCAAGTTGTGAAAAATATTTGGAAATAAATGTAAATAAGGACGGTTTCTCTGAAATTGGTGTAATGAAAGGAGTGACATGTAATATGGTTCCATTCGATATGAATTGCAACGAAATCATATCAATCACTAAACATACTGATCGCATAGTGATCGATAAGTCAGAAAAACCGAAATGTATATTAGAAGATATAGATCGTAACTAATATTGGAATAAATTATCGCTGCAGGTAATTTTAAAAATATATATGTTTACATAAATTTATGTGAACATATATATTTGTTTGTGATGAATATTTATTTGAGCATACGTATTTAAAAATTGAAATACATGATGGGAAAATTGGAAAATTAGATATGCAAAACATACAAATCGATACTGATAAATTAAGATATATACAAAATGAAGAAAATGATGTATATAATACGAAGATTACTAATAAAATAAATATACTAATGGATGAAATTAAAAAATAAATAGTGATGAAAATAGTGAATATAATTTAATGATATATTTAGAAAAAAGTAAAAAGATTTAAATTGTGATATTAATATATGTGAATATAAGCAAAATTAACTAATTTAATATTGACTAATAGCAGTCGAAAACAACTAAATTTAGATTATAAAAATGAAATAAATAAAAATACTACTAATAGGGAATCTAACAAAGAAATTGAAGAACAAATTAAAGAGAACAAAATAAATTTAGATGAGAAAAAAGAGAAATATACAGAATTAAATAACATAAAAACTAATTTAGAAAGAGACAACAAATATTTTGAAAGTTGTAAAAAAGAAAAGGACACTATGAGTGGCGAAATCCTGTCCGCAGAAAAGAACATAAATTTATATAAATCTTATCAAAAGATTGTGTCGAGAAATGGAATTCCGTATATATTATTAGATAAAATATTACAAAATATTCAACAACATGCGAATGATTTTTTATCATCGATTGTTGATTTTAAAATTAGTTTAAAACAAAAATTAGATGAAGCAAAAGGAGATATTATAATAGATAGAGTATATGAGTTATTGGATGAAAATAGAGGAGATGTTAATAATGATTTGAAATTGCAGCCCAATATCCAAGAAGAATTAATTGATAATAACGATATTATTGTGCAGACACAAGATGAGATAATAGAAAATAAAGGAGAGTATAGAATAGCAGCCAAGAATGGATCGAGATTTGAGAAAACAATTGTAAGTATAGCGTTGAAAATTGGAATAATACAGTCGACAGAATTAACTCTGACTGATTTCTTTATGGTTGATGAAGCATTTGTGTCATTTGATACAAATTATTTGCAATGTATACCAATAATTTATGAAAAATTAAGAAATATATTTAATTATGTGTTGCTGATAAGTCATACACCTAATTTAAAATCTAATTGCGATAAATATATAAAAGTGAGAATGAATAAATATTCAACATTAAAACAACATTAATCCATTTTTGATAATTATGTTGTATAAGTGCATCTAAAATTATTTAGAATGAATTTAATATGATGATCCTAATTCCGTTCCATCATTTGATTAAATTCATTCTAAGTTGTTAAACAAACCGCGTAGCGGCTTTGTTTAACGCTAAATTAAACAATCCGTGATGCGGATTTGTTTAATTTTCCGTGCCGATACAAATTATGATTAAATAAATAAAAAATATCAAATATGGATAACATTAATACATTCTTTAACCTGAGTTGTGCCGATACACATTATGATTAAATAAAAAATATCAAATATGTATAACATTAATACTTTCTTTAATATGGGTTGTGTCGATAC
>Ga0209521_10005379_pt1 | contig 10123 bp, 9 predicted proteins | sample Rifsed19ft4_FD_184016 | JGI IMG/M metagenome (GOLD analysis project Ga0209521, IMG submission 184016) | Soil microbial communities from Rifle, Colorado, USA - sediment 19ft 4 (version 2) | ecosystem: Environmental > Terrestrial > Deep subsurface > Rock core/Sediment | place: Rifle, Colorado... | reverse complement strand
CGCTGCATCTTCTGGAGTCACCGCTGCGCCGAGGACAATCCCTGTGTCCTCCACGAAGGCTGGAAGCAGATCAAGCCCAAGCTGAGCGCGATGGTGGAGGTGACCACCCTCCAGGACCTCGTGCGGCGGGCGGTGCATGGGCGGAGACAAAAACGGATTCGCTAATTGTTTTTGCTTTATTAACGGAGTCATTTTGTCGATTAACTCGTATGATGCCGATCGTTCTGGAATCTCTCGGGGCAGCGAAGTTCATACACCTTGACGCTTGGTGGTGCGCGGTTCTTAGCCAAGCTTGGCCGGCTCGAAGGAGTGCGATCTGGAACGAGGGAAGCCTGAACGACCCTCCCACAGCCCGCTTCGAACGCGGTGGTCGAGGGCTCAACCTCTCGACCCATCAGAAATCATTGCACGGACTCGCGTAAGTATGACCTGCGTCATAGGCCCACAGAGGTATGAAGCGCTAGGTTGTAGGTGTTAGCGAGAGGACCTCATCCGTTTCAAGAGGAGGATACGCGATGGCAGACAAGGAAGAACCGAAGGAGGAAGGTTCCCAGGAGAGGATCCCGCTGGCCCAGGCATTCTTCGACAACATCTTCCTCCTGCTGGTGCTGGGGCTCGCGGTCCCTGTCGTCTTCTACACGATCTGGGGGCTCCTCGAGATCGCCAGCATCCCGCTTGCCAAATAGGAGGTCATCGTGAGCATTCAACCCCTCAAGGGAGTGTGGTGGAAGAAGGTTGACGCGAGCGAGAAGCTCTGGCTTGGGATCGCCCTCGTCTGGTGTCTGATCCTCTTCGCGATGATGCCGCTCTGGCACCTGAAGGGCGGGCAAAATCCTTCCTTCGAGACCTACCGCACCACCGCCGAGCAATACATGAAGAAGGTGGACGCCCTCGTCGCGAAGCGGAAGGTGGGCGAGGAAAAAGGCATGCCGGTCGTCGCCCCCGACCCCAAGGAAGACGTCTATATGTTGGGGCGGCTATGGCAATGGTCCCCCGTGCTCAAGCTCAAGAAGGGGGAGACCTATCGCCTCCACCTCTCCTCCCTCGACCTTGTCCACGGCTTTTCGATCTTCCCCCTCAACCTGAATTTCATGGTGCTGCCCGGATATGACTACGTGTTGACCGTGACGCCCACCACCACTGGGGAGTTCTACGTGGTCTGCAACGAATTCTGCGGGATCGGCCACCACCAGATGGTCGGCAAGATCCTGGTCGAGTAGGGGGAGGTACCCATGGCAGCGATCTTTCGCACTTGCGCTCACACGGGGCTCAAGGTCCACAACCAGGCCGAGCGACTCATCAAGGTACACGCCGTGGCAGGAGTCCTGTCGATCCTTTTCGGCGGCATTGCGGCGGTCTTGGTCCTCCTGACCCGGTGGCCCGCCGTGCACCTGCTGGACCCGGTCAACTACTACCGGGCGCTCACGTTCCACGGCATGAACATGCTGATCTTCTGGATCATCTTCTTCGAGATCGCGATCCTGTACTTCGCCGCCCCGATCATCCTGGGAAGCCGGGTGGCGTGGCCGCGTGTCGGGTGGGTGGGCTTCGGGCTGATGGTCGCCGGATCCCTGCTCATCGATGTCGCGATCCTTCAAGGGCGCGCCGACGTGATGTTCACCTCGTACGTCCCGCTCCGAGCGGCCTCCCACTTCTACCTGGGGTGGATCCTCTTTGCTGTTGGCGCGCTGATCGGCGTCTGTAACTTTTTGGCGACTCTTGTCGTGGCAAAGACTGAGCGGACCTACGAGGGCTCCATTCCACTCGTGACCTTCGGGGCGGCCAGTGCGGCGATCATCGCGGTAGTCACCCTGGCCCACGGCGCCATCATCTACATCCCCACCTGGCTCTGGTCGCTGGGGATCGTCCAGAACATCGACCCGGGCATGTATCGGCTTGTGTGGTGGGGCCTCGGGCACTCCTCTCAGCAGATTAACGTGACCGCCATGGTGGCGGTCTGGTACCTGCTGGCGACGCTGACGGTGGGCGCCATCCCGGTCAATGAGAAGGTCTGCCGCACCGCCTTCCTCCTCTATATCCTGTTCATCAATCTGGCCTCCGCCCACCATCTGCTGGTGGACCCGCAGCTCTCGCCGGCCTGGAAGATCTGGAATACGAGCTACGGGATGTACCTGGCGGTCCTCGCCAGCATGATCCATGGCATGACGGTGCCGGCCTCGGTGGAGGTCGCCCAGCGGCGGAAGGGGCTCAGCAAGGGCCTTTTCGAGTGGCTCGCCAAGGCCCCCTGGGGCAACCCCGGGTTCGCGGCCCTCGTCCTCTCGCTCACGCTCTTTGGCTTCATGGGGGGAATCACCGGGGTAACCTTCGGCGCCGAGCAGGTCAACATCATCTCGCACAACACGCTTCGGATCCCCGGCCACTTCCACTCGACTGTCGTGGCCGGGACGACGCTGGCCTTCATGGGGCTGACCTACTTCGTGGTCCCATTGATCTGGCGGCGCGCCATCGTGTGGCCCAGGCTCGCCACCTTCCAGGTCTACGCCTTCGGGCTGGGGATCATGATCTTCGCGGCCGGGATGACGACGGCCGGATCCTACGCGGTGCCGCGCCGCCACTGGGACGTGCAGTTCACCTCCTCCATCTTCCAGCCGCCCATCGAGCCCGCCGCGCACTTCTTCCTGGGCATCATGGGGATTGGCGGCCTGCTGGCGGCCCTGGGTGGCGCCCTCTACGTGGGCCTCACCGTGGTCTCGGTCTTCTTCGGCAAGCGAATTCCGGACGTGGCGGGCGCCGTGCCGCTGGCGGCCGTCCCTCAGGACACCGGCAGGCACACGCCCATCTCCGGGACCCTGGTGCTGGTCTTCGTCTTCCTCGGTGCCTTTGTCATCTACTACTTCCTCAACTGGAAATGGCTGTCGAACATCTGGCTTATCAAATGAGGTAGGTATGGTCCCGCTCGAGAGCGCCGGAGTGAGTGACGTGGCACCGCGAGTGGTGTCGCACCGCGGGGTGGAGGAAGCCTGCGTGACGGAGGGATGGCGGGCCGAGCGGGCGCCTGTGCCTGATGGAACCCGGCGGCTCCTCGCGGGATGGCTGGCGCTGGCCATTGGCTCGCTGGTGCTGGCGGGTATCTTCGCGATGCTGGTCGCGTTCACCAGGACGCCCGCCGTCCAGTTGCTGCGATCGCCCAACGCCTTCCACCTTTCGCTCGTCGCCCACGTCACGTTCGGGTTCACCGTCTGGTTCGTGACATTCGCCGGCGCCCTCTGGATCTATGCAGCCTGGCGGGCCAATTACAGCCTGAACCCTCATCTGTCGTGGGCCGGCCTCGCCCTGGCCACCACCGGGTCGATGGCCATGGCGGTGCCCGCGTTCACCCTCCAAGGTCGCCCGTACCTGAACGACTACGTCCCCGTCATCGATCACCCGCTGTTCTGGGTTGGCCTTGCCGCCACGGGAGCCGGCGTGACCCTGCAAGCGCTCGCGTACCTCGCGGCGCGGTGGGTGGCGCGGCGCGGATCACTGGCAGACGGAGGGCCTGCGCCGCGGGAGCTCCCTGAATCGCTCGGCATGGCCATCGCCGCCGTGGCCATGCTGCTGACCCTCACGACGGTCCTCGTCACCGCCGCCCGACTCGAGCCGGCCGTCCCGTTCGGCTATCGACTCCGCGTCCTCTTTTGGGGGGGCGGCCACCTGCTCCAGTACCTACACGTGGCCGCCATGGCCTCGGTCTGGTTCGTCTGCAGCGCTCTGGCCGTGGGGGCCCGGGTGCCGGCGCCGCGGGCACAACGGCTTCTTCTCTCATCGATGGTGCCTTTCATGATCGCTGTGGCCGGGGCTTACCTTGTCTGGCGACCAGAGGAGTTACTTGTCACCCACCTCGTCACGATCCTGACGTTCGGCGGTCTGGGGGCGATCAGCGTCCCGATCGCCATGAACGTGGCCGCCGGCATGGGCAAGGCTGGCGTTCGTCCCTGGGGAAATCCCCTCTTTTCCAGCACCATGCTGTCTTTCGCCCTCTTCGCCATCGGCGGGGTCATGGGGCTGATCGGGTTCCACCAGGATACGCGCGTTCCCGCGCACTACCATGGGATGGTGGGCGCAGTCACGCTTGCCTACATGGGCATCGCGCCGGTGCTCCTGAACCTGACCGGGCGTCAGCAGTGGAGCGAGCGACTCGCGCGGTGGCAGCCGTCGCTGTATGCCCTCGGCCTGCTCGGCCTCATGGTGGGGATGCATTGGGCCGGCGGTCACGGCGCGCCGCGCAAGACCTTCGGGTTCACCTGGGCGAACGCCCAGGCCCTGGTTGCGCTGAACCTGATGGGTATCGGGTCCCTGCTGGCCATCGCGGGGGGCATCGCATTTATCGTGAACATGGGGCTTCCCTTCCTTCATCGGACCTCGACAGTGGGCGGCAGATCGTGGTCATCCGAGCATATCTTGAGTCACTGAAGCTCCGAGTGGGCACCTTCATCGGGATGGCTGCGGTGCTCGGCTATCTGGCCACCATCCCGGGGGTCCCGTCACTTTCGGCGCTAGGACTCCTTTTCGTCACGACGGTGCTTGCAGCCGGAGGCGCGGGGGCGCTCAACCATTATCTCGACCGCGGCCTAGACGCCCTGATGCCGCGCACCGCAGGCCGCCCGCTCCCCTCTGGCCGAATCCGCCATGGTTGGCACGTGGTGGCGCTGGGGCTGGGGCTTGTCGGTCTCGCGCTGAGCGTTGCCCTCTGGCAGTTCCATCCACTCGTTGGCCTTCATGTCTTCCTGGGCGCCTTCACCTACGTCGTGGTGTACACGATCTGGCTCAAGCGCCGCACCTGGCTCAACGTCGTGATCGGCGGATTGGCGGGTTCTTTCGCCGTCATGGCCGGGGGCTCTTTGGCCCGGCCCGAGCTCTGCCTGCCCCCCCTCCTCTTTGGCGCGGTCCTCTTCTTCTGGAGTCCGTCCCACTTCTGGTCGCTGGCGATCGCATACAAGAGTGAGTACGCCGGAGCGCGGATTCCGATGCTGCCCGCCGTCAAGGGTGAGGCGGAAACCGCCAGGATGATCTTGCTCAATACGTTGGGCCTCCTTGGGGCAAGCCTGCTCCCGTTTGTCCTCGGCCTCCTGGGTCCCGCCTACCTGCTCATCGGTGTCCTCCCAGGAGGAAGCCTCATGCTTCAAAAGAACCTGCGCATGGTCCGGGCCCCGTCCGACCGCCGCCTGGCGATGGCGAACTTTCATGCCTCGAACCTGTTCCTCCTGTTGCTCTTCCTCGGCGTGGTGGCCGACGTGATCCTGAGGCGGCTGTGACGCGACTCTTCTCCCATCCACACTTTGCGCCGATCCTGGCGCTGATCGTCTTCCTTTGGGGGACGACGCTGGCCGCCTTCCTTTTGGTGGCCCCCGCTCTCAAAGCCACCTGGGCCGACACGCTTCTCGTCTCCTGCTTCGGGTTCAATCCGGCCACCCGCGCGTACCGGCTCGACACGCTGATGCTCTACCTGTTGCAACCGCCACTGTTCGTGACGGTCATCGGGTTCTTCTACGCGGCGGAGTTCCGGGAGTTCGTGAAGAGCCTGGGCGGAAAGGTAGCAGCCGTGGGGGGCCCGTTCCTCTTTCTCACCGCCAGCGCCTTCGTGGTGGCCACCTCGGTGGTTTCCGCCTCCGGGACGCCGGTCCGACCAGAGAACGCCCAGACACCCGCGCGTCAAGGGAGTCAGGCGCCCGAGTTCAGCCTCACGGATCATCATGGCTGGCGCTTCACGCTGGCCGACCAGCGGGGTCAGGTGGTTGTCCTCACGTTTTTTTACGCAAACTGCCACGCCACCTGCCCCACACTGATCAGCCGACTGCGCTACCTTGAGGACCGGTTTCCCGGCGAGGACCTTCTGCTGATCGCCGTCACCCTTGACCCGTCTCGCGACGACGTAGCGAGGCTGGCGGCCCACGCCGAGCGCTGGTCGCTCGGCCCGCGGTGGCGCCTCCTCACCGGAGAGATGCCGGCGGTGACCGCCGCCCTCAAGGCCTATGGCGTTCAAACTATCCCGCTCCCGAACGGGGAGATCGGTCATGAAAATCTCATCCTTCTGGTTGACCGCCGGGGCAGGCTGGCCTATGTGTACCGAGGGCTCGGTCACCCGGAGGAGCGGCTGGCCGAAGGGCTGCGCGCACTGATCCAGGAACGGGGATAGGCCGGTGTTCGATCGCAAGATTGCGGACACGGAGCGGCGCGAGGCCCTTCGACTGCCGTCGAAGCCACCGGCCATCGCCCTCTTCCCTCGTCGCGCCCCGGCCCGTGAGCCGCTCCCACGCCGGGTCCTCCGCAGACTGGGCGCCTGGTACCAGTGGGGCGAGGTGCTCGTCAATCGCCTGGTCTCTTTCCCGCTGAACCCCCTCTATTACACGGGGACCATCGCGGTCTTCTCGCTGGCCGTAGCGACGGTCACGGGCATCTATCTCTTCCTGTTCTACCGAGTGGGAAGCGACGCCGCCCACGCCTCGATCGAGGGAATCATGGCGCATCCTTTCGGGATCGGCGCCCTCATGCGCTCGCTCCACCGCTACGCCTCCGACGCTGCCATTCTGGCCGCGGTGTTGCACGGCGCCAAGATGCTGCTCAACGATCGCTTCTGGGGGGCGCGCTGGATCGGATGGGTGACCGGGATCGTGCTGCTCGGACTTGTCTGGATCACCGGCGCCACCGGCTACTGGCTTGTCTGGGACGTGGAGGCCCAGTGGCTCTCGATTTCCACCGCCAGACTCCTCGATGTCCTGCCCATCTTCGGCCAACCGTTGTCGCGAACCTTCCTGCCGGGGACCCAGATCCAGAACTTCCTCTTCTTCATCGTGCTCTTTATCCACATCACGATCCCGCTGCTGCTGGGGCTCGCCTACTGGCTTCACGTGATGCGGCTGGCCCGGGCGCGCTTCTTTCCGCCTCGGCTGGTCCTCTGGGTGACCGGCGCGGCGCTCCTGGCTGCGAGCGTCCTTCGTCCCGCCGTCTCCGGTTCTCCCGCAGACCTCTCCACCGTCCCGGGGGTCGTCCCCGTTGATCTCTTTTACTTCCTCTACGCCCCGCTCACCAGGCTCGCACCATGGACGGGATGGGCAATGGTCCTGGGGATTGGCCTTGTGGCCTTCTCCCTGCCCTGGACGCTCAAAGGCTCCGCGCCGGCACCGGCCAGAGTCGAGAGCTCCGCGTGCGCCGCGTGCACCCGCTGCTGGAAAGATTGCCCTTACGGGGCTATCGTCATGCGTCCCCGCGACGACGGCACCCGAGACAAGCTGCAGGCCGTGGTCAACCCGGCCAAGTGCGTGAGCTGCGGGATCTGCTTGGGAGCGTGCGATTCGGGAGGGATCGTCTTCGGCGGCCAGTCTCTCACCCCCTTCAGCGAGGACGTGGCCACGCGACTGCGTCAAGTGAGGGAGGGGGCCTCGCGCCACACAGTGGGGCCGAGTCCCAACGGGAAGACGCCGCCCCCCGTCCTGCTGGTCTATGCCTGCCGGCTCATGACGCATCTTGAGGGACGCCTCCGAGACGACGGGACGCTGGATGGGGCGCGGGCGACGACAGTGATGGGGCTCCCTTGCGTGGGGATGCTCCACCCCGAGATGATCAACAAGTCGCTGGCCTTCGGCGCAGCGGGGATCTTCATCGCCGGATGCATTCCCGATGACTGCGCGTACCGCGAGGGAAGCCTCTGCCTCGAGGAGCGCCTCACCGGCAAGAGGCTGCCGACGCTCAAGACTTCCCTGGAGGGGCGCCTTCGCGTCCGATGGTACTCTCCTGTCGAAGTGAGGCGATTCCTGACTGACGTGCGGGCGTTCGCCGAGGAGCTTCGAGGATGACGGCACCGGTCGTCGAGAGTCGCCGCCCATCCGTGGGGCGCCTGATCGGGTTCCTGATCCTCCTGGTCGGTGTCTCCTGGGCGCTTGGGGCGTTTGCCGCCTTCCCGCTGATGCTGTCGGCCCCGCATGACGGGGTGCTCAAGGTCGCCTTCAAGCACGTCACGACGTTTCAGCGGGAAGGACGCGCGCTTTCCCACGAGGAACTCGAGAAGCTCCCTCTCCACATGCGCCCGCAGAACCAGGAGCGCTCGCGGACCGGGACACGAGTTGACACCGTCCTGCTTGTGGAGCTGGACGGCCAGAGCCTCCTCCAGAAAACCTATCGCCCGAGCGGGCTCCGCCATGATGGGCCGACCTTCGCTTACGAGGAGGTCAGTGTCCCGACGGGCCGTCATCGCCTGAAGGCGATCCTAACCGAAGCTGCGAAGGGGACAGGGGATGACCAGCAACGACGATCGTGGCGGCTCGAGGATGAGGTGGACATCCGACCACGACAAGTGCTCCTGATCGACTTCTCTGAGGAGGCCGGGCTCAGCGTTCGGTAGCCCGGAATATCGTGCAACGTCTGATTGATAAGGAGATCGCCATGAAACGCGTTGTGCTGGCACTTACAGGGTTCCTGTTGATCTTCGGATCCGGCGGGGATGCCCTCGCCCAGACCGCCGCGCCTCCCGCCATGGGCAAGGAGGAGTTCGAGCAGGCCAAGCGGGTCTATTTCGACCGGTGCGCGGGTTGTCACGGCGTTCTCCGCAAGGGCGCCACCGGCCCCAAGCTGCTGCCGGGGGACATGCAGAAGACCGGGACGGCGGAGCTGGTCAAGACCATCACGGAAGGCACGGTGAAGGGCATGCCGGACTGGGGTCGTCAGGGGATCCTATCCCCGGCGGAAGTGGACCTCATGGCCCGGTACGTCCAGCAAGAGCCCCCGATTCCGCCTGAGATGTCGCTCAAGCAGATGAAAGACACCTGGAAGGTCTTCGTCGAACCCGACAAGCGCCCGAAGAAACCGGAGCATAACCGGGACTGGGAGAATTTCTTCTCGGTGACCCTCCGCGACGCGGGGCAGGTGGCGATCATCGACGGCACCACCAAGGAGATCCTCAACACCGTCAAGACCGGCTTCGCGGTCCATATCTCACGGTTGTCCGCGTCCGGTCGGTACGTCTACACGATCGGCCGCGATGGCAAGGCCACGATGATTGACCTCTGGATGAAGGTGCCGGACAAGGTGGCCGAGGTCCAGACCTGCAGCGACGCCCGCTCCATAGATACATCCAAGTACAAGGGCAAGCTCGGGAACTTCTACGACAAGTACGCCATCATCGGCTGCTACTGGCCACCCCATTTCGTCATCTTGCAGGGGGACACGCTGGAGCCGTTGAAGGTCGTCTCGACGCGCAGCTATAGCTACGACACCAACGAGTACCACCCGGAGCCGCGGGTGGCCACCATCGTGGCCTCCCACCACAAGCCCCAGTGGATTGTGGCAGTCAAGGAGACCGGGCTCGTCTGGCTGGTGGATTACGCTGACCTGAAGAACCTCAAGATCACCCAGATCGAAACTGAGGCGTTCCTGCACGATGGCGGGTGGGACGCGAGCAAGCGGTACTTCACCGTGGCTGCGAATCAGCGGAACAAGCTCGTGGTCGTGGACGCCGAGAAGGAGAAGCTCGAAGCGATCATCAAGGTGGGCAAGATTCCCCATCCGGGACGCGGCGCGAACTGGGTTGACCCGCAGTACGGTCCAGTCGGCGCCACGGTGCACCTTGGCGAGGGGAAGCTCGTCGTCTATGGGACCGACCCGGTCAAGCATAAAAAGCACGCGTGGCAGGTGGTGCGCGAGATCGACCTGCTGGGCGGCGGAAGCCTCTTCCTGAAAACGCACCCCAAGAGCCCGTGGATCTGGAACGACCATACGCTCAATGCTGATCCGCCGATCCAGCGGAGTATCTGCGTCACCGAAAAGAAGAAGCCCGACAAGGTGGCGAAATGCTGGGAGGTCGCAGCGGAAGGACGGGCCGTTCATCCGGAATACAACAAGGCGGGCGACGAGGTCTGGGTGAGCGTTTGGAACAGGAAGGACAAGCAGAGTGAAATCGTCGTTTACGACGACAAGACACTCAAGGAAAAAACGCGCATCCGCGACCCGCGGATCGTGACGCCCACGGGCAAGTTCAACGTCTACAACACGACGAAGGACATCTACTAGTCCGGATTATTCACGAACGGGCTTGACGCCCTCACCCGAAGCTTTCTCCTCCCCTTTGTAAGGGGAGGTTGGGTGGGGTAGAGCAGCCGGCACTCTACCTCCCCGCGCCCCTCCTTACAAA
>Ga0209521_10005374_pt1 | contig 10132 bp, 9 predicted proteins | sample Rifsed19ft4_FD_184016 | JGI IMG/M metagenome (GOLD analysis project Ga0209521, IMG submission 184016) | Soil microbial communities from Rifle, Colorado, USA - sediment 19ft 4 (version 2) | ecosystem: Environmental > Terrestrial > Deep subsurface > Rock core/Sediment | place: Rifle, Colorado... | reverse complement strand
AGGAACAAGCCAAGAAGAAGACCGCCTAGTACCAGACCCTTTTTCATGCCCACCCCCTGACGTTTTCTTAGGCCAGTCATAGAGCGAAAGGACTAGATAGTATAGAGCCAAAGGCCTATGCCCAATTTATAACTCTTCCCAATGGGCCTGTCAAGGGGGGGGTCCGGAGCCTGCTGCTCCCTGGAAAGCCCTGATGAGCCCGGCGGCGGAGAGGGCCTTGACGGCCCTTTTCCTCCGTAATGAATGTTCTCGCCGTCAGTCTGTCAGGCGCTAGAAGAGGGGGCGGGGCAGGATGGTCTCCTCCCGCTGGGGGCCCACGGAGACGAGCACCACCGGGCAGGAGGTTATCTCCTCTATCTTCTTTATGTAGGCTCTGGCCCGGGGGGGCAGGTCCTCAAAGCGCCGGATATTTCGGAGGGGGGCCTGCCAGCCGGGAAGCTCCTCATAGACGGGCTGACAGCGCTCCAGAAGGGGCAGGCTGGCGGGGAAATGCTCCAGGGTCTCGTGACCCACTTTATAGGCACCACAGAGCTTGAGAGCGGGGAGCTCATCCAGGACATCCAGGCGGGTGATGGCGAGACCAGTAAAGCCGTTGAGGCGGGAGGCATATCTGGCGGCCACCCCATCAAACCAGCCGCAGCGCCGGGGCCTTCCAGTGGTGGCCCCGTATTCATGGCCCCTCTCCCTCACCCTTTGCCCCATCTCTTTCTCCATCTCCGTCGGCAGGGGCCCCTCCCCCACCCGGGTGGAGTAGGCCTTGAACACCCCCAGGACTTGCTCCAGCCTCCTAGAACTCACTCCCAGCCCCGTAAGAGCCCCCCCGATGGTGGGGGAGGAGGAGGTGACATAGGGATAGGTGCCGAAGTCCAGGTCCAGAAGGGCCCCCTGGGCCCCCTCCAGGACCACCCATTCCCCCCGCTCCAGGGCCGCCTCCAAAAGGAGTCCCGTATCCCGGATGAAGGGGCGCAGGCGCTCCCCGTAGGCGCAATACTCGTTGAAGACCCCCTCCAGGGAAAGGGGCTCCCGGCCATAGACCCGGGTGAGGAGGGCATTCTTCTGCTCCAGGACAAAGGCCAGGCGCTTCCTGAAGGGTTCCCGGTCCAGCAGCTCCCCGGCCCTTATGCCCAGGCGAGCTGCCTTGTCCACATAGCTGGGGCCTATCCCCCGCCGGGTAGTGCCCAGTGCCCCGGCCCCCCGCGCCTCCTCCTCCAGCCCATCCAGAAGAACATGGTAGGGCATGACCAGATGGGCCCGGTCGGAGAGGAACAGGCGGGAGGTGTCCACCCCCCGGCCACGGAGAAGGTCAATCTCCTCCAGTAGGACCTTGGGGTCCACCACCACCCCGTTGCCGATTAGGCAGGTGACATGGGGATAGAAGACCCCCGAGGGGACCAGGTGCATGCGGAACTCGCCATACTGGTTGATGACGGTGTGCCCGGCGTTGCTGCCGCCGCCAAAACGGGCCACGGTGTGGGCGCGCTGGGCCAGGTAGTCCACAACCTTTCCTTTCCCCTCATCCCCCCACTGGCCCCCTAGGATAGCTATGGCCGGCATGGCCTGCCTACTATGCCAGAAAAGCCGTTCTTCGTCAAAGGCTCAGCGCTTGGCCGTTTTCTGCCAGACGGAGAAAAGGCGCTCTCCCACCGTGAACCAGGAAAGGAGGGCGATGAGGGCCAGAGCGGGCCACAATGCCACGGGGAAGACCAGGCCCAACGCCAGCGCCACCACCCTCTCCCCACGGGTGAAGAGGCCCGTCTCCATGACAAGCCCCAGCCCCTCCCCCCGGGCCCGGATATAGCTCACCAGGAAGGAGCCCACCAGGACCGCATAGATAAGATAGACCATAGAGGACCCCCCAAAATGGACCACCAGGCCCAGAAGGACAGCCGCCTCGGAGAGGCGGTCCAGGGCGGAGTCCAGGACGGCCCCGAAAGGGGTGGCCTTCCCCCCCAGCCGGGCCACCGCCCCGTCCAGGAGGTCAACGAAACCCGCCAGCAGGACCAGCAGGCCACCCCAGAGGAGATGGCCCAGGGCTACCTGGGAGGCCGCAAGCAAGCTCAGGAGAAAGCCCACCAGGCTCAGGGCATTGGGGCTCATCCTGCCCACAAGGAACCGGGCCGGGAGGGAACTCAGGCGGCGGGCCGCGCCCTTCCTAAAGTCGGGGAGCCGCAACCAGGTGCCTCCGGTAGACCGCCAGGGTCTTCTCAGCGATGCTCTCCCAGGAGTAGCCCTGGGCCTTCTCCCACCCCCTCTCTCCCATGGCCTGGGCCCGGGCGGGGTCTTCCAGCAGCTCCAGGATGGCCCTCGCCAGGGCCTTTTCATCCTTGGGGGGCACCAGGACCCCCTCCTCTCCGGGGGTGACGAGCTGGGCAAAGCCGGGGATGGCAGAGGCCACTATCGGCTTGGCCATGGCCATAGCCTCCAGGAGGACAATGCCAAAGCTCTCCTCCCCCGTGGCCGGGGCACAAAAGATATTGGCCGAGGCATAGTATCGGGGCAGGTCCTCAGAGGGGACGAGTCCGGCGAAATGCACGCCGCCTATTTCCTGGGCCATCTCCTCATAGCCCTCCCTGAGGCGGGTCCCCGGCCCCACCACGATGAGCCGCACATCCTTCCTTTCCTTCCTTATCATGGCCAAGGCCCCCAGGAGGTAACCCAGGCCCTTCCTTTTCTCCAGCCGGCCCACAAAGAGCAGGGTCTTGCCTTCCTTGACGGCCTCCAGGGGTGGGGTCTCCCGCCGGAAAAGGGCCAGGTCCACGCCGTTGGGGACAATCTGGTAGTCCCCGGGGAAATGCCGGGCGATGAAGTCCCGGGCGGGGATGGAAACAGCGGTAAGACCGTCCAGCCGCTGGAACCAGGCGGAGATGAGGGGTTTGGTCAGGCCATAGCCCCGAGGTTCCCGATGGCAGGCATGGAAGGTGCCTATCTTGGGGCAGCGGGCCCGCATCAGCACAAGCGGGGGGAGAAAGGGGGTGAGGGGCTCATGGACATGGGCGATGTCAAAGGCTTCCCTCTCCAGGATCTCCTTCACCCGGGGGCCAAGCCAGAGGGAAAAGGTAATCCTGGCCACAGACCCCCCCGAGGGGACAGGGAAGGCCCTGCCCAGGGGTATGAGATTGGGAACAGTCAGGCCTTTCCTGGACCGCGGGGCCAGGATTCTGACCTGGTGGCCCATTCGGAGGAAGTGCCTTTCCAGGTGAATTATATGGTTGTTCACCCCCCCGGGATAGGAGAAGTCATAGGGGGAAACGATGGCTATCTTCATCCCTCAGACTTTCCCAGCGATAAAGTCCTCCACCAGTCGGTGGGCCTCGTCATCAGTGTACTGGACAGGGGGAGATTTCATGAAATAGGCGGAGGGGCCGATAAGGGCCCCCTTTAGCCCCCGGTCCATGGCCAGCTTACAGCAGCGGATGGCATCTATCACCACCCCCGCCGAATTGGGGCTGTCCCACACCTCCAGCTTCAGCTCCAGGTTGAGAGGCACATCGCCAAAGGTGCGCCCCTCCATCCGGATGTAGCAGAACTTCCGGTCCTGGAGCCAGGGGACATAGTCCGAGGGGCCAATATGGATATTATCGGCCCCAATATCATAGTCCAGCTGGGAGGTAACCGCCTGGGTCTTGGAGACCTTCTTGGAATGGAGCCTCTCCCTCTCCAGCATATTCAGGAAGTCCGTATTGCCGCCGAAATTGAGCTGATAGGTCCGCTCCAGCTTCACCCCCCTCTGCCGGAAAAGGTGGGTGAGGACCCGGTGGGTGATGGTGGCCCCCACCTGGGACTTGATGTCGTCCCCGATGACCGGCAGGCCCCTCTCCTCAAAGCGCTTCTGCCAGTACTGCTCCCGGGCGATAAACACCGGGATACAGTTGACAAAGCCGCAGCCGGCATCCAGCACCTGCTCTATATACCACTTGGTGGCCATCTCACTGCCCACCGGGAGGAAGTTCACCACCACATGGGTCCCGGTATCCTTCAGGAGCTGGACTATGTTGGAGGTGGCCCCCGGGGCCTTGGATATCACCTGGGAGAGATATTTCCCCAGGCCGTCATGGGTCATCCCCCTCTCCACCTTCACCCCCGTATCGGGGACATCACTGAAGCGGATGGTATTGTTGGGTGGGGCGAAGATGGCCTGGGCCAGGTCCTTTCCTACCTTGTTCTTGTCTATATCAAAGGCGGCTACGAAGCGGATATCCCCCACATGGTAGCCCCCTAAGTCCACATGCATCAGGCCGGGGACAAACTCTTCCTTTTTCGCCTTGTGATAATACTGGACCCCCTGGACCAGAGAGGAAGCACAGTTCCCCACGCCGATGATGGCCACATTGATTTCACCCATACTCCTCCTCAGCTGCGCGGATTTCTTCATCTTGTCTCCCCTGCCCCGTTATGGTATTTTAGGGGCCATGCTCGCCGATTTCCATACCCATACCTACCTCAGCGATGGCGTCCTTTCGCCTATGGAGCTCATCCGCCGGGCACATGTCCTGGGGCTTGGAGCCATAGCCCTCACCGACCATGTAGGCCCCGGCTCTCTGGAGAGGGTGCTGGAGGAGGTCAAAAAAGACTGCCGGGTGGCCAGGGCCCACTGGAATATTCTGGCCATCCCCGGGGTGGAGCTTACCCACCTCCCCGCTGCCATCATACCCCAGGTGGCCCAAAGAGCGAAAGAGCTGGGGGCCTGGCTGGTGGTGGTCCACGGTGAGACGCTTGCCGAACCCACGGAGCCCGGAACCAACCGGGCCGCCCTGAGCTCGCGCTATGTGGACCTCCTGGCACACCCCGGCCTCATCACCCTGGAAGAGGCCTTACTGGCCGCCCGGCAGGGCGTCTTCCTGGAACTGACCGCCCGAAAGGGCCACTCCCTCACCAACGGCCACATCGCTCAGATGGCCCGCCAGACCCAGGCTAAATTACTGATATCCTCAGATGCCCATGATGAAGAAGACTTCCTTACCCCCTCCCTCTTCAGGGCTGTAGGCATGGGCGCGGGCTTAACCGAGGAGGAGCTAGCGGAACTGCAGAAAAACGCCCAACTCCTCCTCAGCCGCCTTCCTGTTAAGGAGAACCCCTAGCTATGGCCGATGCGGAATACTTTAGTGCCGCAGACCGGACACACCCCACGCGTGGCAGGGCGGCCGTTCTTGAGGGTAATCCTCGTCGGGTTCTTTATCTCCCTCTTCGTCCGGCACTTGAAACAGTATGCCTGCACTTTGGCCACCTCCTTTCAAATAGGCTGGCTGAAATATAGACATATCACATAGCAAATGTCAATACCTTTGGCCCCGCTTTTGCCCCTATTTTCCTAGATTGGGCAAGAAAACCTTCTCAGGCAGTAGGGCATCCCCCTCCCGCCTGAGTACCGCCAGGAAGGCCCCTTGCCGGTAGGCCCTGAAGCGCTCCCCAGGGGGGAGCACATCGGAGAGAGGTAAAGCCTGGCCCCGCATCAGGGCCAGGGCTTCGTTTTCCCCCAGCTCCAGAGGGGGCAAGCCCTGTAAGGGGAAGTCCAGGGGCAGGAGGTGGGAAAGGAGGTCGCCCTCCGGGGGGGAGGCCTCCTCCAGGAGGAAGGGGCCGTAGCGCAGGCGGACCAGGCCCCGAAGGAAGCCCCCGCAGCCCAGGGCCTCCCCCAGGTCGTGGGCCAGGGAGCGGAGGTAGAAACCCCGCCCCACCTCCGCCTCCAGCAGCACCCCCGGTGGCTGAAAGGCAAGGAGACGGATAGCATAGACCTTAACCCGGCGGGGTGTGGGGCTCTGGGGATGGCCCTTTCTGGCCAGGGAGTAGAAAGGCTGGCCCCTTAGCTTCAGGGCACTGTAAACGGGGGGGCGCTGGCAGACCTCACCGGCAAAGCCTTCCAGGGCCTCCCGGACCTCTTCCTCGGTGATATGAGAAGGGTCCCCGCGGGAGATTGTCCGGCCCTGAGTATCATAAGTATCGGTGGTGGCCCCCAGTTCAATCTCCGCCCGGTACAGTTTGGGCAGTTCCAAGAAATAGGACAGGACCCTGGTGCCCGCCCCCAGTCCTATGGGAAGGACCCCAGTGGCCAGGGGGTCCAGGGTGCCCGCGTGGCCCGCCTTTTTCTCCCCCGCCAGAGCGCGGACCCTGGCTACAGTGGCAAAAGACGTGAGGCCAGCGGGCTTGCTGATATTGAGGAGGCCATCAACACCCAATCCGATTGAAGCCTACAGGGTGTCCTCTTTTTCCACCTGGCCCATGAGCTGCAGAACCCGGGCCGCCTCCTCTATGGAGTCATCCCGGTGGAAGCTGAGCAGGGGTGTCCGCCTCAGGTTGAGCCTGCGGGCTAACTCCCGGCGAAAGAAGCCCTGGGCCCGGACCAGACCATGGAGGGCCTTGTCCTTCTCCTCCTCGTTGCCCAGGATGCTGACGAAGACCCTGGCGTAGCGCATATCGGGGGATATATCCACGTTGGTGATGCTCAGAAGGCCAGCCAGGCGGGGGTCCCGGGCCTGGTGGTGGAGGACCTGGCTTATCTCCTCCCGGAGCAGGTCGTTAAGGCGCTCGGTGCGGCGGGTCAAGGGGCCTTCTCCCGGTGGTAGGTTTCCAGGATATCCCCTTCCTGGAAGTCCCGGAAGTCCTCCACCCCCACCCCGGCCTCCAGCCCTGCTCCCACCTCGGGGACATTATCTTTGAACCGCCTCAGGCTCTTCACCTTACTCTCGTGGAGCACCTCCGTTCCCCTCCGCACCCGCACCTGGGAGCCCAGGGTAAGCCTTCCCTCTGTTGTCAGGACCCCGGCCACCTTCCTGAGCCCTCTGCCGGCGCCGAAGGAGGCCAGGACCCGGGCCCGGCCATCAATCACCTCCAGATAGGTGGGCTCCACCATCCCCTGGAGGGCCCTGTCCACCGCCTCCACCAGTTCATAGATAATATTATAGAAGTGAACCTCTACCCCCTCGGTCTCGGCCAGTTTCCTGGCCCCAGGCTCAGGGCGGGTATTAAAGCCGATGACGATGCCCTTGGAGGCCAGGGCCAGCAGGACATCGCTTTCGGTGATGGTCCCTGAAGCGGAGTGGATGACCCGGAGCCTTATCTTCTCGGTGCTCAGCTTCTCCAGGGAGGTGCGGATGGGCTCAATGCTCCCCTGGACATCGGTCTTGAGCACCACGGGAAGCTCTTTCACCTCCCCTTCCTTTATCTTGGTGTAGATATCCTGCAAAGAGGCGGCCTTTTTGGGCTGCAGGAGAGCCCCCTGCCTTTCCTGCTCGCGCTGCTGGAGGAATGAGCGGGCCTGGCGCTCATCGGGGAGGGTTGTAAAAGGCTCCCCGGCCAGGGGGACACTGTTGAGACCCATGACCGATACCGGGGTAGCCGGGCCTGTCTCTTTGACCCTCTTCCCCTTATCGTTGAACATGGCCTTGACGCGGCCCCATGTATCTCCCACGGCAATGGCATCGCCCACTTTCAGGGTGCCGTTCTGGACCAGGAGGGTGGCGAGGGGGCCACGGGTCTTGTCCAGCCCCGCCTCCACCACCGCCCCCACCGCAGGGCGGTTGGGGTCGGCCTTAAGCTCCTGTATATCCGCCACCAAAAGCAGGTTCTCAAGCAGTTCATCTATCCCCTGCCTCTTCTTGGCCGATACTTCGACGCAGACCACCTGGCCCCCCCACTTCTCCACCAGAAGGCCCAGCTCCGCCAGTTGGCGCTTGACCTTCTCAGGGTTGGCCTCGGGCTTATCTACCTTGTTGATGGCCACGACAATAGGCACATTGGCCGCCTGAGCGTGGTGGATGGCTTCTATGGTCTGGGGCATCACCCCATCGTCGGCAGCAACCACCAGGACGGCTATGTCTGTTGCCTGGGCCCCCCGGGCCCGCATGGCGGTAAAGGCCTCGTGACCGGGGGTATCCAGGAATGTTATCTTCCTGCCATCCACCTCCACCTGATAGGCCCCGATGCGCTGGGTAATGCCACCGGCCTCGGTAGAGGCCACATCCGTCTGGCGGATGGCATCCAGGAGGGTGGTCTTGCCGTGGTCCACATGGCCCAGGATGGTGATGACGGGGGGCCTGGGGAAAAGCCCTCCAACCACCTCCACCTTCTGCTTGACTTGGAGCTTCTCCCGGGGCTCAAAGCCCAGCTCCGTGGCCACCACCGCCGCAGTTTGATAGTCAATGACCTGGTTGATGCTGGCCATTATTCCGGCGCGCATGAGCTGCTTTATGGCCTCCACGGGGCTGACCTTCAGAAGCTCCGCCAGCTCCCTCACCGTCAGGGAGGGGGGGAATTCAACGGACTTTTTTGCCCCTGGTTCCCGGGGCCTTTCCTCTTTAACTAGACCCATAGGTCCTCCTAGCATGTTCCATGAGCTGAGACATGGCCTGGGGACTTACCTTTGTCCTCAGGGCAAAGCCCAGCCTATCAACCTTGAGGCCCTGCCAGCACTGGAGGCGGGGGCACAGATAGGCCCCCCGCCCCGCCTTCTTCCAGGAGGGGTCCACCTCCACACCCCCGTCCACCCCCCGCACGATACGGACCAGCCCCCTCTTATCCCTGACCTGCCGGCAGGAGATACAGGTGCGCTGGGGGACGGGCCTTCCTGCACTTCTCACGGGATTTCTGCCCCCAGGTCTTCCTCTTCCTCTACCGACTCCGCTTTGACCCGGCGGGGCTTTCTGGGCCGGCTCTTATCATCCTTCTCCTTCTTCTTCTTCTTTTCCACGGTGGTGCGGGAGGAGAGGATCTCCTCGGCAAAGCGGATGGGCCCCCTTTCCGGGGCTACCACCACAGGAAAGACAATCTCCTGGGCGGCAACCTCCGGCGGGGCCTCGGCAACGGCCACCTCAGTGGCCTCCCGCAGGACCCCCTCCACGGCAGGGGCTGCCTCAGCGGCCACGGCCTCCTCAACTACTTGAGGGGCGGGGGGCTTCTCCGCCTCGGCGGCGGTGACACTCTTGATATCTATCCGCCAGCCGGTGAGTTTAGCCGCCAGGCGGGCATTCTGCCCCTCCTTGCCGATGGCCAGGGAGAGCTGGCGGTCGGGCACCACCACCGTGGCCGCCTTTTCCCCTTGGTGGATCTCCACCCGCACCACCTGGGCAGGGGAGAGGGCGTTAGCGATGAAGACCGCCGGGTCAGGGTTCCACTCTACCACATCTATCTTTTCCCCGCCCAGCTCCTTGACGATGCTCTGGATACGCAGGCCCCTCAGGCCCACCACACTGCCTACCGGGTCCACCCCAGGCTGACGGGCAGCTACCGCTACCTTGCTCCGGGAGCCGGCCTCCCGGGAGATGGCTTTTACCTCCACCACCCCCTGGGCCGCCTCCGGCACCTCCAGCTCCAGCATGTTCTTCAGCAGGTTCTTATGGGTCCGGGAAACGACCATCAGCGGGCCTCTGGCGGTGCGCTGCGCCTCCACCAGATAGACCCTTAGCCTCTGGCCGGTGCGGTAGCGCTCCCCCTTCACCTGCTCTGTCTGGGGGAGGAGGGCCTCCCCCCGGCCGAGGTTTACCACAACCTGCTTGGGCTCCACCCTCTGCACCACCCCCACCAGAACCTCCCCCTCCCGTCCCCGGAACTCATCAAAGACAGCGGACTGCTCCGCCTCCCTCAGCCTCTGAAGCACCACCTGTTTGGCTGTCTGGGCAGCGATACGCCCGGCGTGCCTGGGGGCCTCCTCCAGGTCAATACTATCGCCTATCTGGACATTGGGCCTTATCTTATTGGCCTCCTCCAGGGAGAGCTCCTTCTTGGGGTCGGTGGGGTTCTCCACCACAGTTTTGTGCACCAGGACCTTCATCTCCCCGGTGGCGGGAAGAATCTTAACGGAAATATTAAAGCCAGCGAAGTCGTCCTTACGGAAAGCAGAGGCCAGGGCCTGCTCCACTGCCTGGAGGACCACCTCCCGGGGCAGCCTCTTCTCCGCGGCCAGCTGGGCTATGGCCATCATAAATTCCGTCTTCATCCCGCCTCCCAACCAAAAAGGTGGGTTCTACCCACCTTTTAAGAGCCAGAGCATATTTGATTCAGTCTACCACGCTCCGGGATAAAAAGCAAGATTAATGTGGTCCCCCCTTTTTCAGGGCTGTCTATTGCCCTCCCAGGGGCCTTGTGTTAAACTCTTTAAAGAATTCAATGAGGCAGGACATGAAGGGACTTACCCCACAGGCAG
>Ga0209521_10005373_pt1 | contig 10133 bp, 6 predicted proteins | sample Rifsed19ft4_FD_184016 | JGI IMG/M metagenome (GOLD analysis project Ga0209521, IMG submission 184016) | Soil microbial communities from Rifle, Colorado, USA - sediment 19ft 4 (version 2) | ecosystem: Environmental > Terrestrial > Deep subsurface > Rock core/Sediment | place: Rifle, Colorado... | reverse complement strand
CGCGGTCGCCCCGTCGTCCTCCAGATCGTACGCGACCCGCGTGGGCGCGCCGAGGATCGGCCAGGTGAACGCGAATCTCCGGAGGGGCTCCCCCTCATCGATCGTCGTCGCCCATCCGCGTCCCTCCGGGAGGACGATGCACGTCTCCCCTCCGAAGGTGAACGTCCCGCCGACCTTGGGGTCGATCCGTGCCCATCCGGAGAACCAGCGCGCGAGATGCTCGATCCGGAGGAGCTTCTCGAAGACGACGGGGCGCGGCGCCTGGATCCGGAGGAGGAACTCGTAGTCGAAGGACATCGGCTCGCGTCCCAAGCGCGCGGTCCACTTGAATGTACGCGTCCGGACCGAAGCTATTTCATCCTCCTCGCCGTCCTATGCGCCGTCCGTGGAGACGCGGGCGGGAGCACGAGGCCATGGGACATGCGTACGCGGTCGTTGGCGCAGGACGTCAGGGGACGGCGGCGGCCTATGACATGGCGAAGTTCGGCGAGGCGGACGAAGTCATCCTTGCGGACATCGAGCTCCCGAGGGCCCGGAAGGCCGCGTCCCGGGTGAACAAGCTGCTCGGCGTCCGGGTCGCTCGCGGGGTCGCCGCGGACGTGCGTCGGCCGGCGTCCGTCCTGAAAGCGATCCGGGGCGCGGACGTCTTCCTGAGCGCCGTGCCGTACTTCTTCAACCTCGGCCTGGCGCGGCTCGCGCTCCAGGCGAAGATCTCCATGGTCGACCTGGGCGGGAACACGGGGATCGTGCGGAAGGAGCTCGCGATGGACCGCCGGGCCCGGAAGGCGGGGATCGTGATCGTCCCGGACTGCGGCATGGGTCCCGGGCTGAACATCACCCTGTCCGTCTACGCGATGGAGCTCCTCGACGTCGCCGAGCACGTGTACGTGTACGACGGCGGGCTCCCGATCGATCCGAAGCCTCCTTGGAACTATGAGCTCACGTTCAACGTCGAAGGGCTCACGAACGAGTACGACGGTCCCGCGACGTACCTCCGGGACGGGAAGATCGCGGAGGTTCCCGAGTTCTCCGAGCTCGAGGCCGTCGACGTGCCCGGGGTCGGACGGCTCGAGGCGTTCGTCGCCGCCGGGGGACTGTCCACCGCGCCCTGGTCGTTCCTCGGGAAGCTCACGACATACCAGAACAAGATCCTCCGATATCCCGGCCACTTCGCCCAGATGAGCGCGTTCCGGGACCTCGGGCTCTTCCGACGCACCCCGCTCGACGTCGACGGTGTGCCGGTCGTTCCTCGCCGGGTCTTCCACGCCCTGTTCGAGCCCAAAGTGACACCGAATGCGATTCGGGACGTCTGCATCGAGCGCGCAGTCGCACTGGGCCGGAAGGACGGCCGACGCGCGGAGGCCGTCGTCGACCTCGTCGATCGCTACGACGAGGCGACGGGGTTCACGTCGATGGAGCGCCTGACCGGGTGGCACGCGGCGATCGCGGCGGAGATGATCGCCATGGGAACGATCTCATCGGGCGCCCGCCCCGTGGAGCTCGCGATCCCCGCGCGTCCGTTCGTCGCAGAAGCCCGACGTCGCGGTCTCAACGTGACGGAGCGGGTCGGGTACCGGGCCTGAGGCCCTACCTCCCGTTCGCGGGACCGCGGGGCGCGATGTCGACCGGCCGCAGGCCTCGGACGACCTGACCGGTGTCCTTGGCCCCGTAGAATCGCTCGAGGAGCTGGCGGACCCCGTCGATCCGGTCGACGTCGCCGTTCCAATCGGATAGGACGCCTTCGTACTTGGTCTCAATCTCCTTGACCGCGGTCTCCGCCCGCCTGTCGAGGCTGGAGGACCGGCGACCCCGGTACAGGACGATCAGGGTGACCCACTTCCCGCGGGCAAGGGCGACGCGGTGGTCCGCGAGTTCGATGCTCTTGAGTTCTCCCACCCCGATCGAATGAAACGACTCGTCCATGAAGCTCTGGATCGCGGTGAACATCGACGCGACGAGGTCCGGGTCCTTGTCCGCGGTCAGCGTTCGCGAGAGATGGACCATCGGCACGCCACCGCCGTAGACCAGGAACACGTGCTCGATCATGTGCCTCAGGACGCGGCTCGCGACGACGACGCCCACGGCCGCGGCGAGGGCGAGCAGCCAGGGGAGCAGGCTCAGGAGGAGGTCCGGACCGACGATCCTCACCCGCACGGTCGCCGCCGTCGAGAGCTCCCAATCCGACACCGTGACGTTGAACGCGTCCTCGTCCACGTTGTCCGCATAGTTGAAGATCAGGAGGAAGCCCTGGACGGTCACGTGCGGGCTGTTCTCGAACATCTGCAGGCTATCGTTCTCGATGTCGCTCAGGTACGGGCCGAGGTTGAACACGAAGCTGAGCGCCTTCGATTCGATCAGGGGAATCGGCGCGATCCTCGGGGCGTCGTTCACGGGTCGCACGGTGATCTTGATCGTGTCCTCCGCGTACGCCCCTTGGTCGTCCATCGCCCGGAACGTCACGAGCTCCGCGCCGAACCAGTCCGTGAGCCCGGGTCGGAAGTCGACCGAGTCGTTTGCCTGGATCGTGACGACGATGTTCACTTGGCCCGAGGTGTAGAAGATCGTCGAGCTATCGATGTCGACGAAGTACGTGTCGAGGTTGAACGCGTTCGGATACGGGGTGTCCTCGGAGAGGACCTGGTCGGGGATCGGGACGCCGTTCCGGAGCCGAGGCGGGTAGTCGAACCCGACGGTCAGGCTCGTGCCGAGGAAGTCTTGGGCTCCCGCCGGGTCCCGCACGAACATCGTCAAGGGGAGCGTATACGGCGCCGTGAGCTGGAGTGGCGGCGTGCCATATGTGTCCCAGAACATCATGCGGAGCGTCATGCCGACCACGGTGATGTTCGCCGGCCGAGACGTCCAGACGACGAGCTGGGAGGGGTCGTTGTCCGCGTCCCAGACGTGTGGCCCGAGGTCGAACACGTACGTCTCGTTGAACCGGATCACGAAGGGCGGGAGGAAGGCGATTGCCGGCGCGTCGTTCACGGGGAGCACTTCGATCAGGATCGAGTCCTCCGCGATCGCCCCCGTGGGGTCGACGGCCCGGAACGTCCCCGACTCGATCCCGTTCCACTCGGAGAGGGCGGAAATGTCGACGCTGTGGTTCGCCTTGATCGTGATCGTGACGTAGGTGAACCCTTCGACGAAATAGAGTACGTCCTGGTCGGGGTCGAGGAAGTAGTCATCGAGATCGAAAACGTCCGTCCGTTGCGTCCCTTCGTACAATTGCAGGTCGGGGAGGGGGACGATCAGGTGCGGGGGCGTGTCGTCCGTCACGCCAATCGTGATTGACTGGCTCGCGGCGAGCACTCCGTCGTCGACGGTCAGCACGATAAAGTCCCATGGGTCGACATACGTCGCGGGGTAGCTGAAGGTCACGTTGAGTCCGGTGACCGTCGTCGTGGATGGCTTGTTCGACCGGAGGAAGAGCTGGCCGTCCGGGTGGTCGACGTCTTCGATGTACGGCGCGAAGTTGAACGTGTACGGCTGCCCGCGCCTCACGTACAGCGTGGGCGGCGTGCGGAACACCGGTCCGTCGTTCACGGGCGTGATGTTGATCCAAAGGGTCTGCGCGTCGAAGTTCCCGTCCTCGTCGAAGAGGTACAACGTCACGAGGTCGTTCCCGTACGCGTTGAGTCTCGGCTGGAAGCGGAGGATGTGGTTCCCCGTCACGTTCCCGCCGGTGAAGTCGTAGAGGCCCGCGGCGACCCCCGCAAGGTCCCAGCGCAATCGGGTGAGGGGCGTGTCCGGATCCTGGGCGAACCCGGCAAGAGCGAGATCCCAGAGAGGACCGTCCTCGTTCGCCCGTTGGTCGGGGACGCGTGCACTGATCGTCGGAGGTATGTTCGGCGTGTACGTGACCTCGAGGACCGCCTGGTTGGCGATGCCGGCCTCTCGTGAGACGAGCACGCTCACGGCGTTCGTCATCTCATCCGTCCTCAGGAGCAGGCCGACGTTCGGTTGGACTCCCGAGACCCAGCTCCGCACGAGCCCTGTCACGTTCCAGGAGAGCCACGCGTTGTCCCCGGGGATCGTGACCGAGGCTTCAGAGGCCGCGTCGTAGTCGGATCCGTTCGTCGCCCATGGAGTCGTCCCATCGTACGTCCGCCACGTCACCCCGTTCCCTGCGAGCGAGATGACCGTGCCCACGGACGCCTGGAGGAATGCCTCGCCGTGCGGCGAGTTCCCGTCGAGGAACCGGCCGGACTGGCGGTGGTTGTACGCGCCGGTCCGCCAGTCGTGGCCCAGGCTGTTCGTCGAGTACGCGTACGTGTACGATCGGGAGGAGAACACGATCTCCATCGTCCCGTCTCCATCGAGGTCCGCGACGAGCGGGGTTGCACTGACGATGTCGAGGCCTGGGAACTGTTGGAGCAGGTTGCCGCTCGCGTCGAGGACGTACAGGTTGCCGTCGTTGCTACCGAACAGGATTTCCTCGATCCCGTCGAGATTCACGTCCGCAGCGGCGGGCACGGAGTAGATCGGGGCACCGGTCGCGAACGTCCAGCGCGTGGATACGACGGCCCCGTTCCATGCGACGGCTCGCAGGCTGTTCCGGCGGGTCATCGCGAACACGGTCTCGAGCTGCCCGTCGTCCTCGAAGTCGACGAGGACCTGGCCACCCCACTGGTCCGAGCCCGACCCGTGGACCCAGATGCTCGAGCCGTCCGTCCCGCGGAACGCAAACTCGTTCCCGTTCACCGCCTGGTCTCCCGACACGACGTCGAGGTCGGCCCATCCGGGCGTGAAGTCTCCGAGGCTCGGCGTCACGATCACGCTCCGGCCCGTCGGGGACGAGGACCACAGGAGCGAGCCGTTCGCTCTCAGGGCGTAGAAGTCCCCCGTGGACGACGTGTACACGATCTCGGGGGTCGCGTCGCCGCTGAGGTTGCCGATCGCCGCGCCCTGTCCGACGGCGGAACCGCCGAGGAGGTACTTCCAGCGCTCCGTTCCGTTCTCGCCGTTGATCGCATACAGGTACCGGTCCTGCGATCCGATGAAGAGCTCCATCGGTCCGTCGCCGTCGATGTCGGCCATCGCGATCGGCGAGTACGTCGGCCGCGTGGGGACGGAGGAGGCCCACTTCTCGGTCCCGTTCCGTCCGGAGAGGGCGTGGACACGGAAGTCGACGTTTCCGTCCGTCGCGTATACGACCTCGAGCTCGCCGTCGCCGTCGACGTCCGCGATAGTGGTGGAGGCCTCCACGACGTCAGCGGCAGGCTGTGACCACAGCTGCGAGCCGTCCCACTGGACCGCGTAAATCGATGTGTTCGCCGGCGTGCCGAACGCCGCGAAGACGACCTCGAGCCGGCCGTCGTCGTTCAGGTCGGCCGCCGCGAGAGGGGCGTACTTCGAGCCCGCAGGGAACGACCAGAGCCGCTGGTACGGGGTCTTCGCCCGGAAGCCGGGCACGACGGGCAGGCTGTTTCCGAAGTAGATTGAGTACGTCCGCGAGGAGGACGCGTTCACCGTGGCGCCGAAGACGATATGGACGCTCGTGACGAGCGGGCCCGCGTACGTTGCCCCGTAGACCTGGCTGGGGACCTCGATCCCTTGGTCGTCGTAGACGCGGAAATCCGCCGGGACGAATGTGTTCAGGCTCACGGGCACCGTGAAGTTCAGGTCGACGGGCTCCCGTACACGGTCCACGCCGGCGGTCTCTTGGGCCGTGACGTCGGTCCGGTACCCGAACTGGCTCCCTGTGCCCTCGGTCCAAGGCCCGCGGACCCGGTGGACGGTCACCGCCTGTCCGGCGGCGCCCTGGTCGACGCGAGCCCGAAAGGTGGCATCGTACACAACGGCTTGCTGGGGAATCGACGAGAGGTCGAACTGGAGGAGGGAGCGGTAAGCGGTCGCGTTCGCGGCGTCGTACCCGACGCCGAGCCATTGGGCGGCCCCGAAGTTACGGTTCGCGTTCCCACCGCTCTCGATGTAGGCGTCCGCGGCGGCGGGGAACGTCGTCGTGGTGACGGCAGCCGGCGCGATCCCAGGGGGCGCGAATGACGTCGAGAGGGGAGCATCCTCCCCGGAAGGGTACTGGAGACCGGCCTGGAGGAACCCCGCCAGGGAGAGGGCTAGTACGACTCCTACCGTGAATCGCGCTCCCTGCTGCATGCTACCGGCCGCGATCTCCCCCTTGTGATCGGAGGCGACCGTACGCCTTCGGGCGGGACGCTCTAAGGCCTTCCGGGACGGTTATCGCGTCTGATACATGCGCGTGCGCGTCGCCCGCGCGTGCGCCGACGTGATAATCACGGGAGCTAATGATAACCGCCGACCACGATTCATGTACTCGGACTCATCATATGTTCCCTCTTGCCATGAAGGCCGCACTTAGCCGTGTTGGCACGTGGACCCTCACCCACCCGCGCCTGGTGACCGCGCTCGTCTTCACCGCGCTGGTCGTGGCCGCGTTCGTCATCGCGCCCGCGATCGGTGTGGCGAAGCGGCCGTGGCGCCCGTAGGTCCCGACCGCTCGGAGTGTCGGCCGCTTTCGATGAGCGGCTCAGTGTCCCGCCGCGGGGAGTGACAAACCCGCGGCCGGACTTTCAGGCGTTCGAGTTCTCATCCTTCTTCTCGCCTTCCTCCTCGGACGACCGGTCCCCTTCGGAACCTCCCCGGCGCCGCCGCCAGATCCGTCTCCAGGCCGAACGCCATCGCTCGCGCGTCGCCGGGTGGCGATCAAGGTAGAATTCCAGGAGCGTAAGGGCGATCGGGGCTCCGATCAGGATTCCTAGGGATACATCGAGTGCGAGCCAGCTATTCGCCGGCGCGCCGATGTCGGGATGCGTGGATCCCCAGTACTCGCAGCATCCAGGGCCCTCGCGAAGGAAGGTGAGCTTGATCAACCCGAACCAGGGAATCTCCCCGCGAGCCTTTCCAAGCACATACGATGGCTGGACGACCCACCGATCGTGTTTCGTGATCGGGTTCTCGTAGGCGTTCCGGTCACCCAGCGTAAGGAAGCCCGTGGCACCGAGCCCCACGCTGAGCGGTCGTTCCCCGGCGGTCAGGTTCACATGGATGTCGAGGTCGTGGCGCCAGCCCGCTTGTCGGAGGAAGAATCTCGACAGGCCATATGTGACGGTCGTCGGGTTGTCGCTGGCGTCCCACGCGTCCCAGTCCGCGGCGGGCAGGCGACCGAGGTGCGGGATGTCGTATCCTCCGCTCGTGCCGTTCCAGACGACGTACGCGAAGGCGCGGTGAATGAATGCGGTCCCGGCGAGCTCCCGGGGGTCGCGGAACACGAGGACATCGCCGTAGTCTCCGTACGTTGTGTACCCTGTGGCCCGTCCTTCGAGGTACGTCACGACCTCCGCCCGCGATTCGACCGTCTGGACGATGACGATGTCCCCCGTGTCGATCGCGCCGATCTCGCTCGTGTCCACCGAGTGCATCATGCTTCCGCTCTCGACCGCGACAATCGGTGGCCACGTCCTCGCATACGCGAATAGGCCCCCGAACACGATGCTCACGATGAGCAGCATCATGAGGAGCATCCGGATGAGCTCGCGCCGTCGTTCCGACCCGTCATCCGCGGCGAGAGGCCTGGAAGCCACGCTCCCCAGACCGTTCCGGGCCTATTCAAGGCTCACGTCTGGGCGCGCGGGCTCCGACGGCTGTGCCGGCCTACCCCTCGTCGAGTCGCTCCAGGACGTACTTGTCGAAGTCGTGGAGCCCCCGTTCCTCGTTGCTGTACCGGCCGCCCCTCCAGATCCGCGAGGACGAGCCTTTCTGCGTGAGCTCGCACACGCGCCAGTCCTGGCGGTTGATCAGGTCCCACAGCTCGACGGCGTCGCTCGGGTCGAAGTCCGTCCCCGCCATGACCTCAGGATCGAAGAAGAAGTCACAGACGATCCTCGAGTGAGAGGGGGACGTCGGATAGATCGTGTGAATCATGAGATAGTCCGGATGGAGGCTGAAGAACATGTTTGGGAACAGCACGTAATAGTACACGCGGCGCTTGTCCTCTTCGGTCATCCCCTTCAGCGCCGGGCGCTTCGTGTACCCGGACCACACCATCGAGGTGTAGTCGCCGCTGAAGACCATGAACCCGCCCGACATCCGACCGCGTTTCGAGCCCCGGGACATGAACAGGTCGTTTTCTCCTGACATGTAGTGCGTGAGCCGGTTCAGGTCCGGATGGATCGGCGCGCAGTGGTAGCATTCCGAGTAGTTCTCGATTAGAATCTTCCAGTTCGCGTCGGCTTCGTAGACGATCCGCTTCGCGAGTCGAAGCTCGTCGAGGGGGAACCGGTCGAATCTCGAGAAGAGCTCCCCGAACGCCTCGTCGAGGCTCGCCGCGTCCTCGGCGAAGTTGATCCAGAGGAACCCGTTCCATGTCTCGAGGCGCACGGGGTAGAGCCCCATCCGTGAACGGTCGAAATCGGCAAGGCCCTCCGTGTGCGGGGCGCCGACGAGGGCGCCCTCCGTGGAGTACGTCCACGCGTGGTACTTGCACGCGACGGAGCGGAGCTTCTTGCCTTCGGGCTCATCGACGATACGCGTCCCCCGGTGCCGGCACACGTTGTAGAACGCCCGCGCGCGACCGTCCTGCCCGCGGATCACGAGGACGCTTTCGCTCCCGACGCTCCGGGTGATGAAGTCCCCCGCCTCCGGGATGTCCTCCTCCCGACCGACGCACAGCCACTCGCGGAAGAAGAACTTCTCGAATTCCTTCTCGAGGATTGCGGAATCCCGGTATAGGTGGCCGGGGAGTGTCATTGCGGAGACATGCTCGTCGTCCGCCTGCAGCTCACGGTTGGGCACGTAACGCGTGATGGTCACGCCATCCGAGAGGACGGAGGATTTAGAAATCGTTTTCGGCTGTCCGAAGTCCGCCACGAGAGGTTCGTTCGACGGAATCACGCTCGAGAACGTCGCCCCTTGCGCCCGCCATGACGGAACCGTTTCCCCTTGGGTCGTTTGTCCTTCGGCGGCCGCTCTTTGCGTCTCACGTCGCCCGCATGCACCTCGGGAACGAAAAGGTTCGCGTCCTCAAACGACGGGCACGAGTGCGATGCCCGCGGCGAAACATGCGAGCGCTCCGATCACCCGTATCCCTACGCGTTCGTGGAGGATCGCTCCCGCGCCGAGCGCAGCGATGATTGGATACGTTCCGGACACGGGCGAGACGAGGGCTGCGGGTCCAAGCGCATATGCGATCGTGAGGGTGTATCCTCCCACGACGCCCGTCGCGAACGTGAACGCGGTGATCGCGACAACCCGTCGCGGGACCGGGTCTCGCGTGACCCTCAGCGGGCGCCGGACCGCGAAGTACGCGAGCGCCGTCACCCCGTCCGCGATCCCGTAGTAGAGGAAGAGATTCGTCTCCCCCATCTCCGCAATGGACACCTTCGCGAGGAACCCCCATACCCCCCATGCGACGAAGCCGACAGTGCTGAAGAGGATCGCGACGCGGCCCGTCTGGGTGGTTCCCAATGAGCGAGGCTCAATGGCGAGGATTCCCACGCACAGGATCATCAGGACGACGCCGAGCGCCTGGGTCGCGGACAGCAGCTCCTGGAGGATGAGGACGCTCAACCCGACGGTCACGACCGGATACGCCGCGGTCAGAGTCCCGACGACGCCGACGGTCCCTAGCCGGAGCCCCTCGTAGAACATGAGGTACCCGATCATGCTCGATGCGCCCGCGCCGAGCGCGACTGCGATGAGCCACGGGTCGTTCGACCATTCGGTTCGCGGAAGGACCAGGCCGAGGATTCCGAACGTGATCGCCTCCGTCGCGGCGGCCCCGATGAACATGATGCGCGCGCCGAGGCGGTCTGTCATCGGTTTCGCGGTGATCGTGCCGACGCCCCACACCGCAGTCGTGGCCAGCGCCCATGCGAGCCACTCGAGCGCCACGCGGACGGGAAGCGGCCAGGGATAATGACGGTTCCGCCCTCACGCTTCGGCGATCTTCCCGTCCGCCATCTGGAGGACCGTGGTCACGTAATCCTTGATCCGGGGATCGTGTGTCGCGACGACCACCGTCTTCCCTTGCTCCTGGGCGACATCGCGGAGGAGTTCGAGCACGCGCCGCCCGTTGTCGGAGTCGAGCTCGCCTGTCGGCTCGTCCGCGAGGAGAATCGGCGGGTCGTTCGCCAAGGCGACGGCGATCGCAACTCGCT
>Ga0209521_10005372_pt1 | contig 10135 bp, 10 predicted proteins | sample Rifsed19ft4_FD_184016 | JGI IMG/M metagenome (GOLD analysis project Ga0209521, IMG submission 184016) | Soil microbial communities from Rifle, Colorado, USA - sediment 19ft 4 (version 2) | ecosystem: Environmental > Terrestrial > Deep subsurface > Rock core/Sediment | place: Rifle, Colorado... | reverse complement strand
GCCCAGCTTGGCAAGAAGGTCCTGCTCGTCGAGCGGGACCGCCTTGGCGGGGAGTGCCTGAACTACGGGTGCATCCCCTCCAAGGCCCTCATCCACACCGCGAACATTGTCCACACCGCGCGGAAGGCGGAGGAGTATGGAATCGAAATCCCCGACATTCGCGTGAACGTGAAGAAGCTCCAAGAGTGGAAGGGGAGCGTCGTCGAGCGACTCACGTCCGGCGTCGAGCAACTGTGCAAGGGAAACGGTGTCGAAGTTCTGTATGGGGATGCGGACTTCACGTCACCTTCTGAAGTGCGAATCCGGAATGCCCTCGGTGAACAGGGCATCTCTTTTGCAAACGCAATCATCGCGACCGGCGGGCGGCCAACAGACCTCCCCGGCTTCCGATTCGACGGGACGCGGATCATCAGCACGAAGGAGGCGCTCGAACTCCTCGAAATCCCGAACCGTTTGCTCGTGATCGGAGGCGGTGTCTCGGGCCTCGAAATTGGGACCTTGTATTCGAAGCTCGGGAGCAAGGTGACGGTAATCGAGCTCATGGAGCAACTGCTGCCCGGGGTCGATCCGGAGGTTGTGCGGATTGTGGCAAGGAACCTCCGTAAACTCGGGATTGCGTTTCACACGAAGTCCCAGGCGAAGCAGTGGAAGGAATCCGGAGACGCTCTCCTCGTCGACGCGGAGACGCAGGAAGGGGCCGCGCAGGTTCCGTGCGACGTAATCCTCGTCGCCGTCGGCCGGCTCGCGAACACCGATCGGCTCGGTGTCGACCGAGCGGGCGTCGAGATCGACGGGAAGGGACACGTGCGCGTGGACAGGCAAATGCGCACGACGAACCCACGAATCTTCGGCGCGGGCGACGTGACGGGACCGCCATACCTCGCGCACAAGGCGACGCGGGAGGGCCTCATCGCGGCGGAGGTCATCGCAGGCCATCCGATGGAGGCGGACTACCGCGCGCTGCCCAACGCGATCTTCACGGACCCAGAGATCGCGACCGTCGGATTGTCGGAGGCGCAGGCCCGGGAGCAAGGGATGGAACCAATCGTTGGCAAGGTCCCATTCGCAGCAATCGGCCGCGCGCTCACTACCGGCGAGTCGGATGGCTTCGTGAAGCTCGTCGCGGATAAGGCCTCGAAGCGTCTCCTCGGTGCATTCATTGTCGGCCCCGACGCCTCGGACCTCATCAGCGAGCTCAGCCTCGCAATCGAGATGGGCGCGACCGTCGAGGACATCGCCCTCACGATCCATCCGCACCCGACCTTGCCGGAAGGAATCATGGAAAGCGCCGAGGCGGCCCTCGGAAGAGCGATTCACATCCTGAACCGACGGACATGACCGCGTGGCTTGTCGATCTCGGTATCGTTCCCTATCGAGAGGCATGGGACCTGCAGCACGCGCTCGTCGAGCGCCGCGCGGCCGATGAGATCCCCGACGCCGTCCTCCTTCTCGAGCACCCGCACGTGATCACCCTCGGCCGCCGCGGCCATCGTGAGGACGTGTTCACGTCCGATATTCCCGTGTTCGAGGTCGAACGCGGCGGGGAGGCGACGTACCATGGCCCGGGCCAGCTCGTCGCTTATCCAATCCTGAAACTTCGCGACCGCCTCGACGTGCGTAAGCTCGTGACGGACCTCGAGGAGGTTCTCATCCGGAGCTCCCGCGTATTCGCAGTCCCCGCGGAACGTAATGAGGTGCAACGCGGCGTATGGGTTCGCGGCCGGAAGCTCGGTTCGATCGGGCTCGCGATCCACAAGAACATCACGTATCATGGGTTCGCGCACAATGTGAATACGGATCTGTCGTACTTCGAGAAACTCCGTCCATGTGGATTCGACGCGTCAATCATGACGTCGATGTCTCGGGAGCTCGGCAAGCCCGTGTCGATGGACACGTTCAAGGGAACGATCATCCGCACATTCGGTGAGGTCTTTGGTCTGTCGTTCCTCCCGCTCACCCACGACTTGCTGCTCGCGAAGGCGACAAGCGTAACCTGAGTAAATCGCTCCGGGCTGCGTCGCCCGGCGTGAGTCGGATATGGTCCGCATCAGCGGGCCGCGACCGGCATGGGAACTGCCTTCGTTGCCTTCCGTTCGCGAATCTGGCGGACGAACTCGGGCACGATCTGAAATAGGTCGCCGACAATTCCGTAGTCCGCAATCTCGAAGATTGCGGCTTTCGGGTCGTTATTGATTGCAACAATCTTCTCGGATTCCTGCATCCCAGCCAAGTGCTGGACCGCCCCGCTAATCCCGATCGCAAAGTACACCTCGGGCCGCACGGTCATCCCCGTCTGCCCGACCTGGAACTCCTTCGGCATCCACCCGCTATCAACGGCCTTCCGCGAGGCGGCGACGGCCCCGCCCAGGAGGTCCGCGAGCTCTTGCAGCATCGCGAAGTTCTTCCCCTCCGCGAGGCCATAACCGCCACTGATTACGATTCGCGCCTCCTCGGGTCGCAATCCTCCCTCTCGCGTGAATTCCTGGAACTCGAGCAAGGTCGCGTCGACGTCCTTCTCGTTTACGTCGACCTCCTCATGGAGGATCTCCCCCGTCTGATTCGGATCGTGTGGCGGCGGGAGGAACACGTTCCGCCGGGCGGACGCCATCTGGGGTCGATGCCGCTTGCACAGGATGTGTGCGAGGGACTTTCCGCCGAAGCTCGGGCGGATCATGTCGAGGTTTCCCTCCTCGTCTAGGTCGAACTTCACGCAGTCTGCTGCAAGGCCCGTCTCGAGGACCGCGTGCAAACGCCCGCCCAGGTCCCGACCGTTCTTCGAGGCGCCGAAAAGCACAATCTCCGGCTTGTGGCGGCGAATCAGCGTCGCCATCACTTTCGCGTACGGTCGCGATTGGTAAATCTCGAGGACGGGACGGTCCACGACAATCACACGGTCTAGGCCATAGCCAATCGCCTGACGAGCGAGGTTTTCCACGCTGTGCCCCGGCAGAATTCCCGTCAGGTGAGCGCCGCGACGGTCCGCAATCCGCCGGCCCTCTCCGATGAGTTGGATTGACACGTCCCGGAGGATGTGTTTCCGCCCCTCGAGGAACACCCACACTCCGGTGAAGTGGGACTTGTCCTCGACGACATGCTCCCCGTCCGTCACAGTGCAATCACTCCGTCCTCAAGCAACGCGTCGAGCAGCTTCGCGACCGCGTCTTTCGCGTCCCCATGGAAGACTTTGCGCGCACGTGGCGGGAGGTGGACCGTGTCGACCTTCGCGACGATCGTTGGCGAGTTCTTCAACCCGACCTTGTTCGGATCGATCCCCACGTCTGCGCAGGACCAGTGGACGATCACGCCAGCTCGTTTCACGCGGATCTTCCCGAGGAGCGTCGGCTCTCGCGGCTTCGTGCACCCGAAGTTCACGGTAAGGACACACGGCATCGTCGTCTCCCACCACTCCGTGCCGTCCTCCGCGGTCCGTCGGGCTCGGACACTGTCGTCCTCAATCTGAATCTCGGAGATGTACGTAATCTGGGGGATGTCGAGGTGGCCCGCGATTCCGGGGCCGACGTGGCCCGTCGAGGCGTCGGTCGTTTCCTCCCCGCACAGGATCATGTCAAAGTCGCCAATCTTCTTGATCGTCTCGCTCAGCGCGTACGCGGTCGGCACCGTATCGGATCCGCCGAGGATGCGGTCCGTGAGGAGGACCGCGCGATCCGCGCCCATCCCCACGCCCCGCTCGAGGGACTCATCGAACACGGTGGGACCCATCGAGATGACGATAACCTCCGCGGCCCGACGATCTTTGATTTGGAGTGCAAGCTCGAGGGCGTTCGCGTCCGGCGGATTGATCTCGCTCGGCACACCAACGCGTTTCAAGGTCTGCGTCTTCGGGTCGACCTGGAGCTCCTGGGCCTTCGGCACTTGCTTGATGCAGACGATGATCCGCAGCGGGCGCGGGCCCATGGCGGGCGTTCTGAATCCGCTGCCCTCTATCTACTTTTCCGGCTCGGTATCGTGGGTGCGTCCATGGAGGGAACGGCGCCATGTGGACTTCGGCAATCACATCGAGCGCGCGCCCTCGATGAGATCTCTGAGGAGTCGCAACAGGGGCGCCTTCTCCTTCGCCTCGTCGAAGATGACCTCCGAGAGCTTCTGTTTCGCCGTGCCATCGACCGTGTAGACGCGTTCTGCGATCTCGGCGAGGAGCTTCGGGTAGAGGGTGAACAACCGCTCGTTCTTCAGATACGATGGAGCGGCCCGGAACGTCTCGAGGTCGGTGAGAACGTTCAGCTCTCGCAAATACCGCTCGTACGAGGACAAGCCGCGGGCCGTGAAGTCCCCCGACTTCCGCGCGTCGACGGCCGCTCTCGCGGCAGCGATGCCAGACGCGATCGCGAGGTCGACGCCCCGGAACGTGTACCCGTTATTGATTAGGAAACCCGCTGCATCGCCCGCGACGAGGATGCCGTCCCCGACGTACCTTGCCTTCATGCCGAGCCCGAACTCCGGTACGAGATGGGCAGAATACTCGAGGACCTTACCGCCCTTGATGAGCCGCTGGACGCTTGGGTGCATCCGGAACCTCTGCATCAGGGCGGGCACCTCGAGCTTCTTCCGGGCGACATCCTCGGAGGACACGACGAGCCCAATCGAGAGGGAGGTCTTGTTCGTGTACAGGAATCCTCCGCCACGGGCCCCGCCGCTCACGTCGCCCGCAAAGACGTACGACGCCCCATCCCGGTCCCCGAGACCAAATCGCTCCTGAAGCACGGGCGCGGGGACCTCAATCGTCTCCTTCACACCGACGGACACGCTCGCCGGTGTGAGGTCCGGGAGGAGGCCTGCCCTCTGCGTGAGCTGACCCATGGCGCCCTCCGCGAGCACGACGAGGTCCGCTTCGATGCGGTCGCTCCCCGCGACGACCCCATGGAACCGACTGCCGTCGCGCACGACATCGTCGACCTTGATTCCCGTCACGACGGTCGCACCCGCGGTCTCCGCCTTCTTCGCAAGCCACTCGTCGAACTTCGGTCGGAGGGCCGTGAAGCTCGCGGCCTTGCCCGATGCGAGCCGGGGTGATTCGAACTCGATCCCGAGGGAGGCGTCGCCGGAAAGAAACACCATGTGCTCGCTGGACACGAACCGCTCGACTGGGCAATCCTTCTCCCATTCCGGGAGGAGATCGAAGAGAGGCCAGGCGTAAATCCGCCCGCCAAACATGTTCTTCACGCCCGCGTGACGGCCCCGCTCGACGAGCAAGGTCGAGAACTTCTCCCTCGCGAGTGCGAGTGCGGCGGCGCTCCCCGCGGGCCCCGCGCCCACGACGATTGCGTCGAACCGCTCCGCCATGGAGTCCCGGGGCACTCGGAGCGGCCCGCTCCGTATAAGGCTTTGGCGGGCTCATTCAACAGGGGCAGTCTGACCTCACAGTTCCGGTTGCACCGTCGACTCAGGTGCGACGATTTAAATATCGTCGGGCGGGTGGGTCTGACGTTCGCGCATGGTCGATCCACCGAAGCCGCCGGCGGAGCAGCCACTGTCCGTCGACGATCGACTCGCCCTCGACAAGTTCGAGCGGGATGGGGAGCCGTTCATCGTCGTGGCAACGGACATCTGCCGAACATGCGACACGAAGCCGTGCCTCTATGTGTGCCCGTCCCAAGTGTACCGCTTCGACAAGGGCGAACTCGTGTACAACACCGATGGGTGCATCGAGCTCGGCGCATGCGGGATCGTGTGCAAGTACATCGGGAAGGGCGCAATTCGCTGGAGCTATCCGCGCGGCGGTTACGGCGTCGAGTTCCGACACGGATGAAATCGAAAGACGTGCGGCGTACGTCAAGCTAGATAAAGGCCACCCGCATTCGTGCGCGCAATGCTGGCGGAGAAGAAGCCGGAGTGGCTTCGGGTGCGCCCGCCCGCCGGAGAGAATTACGCTCATTTGAAGGGTCTCCTTCGGTCCCTCGACCTCCACACGGTGTGCGAGGAGGCTCACTGCCCGAACGTGTGGGAATGCTGGGGCGGCGGCACGGCGACAATCATGCTGATGGGCGACACGTGCACACGCGGGTGCCGCTTCTGCGCTGTGAAATCCGGAAACCCGCATGGCATCCTCGACATCGGCGAGCCTCAAAAGGTTGCCATCGCACTCGCAGAGCTTGACCTGTCGTATGTGGTCCTCACATCCGTCGACCGCGACGATCTCCCCGATGGCGGAGCGTCTCATTTCGCCCGCACGATTCGCGAGATCAAGGCACGACGGCCCGAGATGATTGTGGAGGCGCTGATTCCTGATTTCCAGGGTGACCCCGACTCCGTCAGCACGGTCGTCGGCTCCGGAGTGGATGTCCTCGACCACAACGTCGAGACGGTCGAGCGGCTGCAGGCGAGAGTCCGCGACCCGCGGGCGAACTACCGCCAAAGCCTGAAGGTCCTCGCGGGCGCGAAGGCGATCCGACCGGGACTGTTCACGAAATCCTCGATCATGCTTGGTCTCGGCGAGACGAAGGAAGAAGTCAGCACGACGATGCGGGACCTCCGGACCGTCGGCGTTGATATCCTCACAATAGGCCAGTACCTGCGTCCCTCCACCTGGCACCTTCCCGTCGACGAGTACGTCCCGCCAGAACAATTCGACCGATACCGAGAGATCGGCGAATCCCTCGGGTTCCTCTATGTCGCGAGCGGGCCGCTCGTGCGGTCCTCGTATCGGGCGGGCGAGTACTTCCTCGAAAGGGTTATTCGGGACCGCCGAAATCCCATCCGAGTCGCTGAGTGAGCCCTTGGTCGAGGCGGAGATGTTCCAGGTCATCGATCCCGCGGGACACTTCGAGGACACGCTGGACCCGCATCTCCCGAAGGACGATCTCGTCAGGATCTACCGAACGATGTCCCTCGTCCGGACCCTCGACACGCGAATGCTCTCCCTCCAGCGACAGGGACGGATCGGGTTCTATGTGCCGTCGACCGGACAGGAAGCGGCGCAGGTCGGGGCCGCGTACTGTCTCCGGCCCGAGGATTGGGTGTTCCCTGCGTACCGGGAGCCTGGCGCCGCGTTGTGGCGGGGATTCCCGCTCCTCACCCTCGTGAATCAGTTTTACGGCAACGCGGAAGACATCATGAAGGGCCGCCAGATGCCGAACCACTACGGGAACCGCGACGTCAATTACGTGGCCGTGTCGAGCCCCGTGGGCACGCAAATCCCGCTCGCCGTCGGCGCGGCCTGGGCGGCGAAAATTCGCGGCGACCCGGTGGTGACGCTCACTTTCTTCGGAGACGGCGCGACGAGCGAGGGCGAGTTCCACACAAGCATGAATTTCGCGGGTGTGTTCAAAGTCCCCTGCATCCTGTTCTGTCAGAACAACCAATGGGCGATCTCCGTCCCGCGAGAGATGCAAACCGCTTCGAAGACGCTCGCGATGAAGGCCGCCGCATATGGATTCGAAGGCCTCCGGGTCGACGGCAACGATATCCTCGCGGTCATTGCGACCACGCGGCGCGCTGTGGAAAAGGCGCGCAACGGAGGCGGGCCGACGCTAATTGAGGCCGTGACCTACCGGATGGGCCCCCATTCGTCGTCGGATGATCCCACTCGCTACCGGCCCGCTTCGCAGGTCGAGGAGTGGAAGAAAAAGGATCCAATCCTTCGATTCCGACTGTACCTGGAACGACGCGGACAGTGGGACAACGACGATGAGGCAGCGCTGCAGAAGGAACTCGACGATCTCATCACGGAGGCCGTGAGAAAGGCCGAGAAAGTTCCACCGCCTCCACTCGACACGATGTTCACAGATGTATACGCGGAAATGCTGCCGCACCTCCGAGAACAGTTGGACGAATTCATGCGAAGCGGAGAGCGACGGCGTCCCGAGATCAGCGACAAGTTTCCGCTCTGAGGCCTACCGCTTCTCAATGCGGTCCGCGACCGCAGTCCCAACCTGCGAGCATCTTGCGGTCCCGCCTAGGTCATACGTGAGGACCTTCCCTTCCTTCAGCACGCCGACGACTGCTGCTTCAACCGCCATGGCGGCCTCTTGAAGAGCGCGGTCCCGCCTCCGACGGCCGAGCCAATCGAGCATCATCTGCAGTGCGAGAATCATCGCGATCGGGTTCACTTCGTCCTTCCCCGCGTGCTTCGGCGCGGATCCGTGAATCGGTTCGAACATTGCGTGATGGTCGCCGATGTTTCCACCCGCCGCCATTCCCATGCCGCCTTGCAAGACGGCGGCGAGGTCCGTCGCGATGTCGCCGAACTCGTTCGGGGCGACCGCGACGTCATAGTTCTCCGGCGAGCGTATTAGCCACTGGAGGAAGGCATCGATGTAGGCGTAGTCTCGGTCGATGCCAGGATATTGCGCCGCGACCTCGTCATACACCTTCCGCCACAGCCGGTCCCCTGCGAGCACGTTCGACTTGTCAACACACGTAACGCGATGTTTCTTGTCGGCGGGTGCGCCCTTCCGCTGCTTCGAAAGCTCGAACGCAAATCGGATCACGCGCTCCGCGCCCTTGCGTGTCGTCACGCGGCTGTCGATCGCGAGCTCGTCCGTCCCGCCACGGGAGAGGACGCCCCGAGCGGGGGTATACAAACCCTCCGTGTTTTCCCGCACGATCGCGAAGTCGACCTTGCTCGGCTCCCACACCGACTTGAACGCGTTGTGAACTTTGTGCCGCACGTTCGGGTATAGCTTTGTGGGCCGGACGTTCGCGTAGAGGTCGAGGCCGAACCGGAGGCCGAAGACGACGCCCGCCCCCGCAAGGTCGCCATTCGGGAGGCGGGCGTCCGGGATTCCGACCGCCCCGAGCAAGATCGCGTCCGCGCCCTTGCACGAATCGAACGCGCCGTCAGGCCACTCCTGACCCGTCTCGAGATAGTACTGCCCGCCGCAAGGATATGGGACGAGATCAAACGAAAGGCCGAAGTGGGACTCGACGGCCTTGAGCACTTTGACGGCTTCGCGCATCAGTTCAGGCCCCGTTCCGTCTCCTGCTAGCAAGACAATCTTCAGGGCCATCGCGGCCGGCGATGCGGAGGCCACCGCTTAAGGTTTCTCGCGGAAATTTATCGCGATGATTTCGCGGCAAGTTCCTTCTTCAGTTTCGGCACAAGTCCCCCGGCCTCGAGAATCTCGAGCATATTGGGCGGGAGCGGTTTGAACTTCATCACTTCACCTGATGGGAGGCGGACGTCACCCATGGCCATGTCGAGCTCGATCGCGTCGCCCTCGGTGACCTTCCTCCGCAGGCCGGGACACTCGACAACGGGAAATCCGAGGTTGATTGCGTTTCTGAAGAAGATGCGAGCGAACGAGTTCGCGAGGATTGCGGAGACGCCGAGCATCCGGAGACCGATTGGCGCCTGCTCGCGGCTCGAACCACAGCCGAAGTTGTCGCCTGCCACGATGAGGTCTCCCGGTTGCACTTTCTTTGCCCACGTCGGGTCCACGGCCTCGAACAAGTGCTCTGCGAACACCTTCGAATCCGTCGTGCCGAGATACTTCGCCGAAATCATGTGGTCCGTTGAGATGTCGTCGCCGAACGTCCACACGCGGCCCTTGAAGCGGGTCTGCATTCTCTCCGGCCTGATGGCGGGCCGAATCATAAGGGTTGTCCGCCGCGCAACCTACATGTAGGCGACAAGGCAATTACGTGGACGAACATCCCTCAGGGGCATGGGAATGACACGCGTCGAAATCACGCTCTTCTCCCGGGAACGTGATCGGCAGCGGACTCTGGAGGCCATGGTCGACACGGGCTCCGTCTTCACGTGGATACCCGAGGCCATCGCCGCGGACTTGGGACTCGTGCCACTCGAGTCGTGGCGGTTTCGGACGATTGACGGACGGATTATCGAGAGGTCGGTGTGCGACGCGCCCGTGGAGATCCAGAAGAGACGCGGAATCGTACGGACTGTCTTCGCGAAACCTGGCGACGCTTGCGTCCTCGGAGTCACCGCCTTGGAAATCCTCGGCCTGACTGTGGACCCGACCACAGGGAGACTCCGAGAAGAAGACGCTACGCTCGCGTTTGCCGCCTAGACATTTCGTGGATCCGTGATTTCCCCGTATATCGCCGAAGCGCTCACGGTCCACGGCGAGGCGAGGTACACCTGAGCCTGCGGTGACCCCATGCGGCCCGGATAGTTGCGGTTCGTCGAGGAGATGCACACCTCGTTTCCCGCCAA
>Ga0209521_10005371_pt1 | contig 10136 bp, 6 predicted proteins | sample Rifsed19ft4_FD_184016 | JGI IMG/M metagenome (GOLD analysis project Ga0209521, IMG submission 184016) | Soil microbial communities from Rifle, Colorado, USA - sediment 19ft 4 (version 2) | ecosystem: Environmental > Terrestrial > Deep subsurface > Rock core/Sediment | place: Rifle, Colorado... | reverse complement strand
CTCAACCAGCTTTCTTCCGCTTGTCGGTCCGTAAAATATCCCCCAGACCGTGGCTACAGCAATCGCATTGGCATCCGAAATATTACCAAAGAGAATCTCATTTTTACCATCGGGGGCAACGGTATCAACCCCGTTCACTGTCGAGACAAGATCCTCCAGGCCAAAAACTTCAAAACTTACCCGAGAATCCCAAGTCTCAAGGCCGGTGGCAACCGTGCTCCGCACGAAAGTTGAGCTCAATCCATCGCTATTGGTAGGATCTACTACGTAAGGTTCAGTAATTTTCCATCGGGCACCTTTGGCCAAGAACCTGTAGCAGGTGGTGCCGGTGCTGGCGGCTCGTTGACGATCACTCGCTCGCTTACGCTTGTAATGTATAACGGCATAACCCTCCACAATTTGGCCATCGTCTATGGCAAGACCTAAGGGAACTAAAGCGGGAGAATTACCGGCCGCTTGTTCCGGAACTATAACTTGCCTCACCGGTTCGTTCGCAACTGGATTTTTAACAGTCGCCGGTTTAAGAGAAGGACCCGCCGAAACGGGCAGGGCGGAAAGGATTAAGAATAGTCCTAAAAGCATGGTCAACACGGTTTTTTTATTAATCAATTGTTCACCTCCTCCTGATGAAAAAACCCGTCCAAATATGCATCTTCCGAATAGTGACATTTTATTACAATTCGTGGTTTAAATCAACAATAAGTGATGAAGTGAAACTGCTCTGAAGGAGCCGGAGTGAAATGAGGGGGGGTTCGTCTAAAAAAATTATCCAATCCATTTTGCTGCTTCTTTAGCGTGATAGGTAAGAATCATGTCAGCACCAGCCCGTTTAATACTGGTCAAAATCTCAAGAACTACTTTTTTTTCGTCAAGAAACCTCCGGGAAACCGCCGCTTTAATGGCTGAATATTCCCCGCTAACATTGTAGGCGGCCACCGGATAGCCTGATTCCTGTTTAACTCGATAAATTATATCCAGATAAGAAAGAGCCGGTTTGACCATTATGATATCCGCTCCCTCTTCAATGTCTAAAGACACTTCACGAAGCGCCTCGAAAGCATTGGGGGGATCCATCTGATAACTTCTTCTGTCACCAAACGTAGGTGTTGATTCGGCCGCTTCTCTAAAAGGGCCATAAAAACTGGAGGCATATTTAGCCGCATAACTCATTATAGGGGTTTCTTGGTATCCGTTTTCGTCAAGATTGCTTCTGATGGCGGCGACTCGGCCGTCCATCATGTCCGAGGGCGCCACCATGTCGACACCAGCCTCCACATGCGACAGAGCCGTTTTAGCCAAAAGCTCCAGAGAAAGATCGTTATCAATTTTTCCATCCGTTACAACTCCGCAGTGCCCGTGGCTCATGTACTCGCAAAGACAAACATCGGTTATGACAACGAGATTCGAAGTCACCTCTTTGATCTTTCTAATAGCCTGCTGAACGATTCCGTCTTCAGCGTAGGCTTCGCTTGCCGCTTCGTCTTTCTTCTCGGGAATCCCAAAGAGGATAATAGCCGGTATTTGGAGGGACTCAACCTCTTTGACCTCATCAACCAGCTTATCCACAGACAACTGGTATTGGCCGGACATGGTCGCTATTTCCTTTTTGACTCCTTCGCCATGAGCAACAAATATAGGGTAGATAAGGTTGTCGGGGGAAAGTCTTGTCTCCCGGATTAATTTTCTTACAGTTTCATTTTTCCTCATCCGCCGGGGTCTATATTCCGGAAAGTACACTTGCGCCTCCCAAAGCCTTGTATCTCCTATTTCTCTCTTTTTCGGACCTTTCCTGTATTTCTATTTCAAAGCTAGCACAGCTTTTCTACCTGGTCAAACTTATAATCCGTTCTGCTGACTTTATGAAAAAAGCTGGATCAAAAACTTTAAATTTTAGGAAAAAATTGATTAAGGAGCCCAAAACAAGTAGGAGAAAAATCCTACTTGCCTGGGAGAAAGTGAAAAATGAAGAAACGTTGTATGTTCATTGTCTTATGTACTTGTTGGGAAACAGTAAGAAGTTTGTAAAAATTTTGTAAAATTTCTAGGGGCCGCCGAGCAAAAAATCCTGGTTTTCTTGAGTTTTGCTAAAGCATTAAGGCAAGGCGGTCAAGCGAAGCGGGCTGATTTTCTCTGAGCCATGTGACAAATAAATCCACCAAACGCGGATCAAACTGAGTGCCCTTGTATTTTATTAACAGCGGTAAAGTCTCCTCTAACAGTTTGGCCCCTCGATAAGGCCGATGCGAGGTCAGGGCGTCATAGGCGTCTACTATTCTCAAAATTCTCGCCTCAAGAGAGATTTCCTTGCCCTTTAGGCCGTCAGGGTAACCGCTGCCGTCATAGTTTTCATGGTGCTGACGGATAATCTTGGCCCTGTCCCTAAGAAACGGGATGCTTTGGATAATTTTCTCCCCCCATTCGGGGTGTTTTTTGATTTTCTCAAATTCATCAGGTTCAAGTTTTCCCCTTTTGTTTAAAATGCACTCTGGGGTGGCAATTTTTCCGATATCGTGGAAAAGAGCGGCTTGCTCCAGCCTCTCGAGCTGGTCGTCGCTTAGTCCGCATAAACGGCCGAGAATCGACGCAAAACAGGAAACTCGAACCGAGTGGCCGGCCGTATAATTATCTTTGGCGTCAACAGTCGCTGAGAGAGTCTCAATCGTTCCCAGATACGTTTCTTCGAGTTCAATTAAGGACTGGTTAAGCTGAAGGTTTACCTCCTCTAGCTCTTTTTTTTCTACTAGAGCCCGGGAGGTGCCCTTTACATAAGCGAAAAGAAAGAGATACAAAAAGGAGAGGCCACCAAAAAGAACTAACCAGAGGAGGCGTTTAACCTCATTGAGGTCTTTTACAAGATTCTCAGCGGAGAAATAAATCTCGTAGCTTCCGATTATTTTTTTGGAAGACTCGGAGTGAATGGGGGTGTAAACTTCGATTACGCGGTTCAATTTTTTGGCTTGGGACGGTGAATCCCGGTGTTCTGTTGATTCAGAAATTTCCGCGGAAATCTTGTTTTTAAAAACCTCTTTCAGCCCTTCGGAGAGGGAAAACTTTTGGTTAACGAGTTCCTTTTTGGTGGAGTAGGCAATTGTTCCCTTGCGGTTCCAGATCTTAATCAAGATTACGTGGTCATTAGCGGCCCGGTTTTGGAAAATCCTGTCTATTTCCTTTAGTTTTTGGGACGTTAAACCTTTTTCCAGCTCTTGAGCGGTGAAATGGTGGTCAAGCTGGCTTCGAGACAAAAAACTGGCGTTACTTATTGCCTGGTGAATAACTACCTTGGTCATATAGCTTGATATGAGCCAGCCAAGAACCAAACCAACCAGGAGTACACTGGCCAAACTTATAAAACAAAATTTAAGCAAAAAACTTAATCTCAACTTGAGCTCCCGCCGTTCGCTGACTTCACTCTTGATATCGGCCAGAGGCAAACTCACCTTAAATGAAAATTCTCTTCTCAATAGTGGTTAGAAAGCAATACAAGGAGTAAGACTCAAAGAGAACTTTAGGATTCAAGAATTCTGGGGTTCAAGGCCCGCCTGCCAGCAGGCAGGGGTCAAGTGAAATGCTAAAGAAATACGGGCAGAAGGGAATTTCGGAGAAAAGTACAACTCGAATCCCGGAACCCTTGACTCCTAGAATCCTTGTATAAATTAAAAAAGCCAAGCTGTTAAAGCCGAGGGGAGCTTTTTATCGGTTCAAACAACCCAGCCAATTTCAGTATAAAAGGGGCTTCATGGTTTGAGTCTGTGACCCAGGACACAGAATTTCAGATAATTGACGGTGGGACATAAATCCCACCGTCATTCCTTCGCCAGGCTCAGGACAGGCTCTGAGGAGCGAAAGCGACGAAGGATCTCCATTTATTATGAGATTCTTCGGCCTTAGGCCTCAGAATGACCCCGGGGAATTACGCCAAGGCTCAAATAATTAGGGTTTTTAGTGAAGCTCCGCGGCTTTTTTCGCCTGGTGGTGGAAGTGTTATATCTTGGATCGAATTTTTTAAAAGTCAAGCCCTAGAAGACACTCCTGGGAGGGGGATTGGGCAGCCTTCTAGGGCTCTTAACTATTAAATCGGCAAAAAGTTTAAATTTCTTATTTCTCTCTGAAAATTGTCAGATAGATATCGGTATTCCCGTGCCAGGCTCCATTGTCTCGCAGCTCAAAGGTCACATTCGTTTTACCCGTAGGTATGAAGGGCGTTACATCCCTGGGAGCCACGGGGCGCCAGGCAACTTCCGCTGGGGCTCCCACGGGCCCATTAAAGCCGGCAAATCCGGGTCCCACGTTTGTTCCGTTTATATAGAGATCGTTGTCGTAAACGAAATCACCGCTCCCCTCGGATGTTGACGAAATGATCGCCCTATCACCCTCTTTGATTTCAAGCTCGGCGGTGGTTTCCTTAAATTTCCATTCAGGAATATTTCGGGGAAAATTCGCGCTTTGGGTACAAGGCGTCGCCTCAAACAATTTAATTGATACCGTGTGTAAGAACTCTAAATGAGCGATTCTTTCTTCTAGCTTGTCTACTTTTTCGTTAAGTTCGGCGATCTTTTCCTCGGAACCAATCAGCAATGATTTAATTTCGTTGTAGTATGGCTCAACTTTACCGGCTAGGTTTGTAACGTTTTGCTGGAGTTCCTTAATAATTCCTTGAATTTGGCCTTGTGTTTCCTGTTCTTCTTCTGGTGCTTCGTTTTGATCTTCCGTACCAGGGGAAGAAGCGGTCTTAAACTGTTTTGGCCCCTTTTGGTCGCGATTTGCATCTTCAGACTCAGATGTCTCGGGCTTTTTTTCAGTCACAATCGGTTGGTTTTCGGAGTTCTGAGCCCAAGTCTGATAAACAAAAACCCCAATTACGATAAGTACGATTAGGAGAAGAACAACGTGGGCGGTAGGATTAAGTTTAAGCTTCAGATCTTTAAACAAATAAAAACTCCTGACAGTTACTTGAGATCGCTTTCAGTTACACGAAACGCCAAAAACGCCCATATGCCTAGTTTAGGATAGAGGAAATTTACTTCTCCGTCAAACCCTGGCTTATTTAGCTGGTGGTTTTTTGGATCAGAGAAGAACTGGCGGACTTAGCGGGTCACTATTGGAACTCTTTGGTAGATATGTTATCCCAGTTAGAAACTGTATTTAAAAAATTTAATTAGACCATACAAATCTTAAAAAATCATCTCTTTCTTCTTCAATTTTTGGTTGCTCAATTGCTTGTCAAGAAAAAAGCCACTCATCAAAAGTGTTAAAGTAGGCGAGCCCTTAAAACTTGGGGATATTGAGTTTATGGTTCTTGGCGTGGAGAAGAAGGCAGAGTTTGGTCTAAAACTGCTCTAAAAATTGTGTATTCACAAAGAATAAGCTAAGAGATTACCTTCTCAAAAATTTGTTTAATCTCGGAAGACATTCCTTTATATCAGAGAAAGACTTCATCTCTAGTATCAAGGGCATCTTCTTAGAAAGTTTAGACCACATTTCAAGAAAATTGAGGTAGTTTATGCTTCCTTTTCCCAGGGGAAGATGCTCATCTTCTTCCCCAAAATTATCGTGGAGATGGATTTCTATAAGGTAAGGAGCTACTTTTCGCAGGTACTCAACGATATCGAGACCAAAAGTGTGCGCATGACCAATATCAAGAACTACTTTCAAAAAAGGAGAATTGAAGGTTTTAAGCAAATTTAAATGGTCTTCAGGAAATCTGAGGAGCTCAAAATTTTTACTTTTTTGTTTATTCTCCAGAGCCATTAATAGATTAAGACGTTCAGATTCAGAAATAAGTTCTATCAGGCTTTCTTTTAAACTTCTTAATCCTTCCTCTTTATATGGCGCATAATCGTGGGGGACGTTCCCGCAGTGAAGCACGCACCAGGAAGCTCCTATCTCTCTAGCCCAGATAAGGCACCTTTTGGTTTGCTTAACTGAGGCTTCTCTTATCAAAGGATTAAGACTGGAAAGATTAATATCTATATAGGGAAGATGAACAATAGGTGTTAAAGAAAGCTTTTTTAGAAGCCTTCGGATATTAGTGGTCTCTCTTCGACTTAAATCTTGAGAAAAAAAAGGTTTTTCTGCCAGAATTTCGATATACTCCATTCTCAGCTGGTGAGCAAATTCTAGAAAATTCTCCAACTGGCCATGGAAACCCGCATAAGTGGCTAGACCTAATAACATAGCTCTCTTTTATTCCTTTAATAGTTTCCTCACTGAGTAAAGGCGGTAAATAGTCAAAACCTGAGTTACCACCGCAATCACGGCCAAAGTAGCTACTAGTTGTTTTAAGATTCCTCCAATCATAATTAAAAATAACCTTCCGTCTCTTCCTGCTGGAAGATATCTAAACCACCCATCATATTTATGGGGGAGATAGGGCTTTCCGGTAAGGGCTTCGTATTTCTCTTTGGCTAACATTGAGAAAGGAGCCCCCATTAATGCAAAAAATCCTAATGCCCAAACCTCCAATTTTGGTAAGGCTTGATAAGAGGCGTAAGTAATCCCTAAAATGATCAAGGCATCGACATAACGATCAAGCATTGCTTCGAGGAAAGCTCCGTATTTGCTCCGGAGAAATTTCAGTCGGGCTATTTCTCCGTCAACACCATCAAGAACGGAAGATAGCTGGGCCAATACTCCTCCAAAAACAGGAAAGGCCAGGCCAAATGAGAAAGCTGAAAATAAACCTGTAATTAAACTTAAGAAAGAAACTTGATCGGGAGTAAGTTTAGTCTTTATTAAAAAACGAGTAATTTGAGTTGATATTCTTCGATTGAGGACACGCGAAACCATACCATCTCTGTCAGAAATAAGGGACTTTAAAAGCTTTTTTCGGGTAAATTTTAGAGCCTCCCAAGTATCAACATCTACCCAAAAAGCTTCTTTTATGGGGTAAAATTTTAGCTTTCTTTGTTTAGCAAGTTCTTTAATCCCGGCGTTGAGAGAATATTCGCCGCGTGCTCGAGAATTCTCCAAAGCCAAAAAGATCAGAGGTGTACATAGAAAAATTCCACAATCTACCCCATTATACCGAGGAATTTTCTTGCCAATATCCCTAATGTAGCTATCCTCCACCCAGACCTTGGTAGCTTCCTCCAAATCCCAAACCCTCTCTAAGTCTTTGTCTACTAAAAGGAGAGAGTCGCCTTTATCTTTTTGAAATAAAAATTCCTTCAAAACTTCAGGATCTACAATGTGGTCAGCCATAAGTAAAAGAAATCTCTCTTCATTTTCCAATACTTTTTTTGCAGCCAAGACGGAAGTCCCATTGCCAAGCGAATACTGAGAATTGTAGACATAGTGAAGGTTAATCCCATAATTCTTACCTTCTCCTAATTTTTCAGAAAGCAATTTTCCCTGGTAGCCAAGGACAATTACAAATTCTTCGATTCCGGCTTCTCTAGCAGAAAGGATAACTCTCTCAATAAGGGAAAGCCCAAGAAGGGGCATTAGGGATTTGGGCTTATCCTTGGTGTACGGGCGTAATCTTTTTCCTTCTCCAGCAGCAATTATAAGGGCCTTCGTCTTATTCTACCTCTCAGCGCTTGAATTTTATCTCTTGATTCTATTTTGAATAAACCCTTCGACTTTGAGTCGAGCTTCTTCATCAGAATATTGGATAGGTGGATGCTTCATTACATAAGCAGAGATTGAAGTAAGAACTCCTCCAATTCTCCGATCCAAAGCCAATTTGCAGCATCTGATAGCATCAATGACTGAACCAGCGCTGTTGGGTGAATCCTCAACAGAAAGCTTCAAATCTAGAATCAAAGGAACTCCGCCGAATCCTCTTCCTTCGATCCGGACAAAACAGACCTTATTGTCCTTTAACCAAGGAATATAGTCACTAGGACCTACGTGGATATTTTTCTTCTTTAAAGGAGTCGCCAATTGGGATTGAACAGCCTCAGTTTTGGATATTCTTTTAGATATAAGTCTCTCAGGCGCAAGCATGTTTAAAAAATCAGTGTTTCCTCCCGTGTTTAGTTGGTAGGTTCGATCTATTTTTACTCCTCGATCTTGAAATAATTTAGTGAGAGTACGATGGATTATGGTAGCCCCCATCTGGCTTTTGATATCGTCTCCAACTAAAGGAAGTTCTTTTTCCTCAAACTTTTGGGCCCAGACAGAATCGGATGCAATAAATACAGGAACACAATTGATAAAAGCAGCCCCTGCTTTCAAAGCAGCCTCGGCATAAAATCGAGAGGCTTCCTCGGAACCCACGGGAAGATAGTTAAGAACTATCTCCGCTCCACTTTTTTTTAATTCTTGAACCACATCACAGGGTTCTTCGTCGGCAGAAACAAAAGCTTCTTCTGGTGGGTAATCTTTCATGTGGGCGGCAATGCCATCCAACACATGGCCCATTTTCACTGTTACCCCGTAGTAAGAAAGATTTTTGTGAAATATTTTGGTGCAGTTGGGAGGAGAAAGAGCCGCTTCACTCAAATCTTTCCCAACTTTTCTTTTGTCGACATCAAAGGCGGCCATCACTTCGATGTCACTAGATTTGTATCCTCCCAAGTCATCGTGCATCAGTCCTACTTCTGACGGATTCTCTTTATAATATTCAATTCCTTGAATTAAAGAACTAGCACAATTTCCTACTCCAACAAGTGCAATTTTGATCTTTCCCATATTCACGCCCCTTTGTTCACTTTGGTTGTTTAGAAAAGATTTAGCTACAGCCGTTTACCTGTTCATTTTCTCAATTTTTCTAACCAAAAAAGGAAATCTTTTCCACATTACAATTCCGCCTTTGGCCAGAGTATGAGGAAAACGAGCTAGCTAAAGTTTGGGCTGTACGGGATATTGAGAACCGCCAAGAAAATGTCCATACTAAACAGGAGCATTACCGATCTTAACTGCCCAATCTTTAAATATCAAAGAGCATTTTTGCGGGGCGGATTTAACGGAACTTCCACCTACCGGTATAAGATCCAGCAGCTCAAATAGGCAAAAAATTAAAATTCGTGCCTATATATTTCTAGCTGGGTTTTTATCAAGTATGTCCAACTATAATTTGGATGTCAAGTTGCATTTTCGTGCCTACACGTTTCGGAGCATATTTGGACTTGAGCAGGCATTATTTGGATTTTTTTGAGTTTTAAAGGGGGAACTTCTGATTTAACGGATCACCGTTCAAACTCTTTAGTAGATATATTGTCCCAGTTGGAAAAGTATATTGAGAAATCGGGATCAAAATAAAGTGAATCTGGCTTTTCTGAAATTCTCTCATTTTACTAATTGGCTTTTCATTGATTTATCTAAGGATTATTCGAACAGTTCTTGGAATTTTTCTTTCGCGCCCTGAGCCCCCCGAACTCGCTCAGGACAGACTTGTCGAAGAATTGGGTAAGGAGGGATTTTTTGTAGTCCTGGATGGCTTGAAGTTTTCTTGCCCACCGAACTCCGCCCGGGGCGGACGAAGGAAGGTGAACAAAGCCGGCTGAGGGGGAAAGGGTCAAAATAATTTTGCTCCATCCTTTTAAAGGTTTGAAATTAACTTAGATTTTTATTAAGCACGAGTGGACAATCCTGAGCTTGCCGAAGGGGTTTGTTGCGATAAGCGTAGAGGTGTGAAGCGGCTTTCCTCCTGGCGTAACAATCTGTTTGTGTTGCGTTGAAGTGCAAGCCAAACACTTCTTTTTAAGAGGACAAAAAAACGTGAAAAAAGACTTTTACAGCGAACTGCGCACGATTAACTATTAACTGATGTAAGTGGTGGAGATGAGCGGAGTCGAACCGCCGACCTCTACCGTGCGAATTCAACCCAGCTAATTCAGCAGCATTTTTCAGGGGCTTTCACCAGTCCTCAATATCATCATTTAACAGGGATTTTAGAATGTTTTGATTCCTCAGGAGTTTTCAGAATTTTTCAGGTTTTTGGCTCCGTATATGGACAAAATATGGACAAGAATCGAGAATTTTTAAATTGGTTAGATGAGTAAAAAGAAGCGCCCCATTTTAGGGGCGCTTCCGCAAAAGACTGGGTTGATTTCCCTCGATCTTAACTCCCTAAACCCTCAAAATTCTCGCTTTTCTCATCACCACAAATCCAGCGGCCATAGCCATGAGTCCCAAAAGACTAAGCAAGTAGGTGTTGGCACTTAAAGCAGCAAAAAGCAAATATTGTGAAA
>Ga0209521_10005370_pt1 | contig 10137 bp, 8 predicted proteins | sample Rifsed19ft4_FD_184016 | JGI IMG/M metagenome (GOLD analysis project Ga0209521, IMG submission 184016) | Soil microbial communities from Rifle, Colorado, USA - sediment 19ft 4 (version 2) | ecosystem: Environmental > Terrestrial > Deep subsurface > Rock core/Sediment | place: Rifle, Colorado... | reverse complement strand
GCCTGCGCCCCGGCCTGAGCCTGAAAGTGAGCGAGTATCTCCTGATTCGGATCCTCCTCGGGGTCGTCGCGGCAATCGTCGTGCTGTTGATCAGCTCGGCGTCGCCGCTCGGGATTCTCGTAGCGCTCGGGGTGGGGATCTTCAGCTCATGGCTTCCAGCCCAGTTCGTGAGGGTCCAGGTGTCCAGAAGGCAGGCTGCTCTTAGCGCCCAACTGGTCGAAACCCTGCAGCTAATCTCCAACGCGCTTCGCTCAGGGTTCGCCTTTACGCAGGCGATCGAGCTTGCTTCGAAGCAGGTGGCGCCGCCGATGAAAGACGAACTGGACCACTTTCTGCGCGATAACTCTCTCGGCGCGCCCGTGGACGAATCCCTGCAGGCGATGGTCGAACGCACCGGCAGCCTGGACCTGGAGATGATGGTCACCAGCATCTTGGTCCAGCGGACGACGGGCGGTAACCTTTCCGAGATCCTCGACAACGTCGCGGATACGATTCGGGAGCGTTTCAGGCTGAAGGCCGAGATGCAGGCACTCACATCGTCTCAACGGCTGACCGGTCTCATACTGTCGATCTACCCTCTGTTCCTCCTTGGCCTCTTCTATCTGATTGCCCCCTCCGTCGTTGAAGTGCTCTTCACCGAAGAGATAGGCAGGATTTTGCTGGCCATAGCTCTGTGCCTTCAGCTGATAGGCGCGATTACCATCCGGCGGATCACGAACCTGGACGTTTAGAGAGGGCGATATGGTACTCGCATTGCTCGGAGCCGTCGCGGTGTTCGTGTCGATCACCTCCCTGTTCATGTGGGCCACGAGCGGGCGCGCCGTTCCCGGTGAGGCGCGGCTCAAGCAGCTCGTTGCGACGCCGCGAACCGCACTCGATTCAGCCTTCAGCGACCGTGTGCTGGTACCTGTGTTGGACGGGTTTACACGCTCGGTTGTTCAGATATTACCTCCCAAGTTCGTGAGTCGCGTTAACCATCAGCTGGTCGCCGCCGGCCGCCCGATGAGCCCGCAGGCGTTCTTCACGATGATGGTCGTGACCGGAATTCTTACGCCGGCGGCGATCTTCGTGCTTTCGCTGGCCCTCAATGACGGTCAGCTGTCTGCCGTCGGCGTAATAGTGACGCTTGGCGACCTGGCGCTGGGGATCTTTGGACCGTTGCTCTGGCTGCGCCGCCGGGCGCGTGCCCGCAAGACGGCTATCTGGAAGAGCCTCCCTGACGCATTCGACCTAGTGACCGTATCCGTTGAGGCAGGCCTGGGCATGGACGCGGCGATGAGGCAGGTAGCCCAGAAGCTGCGCGGTCCCCTTGCCGACGAAATCGGACAGATGCTGCGGGAGGTGGGCATGGGCCGGCCGCGTCGCGAGGCGCTGGAAGAGATGGCGGAACGGACTGACTTGCAGGAGGTGACCACCTTCGTCAACGCCGTCATCCAGGCGGAACAATTGGGCACGAGCCTGGGGCGGGTGCTCCGCGCTCAGGGAGTCACCCTGCGCGTCCGCCGCCGCCAGCGCGCCGAGGAGATGGCCCGCAAGGCGCCGATCAAGATAGTCTTCCCGCTCGTGCTCTGCATCATGCCGTCGTTCTTCATCGTCACGGTCGGGCCTGTCTTCGTCCGCCTGGTTAACTATCTGGGTGAGTGAAGCATGGCACGGTCTAGCGCCAAGGTCATGCCGACCCACTACCAGATACTGCAGGTACATCCAACCGCGCCGCTGGAACTAGTTACCTGTGCGTACTGGCGGCTCGTCAGCATGGCGCAGGGCGAAGGCATCTCGGAGAAGGCGTCGGAGATCGCGGTCTACCACCTGACGCGCGCGTACCAGGTGCTGGCCAATCCTGCCGCTCGCGCTGACTACGATCTGTACCTTGGTATCGCCCCGTTGCCGTTGAGGCCCCACGTTTCCCCTGTGCGCACGTCTCCCTGGATATCGCCAACGGGGCGGCCGCGTCCGGAGGACGACTCCTCCGACGACGCCGCGCACGACTACTACTCGCTTCTGCGGCTCGATCCTCTCGCCAATCCTGCTATCGTCGCCGAATCTTACATGATCATGCGAAACTATTACCTGCGCCTCGTAGAGCAGATGCAGGCCCGCCCCCAACTGCTGGCGCTATTCGAAGAAGCGCACGATGTAATCTCCGATCCGAAGCGGCGCCGGCTCTATGATCAGGCGAGGAAAAAGCGACAAACGCTCCTTCTGAGCCCGGGAGCGCCCAACGCCAATGGCAAGTCGACGGCGGCTAATCGGGCCCGCGGCAGGCGTTCAACGGCGACCCCGGCTGTTATTGAGGAGCCGCCGGAGGTCGCGACGACCGCCGTGGTGGCGAAGAGTCCGCGTCCGCGCAAGGCGGCCGAACCCGCCATACTGGTTCGGTCCGCTCGCAACGGTACCTTCCACCCTCAGGTCCCCGAAGCGCCCACTGGCGCGGATGCTCCAGCCGCGCCGATGGAGTTTGTCCGTTCACTGGCGGCGAATTCGGCGGCTGCTCTGCGCATGGGCGGCAAGGGCTCCATCAACCTCGCGAGAAAGGCGTCCCAAACACTGAGGGACGTCCTGCTGGACGTCGAGCCGCTTGAAGAGGACGGACTCACGGCGGAGGAGGAAAGGGTCTTGCTCGGCCGACTATCGTCCGTTCCAGAAGCTCCAGCGCCCGTGCGGACGAAACCTCCTGTATATCAGAATGGGCTTCTGGCGCGCCTTACTGTTACCGGCGGCCCGGGCCTCGGTACAGCCTTCGATGTCGATGCCGTGCCGTTCACCTTGGGCGAAGACGAGGGCTGTGACATCGCCCTGCCCGGCCTCGCCTCAGAGCAGGCCCGCCTGCTCCATCGCGACGGCCAATTCGTTCTGTTCAGCCTGACTGACGAGCCCAAGACCAGTGTCCATGGCGATACGATCGCCTGGGCCGTCCTGCAGGATGGCGACTCTTTTGAAATTGGGCCCTACCGGCTCCGCTTCGAATCGCCTTCGGTTAGTGCCGCGCCGGCCTAACTGTTCTCAATCGTCAGAGTATCCCCAACCTCAAGGCCGGCCGCTCCCGCGCAGCCTCCGTTCAACTCCAGCGCGCTGTGGGCGCCTCGCCCACCTAACGCCGTCCGCCACGGCTTCATCTCCGGAATGATCTTGACCACGCGGTTTGCCTTGTCCAGGAAGATGACATCAATCGGGAAGCGCATGAAAAAAGTGTGCACAGACGTACACGGCTGGAGCAGCAGTCCATGACCCTCCGGAAGGGAGGCGCGGCTCATCAGGCCCCAGAAGCGGGCCCACAAACTCCTGGCGAGTTGAACTTCAGCCGCCAACGCATTCTGCTTGTCCTCGATGAAGGCGGTTGCCATTGCACGATTATAGCAGCGCCGCGGGCTCTGCATGTATCATGGTTTGCGGGGGCGCGCCCCCGTAGCTCAAGGGACAGAGCGGCTGCCTTCTAAGCAGCGGGTTGCAGGTTCGAGTCCTGCCGGGGGCGCCAGAGCCGCTCTCTGTACATCAGAGATGAAGAACGCGTCCAGATTCCCGAAACTCAACAGTTGCGGCCTCCGAGTCCATAATCCGACGCCTTACTGCGACTGTGGGATGTCCCAGTGGACTCCGATCTGTTGGAGATGTCGCGGGCCTTCATTGACGGACCCTCAGTCCCGACGGGATCTGCGGGCGCGGGACTCGGCGCCGGTCAGTCTGAAACGGTCATTGTCGCCGAGTCGACGTCCATCTCCCGACACCACGCTTCGTAAGTGGCGGGCTCGATTTCAGACGGCTTTATCTCGGCGCGTACGCTCCAGAGAACGGCGCTGTAGCTCATAGGAAAGCCACACTTCCGGAGGTGATCGTCGATGGCGGCCTTGTGTGCGATGACTTTCTCCTTCTTAAGGCCGTGGATGACCCCCATGATGTTCAGGTTGCCGAACTCGGGTCCCCCCTCGCGCCAGTAACAATGGGTCAAGATCTTGTGCCTCCCGATTTCGCCTCCGGCGGCGAGTTCCTGGCCCCGCGGCACGGCCCATTGCACGAGCGCGCTGTGACGGTTCGCCTGTGCGCCGGTGCCCGTGGGCTTTGAGTGCTCCAGGAACGTGGAAAAGCGACCCAGCAACTTTCGAGATGCAAGCGATTCGGCCACGCTACAGAACTCATCAAACGACAGTCCTGCGGCAGCGGCCCGCGGCGCCCAGATGTCGCGAACGATCTCCTTGGGCGCGAACTCGCGCTTGAGGGCGAACAGGACATCCCATTCTTGGTCAGAAAGGTCGGCCTGCTCCGGGCGCATGGCCCGGGCTGGTTTGCCGGTGCGCGCCCCGGGGGGGAGCTCTTGCCGCCGGATATGGCCGACGCCAAGGACGAAGACCCCGAGGGCGGGCATCATGCGGTAGCTTTCGACCCCCGTGTACGTCTTCAGGAAGTCGCAGTGCCGGGCAGGAGAGTACCCGCGGGGCACCTTCACAGTCGTCCACAGGCGATAGTCGGTGCCTGGGCCCGGCGTTTCGGCCCGACGGATGACGACATGACCCGTGAAGGGGTCATTCGCGGACATCATGCTGAAGGCGTCGTCGAGGCGGTGCTCCGGAACGCGCCAGGCGACGAGCGCACCCTCCGCCAGGTTGTGTGTCAGGAGCGTCTGGCGGACCCGGCGGATCACGCCGGCTCCTAAGAGTGCCCGTATGCGTTCAATCACGGTGTCCGCCGGGACGCCGGCCCGGTCCGCAATCTCGCCAATCGGATCGCGATGGAATCCAGCGAGAGTATCCTCCGAGACGGACAGGATCTGCCGGTTGGAGGGGTCGCTCAGCGATGCGAGGTTGTGATTCGCTCCAATCATGGAAGTCCCCCTGGTAACGAGCCGGACGGTATGTATCCAATGGTGCGTGGTGGACAACCGAAAATCACGGGCACATCGGACTTGATTCGGGGGCCGAACGGCCTGCCGGCCTCCTCCTTCCGTCGGATAGTAGATTACAGCCTCCCGTAGGGTAATAGGCTACGACGATAGATCAAAGGGCAATCTATAGACAGGCCAAATGGCCCTTGGTCTGGGTATATGCCTGACCTTTCAATGGAATAAAGGACTGGAGGGATGACGTGCTATCGGTGACTCGCCTCTTGAACGGCACCGCAACTCCCGCGGACGCACTTCGGTACGGACGGCTCACGGGCAAAGTGCCCTCCCATCTACTACATTTCTCTGCCGATAAGAAGCCGGTGGTCGTGTGGAATGTGACGCAGCGCTGCAATCTTTTCTGCATGCACTGCTACGCATCTTCACGGAACCGCGAATACACAGGTGAGTTGACGACCGATGAGGGGCTACGGCTACTCGACGATCTCGCGCAGTTCGGTGCTCCGACGCTACTCTTCTCGGGGGGCGAACCTACGACTCGACTGGACCTGTTCGAGCTGGTCTCCCACGCCAGCGCGTCCGGGCTGCGCTGCGTCCTTTCCACCAACGGCACTTTGATCACTGCTGAGGCCGCGGACAAGATAGCTGAGTCCGGTTTCACGTACGTTGGAGTGAGCCTGGACGGAATCGGCGAGGTCCACGACAGGATCAGGGGGAAGAGGGGCGCGTTCAAGGAAGCCCTCCGGGGGCTCCGGCTCTGCCGGGACCGTGGCGTGAGGGTTGGCCTGCGATTCACAGTTCATCGGAAGAACATGGACCAGCTCCCGGACATCTTCGATCTGCTAGAGACAGAAGGTATAGACCGCTGTTGCGTGTACCACCTGGCCTACGCCGGCAGAGGCGACAAGATCCGCTCGTTCGACCTGACGCCGGCCGAGACCAGGGGGTCTGTCGAGTACATCTTCGACCGCGTGCAGGACTACGAACGGCGCGGGATCGTGAAAGAGATCCTGACCGTCGACAACCACGCCGACAACGTGCTGCTCTACAAGCGCGTGCGACGTGACGCCCCAGAGCGCGCGGGCGACGTGTACCAGATGCTGGAGTGGAACGGCGGCAATCAGTCGGGCATCGCCATCGCATGCGTCGACCCGAAGGGCAACGTCCACGCCGACCAGTTCTCCTGGGACTACACGCTGGGTAACGTCCGTGAGCGGCCCTTCAGCGAGATCTGGGCGGACGCGACCGAGCCGCGGATGGCAATCTTGAAGGATCGAAAGGCTTATCTCAAGGGCCGCTGCGCCGGGTGCAAGTGGTTGGGGGTCTGTAACGGCAACTTGCGAGTGCGAGCAGAGCGATACTTCAACGATTTCCTGGCGCCGGATCCAGCCTGCTATCTGACGGACGAAGAGATCGGGATAGAGCCGGGGAGCGCGGCCGCAGCGGAAGCCGACAAATGGCAGGTGCCGGTGCAACAGGAAGGGGTGTTGGCATGACGACCAGATCACCCGGGGCCATGGCCGAGCGTCAGGCGCACGATGCTCGCATGATCCAAACCGACTTCAATCTTTCGCCGTTTACGATCGCCTGGGAGTTGACCCGGGCTTGTGCGTTCGCCTGCCGGCACTGCCGGGCTGAGGCGCAACCGAAGCGCAACCCCGACGAACTGACGACGGAAGAAGCTTTCCGACTGATCGACCAGATCAAGGAGTTCGGCGACCCAATCCTCGTCGTCACGGGCGGCGATCCAATGATGCGCCGCGACCTTTTTGACATCCTGGCCTACGCGTCCGGCCAGGGGTTGCGCACATCGCTCACCCCAACGACTACGCGCCTGGTAACAGTCGAAAGGCTTCGGCAGGTGAAGGAAGCGGGTGTGAGACGTGTGGCGGTCAGCATTGACGGCCCTTCAGCGGAGGCGCACGACGCGTTCCGGGGATTCAAAGGGTCATTCGATATGGCGTTGAAGATCGCCCGCGCTGTCGGAGAGGCCGGCCTCTCGTTGCAGGTGAACACCACGGTAAGCCGCTACAACGTTGACCGGCTGGACGAGTTCATTGAGCTGGTGAGCAGTCTGAACGCCGTCCAATGGAGTCTGTTCTTCCTGGTCCCGACAGGCCGGGCGCTCTCCGGCGATATGATTTCGCCCGAGCAGCACGAGCGTGTATTCAACTGGCTCTACGGACTATCAGGGAAGGCGCCGTTCGACATCAAGAGCACAGCGGCGCCCGCTTACCGGCGAGTCGTCATTCAACAGGCAATGGAGAACGGCGCCAGTTCGGGCGTGCTGGCCGGCGCCGGATACCGCTATGAGGACGGTCTCAACCGCCCCGTGCAGGGTGTCAACGACGGTAAGGGATTCTGTTTCATCTCCCACGTCGGTGACGTCTGTCCGTCGGGATTCCTTCCTCTGCCGGCCGGAAACGTTCGGGAGCGGTCCGTGGTCGACATCTACCGCAACTCCAGGCTGTTCCGGGAACTGCGTGACCCGGCGCTCCTGACCGGCAAGTGCAGCGGTTGCCGCTTCCGCGAGGTGTGCGGGGGCTCCCGTGCCCGATCGTACGCTGTCACCGGCGACCACCTCGCCTCGGACCCGTCATGCGTGTACGAGCCTCGGAACGAGGAGATCGCACGAATCGCAGGAGCGCACTAAGCAGATGGACACGGGATTGACGTTGGTCGCGGCTGGCCTCAGCCATAAGAGCGCGTCCCTTTCGATGCGGGAGCACGTCTCGTTGAGCGCCGAAGAGCTTCCCGGCGCTCTTCAACAGATGGGCGCGAAGATTGGCAACGGGGTGATCCTGTCCACCTGCAATCGCACAGAGATTTACTTTGTTGCCGAGCCTGGCCGGTCGAGCCATACACACGCTCTGGATCTGTTCATGGGCGCCACGGGGGCGAATCACCCTCGCATCGAACAACACACCTACTACTATCGTGACGAGGCCGCCGTCCGGCACCTTCATCGCGTTGCTTGCGGCATGGACTCCATGATCTTCGGTGAGGTGGAGATCCTGCGGCAGGTACGTTCGGCGATGAATTCTTCCTTTGAGACCGGTTTCCTGACGTCTGTCCTGGACCGATTGTTCCACTCGGCGCTCCGCGCTGGACGGCGTCTCCATTCCGAGACATTCCTTGGCCGGCACGACCGGTCAGTCGCTTCCGCCGCGATTAGCCTGGCGCACGGGGTGCTGGGCAGTATCTCGGACGTCAGGGTACTCGTGCTGGGCGCAGGCGACGCGGGTGCGATGACGATCAAAGCGATGCTCCGCGAAGGCGCCCGTGATATCCAGATAGCCAATAGGACGTACAGTCGCGCTTCCAACCTGGCGAAGCACACGGGCACTGTTGCAGTCCCCCTCCGGCGAGCGCCCGAGTTGTTGTGCGAAGTGGACCTTGTCGTCTGTGCTTCTGCCTCGCCACTCCTTTCCAAGGAGACCCTGCTGTCAGTGATCCCGTTGCGATGCAGGCGCAAGATCGTGCTGGTCGATATCGGTGTGCCGCGGAACATTGATCCCACAGTTCGCGACATCCCGGGAGTCCATCTCTTCGACATGGACGACCTCATGACGATGTGCCCTGCGACTCCAGAGGAGCGCGAGCGGGATATCGCCAATGCTGAGGCGATCTTCGAAGATCAAGTTGGGCGCTTCTTGTCCTGGTGGCGTTCTTCGCACGCCGTTCCCACTGTTACGGCACTTGGGGACTCCGTTGAAGAGTCGCGCCAGCGGGAGCTGGCCAAGACGCTCCGCCGGATTCCGTCATTCGATGACGAACAAAAGGAGGCTCTCGACGCCCTCACCAGGGCGCTTGTCAAGAAAGTGCTGCACCAGCCCATCACGCGACTCAAGCTCCACGGGGACGATATGGAATACATTGCCATCGGTCGCGACCTGTTCGGACTGGAGACGAACGGAGCCAGGCCCATGAATTCGGTAGGCGGAAAGGACGCACGTGAGCGAAGGCGGCCGCCTGTCTCTCGGCGATGACGATATGGAACCCTTCTTGATCGGACTGTTGTTCGTCACGGCGCTGGGAATTAATGCGCTCCTGGGCATGTGGCGGAGTGGCCTGCGTCGCTTCTCTCCCGCTTGGTTCGTGGCCATTCACGCCAGCATACCCCTGCTGATCGCGATGCGCCTTATCCTGATCCTGCCGATCTGGGTCATCCCGCCGGAAGTCGGCCTGGCATTCATAGGCCAGTTCGTCGGTGCGCGTCTCCCCTCGCTCCGGCGCCCGGGCCTTGGCGCCCGCCCCGTCGGCATCGACAACGCCTAAAACCACCACACCTTGAGAAAGCGCCAGAGGCAACTGGCAGGCCCACCTAGCGCAGGGGGTGAGATTCGGGGAAACCCACGAGGGACCGGTGGCCGCTTAAGGCAGCTGCCCAAGCTGTGAGTGCTAGCCTAAATGGCACCCACCCTCCAGGGTGAGTGATGATCGAAAGGGCACCCACTCTGGAGGGAGGCTCCAGTTACGCTGGGGGTTGGCATGGGCTAACCCAGCGACTGGAGGTAAGGGTGCTTACAGTGGATCAGCGCGAAGCGATACGACGAGCGTACTTCCTTGAGGGCAAGAGCATCAGGCAGATTGCCCGGGAGAAGCACCACGATCGCTGCACGATCCGCAGAGCGCTTAACGACGCCGGTCCCGCCCCGGTACACCCTGCAGGCGCCACGTCGCAGGCCAATCCTCGGCCCGTTCATTCCCGTCATCGGCCGCTGGCTAGAGGAAGACCAGCAGCGGCCGACCAAGCAGCGCCACACCGCCCGCCGGGTGTACGCACGCTTGGTCTCGGAGTTCGGCTTCAGGGGAGGGGAGTCCACGGTGCGCCAGTACGTCCGAGAGCAGAGGCCGCGGCGGGAAGTGATGATCCCACTGGAACACGACCCCGGCGAGGCGCAGGCAGACTGGGGTGAAGCCCAGGTCTATCTGGACGGACGTCAGACGAAGGTCCAGCTCTTCTGTCTGCGCCTGTGCTACTCCAAGCGGCCCTTCGTCATGGCCTTCCTTCGCCAGAGCCAGGAGGCATTCTTCGCTGGCCACGTCGCGGCCTTCGAGGAGCTAGGCGGAGTACCCAGGATGATCACCTATGACAACCTCTCGCTGGCGGTGAAGAAGGTGCTGACGGGCTCGCGACGCGAGGAACAGCGGGAGTTCATCGCCTTCCGCTCTCATTACCTGTTCGAGAGCAACTTCTGCAGGATCGCGTCCCCGGAGTGCTGTAAAAGTTGGCGGGTAGCCCCTGCGGTTGATGCCATCTTACGCCGTCAAGGCTACTTTCGTCCGATCGATTTGGCGCT
>Ga0209521_10005369_pt1 | contig 10137 bp, 10 predicted proteins | sample Rifsed19ft4_FD_184016 | JGI IMG/M metagenome (GOLD analysis project Ga0209521, IMG submission 184016) | Soil microbial communities from Rifle, Colorado, USA - sediment 19ft 4 (version 2) | ecosystem: Environmental > Terrestrial > Deep subsurface > Rock core/Sediment | place: Rifle, Colorado... | reverse complement strand
GGCTTCGGTGCATTAAAGGATCGAGTGTGGAGAATCGGATTGATGGGATATTCGAGCCGCAAAGAGAATGTCACATTGTTGTTGGGCGCGCTGAGAGAATTGCTGAAGTAATGAACGAACCACAGGAGCAATAATGGCGATTTTGACCCAAACAACCATAAACAAATACTGGACATACGCTCTCTGGCTGGCACTCTTCACCATTTTCTATAACCTGCTTGAAGGAGTGATCTCCATCTTCTTCGGCATCAGTGACGAGACTCTCACGCTTTTCGGCTTTGGCGTGGACTCGTTCATCGAAGTCATGTCTGGCATCGGCATTCTCGCCATGGTGCTGCGCATCCGCCAACAGCCTGATACGCCGCGCTCGCAATTCGAGAAGACCGCGTTGCGCGTCACGGGCACATCGTTTTATTTATTAGCCGCGGGATTGGCGGCCACCGCCATCTATAACCTATTCAAAGCGCACAAACCCGAAACGACATTGCCCGGGCTGGTCATCTCGGTCATATCCATCGCGGTGATGTGGGGACTTGTAGTGGGCAAGCGCAAAGTGGGGCGCGCGCTCAACTCATCTCCCATTCTTGCGGACGCGAACTGCACGATGGTCTGTATTTACATGTCGCTTGTCTTGCTGGCGTCAAGTTTGATCTATGAGGTCACAGGCTTTGGCTTTGTAGACAGCATCGGCGCGCTGGGATTGATTTATTTCTCCTATAGTGAGGGCAAAGAGTCCTTTGAAAAAGCCGTGGGTATGGAAGATTGTTGTGACGATGAGGACTGAGGAATCGAGATGAACGCAAAGACACCTTGGCAGCACATCCATGAGACAAAGGCGCCAACTCAGGTCAGTTGGTATCAGGAACATGCGCGGTTTTCCCTGTAATTCATCCAAAATACGGGTATTCAAAGAACAGGCCATATCATCGACATCGGTGGCGGCGCCTCAACTCTGGTGGATGACCTTGTTACGGCCGGGTTCCAACACATCACTGTCCTGGATACTTCGGCAACCGCGCTTCAACTGGCCCGCGAGCGGCTCGGTGCTCGCGCCGTTGATGTGAACTGGATCGAGGCCGACATTACGAGAGCCGATTTACCGCATCAAACCTATGATGTCTGGCATGATCGTGCCGTCTTCCACTTCCTGACACAAATTGATGACCGCCAGCATTATATAAATACGGTGCGACATGCAGTCCGAACGGGTGGGCACGTGATCATCGCAACCTTTGCTCCGGATGGGCCAGATCATTGCAGCGGACTCGATGTGGTGCGCTATAACCCCGAGGGTCTGCACAGCGAGTTTGGCAAAAGCTTCGAATTGGTGGAAAGTGCCTGCGAGACACATCACACGCCCTCCGGAACAGAACAAAAGTTCATTTATTGCTACTGTCGCAAGAACTGAGTATGCAAGAAATGCCCAGGGTGTATTAGAGATAATCAGGGATAACAACTTGATCCAAAAACTGATCGAACGAATTCTCCCATTGGTCGCACGAATCGGTATTGACCCGAATGACAGCGATGACGTGCGATTGCAGAAATCATTGCTGGTGTTGGGCTCATCCATGTTCATCGCTGCCGGAACTCTGTGGGGAATCCTTTATTTCTTATTTGGTCAATTCGTTGCAGGTTCCATCCCTCTTTCCTATGCAGTTGTTTCTTCCCTCAGCGTCATCGTTTTTCACCTGACGCGCCGTTACAGGTTCTTTCTTTTCAGCCAGCTCCTGCTTATCCTTTTCCTGCCCTTTTTGCTCATGATTGCATTAGGTGGCTTCGTTAAATCGAGTGCAGTCATTCTATGGTCACTACTCTCTCCTCTTGGCGCACTCCTGTTTGACGAACCGCGCCATGCCCTGCGCTGGTTGATGGCTTATCTGGGCCTTGCCGTCGTCAGCGGATTTCTCGAATCTCGCCCACTGAGCTCGTCTTCACTGTCGCCGACCGTAGTGACAATTTTTTTCACCCTGAACATTGGCACAGTCTCAGCGATTGCCATCACGCTTCTTGCTTACTTCGTCAGCGAGAAAAACCGGTTTTTCATATTGCTGCGCAATGAGCAGGGCAAATCCGAGAACTTGTTATTAAATATCCTGCCGAAAGAGATTGCCACGATCCTCAAGAACGAAGGCCGCACAATTGCAGATGACTATGCGGATGCCAGCGTCATGTTCGCCGATATGGTGGGTTTTACCCCGCTATCCGCCAAACTGGCTCCTGTGGAAATAGTCGAATTGCTCAACGAGGTATTCTCTTTTTTCGACTCTCTACTGGATAAATACGACGTCGAAAAGATCCGGACGATTGGCGACAGCTACATGGTGGCCTCCGGCGTACCGCGCCGTCGCCGCGATCATGCGCAGGCACTGGTCCGCATGGCTATAGAAATGCGCGACCATATTGCCTTGCATACATTTGGCAATGGCCAACGAGTAAGTTTTCGATTTGGCATCAATTCCGGTGCAATGATTGCGGGCGTGATTGGAAGCCGCAAATTCGTATATGACGTGTGGGGCGACGCGGTGAATGTCGCCAGCCGCATGGAATCGCATGGCATGAGCGATACGATTCAAATTACACGGGCCACATACGAGTTAATCAAAGATGAATTTGTGTGCGAGCCGCGCGGCACTGTCGACGTCAAGGGCAAAGGAGAAATGGAAGTATGGTTGGTGAAATCGGTGAAGGAGGGAAAATCACGATCCGGAAATTTATGAATCCCTTCCCTGATTCCCCAATCCTGCGAATTTGCCTTTTCGCTTGACTATAAAGTATACTAAGTGGCAGGCTTTCAATCCACTGGATTTCGAAAGTAAAAGTCAATCCCTAAAGGAGGCCTCTATGGAAGGAAAACGTATGAGTAAGACGGAGCTTGTAGACGCTATTGCTAACCAGAGCGGATTGGAAAAGAAACAGGTCAACGCCGTTCTGGAAGCGCTAAATGATATTATCTACAAAGAGCTCAAAGCGCAGCACGAGGTCGTGATTCCCGGCTTGCTGAAACTGGGGACAGTCATGAAGCCGGCCGTGCCCGCTCGCGAAGGCATCAATCCCTTCACAAAAGAGAGGACCATGTTCAAAGCCAGGCCAGAACGCAAAGCCATCAAAACACGCCCGGCCAAGGCCCTCAAGGACGCCGTCTAATATCCTCATGCTAACGCACAACGCAAAGGCCCCGCATCGCCGGGGTCTTTGTGCATACAAATGAGCCGCTGGGCTTGATTGATTTCTCTTACAGTGAGAGCAAAGCGTCGATTGAAAAAGTATCAGGGATGGAAGATTGTTGCGAGGACGAGAATTGTGAAGAGAAAACACAGCCACAGATTTCACGGATTTTCACTGAGGATAAAAAAAAAGAAAAATCCGTGCCAATCGGTGTAATCCTGTGGCTAGATTTCAGAAAAAGAGTCAAATGACCGTCACACGGATAGGCAAAGTGTGCAGGCAAAAGAGGAGTTGACCAAAGACCTGCGAGAATTTCTCATCTCGATCATGCCAATGATCAAATCTGTGGATGGCTTTTGTTTCGGCGGATTAAAATCCTGCCTCAGTTCAGGAAAGTCCGCTCAAGCGGACTCGCTCCTCAGCCCTAAGGGCTTCCATGAACTGAGGAAGGGATTTATCCCACACGAGATTCTTCAATCAGCGCTCAAAGAAGGATGCAAACATGAAAACCAGACTCATCCTTGTAATCTGTCTGATTTTGACTTTCTTGACCGCTTGTGGTCAAGTATCTATTCCTACACCTACTGCAACACCCACTGCGATACCAACAAACACCCCCGCGCCAACAGCTACGCCAACGCCTACATCTACCCCAACACCAATTCCAACCGCGACAAGAGAATTAACCCTTGAAGAGAAATTTGGACATTTAGTGCCAATTGACGAAAAGGTTGTGCTAGCCAAAGCCGGAGAATTCTCTATCGGCGACCCGCAAATACCGTCTGGTACGAAATATACGGAAATGCAGTTTCGTGCAACTGGTGAGAGCAGAAGAGAACAGACTTCTTTGGGAGAAGTAGCCACAGTACACCTAGTGTTTAGAGATAACGATGGGGTACTCCAGGATGTTTGGATGATATTTGCCGGTTATAGCTTTGGTGTAAATAAAGATGGTATCAACGTTACGCAGGGTGACCAATTTAGAGTTGGTACGCCGGACGAGCTTTTAAAGTTCGTCTGTCCAGGCACCTATTTTGAAGTTACAGTGGCGTGGCAAAAAGGAACCAGGAAAAACATACCTGAGCAGTGTGCTTCCGATCCTCGTTGGCGTGGTGCATGTAATGAACTGCGTCAAGAAGCTTATCGAAGAATCGCTGATGATAGCGAAGCATTGAAACGTCTTGTTGAGGGGAATGGAGTGGAATCGAGCAATTTTAGATTGGTCCCATTTTATTTATCGGTTAGACATGGGGTCCCAGCACCATCAACGAATGGGCTGGGATGGGAATTTGAGGTGGAGGGGAATACTGAAGGATGCACCGAAGGATGGACCGGTGGGAATCAAATCACATCACTTCAAATAAGGCAGGGCTACCTGACTGCCCAATCTACAGGTGACGATCCTTATATTTTTTCTCCTGTTATCCAATCTCCGGGTCGTTTGGGAAGCGGAATTGATGCAGAGGCTTTCCCTACAATCGAAATCCGAATGAAAGTTTCATTGGGTGAAACAGCACAACTTTTCTTTATTGTTATGGCCACCCATCCTGATTACATACAGGATTTCACTTTCGATGAAGCGAAATCTTTGCCTTTCTCAATTACTGGCGATGGGCAGTTTCATACTTATACTCTTGATATGACTAAAGAAATGAAATGGAGTGGTGGCATTTATCAACTTCGCCTTGATCCCACTGATACCCAAGCAATGATTGAGATTGACTATATACGCCTAAAAGGGCCCTGATTCATTGACACCACATAACCAGTGATATAATCTCCCCGTCCGTACTTGCGAAGTGCCGCAAAGCGGTAGTAGGAGCATAGCGAATGACAGACATCCTGTAGTCAACCAAGTTTTTCAGGGCACCAACCCGCTGCATTAATTCACGTCGGCACTTTGCTGGCGTTCACAGCCGAGGCTTGCCCTCGGTTTTCGTTTTTAAGTTACAGACCTGACATGTCTCATCTGCGCCGTCGCCATTCATAACTCTCGCGTGGACAGAGATGACAAAAGATCAAACTTTTGCGAAGACATGTCAGGTCTCGCCCATCTACAGGTCACCTATGCTTACCGCACACCACATCCACAAAACCTACGGCATCCAGCCCATCCTGCAAGATATCTCCTTCAGCATCAGCAACCGCGAGCGCACCGGTCTCATCGGTCCGAACGGATGTGGCAAGACGGCACTCATGCGCATCCTGGCTGGCATCGAACAGCCCGATTCGGGGAATGTCGTTTCGACGCGCCCGAATCTACGCATTGGATATCTCGCCCAGGGCATGGATTTCGAGAACGATGAAACGCTTCAGACTGCGCTCAGCCTGAATCCTATTTCGCAGGCGGATATCGAATCTGAGATCACGTCCCTCGCCTCAGCCTTGTCATCCAACCCAAATGACTCACGCATCCAAGCCCAATACGACTCTGCCCTAAATCAGCTTTCAGCGGTCGGCAGTCAGCCATCAGCAGTCCTGGGCCCACTAGGTCTTGCAGATCTGCCCCTCGACACTCCGGTCTCGCACCTCAGCGGCGGACAGAAGACTCGTCTTATGCTGGCGCGCGTCCTGCTCGAAGAGCCCCATCTGTTATTGCTAGACGAACCCACTAATCATCTCGACATCGAAATGCTCGAATGGCTGGAAGGCTGGCTCACACGTTTCAAGGGCGCGGCATTGATCGTCTCCCACGACCGCGCCTTTCTGGATAACACAGTCACATCCATTCTCGAACTCGACCCGGTCACGCACCACACCAAGTCCTACCCGGGTAACTATGCTGATTACCTTGAACAGAGGCTCAGCGAGCGTGAGAAGCAAGCTCAGGCTTATCAGGACCAGCAGGATGAGATCGCGCAACTACGCGCCGCCGCGGCTCATATCCGTGGGCTGACGAAAATGCGCAAAGGCGGCAAAGCGGATCCCAAGAACACGGACGGTTTTTCTGTGGGATTCTTCGGCAACCGCGCCACCAAACGCACCGCAGGACGCGCCAAACATATCGAAGCGCGCATCGAAAAGATATTGACTGAAGAGCAAATCGAAAAGCCGCGCTCCTCCTGGCAAATCAAACTGGATTTCGGCGCGCCCGTTCATCAATCCAAAGATGTGTTGGTTACGGAAAAACTAGCAGTCGGCTATGACAAGCCATTGCTCACAGACTTGAACCTCCACATCCGCGCGGGGCAACGGATCGCTCTGACAGGTCCAAACGGCACAGGCAAGACCACTCTCATCCGCACGATTGCAGGGAAACTGAATCCGCTGGCGGGCAACTTGAAGCTTGGTATGACCGTCAAACTCGGCTACATGACCCAGGAACAGGAATTGCTCAATCCGGGTTTCAATGCGCTGCAATCCATTCAAAGTGTAGCCGCACTCAACGAAACCGAAGCACGCAACTTCCTGCATTACTTCCTGTTCAAAGGGGATGACGCGCTTCGCCCCACGCGCGAACTCTCTTTTGGCGAACGTGCCCGCCTGCAACTTGCACTGCTCGTTGCGCAAGGCTGTACATTCCTCCTGCTCGACGAACCCATCAACCATCTGGACATCCCTTCGCGGGCGCGCTTCGAAGAGGCACTCGCCAATTTCAAGGGAACCATCCTCGCCGTCGTCCATGACCGTTACTTCATCGAACGCCTCGCCTCCGACGTGTGGACGGTGAAAGATAGGAAGGTTGAGAAGTGGTAGGAAATATTCGCGCTGAGCGGAGCCCCGCTGGTTGAGTAGGCGGCGCGCGAAGCGTTCCGCCGTATCGAAACCGAGGGCGCAGACGAAGTGCATGAACCGGAAATAAATACGATGAAAACAATAACCCCCACTTCATACCCCAATGTCAACAAAATATTGACCTTGTTACTTTCCAGTGTGAAAGAGATCTTAGGCACTCATTTCACCGGCATGTATCTATTTGGCTCTCTGGCAAACGGCGACTTCGACGCAGACAGCGACATCGATGTTCTCGTCGTTACAAACGATGAAATCCCAGAGAATATGTTTTCGGCGTTACACGCAATGCATGTGCGTATCGCAGAGATTGACTCCCCATGGGCTATCCAACTGGAAGTCTCATACATTCCACAGAACGCACTTCGCCGCTTCGACCCAACCAATAAACTCCACCCGCACATTGACAGAGGCAGCGGAGAGAGTCTCCATATGCTGAAACACGAAAGCGATTGGGTAATTCAACGTTATGTTTTACGAGAACGAGGCATCACATTGGCAGGCCCCGCTCCACAGTCCCTTATTGACCCCGTCTCGCCAAACGAATTACGGCAGGCTGTAGTGGACGTATTACCTTTGTGGGCAAAACCAATCCTCGATGATCCCCTGCAAATCAAAAGCCGGGGATACCAATCCTTCGTCGTCCTCTCACTTTGCCGCATGCTTTACACCCTTCAATATGGTACCATCATTTCCAAACCAGTCGCCGCACAATGGGGGCAGAACACACTGGGCAAGCAGTGGACACCTTTGATCAAACGAGCCTGGCTTGGACGGCATAATCCTGGATTGGACGCGCAACCTGAGGATATGGACGGAACCTTGAAATTCATCCGTTATACCCTGGAATACAGTAAGCAAATCGAAGACTCAAAAGATGGCACGCAAAACTCCTGATGCATCCTGCAAGGAAGGGTTTTCCTTTGAAAGTTAATGGTCCAACACGGTACCCGGAAATAAACCATATATTAGATCTGTTACTTTCCAATGCCACAAGAGTTTTGGGTAATCAACTTGTCGGGATGTACCTGTATGGTTCACTATCCAGCGGAGACTTCAATCCCGAAACCAGCGACATCGATTTTCTTGTTGTCACCACCAGCACGCTTTCAGATAAAGCGATCGCTGAGCTGGAATCCATGCATCACCGCATTTGGAAGAGCGGACCAAAATGGGCGTCGAAACTGGAAGGCTCGTATATTCCAAAACGCGACATCCGCCGCCATGACCCGCGCAGCGCACCCTGTCCGACCGTCAACGAAGGAAAATTTTACCTGGACAAACGCGGCAGTGACTGGATCATTCAACGTCACGTGATTCGAGAGCATGGCGTTGTGCTGGCTGGACCAAATCCAAGAACGTTGATCGACCCCGTCAGTCCTGGAGATATTCGGAGCGCTGTGAAAGGGGTATTGCAGGAATGGTGGTTTCCGATGCTCGAGGATCCGTCCTGGTTGAAAAACCATGGAAGCGAATATCACGCCTTTGCAATTCTCACCATGTGCCGCGCACTCCACGCACTGGAACATGGGACCGTTGTCTCAAAACCGATGGCTGCACGATGGGCGCAAAAAGTACTTGGCGAGAGCTGGAGTCAAGTCATTGAAAGAGCGCTTGCCCAACAAGTGGCTCACGAAGACCGTAACCTGTATCATGAGTCTCTTGAGTTTATTCGATTTACACAGAACATCGTTCGCAATTTGCGAAATAAATAGATCAGATGGAAGTGCTTTGGATATGTACAAGATCCACCTTGATACTGATCTCGGCGGTGATATTGACGACCTCTGTGCACTCGCAATGTTACTTCGATGGTCAGGTAAGGTCGAACTAAATGGAATTACAACGGTTGCCGAAGCAAACGGCAGAAGAGCAGGGTACGCCCGGTATGTTTTGGGACTCGAAGGAAGAAATGATATTCCCGTTGCAGCCGGAGCGGATGTAGCTCAAGGGTTTTACCGTTACGCGGAACTGAGCTATCCGGCAGAGGAGAGATATTGGCCGGAACCGATTGAACCTTCACCTAACGCGCTGGATGATTCAATCCATCTTCTGAAACAGAGTATCGAGCAAGGCGCAACGATCATTGCCATTGGACCATATACGAATTTATATCTGCTCGATCTTCAATATCCTGGAATTTTGATGCAGGCAAAGCTCTTTCTCATGGGAGGATACATCTACCGGACCAGGGCCGGTTTCCCAAGCTGGGGAAACGAAATGGATTGGAACATCCAGGTTGACGTGAAATCGGCGAAATATGTCATTGAAAACTCAAACCCGACACTCATTCCACTCTCCGTAACTGTGGAGACGGCTCTGCGCCGAGCATATCTCGCTGATTTAAGAAAGGCCGGAGCATTAGGGCAATTGATTGCGCAACAAGGAGAGGCCTTCGCCACCGATGAGCAAAACGAATTGGGATTTGGAGAAACCTGCGAAGGATTGCCTCACGATATCATCAATTTCCAGCATGATCCACTCACCTGTGCCATCGCGCTTGGATGGAATGAGGGAATCGAGATGGAAGAACTTCCTTTGTTGCTCGAAGAAAAAGACGGATGGCTGACCGAGCGGATCGACCCCTCCGGAAAACCCGTCCACGTTGTAACGAAAGTGGATGGACCGCGGTTCAATGAATTCTGGATCAACGTACTAACGAACAGGTAAAATAGTTATCATCATCATGCACACATCCCGTTTTCAAATCATCACGCCCAACGATCTCGACGACTACCGCGACCGCGCCAGCGAAATTGCGGAGGCATCCTGGCCTGAATTCATGCTTCACGATCCCATCGCAGACGAATACTGGCACGAACTCTTCGACCGCTTTATTGATTATCAATTCGCCATGCTGGATGCAGAGACGAACCGTATGGAAGCCATGGGTAACAGCCTGCCCCTTCACTGGGACAAAGACTTATCAGAGCTCCCCGAAGGCGGGTGGGATTGGGTTTTCGTAAAAGCAACGGAAGACCATAAGAATGGCGTAGTACCGAATATCCAATCAGCGATTCAAGTTGCCATTCACCCTGATTATCGAGGCTAGGGATTAAGTACGAAGATGGTTCAAGCCATGCGCGCTATTGGACAGTCTAAAGGCCTCAAATATCTGCTCGCGCCTGTGCGCCCCAACGAAAAAAGCAAATATCCGTTGACCAGCATTGACGATTACATCACATGGAGAACTGATGACGGCCTGCCCTTCGACGCGTGGCTGAGAGTCCATGCGCG